>Ga0126381_100001073_pt1 | contig 29596 bp, 24 predicted proteins | sample PanSoiMetPlot_28_FD_96465 | JGI IMG/M metagenome (GOLD analysis project Ga0126381, IMG submission 96465) | Tropical forest soil microbial communities from Panama - MetaG Plot_28 | ecosystem: Environmental > Terrestrial > Soil > Tropical forest > Bulk soil | place: Panama | collected 2016-02-17
ACATTGAAGATCGAGCGGTTCATCCCCTTGCACATAATGTAGCTGAGGATCGCGCCGGAGGACCCGACCAGCGCCCCGGTGACGATCAAGAGGCTGTTCGACAAGGTGAAACCGATGCCGGCGGCGGCCCATCCCGAATAGGAGTTCAGCATCGAGATCACGACCGGCATATCGGCCCCGCCGATCGGCACGATCAGCAAGAAGCCGAGCGCCAGCGAGACCAGCAGGAGCAGCCAGAAGGCCGCCGCCGCTTCCGTCGAGACGAACAGCGCGATCAACAGGATCAGAAGGACCGCGAGCGCGGCGTTCACCAGATGCTGACCCGGGAAAACCAGCGGCCGGCCGGTCACCAGCCCCTGCAATTTAGCAAAGGCGACGACCGAACCGGTGAAGGTGATCGCGCCGATCGCCATGCCGAGCGACATCTCGACGAGGCTGCTGCCGTGGATCGCGCCGCGCACGCCGATCCCGTAGAGTTCTGGATAAGTGAACGCGGCGGCGGCGACGCACACCGCAGCGAGGCCGACCAGGCTGTGGAACGCTGCGACCAGCTGCGGCAGCGCCGTCATCTGGATGCGCAGCGCGATGTAGGTGCCGACTGCCCCGCCGATCAGGATGCCGAGAATGATCAGCCAAAAGCTGACGACATGCGGCGTCAGAAAGGTCGTCACCACTGCGAGCACCATCCCGGCTATGCCGTAGATGTTGCCGACCCGCGCCGTCTCCGGTGAGGACAGGCCGCGCAGCGCCAGGATGAAACAGACCGAGGCGATCAAATAGAAGAAGGCGGACAGGTTCTCGCTCACCGCGGGGCCCCCGCTATCGCTTTTTCTGGAACATCTCGAGCATGCGTTGGGTGACGATGAAGCCGCCGAAAATGTTCACGGCGGCCAATGTCACCGCGACGAAGCCCATGATTTTGGCGAAGCTGACGCCGAGCGGGCCGGCCGCGATCAACGCCCCGACAATGATGACGCTCGATATCGCGTTGGTCACGCTCATCAGCGGCGAGTGCAATGCCGGGGTCACCCGCCACACGACGTAATAGCCGACAAAGACCGCCAGGACAAAGACGGTGAGCTCGAAGACGAAGGATGGGCCGCCGGCAACGGCCGGGGCGGACTGAACCGTCGTCAGCTGGTGCGCAAACAGATCGAGGTTGCGCGCGAGCGCGCCGGCCTGGTCGGCGAGCTCGTGGGCGCGATCGGCCAGAGAGGCGGGATCTGCCATCGCGTCGTCTCCGTCAGTTCGAGGCGGCCGCTTCCGCCGCGGCCGACGAGCCGAGCAGCGGGTTTACGACCGCACCGTTCTCGGTCAACAAGGTCGCCTTGATGATCTCATCCGAAGTATCGACTTTCAGGCCCTTGTCCTTGTCGACCAGCAGGGAAAGAAAGGACAACAGGTTGCGGGCGTAGAGCTGGCTCGCATCGGCGGCAATGCGGGAGGGCATGTTGGCGGGCGCAATGATCTTGACCCCGTTCGGGGTGAGGACGACCTCCTCCGGACGACTGCCTTCGACATTGCCGCCCGCCTCGATCGCGAGATCAACGATGACCGATCCTGGGGCCAGCCCGGCGACCATCGCGTTCGTGAGCAGAACCGGCGCTTTGCGCCCGGGGACCAGCGCCGTGCAGATGACGATGTCGGTCCGCTTCAGCACCTCGGTGATCCGCTCGCGCTGCCGCCGCTGGTAATCCTCGCCCATCTCACGGGCGTAGCCTCCGGGGGTTTCCGCCGTGCGGGCCGCCGCCTCGTCGACGGTGATGAACGTCGCACCCAGGCTCTGGACCTGCTCCTTGGCGGCGGCGCGCACATCGGTCGCTGAAACGATCGCGCCGAGGCGCCGGCCGGTGGCGATGGCCTGCAATCCGGCGACCCCGGCGCCCATGACGAGCAGCCGCGCTGCCTTTATCGTTCCGGCCGCGGTCATCATCATCGGAAAGGCGCGGCCAAACTCGGCGGCGGCATCGATAGCCGCCTTGTAGCCCGCGAGATTGGCCTGCGAAGACAGCACGTCCATCGCCTGGGCGCGGGTAATCCGCGGTACCAGCTCCATCGCGAAGGCGGCGATCCCGGCACCCGCATAGGCCTCGGCATCGGCCGAGTTTTCGGCCGGCTGCAACAGGCCGATCAGCACTGCCCCGCGCTTCAGCAATCCCAGCTCGTCGCTGCCGCCTTCGTAGCCGATCAGCGGTCGCTGCACCTTGAGCACGACATCGGCGTCGCCCAACGCCGTCGCCTGGTCCGCCGCGATCGAGGCTCCCGCCTCGGCAAACGCGGCATCGCTGAACCAGGCGCCTTCGCCGGCGCCGCTCTCCACGATGACTTCGAGACCCATGCCCACCATGCGCTTGACGGTATCAGGCGACGCCGCCACCCGGCGCTCGAACGCCCGCCTTTCCTTAACAACGGCGACTTTCATAGGGTGGCTGTTCCCGAGCGGCACGGCCGAAAAGCAACGCCGCACAATGCCGCGCAGGCTGCTGTTTGTGAAGAGTGAACCGGGCGTGTGCGCCCCCGCTTCCGCGCTCGCCCGATCCCGTGGTAGGTTCGATAATTGGCGGCTGCATGCTGCAACGGAGGGGAACGCGGCTAGCCGCCGCGGGGAGATCAGCAGAATCCGTCGCGTATCACCGCGGGAGCGTATCGGGAATAACTCTTCGGGAGGGCCGTTGTCGATCAGTGAAAAATTGGCGGGATCGCCGGTACATCTGATTTCCGGCAGAGATCCGGTGAGCGTCCGTTTCGGCGATCAACTGATCGCGGTCCTGCCGCGGCTGCGGCGGTTTGCCCGAGGGCTCACGGGCTCGGCCGTCGAAGCCGACGATCTGGTTCAGGCGGCATGCGAACGGGCCCTCGCCCGTCAGCATCAGTTTCAGGAGGGCACGAGGTTCGACAGCTGGATGTTTCGCATCGTGCAGACGATCTGGATCGATCAGGTCCGCTCGCGAGACGTCCGCAAGGAGAATGGCGAAGTTGCCGAGGAGCGGTTGGGATCGGACGAGCCGGTGCGCCGGATCGAGGCGCGGCTGGCGCTCGACGAGGTCAAGCGGGCGGTCGACCGCTTGCCGGCCGATCAGCGCACGGCACTGCTACTCGTGACGGTGGACGGGCTCAGCTATAAGGAGGCTGCCGAAATCGTTCGTGTGCCGATTGGGACGATCATGAGCCGTCTCGCCCGCGCTCGCATTGCGCTACAGCTGCAGCTCGAAGCGGGCGGCGGGATGCGCAGGAGTACGAACGATGCAGAAGCGCAGTGACGAGCGTCTCGTCGCCTATCTCGACGGCGAGGTCGATGCCTCGGAGCAGCGCGAGATCGAGGCTTGGCTAGACAGCGATCCGGCGGCTCGCGACAGGCTTTCCGCGCTCGCTGAATCGGCTGCTTTGCTGCGCTCGGCCTTCGACGAGGTCTTGCATGAGCCGATTCCGGATCGGCTGATCGCCGCCGCGCGAGGCGAAAGGGTCGCGACGGGAGCGAGCGCGAAGATCGTGCCCTTCGGACGCCGGCAAGGGGCCAGTGGCACGCCCGCCGGGCATGGCTGGTGGTTCGGGTTGTCGGTTGCCGCCGCGCTGCTCGGTTTGTTATTGGGCGGCGCCGTTGCTTATCTGAGCGTCGCCAAGCTCCTGCCGGCGGGGCTCGGAGGCAAGCAGCCCGGAGTCGAGATGGCGGCCGCCGATAATCTCTGGCTCGACAATGCCGCCGGTTATTTCAAGCTTTTGGCGAGTGCCGGGGACGGCGGGTTGATTGATGTGCCGGCTACCGGCGACCCCGGCGAGGCGCTGCAGAAGATCAGCCAGAACCTGCCTCAGGGAGTGCGGCTGCCGAACCTCAAACCTTGGGGTCTTACGTTCCGCGGCGCGCGGCTGGTGGTCGCCGAGGGCCGTCCGGCGGCGCAGCTCGTCTATTCCACCGACAACAAGGCGATCGGACCGTTGACCCTGATTATCGGGTCGTCGAAAGAGCCCGATATTGCGCCCACCCTGGCGCATCGCCAGGATGTGAACCTTCTCTATTGGCGGCACCAGGGCCGGGCCTATGCGCTGGTCGGCCAGACCGACATCGGCTACCTGTGGGGCATCGCCAACGACGTCGCCTGGCAGCTCGACGCCATCTGAGCGCGCGGAAATCCTCGTCCCGCCAAAGCGGAGCCCGACGGGCGGCTCCCGCCCAATAATTTGCATCGAGACCCACCGCGCTCATCTGATATAGGGGGCGCGGCGTTTTTGGCCCCCAACGAGGACAAGAAAGGCTCGACGATGGTTGCTATCGAATCGACACCGGAAATGGCGGCTGCGGTCTACGCGACAATGGCGCGAAACCTCGCGGTGGTCCGGCGCCGGTTGGGTAGACCGCTGACGTTGGCCGACAAGATCCTGCTCGGCCACCTCGACGATCCCGAACACCAGGAACTTGAGCCCGGGAAGAGCTACCTGCTGACCCGTCCCGATCGCGTCGTCTTCCAGGACGTGCTCGGCCAAACGGGCTTATTGCAGTTCATGCAGACCCGGCGCGACAAGGTGGCAGTGCCGGCGACGATCCATTGCGACCACCTGATACAGGCGCGGGTGGAGGGCGCGTCGGATTTGCGCGAGTCGCTGGCCGAGAACAAGGAAGTCTACGACTTCCTGCGTTCCGCGGCGGCCAAATACGGGTTGGGGTTCTGGGGACCGGGCGCCGGCATCATCCATCAGGTGGCGCTGGAGCAGTATGCCTTCCCAGGAGAACTGATCATCGGCACCGACTCGCATACACCGAATGCCGGCGGTCTCGGCGCTTGCGCGGTCGGGGTCGGCGGCGCCGACGCGGTCGAGGTCATCGCCGGACTGCCGTGGGAGGTGCTCTACCCGAAACACATCGCGGTCTATCTGACCGGCAGCCTGGGCGGATGGACGGCGCCGAAGGACGTCATCTTGTATGTCGCCGGACAGCTGACGGTGTCGGGCGGGACGAATGCGATTGTCGAATATATCGGGCCCGGCGCCCGCACGATCAGCGCTACCGGCAAGGCGACGATCACCAATATGGGCGCCGAGCTCGGCGCCACGACGTCGGTCTTTCCGGCCGACGAGCACATGGCGAAATACCTGCGCGCCACCGGCAAGGACGGTCTCGTGCCGCTGATGCAGCAGAACCAGCACCTGCTCGAACCTGACAAGGAGGTCGAGGCCGATCCGGGGAAATATTACGACCGCGTCGTCGAGCTCGATTTGTCGAAACTCGAGCCCTATGTCGTCGGTCCGCATTCGCCCGACCGGGCCCGCCCGATCTCGAAGCTCGCCGCCGAGGTCGCCAACCCGAAGAGCGAATTCATCGACGAGATCTCGACCGCGCTGATCGGCAGCTGTACGAATTCGTCCTATGAGGACATGAGCCGGGCCGCAGACATCGCCGAGCAGGCCAAGGCGCATGGCATCAAGGCCGCCGCGCCGTTTCTGGTGACCCCGGGCTCCGAGCAGGTGCGCGCGACGATCGAGCGCGACGGCCAGATGCAGTCATTGAAGGATGTAGGCGGCACCGTGCTGGCCAATGCCTGCGGGCCCTGCATCGGCCAGTGGCGGCGATCGGTGGCGGCAGATGCGGTGCCGAACACGATCGTGACCTCGTACAACCGCAACTTCCCGCGGCGCAACGACGGCTCGCCGACGACGATGAACTTTATCGGCAGCCCAGAGATCGTCACCGCCTTTGCATTGGCGAAGCGGCTGTCGTTCAACCCGCTGACCGATACGCTGACCGGCGCCGACGGCAAGCCATTCCGGCTCGACCCGCCGAAGCCCGCGCCCGAAGTGCCGGCGCACGGTTTCGACGCCGGGCTTGCCACCTACATCGCGCCGCCCGAGGACGGCAGCGCGATCAAGCTAGAGGTCGCCCCGAACAGCGAGCGGCTGCAGCTGATGGAGCCGTGGGCGGCGTGGGACCACAAGGACTTCGTGGACATGCCGGTGCTGATCAAAACCAAGGGCAAGACGACGACGGACCACATCTCCCCGGCCGGTCCCTGGCTGCGCTACCGCGGTCATTTGGACAAGTTCAGCGACAACATGTTCATGGGCGCGACCAATGCGTTCAACGACGAGGCTGGCACCGGCGTCAATATTCTCACCGGCGAGAAGGGGCAGGCGATCGGCAAGATTGCCCGCTATTACAAGGCCCATGGGGTCAGATGGGTGGCCGTCGGCGACGATAACTACGGCGAAGGCAGCAGCCGCGAGCACGCCGCGTTGTCGCCGCGCCTCTTGGGTGGCGCGGCGGTGATCGCCCGCAGCTTCGCGCGCATCCACGAATCCAATCTGAAAAAGCAGGGCCTCCTGGCGCTGACCTTTCAGGACCCGGCCGACTACGACAGGATCCGGGTAGACGACCGCATCAGCCTCGTCGGGTTGGAGGAGATGGCGCCCGGGCAGCCTGTCGAATGCCGCATCAAGCACGCCGACGGCGCCACCGAGACGCTATGGCTCAACCATACCTTCAGTGCCTCGCAGCTCGAGTGGTTCCGCAAGGGTTCGGCGCTGAACCTGTTCCACCAATGAGGCAGGAGGTTCAGCCTCGGAGCGCAGTCGTGGCGGCGGTCGTTCCCGCGATCCTGCCGAACACCGAGCCCGAGACCAGCCCTGTGCCGCCGGGGTAGTTGAAATAAAATAAGCCGCCGACGAGTTCGCCCGCGGCGTAGAGGCCGGGGATCGGCTTCTGCGCCGTGTCGAGCACCCGCCCGTCGGTATCGATGCGCAATCCGCCAAAGGTGAAGGTCACGCCACAGGTCGTGCAGTAGGCTTCGAAAGGCAGTTTTTCGATCGGCATCGCCCAGTTCGTCTTGTCGATCGCGAGGCCCTTGGTCGTGCGGCCGTCCTTGACCGTTGGGTTGTAGGGGATGTCGCGCTGCACCGCGGCATTGTATTCGCGAATGGTCTGGAGAAACCGCGGCTTATCGACCGGCGCGTACTCGGCCATCTTGTCGGCGAGCCCTTCGATCGTGTCGGCGGTGACCTTGGTGACCTGGCGGATGCGGTATTCGTCGCGCTGCAGGTGGACGACCTGCTGGTCGAAGATCTGCCACGCGAACTGATGCGGCTGCTCGAGAATGAGGCGGCCGTATTTTGCATAAGTGTAGTTGCGGAAATCGGCGCCCTCGTCGCAGAAGCGCTCACCATTCGCATTGACCATGATCGCGAACGGATAGCTGTGCTTCTGGAAATTGTCGCCGACCGCAAGGTCGCCGAATTCGGGGGCGTTGTAGTCCCAGCCGACGGCGTGGCAGCCTGACCAATTGCCGTAGGGCATCGCGCCGATGTCGAGCGCCATCTTTATGCCGGCCCCGGTGTTGAACCGGGTGCCGCGGACCTTGGCGAGATCCCAGCCGGGGCCGAGATAGCGCGTGCGCATCTCGGCATTGGCCTCGAACCCGCCGCAGGCGAGGATGACGGCCTTGGCAGGGATCCGGGTGGTCTTGCCTTCGACCTTGGCGATGACCCCACGGACGCCGTCGTCGTCGGCGATCAGCGCCTCGCCGCGCGCCTCGTAGGCGATCTGGATCTGCCGCTCCTCGGCGGCCTTGAAGAGGCCCTCGACGAGACCCGGCCCGCCGCCCCAGGCTTCCAGCGCAAGCCCGCCCCAGAACACGAATTTGCGGTCATGCTTGAAGGCTTGGCGCGAATACATCGGCGCAAAGCGGATGCCTTGGCTGCGCATCCACAGAAGCGTCTCCTGGCTCCTCGTGACGAGCAGCTCCGCCATGTCAGGGTTGCTGCGATAATCGGTCAGCCGGCCGAGATCGTCGTAATACTTGTCCTGGGTATAGGTGCCAAAATCGCTGGTCGCGAGCTCGGTCTCGGAGAGGTCGCAGAGCTTCAAGAGATCGTCGACGCCGTCATAGACAAAGCGCAGCGCGCCCGCAGTGAACCGGCTGTTGCCGCCGCGTTCGTCGAAGGGTGCGGCCTCGAGCACGAGGACCCGAGCCCCCTCCCCGCGCGCCGCCAGCGCCGCGCATATGCCGGCATTGCCGGCTCCGACAACGACGACATCGAACTCGCCCGCGATCATCCCGTTCCCTCCGCTTCAATCTGCTGACGAGGGAGTAGCCCGAGCAAGGCGCAGGTGGCAAGCCTTCGCCGGTTCGGTCCTTCCGCCCGCCGTGTTAACCTGCGCGCGAAAACGTACGAGCAGAGGGAGGGTGGGAAGATGAAGAAGAGCCTGACGCGGATCAGAACCTCGCATGTCGGCCGGCTGCCGCCGCCCAAGGGCTGGGAGGACATGCCGGCGCGGCTCGCCAATGCGGAGGTGTCCGACCCCGCTTCCATCGCCGCACAAGTTACGCCGGCGATTGCCGAAACGGTGCGGAAGCAGGTCGACGCCGGGATCGATTGCATCGGCGACGGAGAGTTCTGGACCTCCCGCAGCCCCGCCCATTACACCGCGCATTTCACCGGCATCGAAGCGCGCCCCGTGGCTCCCGGAGAGCCGCCGACCACCCGGCATTCGACCCGCGAGCGCGACGAATTCCCGGACTTCTATGCCGATTGCGATAGGGCTGGAACATTGTTTCTGGTCCCCGGCGAGAAGCCGATGCCGCCGGTCACCGTGCGGGTCGTCGCCCGCGGCCCGGTCAGATCGAAGGGGCCCGAAGCCATCAACCGCCAGCTCGACACCTTCAAATCGGCGATCGCAGCCTCGGCTGCCGTGGTCGAGGAGGCCTTCGTCCCGGTGCTGGCACCCGGCTGGCTCGACCATTTCATCTTCAACGAATACTACAAGACCGAGGACGAATTCCTGTTCGCGCTGGCCGACGCGCTGAGCGTCGAATACCGCGCGGTCGTGGCGGCCGGGTTCCTATTGCAGATCGACGACCCGGGCCTGCCGGATTGGTGGGACATGCTGAAGCCGGAACCGACGGTCGAGGCCTATCGGCAATTCGCCCGGCGGCGCATCGACGCCGTCAATCATGCGCTGGCCGGCATTCCAGAGGAGAAGGTGCGCTATCACCTGTGCTGGGGCAGCTGGCACGGGCCGCACACCCATGATCTGCCGCTCGAGCACATCATCGATCTGATCCTAGAAGTAAAGGCCCAGACCTATTCCTTCGAGGCCGCCAATGTGCGCCACGAGCACGAATGGCGAGTGTGGCAGACGACCAAATTGCCGCCCGGCAAGATATTGATGCCGGGCGTCGTCAGCCACGCCACCAACCTCGTTGAGCACCCGGCGCTTGTCGCCGACCGCATCCTGCGCTACGCCGCGATCGTCGGCCGCGAGAATGTCATTGCCGGCACCGATTGCGGCCTCGGCGGCCGCGTCCACGCCGACCTCGCCTGGGCCAAGCTCCGCGCGCTCGCCGAAGGCGCCCGCCTCGCCTCGCAGTCGCTCTGGGCTTAGTGCGGTTTTCGATCGAATGGCATTGGGCACGAGCAGCCCCGTGCCATGAAAACGGGGGCGAAAAACCGTGTCCTTTCAATGGCAAGATCGTCATTCCGCGACGGCCCGCAAGGGCCGAGCCCGGAAGCCATGAACACCGGCCTTTGCCTGGCTTTCGTGAGCCTGTGTTCATGGCTTCCGGGCTCGCGGGCGAAGCCCGTGCCCCGGAATGACCCTCGGACGATGAGCGGTTTCATCCCAATGGCGCAGCCCTCGACGTGCTGAGGGTCTCACCCTTCCCTCCCCCCAAGGGGGAGAGGGTTGAGAGAAGGGTTGGCGAGGCGGAGCCGAGCCTTACCCGCAGCTGGGTGAGGGGGTGCTACTCGTCCGGCTAGTTGTCGTTCTCGCCGTGTCCTGTCACCACTTCCAAGGCGTCTCCGGTTAGTTTCAGTATAGTCAGGCCGGAACCGGCGCGGTCCATATTGTAGATGTAACCGCGATCATCCAGCTCGCCCAGATCGGAAAAGGTCGCGTTGCGGCAATAATTCGTATTGCCCTGGTAAGTCCCGCAAGTTTGCTGGGTGTTCTTGTTCGGTGCCTGAATGAAATAGGCGACTCGCCTCGGGTTATACGGATCGCGGATGTCGAAGACCTGCAGCCCGGCGTTAAAAAACGAGACGATGAGAAGCTTGCCGTAATAGGGAGCAAAAATCCTCCGAGGCATCTCGTGGGTACCGAAGCGCGCTCCCTTGGCGCAGAAATCGCCCGGGAACTGGCCGACAGTCGCGGTCGAAATCGGCCAAGGCGCCAGCTCGTTGCTGATGTCGATGATGCTGGGATTTTTCCATTTTTGCGGAGCGCAGTCGTTCGCGGTCTGCTCGGAAAGGCTGATCGCGAGATCCAAACTTACCGGTGCGCCGGTCAAAAAATTTTGCTGCTCTTGGGGGATCGGCACCCCGAAGATCGGGATGAAGGTATGGCCCCCATCGAGGGGATTCGTCGTGATATAGCTGATCTGCGGGTAGAGCAAATCGGCCTGTGTCGGACTGTTCGCGCAATTCGGTGAAGCACCTGGGATCGTGCAGCCGGTCAGCAACTTCTGCCGGTCGACGATCTGATCGATGCCGTTACTGCTACTGCCATACCCAAAGTAGACCCGACTTTTGATTACACCCGCCGAGTACACATCGTGAGTGCCAGTAGGGGGTTTGGTAACGCCTTCGTAGCAATTGGGGCCGGGAGCGTTGTAACAGCTTTGTGCCGTAGCGAGGTCGGCAGTGGGATGTTGACCAGGCAGTCCCCACTGACGGATGAAAACCGGGCTCGCCGGATTGCTCAGATCCCAGATATAGACATGCTGGTTCGTCTGCCATCCGTCGGACGGCTTTTGGAAGACCGTGTATGCGATCCCGGTGTCGCACTCCCACCAGGCATGATGCGTCGCGCTGCCGCCGTCGATGATGACCTCGAGCCTCGTCGGGGCTCTTGGATTGGTGGTGTCCCAGACCTCCCAGTTCGTAGATCCGTCATGCCGAAGCATGTACCAGTGGTTCTTCAGCCCGCCCGGCAAAGTGTTGCCGCCGCATACTGCCACATGCGATGCGCCAGCAGTGGTTTGTGTCGTAACATTGGCCAGGTAAATCGGGTGTCTAGGGTTCGTTGCGTCGATGAGCGACGTGCCGCTGTTGTCCACCTGTCCCGTTATTGGATTGAACATGCTGCCGCCGGTGCTCGTCATGTAGACGATATACCGGCCATTTTGATTTTCGATCCAACCGTCATCCGAACTGGGGCGCCCCTGGTTGTCGTTAAACCCCACGACTTTCATGTTCCAGATCGACTGTTGGTCAAATCCCTTCGGTGGAGGCACCTCTAGTGGCGGCAGGCCGGCAGCCCCCTCTTGACCTTCATTGAGCGTGATGGTCGGGATGTCTGGCCCGTCAGGTGGATAGGTTTGAGCCCAACCTGAGCTGCTCAGCGCGAATGTGAGGCCGGAAAAACTGATGAGAAACGAGAACTGGAAGCGCCGGGCCGTTCGACGCGGGTCACTCATGGCGAATCCTCCGTGATTTCCCAAAATTGGGCCGACAATCCGCGGATTCTCGGTCCTTTGGGCGTGATCTTTCGTTTCATCAGGGTTGCCCCCAACGAAATTCAATCGTAGGGCACATTAACCACAAGACCAAGAGCGATGTCTGGCCGGCACCCCGAGTTCAGCAGAGTTGGTGGCGCAGGTGTGCCGCGTGAGCTATGCGCTTTGCGTGACGCTCGCGGCCGGCAGCCCGACCGAAAATTCGCGGGGCGGGCGGAAGGTGAGCGCGATCGCGACGGCGCCGAGACCGATGCCGAACGAGCCGATATAGAGCCAAAAATAGCTGCCATAGGCGTCAAACAGCCAGCCGCCGGCCCAGGGGCCCAGCGCCATGCCGAGGGTCGAGGCCATGTTGACGGCGCCGAACATCGTTCCCATGATCCGGGCGCCGAAATATTCCCGCACGAGAATGGCGTAAAGCGGCATCACCGCGCCGTAGGAAAAGCCGAACATCAGCGCGAGACCGTAAAAGCTCGCGAGGTCGCGGGTGAACACATAAAGACAGACAGGGCCTGGAGCGCGAGGCCGAAGACGATCATTCGCTTGGCGCCGATGCGATCGGCCGCGAGCCCGCCGATGACCCGACCGCTGAGAGACGCCACGCCCGCCGCGCCGAAGACGGTGGCCGCGGCCATCGCCGGTACGCCGCAGTCGATCGCGTAGCTGACCATGTGGAAGATCGGCCCGGAATGCGCCGCGCAACACGCGAAATAGGTGAACGAGATGGCGGCGAATTGCGGCGTGCACAAGGCGCGCGCCACGGTGAACTCGCGGTCGGCGGGGCTCACACTCGCCGCGGCGCCGGCGGCTCGCGGCAAGGCTGGCGGTTTACGCACCAGCAACGCGGCGGGAATGATGAGGAGCCAGGAGAGAGCGCCCAATGTCAACATCGCGGTGCGCCAGCCGTAATCGGTGATCAGCCACTGGGCGAAAGGCGATATCGTCATCGAGCCGATCGCGAAGCCGGCCGAGATGAGGGCCACCGCAAGGCTGCGATGCCGGGTGAACCAGTGTGTCGCCGTCGCGGTCAGCGGCGCGTAAAAGCTGCCGGCCGCCGCACCGATCATCATGCCGCACAGGATCTGGAATTGGGCGACCGTGCCGGCCTGGCTAGCCGCCACGAGACCGAGGCCCAGCAGCGAACCACCAGCGAGCACGACCGCTCGCGTTCCGAACCGGTCGGAGAGCGCGCCCCACAGGAACGAAGCCGGGCCCATGCACAGAAAGTTGAGCAGGGCAGCCGTCGAAATGCTCGTCCGCGACCAGCCGGTCGCGATCGACATCGGCTGCAGGAATATACCGAGCGACATCATCGTGCCCATGCCGAGACACGTTATGACGATGCCGGCGCCGACAACGATCCAGCCGTAAAAGATCTTCATTGCCGAGCGCTCACGTGCCGGTCTCGGTCGAGCCGTCGGCCGGTACGTAGCGTCCGGTCGCAGCGATATGCCCGCCGCTGTCATAGCGGTCGTGGTGGCGCACCCAGTCGGTCAGGTTGTGGTTGGGGCCGGTCTCGTTGCGCCCCTTGGGCATCAGATCGAGGATGTTGTAGGTGCCGAGCATGAGATCGCCGCCTCGTGCGTAGGATGAGTAGGTGTGGAAGACGTCGCCGTTCGCGTCCTTGTAAAACACGCTGCGGCCTGATAATTCGTCGGTCCCGACTTTGCGTATTTCGTAATTGTAGTACGCCACGCCCTTTTCGATTTCATCCGCCCTGAATGATACGTGAAAATCATAATTGAAGTCGCTGCCGTATGACGACACCCATTTGAAGCGCCAGCCCATCCGTCTCTTGAAGGCTTCGATTTGCGGCAGGGGCGCCCGGGAGACGACGACATAAGTCACGTCGTGATGTGCGAGATGCACGAGAGCACCCTCGATGTGGTCGACCTCGAACGAGCAGCCGACGCAACCCTCCTTCCAGCCCGGGCCGAGCATAAAATGCTTAATGATCAGTTGGCTGCGCCCGTCGAAGAGATCTGAGAGCGTCTCCGTGCCATTGGGTCCCTCAAAGACGTACGACTTGTCTACCTTGACCCATGGCAACTCACGCCGCTCCGCGCTCAATTGATCGCGCAAGCGGGTGAGCTCTTTTTCCTTCTGCAGATGCGCCTTGCGGGCGGCCAGCCACGCCTCTCGCGTGACGATCCGATTGTGCGTCATCGTTCGATCTCCTTTACCAGCGGTGGAGCTTTCCTCGAGACTTTCGTCTTGGAGTTCGTGAGGGTATCGCACCATTTTCGACTACCGCCTCGTCATCCATCGGGCCGTGGCACGAGCCGGAGATTGCCACCAAGGCGGCTCCATTGCTTGCGAAATCAGGAGCGACAGTGGAACGGGTCCCGGCGCTCCCCACGGAACAATGTCGGTGGGCTGAAGGCCCACGGGACGACCGGTGGTCAATGCCTCACCAAATACTCGGCGAAGCGCTGTAGGGTGCTCGTCCAGCCGCGCCGGTGATCGTTGCAGGCCTCGACCGTTTCGAAGACCGCCTGGTGCAACGTCGGCTCGGTCTTGTCGCCCTGTTCGGCGAAGGTCACCGTCACCACGGTTTGGTGACCGCGTTTGCCCTCTCCATCCTCCCAGGCGAAGGTAAAGACGAGGCGTTCCGGCTCGACGACCTCGCGGTAGACACCTTGCTTCCAATGCTCGGCGCCTGCCGGGGAGCGCATACAGACGCGAAACCTACCCCCCGGCCGGATATCCATATCCCAATAAGTGGTGACAAAGCCTTGCGGCCCCCCACCAGCGCGCCACGCGCTCGGGTTCCGTCCACGCTTGGAACACAAGATGGCGTGGTGCATCGAAGATGCGGGTGATGACGAGTTCCTGCTCTCGCTGGTCCGCGTCAATGCTCGTCCTCGTGTCCATCCTTCTCCTCCTTTGCTTGCAGCTCGTCCAGGTAATCCGCCAAGCGGTCGAAGCTCTGTTCCCAGAAACGGCGGTAATTTTCGAGCCATTCGGCGGCGTCCTTGAGCGGAGCTGCGTCGAGACGGCACGGCCGCCACTGCGCCTCGCGACCGCGCTTAATAAGACCGGCATGCTCGAGCACCTTGAGGTGCTTGGAGACCGCGGGAAGGCTCATCTCAAAAGGCTCGGCCAACTCAGTGACGGAAGCCTCGCCCGAGACGAGACGCGCCAAGATCGCGCGGCGCGTCGGATCGGCCAAGGCCGAAAAGGTCATTGAGAGCCGGTCGAGCGACATCGAGATAAACCATTCGGTTAAGTAACTAGACGGTTAAATACGGCGGAACGACGAGGCTGTCAAGCGGCCTTTGCACCATCGACGTACTTGCGCGCCGCTGACCCCGCGCTCAGCTACTGGGCATGTATTTCTCGCCTGCAGACCAGGAAGCTCTCGCCGCGGCGGTGCGGCGGCTCGAAAGCCCGAGCCTGGCCGGCCGGCTTGCGACGCTCGCCGGCAAGCCGGTCGGATTTGTGCAGCGGGCATTGCCGGCGGCCGCCTCGGCGGCGGTCGCCAAGGTGACGAAGCAAGCCCTGGAGCGGGCGCTCGATGTAGCCTTGCTCAGTCTGCGAAACCGCCGCATTACCGGCGGCCGCAAGCTTCATTCGGCGCTCGCCTGCACATCGGGGGCGATCGGCGGTGCCTTCGGCCTCGCTGCCCTGACGGTCGAACTGCCGATTTCGACCACGATCATGCTGCGCGGCATTGCGGCGATCGCGCGAGAGGAAGGCGAGGACCTCGCCGACCCGCGGACAGGGCTTGCATGCCTCGAGGTGTTCGCGCTCGGAGGCCCTTCGACCGACGAGACGGGTGCAGAGGCCGATTACTTCGCGGTTCGCGCAATGCTCGCCCGCGGGCTGGTGGAGGTTGCCGATTTCGCTTTGGACAAAGGTGCGATCCGCGAGGGTGCGCCGTTCCTTGTCCGTTTCCTGACGCAGATCGCTTCGCGCTTTGGGATCGTCGTGTCCCAGAAAATTGCTGCGCAAGCCGTTGCCGTGGTCGGTGCTGTGGGCGGTGCGGCCGTCAATTTAGCTTTTGTCGAGCATTTCCAGGATGTGGCCCGCGGCCATTTCACCGTGCGCCGGCTCGAACGCGCATATGGCACCGAGCTCGTGCGCGCCGAGTACGACCGGCTCAAATCCGCGTTCGCCGCCGCCGCGTAAGCGCATAACACGAACGCCATACTGACGATTGCCGCGCGACCCGCCCGCGGGTTAGAGCTGAGGACGTGACGGAATTGCATCTGAGAAGGCCGCCAGCATGACTGCGGATACGATCGATGCCGGCCGGCTCCGCAGGGTTAGCGAATTGCGCGCCGTCAGCCTGGTGTCGGCAGCTCATTTCGCCGCCCATTTTCACATGCTTGTGCTGCCGCCGCTGTTTCCGTTGCTGAGGGAGCATTTCGGTGTCGGCTTTGTCGAGCTCGGCTTCGCACTGACGATCGGGGCGCTCGCCTCGGTCGCCGCGCAGGTGCCGATGGGTTACCTCGCCGACCGGGTGGGATCGCGGCGGCTGCTGATTGCAGCGCTCTGCCTGGGTGGAGCCGCAATCGCCTCGATCGGGCCTATCGATTCCTACAAGTGGCTGCTTGCAGCGGCAGCCCTGATCGGCATTGCCAATGCTGTTTATCACCCGGCCGATTACGCAATCCTCTCAGCCAGGATCGCCGCTTCCTGCATTGGCAGGGCTTTTTCCGTACATACCTTCGCCGGTATGTTTGGCGGCGCGATAGCACCGGCGACGATGCTCGTGCTTGCGGCAACCTTCGGTATCAGGGGTGCGCTGATAGGCGCCGGTCTGATCGGCTTTGTCGTCGCCATCCCTCTGTTACTCGCGCCGGAAGTCGAGGGTGACGCGGGGCCGTCGCGGCAGTCGGCGCCCACCCAGACGGAGGGACGGCAGAGCGGCAAGGTCTTTACCCCGGCGATCCTGGGGCTGATGGTCTTTTTCGTTCTCCTCGGCCTATCGACCAGCGGCATCAGCAACTTTTCTGTCGTCGCGCTTATGGGCGCCTACGGCTTGCCGTTCTCGACAGCGAATCTGGCGCTCACCGCCTTTCTCACGGCCAGCGCTTTCGGGGTGCTCGGTGGCGGGTTCGTGGCTGACATTACGCGACGTCACGGCGACTTCGCGGCTGCCGGATTTGCAGTCAATGCGATGATCATGCTGCTGATCGGCACAATCGGCCTTGCAGCGCCGGTGGTGGTCGCCGCGATGGGCCTGGCGGGCTTTCTCTCCGGCATGATCATGCCTTCCCGCGACATGCTGGTCCGTGCCGCTGCTCGGCCGGGCGCAATGGGGCGCGCGTTCGGGATCGTCTCGATCGGCCTCAGCACCGGCGGCATGATTGGGCCGATGCTGTTCGGCTGGATCATGGATAGCGGCGCACCGCGTTGGGTGTTCGGCGCCAGCGTCGTCTTCATGACGCTGACTGTGGTGTTGGCGCTGCTCACTGAACGCCGGCCGCTGAGGCGACGCTACCAAATGGCCAACCGGAGCGGATCAGCGTAAGCCACTTGGTGTTCCCACTAGCGCCGGGCACACCTCTCCGGCGATTACGCTTGATTTTAACGAATATTTGTGACATAGTTAATGTGATAGGTCGCTTTGGTGATCCCGGCCTTGTAAACCAGCGTCACAGGAAATTTCGACTTCGGTCCGGCTGCCGCTTCGTGCCGTTGCAGAGCCGTTCGCAGATCCTGCGCGGCACATAATTCAGCAAACGAAGGGAGTGTGGGAGCTATGCCAAAGAATCCGCTCATCGGAAGCGAGAGAAAACCACTGCCGGGCGCGCGCGCAATCGGGAAAGCCAACCCGGCGGAAAGGCTGGAAGTCACCTTGGTGCTGCGCCATCGTCAGCACGATCAATTGCAGGAGAGGGTCCGAAAAATTGCTGCCGGCGACAAGTCCGAGCGCCACCTGACCCATGAAGAGTACGACCAGCAATTCGGGTCAGACCCGACGGACACACAAGCCGTCAAGCAATTCGCCAACCAGCACGGTCTTGCCGTCGTAGAGGAGCATCACGGCAGGCGGACGGTCGTGCTCTCCGGCACCGTGGCCCAGTTCAATGACGCTTTTGGTGTGGACCTGGAGCAATTCGAACATCCCGGCGGGTCCTATCGTGGCAGGACCGGGCAAATCCATCTGCCGGACGAACTGAATGGCGTGGTTACTGCCGTGCTCGGGCTCGACAATCGGCCGCAGGCACGCCCGCATTTTCGCGCCCGCCCGACGCACGGCAATGTGCAATGGCATGCAAACGCTGCAGCCTCCACGACATTCACGCCTCCTCAACTCGCCACACTGTACGGCTTTCCTGCCGGCACCGGACAGGGCGAATGCATTGCCATCATCGAGCTCGGGGGCGGCTATCGGACGACCGATCTGCAAAGGTATTTCTCGGCGTTGCATGTCAGCCAGCCGACGGTTCTCGCCGTATCGGTAGATCACGGCAGAAATCATGCCACGGGTGACGCCAACGGACCTGACGGCGAGGTCATGCTCGACATCGAAGTCGCCGGGGCGGTCGCGCCCGGCGCCAAGATAGTCGTTTATTTCGCGCCGAACACCGATGCCGGGTTCCTCGACGCGATCACCGCGGCAATCCACGACACCACGAACAAACCGTCGGTCATTTCCATCAGCTGGGGCGGCCCGGAATCATCCTGGACCCCGCAGGCGATGACCGCATACGACCAAGCTTTCCAGGCTGCCGCCGCGATGGGAATAACGGTATGCGCGGCATCGGGCGACGACGGGTCGAACGACGGCGTCGGGGACGGGGCCGATCACGTCGATTTTCCGGCGTCGAGCCCATTTTGCCTGGCCTGCGGCGGCACGAACCTGCACGCCTCCGGCAACTCGATTACTCAGGAGATGGTTTGGAACAACGGTCCGAACAACGGCGCAAGCGGTGGCGGCGTGAGCACCTTTTTTGCGCTTCCGCCATACCAAGAGGGGCTGCAGGTGGCGCGGACCCATAGCGGGACCCAGGCGCTGACGATGCGGGGCGTCCCGGACATCTGCGGCGATGCCGACCCACAAACCGGATACGATGTGCGGGTCGACGGCCACAACACGGTCATCGGCGGAACGAGCGCCGTGGCGCCGCTGTGGGCCGGTCTGATCGCACTGATCAATGCGGCGAAGGCCCGGCGCGCCGGGTTCATCAATCCGCACCTCTACGTCAACGCACCAGCTTTGCATGATGTAACGCAAGGCAATAACGGGGACTTTGCAGCCGCCACCGGGTGGGATGCCTGCACCGGGCTCGGCAGTCCCAACGGCCAGAAAGTCGCCGACGCTCTCTAACCGGCTGTCCAAAAGCGTTCGCACTTTCCCTGCCTCTCCCCGCCGACGGGAGAGGTAGGGAGGAGTGCTTCCGATGCGGCGACTACCGGCTTGCGCTATATCTCTTCTCGGACCGTAGGAGGGAGATGGCGATGCCCGTTCAGCGCAACAAAACCGAAGACGACATCACGGCCGAGGCGCTGCAGCGCTTTGCGCAGACCCCCGACCCACGGCTGCGCCAGATCATGCTCGGGCTCGTCAGCCACCTGCACGCCTTCGTCAAAGAGGTCGAGCTAACTGAGGCCGAGTGGTTTCGGGCTATAGAGGTCCTGACCGAAGCCGGCCGCATGTGCACCGACAAACGGCAGGAATTCATTCTCTTCTCCGACACTCTGGGGATTTCGATGGTGGTCGACCTGATCAACCACCGCAAACCCGACGGGGCGACCGAGTCGACCGTATTCGGCCCGTTCCACCGGCTCGGCGCGCCGGAATTGTCGGCCGGCGGCAATATTGCCCATCGCGATAAGACCGGAACCCCGGCTTTGGTCAGCGGGCGCGTTCTCGACCTTGAGGGCGCGCCAATCCAGAACGCATTGCTCGACGTCTGGCAGACGCAGTCGAGCGGCCTCTACGATTCGCAGGACGAAAGCCTCGGCGGAGAGCTGCACATGCGCGGCAGGTTCCACAGCGACGCCGAGGGGCGCTATCTGATCCGCACCGTGCTGCCGGTGAACTACCCGATCCCCTCCGACGGGCCCGTCGGAGCGATGCTGCGCGCCACCGGCCGCCATCCGTGGCGCCCGGCGCACATTCATTTCGTCGTTTCGGCCGACGGTTACGAGCCGGTCACGACGCATATTTTCGACCGCCGCGACGAATATCTCGGCAGCGACGCGGTATTCGCGGTCAAGGACTCACTGATCTGCGATTTCGGGCGGCACGAGGGCGGCAGCGGCGACGTCGCCCGGCTCGGCATCGAACCGCCCTACTACACTGCGGAGTTCGATTTCCGTCTCAAACCAGCCACGGAACAGAGGGCGACAGTTCTCGACGCGCAACAGCGCCTCGCCGCGCTTGGCGCCCGAACCGCGGAGTAAACGGAAGGACCCTCGCCCGCTTTTCGCTCGCGCGATGGTCTCTGGTCAGGCCTCGACGTGACCTGCAGGCGCGGGCTCGTCCTTGTCGAAGTCGAACTCGACCTTCGCGCCGCAGGGGTCGTTGAAAAACAGCTGCCAAATGCCGCCGCCGGGCAGGCGCCGCAGCTCGTACTCGATGCCCTCGCGTTTGAGCGTCGTGACCGTACCGGGCAAATCCTTGGCGGAGAACGCCATGTGATCGAGAACGCCGGCGCGCTCTTTCGGCAGATCGTTGCGGTGGATGACGTGCAGGATCGGAGTGTCATCATCGGCGTAGAGCCACCAGCCCGGGAACTGGAACGGTGGCCGCCAACCCACCTTGAAGCCGAACAGGTCGCAATAAAAGCGCCGTGTAGCCTCGAGGTCGTCACTCAACACCGTAAAGTGGTTCATTGCCGCTACAGGCATATGAAATCTCCTCTTGAGGTCGTTTCTTCAGAGAAGCCCTACTCGCGTCAGGCCGGCCGCGTCAACGACGCCGACATGACAGCGACCTCCCCGATGTCTTTGGGTCGCGGGGCCCGTTTGTCGATCGGCTCAGCAGCCGAAGCGGCGGCGCCGCTGCTGGAAAGAGCGGATGGCGCGCAAGAAATCGATCTTGCGGAAAGCAGGCCACAGGACGTCGGTAAAATAAAATTCGCTATGGGCGCTCTGCCATAGAAGGAACCCCGAGAGACGGACCTCTCCGCTCGTGCGAATGATCAGATCGGGATCGGGCAACCCGGCGGTGTAAAGGTGGCTGGCAATCGCTTCAGGGGTGATTTTCTCGACCGCCTCGGCCAGAGTGGTCTGCTTCTCCGCCATGCGACAGAGCATCGCCCGTACCGCATCGGTGATTTCCTGACGTCCGCCATAGGCCACGGCGATGTTGAGCTCCAGCCCATCATAGCTCGAAGTGGCGCATTGGGCGGCCCTGATAGCGGTGAGCACCGGCTCGGGAAGCATCGCGAGGCACCCGATCGCGCGCACCCTTACACGCCGGCGATGGATCTCCGGGTCGCTCGCCAAGGCCGTCAGCTTGGCTTCAATTGACGCCAGAATCCCCGAAACTTCGGCCGGCGGCCGCTGGAAATTGTCGGTGGAAAACACCCATAGGGTGACGGTAGGGATGTCGAGTTCGGCGCACCATTCGAGGACCTCGTCAAGCTTATTCGCACCGAGGTCGTAAACTTCCTTGGGCTCGGTTATCCCGCGGGAGCGCCCATGGCGGCGGTTGCCATCGAGGATAATGCCGATGTGGCGCGGCGTCGGCCGGCTGCCGACGTCGCGGACCAGCCGCCGAGCGTACAGGTAATAGAGAAGGCGGAACATCGGCGCCAAAAGGACGTACCCCCGGAGCGCCGGATTCCGGGGATCGCCGCCCCACCCTCGTCGCCCGGGAGTCATTCCGCCAACAATATGGCAGGCCGATGACCGAAAGATGAATCTAACCTGTGATCAATATAGGTATGCAGGATCGGTATGCAGGCCGGCAGATCGGCTGGGTCTTACCTGGCTCGGTGCCCGCCTTGAGGCTGGTAGCGCAAGCTGAGCGCTCCAATGCCGCCCGCGACGTTAAGACCGGTGCTCCCTTCGAAGCTTAGCGGCTGCAGCGAGATCGTTCGATTGGACCCGCCGACCAGTACATTGGCGCCGGCGCCGACACCAACCGTGGCGCTGCCGGTGGCGCCGACAAATTCGCCGGCCAGCGCACCCGGCGCCAGATTTGAGGTAGGGGCAAGCACGCCCCAAATGAGAACACCGGCGGACGTATAGCCGATATCGACCCCGAACCTCCTGATGCTGCCGATATAATGTTCGGTGCGGCCCGATCCGGCAAAGGTGCAGCGCAACGCGCGCGACGAACCGAAGACGAAGCCCCAGCCGCTCGCGACATTACAGGTGAGCGTCCCGATCTGCGCGGTACCTTGCGCGTGCGCTGGCGACCCGCCGGCAAGAATTCCGATTGCTAATCCAAGCGCCCCAACCGCCAAGCCACGAACCTTGTACATCAGAACCAGTCTCCCCTTAGGGTTGCAAAATCCCGTCCCGTAGCACTCCAGCGCGGCGTTCTCTTCGCCTCCACGCGAGCGGATTGGCGAAACGCGCGGCCGCACCCACGTGAATAGAATATCGCCGACTTGCGATGCGGCGAGTAGAGTATCACAGGCTGGCTTATCCGGGAGAGGAGCGCAATGCCCCAGGCAAAAACCGACCAGCGCGCGGCACCGCCGCGCTTCGAAGAGCTGCTGGCGCGAGCCGAGGCGCTGATCCCGGTTCTGCGCGAACGCGCCCCGCGGGCCGAGCAGCTGCGACGGCTTCCGGACGAAACGATCGCCGACCTGCACTCGAGCGGGCTCTTCCGCATGCTGCAGCCGGCCCGGGTCGGCGGCAGCGAATTACCTTACCGAGCATTATTCGAACTGACCGCGGTGATTGGCCGCGGTTGCGGCTCGACCGCTTGGGTGCTGGCCAACCTTGCAGCCCACCATTGGCTGCTCGGCATGTGGCACCCGGAGGCGCAGGAGGAAATCTGGGGCGAATCACCAGACAGCCTCATCAGTTCGGCGTTGATTTTTGCTCGCGGCCGGGCGCGGCGAGTCGAGGGCGGCTATCGCCTCAGCGGCCGCTGGCCGTTTTCGAGCGGGATAGATCCTTCTACCTGGAACATGTTCGGCGCGGTCGTCAGCGACGAGGAGCGTGGGCAGAGCGAGCCGCGCATGTTCCTGGTGCCGGCAAGCGACTACACGATTATCGACACCTGGCAGGTGATCGGCTTGGCCGGCACCGGCAGCAAGGATGTCGAAGTTGCCGACTTGTTTGTACCGGCCTATCGCACCCTCGCAACCGAGCGGATCAAGGGCGGCCCGAATCGCGGCAGCGAACTCAATCCTGGGACATTGTACAAGCTTCCGGCAGTCAGTCTGTTTGCTTTCGCCATTGCCGGCGTCTCGCTCGGCATAGCCCGCGGCGCAATCCAACATTTCGCCGAGACGACCCGCAGCCGCCTCAGCGCCTATACCGGCAGAAATGTTGCTGATTTTACCAATATGCAGGTTCATCTCGCCGAGGCGGCAGCGCTGGCCGATGCGGCCGAAGCGATTGTGCTTCGCGATTGCGACGAGGCCACCCGGATCACCGAGGCGGGGCTGGTGCCGAGCATCGAGCAGAGAGCCCGCTACCGGCGCGACGGGGCCTTTGCCGCGACGCTCTGCACAAAGGCGGTCGACCTGCTCTTTGCCGCTTCCGGGGGCGGCGCGATCTATGAGAGAAACCCGATCCAGCGCGCGTTTCGCGACGTTCATGCAGCCAACGCCCATTATGTGCTGAACTGGGACGTGAATGGCGCAATATATGGCCGGGTCGCGCTCGGGCTGCCGCCCGACGCGCCGCTGTGACGGCTAGTCGAGGGGGCGACCTTGCCTAACGAGATCCCCGAGGGCGAAATACTCGGCAGCCACGCGGCGCCGGTAAAAGGCACTTCAGGCGAAGGTTTCGATCCGCGCGACTTTCGCAATGCGCTTGGGACTTTTGCGACCGGCGTGACCATCATCACGGCGCGCAGCCCGTCAGGCGGACTCTACGGAATGACGGCCAATTCCTTCACCTCGGTGTCGTTGACGCCGCCTCTCGTGTTGTGGAGCGCCTCGCTCTACGCGCAGAGCCTTCCGGCCTTCCAGGAGGGCTCGCATTTTGTCGTCAACATCCTGGCCCACGACCAGATCGAGCTGTCGAACAAATTCGCCCGCTCGCACGAGAACAAATTCGCTGAGATCGACCACATCATCCCCGAATGCGGCGCACCGGTGCTGATCGGCGCCGCCGCGCACTTCGAGTGCCGCAACGAATACCGCCACTACGGCGGCGATCACATTATCTTCATTGGGCATGTCGAGCGTTACGCCTATACCCACAAGCCGACCTTGCTGTTCTGCCGCGGCAAATACATGCGAGGCGAGCCGCTGATCCCAGCCTGAGGGAAACTCCCAGGAATATGCTTAGGTCGGGAGAGAGCCGAGGGGGCTGCCCGTGAAGAGCTCCGCGGAGACCGGCATCGGGCGGCCGGTGCGGCGGCGGGAGGATTTTCGGCTGCTGACCGGAAAAGGCTGCTACAGCGACGATTTCAATTTTCCGGAGCAAGCTTATGCCGTGATGGTGCGCTCGCCGCACGCGCATGCCCGAATTCGGGCAATCGATGCACAGGACACCAGGGCGGTGCAGGGAGTTCTTGCGGTGCTGACCGGGCGGGACCTGCTGGAGGACGGGTTGCAGGCGATCCCACATTCGGTCGGGACCCGACACCCCGCCGACATCACGCTCGAAAACAAGGACGGGTCCCCACCCTTTATCCCGCCGCATTTTTCGATGGCGGCGCAGGAGGTGCGGCATTGCGGGGAGATCGCCGCGATGGTCGTGGCGACAAGCCATGCTGCCGCAAAGGACGCCGCCGAGTTGATCGATATCGAATACGAACCGCTGCCGGCGGTGACCCATTCGGTGACCGCGGTCCAACACAGCGCACCGCTCGCCCGCGGCGATGCGCGGTCCAATATCTCCATCGACGCAGAGGTCGGCGATCCCGGCGCGACCGAGGCCGCTTTTGCCCAGGCGGCACACATCGTCAGATTTGAGACCTGGGTACAGCGCATCGCTGGGGTCCCCCTGGAGCCGCGCGCCGCAATCGGCACCTACAATCCGCAGACCGGGCGATATACCCTGTATGCGGGGATCGGCGGCGCGGTGCGGCCTAAGCAGGAGCTGGCAAAGATCCTCGGCGTCGCCGAGGACAAGGTGCGAGTCGTCATGCACGAGGTCGGCGGCAATTTCGGGACGCGGGGCTCGTTCAACCCGGAATTCGCGCTGGTGGCCTGGGCGGCTCGCCGTGTCACGCGTCCGGTCAAATGGACTTGCGAGCGCAGCGAGGCGTTTCTCTGCGATTACCAGGCGCGTGACCTCGCCGTCGAAGCTGAGCTGGCGCTCGACCGAGACGGCAATTTCCTGGCGATGCGCGGCTCCAATATCTCCAACGTTGGAGCTTACCCGATTTCTTATGGCCCGCTGGCCAAGGGCGTCGAGATTATGTCCAGCCTCTATCATGTGCCGGCAGTGCATTTCCGGGCCCGCGCGGCGATCACCAACACGGTACCGACCCGCCCCTACCGTAGCTCGGGGCGCCCGGAAGTCATGTTCGTCATGGAACGGCTAATCGACCTCGCCGCGCGGCAATGCGGCTTCGACCGGCTGGAGTTGCGGCGCCGCAATCTCGTGCCGGAATCGGCGATGCCCTACCGCAATCCATTCGGCATGGTCTATGACAGTGGCGCTTACCATAAAGTCATGGAGCGGGTAGTCGCGCTCGGCGATTGGGATGGGTTTCCGGCCCGGCGCGCGCAGGCCAGAACTCGCGGCAAATACCGCGGCATCGGCGTCAGCAACTACGTCGATACCGCAACCGGCACCCCGCGCGAGCGCGCCGAGATCGCGGTATTGCCGGAAGGCATTTTAGAAGTGGTAGTCGGCACCGTGTCGAACGGCCAAGGGCACGAGACCAGCTTCGCGCAGCTTATCACCGAATGGCTCGGGGTTCCGATAGACAGTGTGAGACTCGTTACCGGCGACACCGACCGCGTCATGGTCGGCGGCGGCTCGCATTCCGGCCGTGCCCTGCGCCTTGCCAGCATTGTCATGCTCAACGCCTCGCGCGATATCATCGCCAAGGGCTCGCAAATCGCCAGCCACGTCCTCGAAGCCGCCCCGGCCGATCTCGAATTCGCCGACGGCCGCTTCCGCGTCATCGGCACCGACCGATCGATCGGGCTGTTCGAGATTGCGGCAGAAGCGCTACGCCGCAACGACCTGCCTGACGAATTGCGCGGCCCGCTGGCAGCGGCAAGCGACGAGACCATCAACCTCGCCAGTTTTCCATACGGCTGTCATGTCTGTGAGGTCGAGGTCGACCCCGAGACTGGGGTTGTCGAAATCGTCCGCTACAGCGCGGTCGACGATGTCGGGCGCGCGGTCAATCCGCTGATTGTGCACGGTCAGATCCATGGCGGCATCACGCACGGTCTGGGCCAGGCGATCAGCGAAAACTGCGTCTACGATCGCGAGACCGGCCAGCTGCTGTCCGGCTCGCTGCTGGATTACGCGCTGCCCCGCGCTGACCGATTGCCGTCCTTCACGACTGAGCTCAGTGAGGTCCCGACCCCCACCCACCCGCTCGGCATCCGCCCGGCCGGGGAAGGCGGCACGACCCCGGCGCTCGGCGTTGTGGTCAACGCGGTCGTCGACGCCCTCGCCGAATTTGGTGTGGCGCACATCGAAATGCCGCTGACTCCGGAGCGGGTCTGGCGCGCCACTCACCGCAGCAGCGGCGGCTAGGGCGCGGAGAGACGGGCAAAGCCGTCGGCACTCCACTCTTCGCTGCCCACGCCGTGATGCACGAAAAAGAGACCGGTGGGATCGTATTTCGCCTTTACGGCCCGTAATTTCAGATAATTCGACCCCCAGAAAGATTCTTGCCAGGAGGGCTCGAAAAAATTGGTTTCGGAGACGTAGGAGCCGCCGTTCGGCGCTATTTTGCGCAGCTCTGCCATCGATTGCTCGATCTTGCCGGCGTTCTGGCGTGCGAGCGCCAGATCGGGCTCATGACCTGGAACCCCTGGATAGGTCGCGGCATGCCCGCCGGCAATGATCGCGAGCGCGAAGGCGTCCAATACGGCCGGGTTCATTGCCGTGTCCCTCGCCGCAGTAATTACTTCCGGTGGCGCTCCGGCCAGTCCTTTGTTGAACTGCACGTACACCGGCCAATACCTGCTGCTTGCGAATAGCGCATCCGCAAGGGCCTGCTGCCGATCTTTCTGCAATAATGAGGCTGGCAACCAAATCGATTGGTACCCATGCCAGAAGATTCCGATTTCATTCTGATTGCCCGCCCACCAAAAATGGGTTTCCGGCGCGCCCGGCCGGTCGTCGATGTGCACTGTGTTGGGCAGTGTTTTCCGGCGAAAATCGTCGTCCCACCAGTTATGTGCAGGAATACTTCCGATGATGGGCGTTGATACGAGGGTGAAATCCTGCGGGGCCGCGCCCATCCAGTCGAGAAAGGGCTGCCAGACTGTCTCCGCCTGCCGCTTGTCGAGGCCCTGCGAGACCATCGTGATGGCAACGGTGTCGTTGGGCCGCAACGTGATGCCCTCACCCCAGTGTGGATTGAAAAGCCTTTCATTGTAAAAGCTGACAAACTGGCCGATCAGCCGCCGGAATGCATCCGCCGATATCGCTTCGATCGTCAAGAGGGCACCGCCGAACCAGGCCGGGAGTTCGTGCGTCCTGAGCGTGAGCTTCGTGACGACGCCAAAACTGCCGCCACCGCCGCCCTTGATCGCCCAGAATAGATCGGGATTTGTACAAGCATTGGCGATGCGCACGGCACCGTCGGCCGTAACGATTTCGGCCTCCAACAGACCCGCCGCGGCCGTGCCGAAATTCTTCGAGAAGCTCCCGAATCCGCCGCTTTGGATGAGCCCGGCGACACCGACGGTGACGCAGCCGCCACCCTGAACATAGCGGCCGGCCTTTGTCGTCACCGCGTCGTAGACATCGATCCACATCGCGCCCGCCTCGACCGTGACTGCCGGCTGCGGGGCCTGGATCGTATCGCACCCTTGCCCGACGAACGCATCGTGCAAGACGGTGCTGTGCATCGCCCGCGTCCAGATCAGCAGCGAATCCGCGGCATTGGACGTGCCCAGATAACTGTGCCCGCCGCCTTTGACGACAAGCCGCAGATTGTTCCCGCGCGCGAAATTGACAGCCGCAACCACGTCGGCAGTGCCTCTGGCGGCGACCGCGTAGACGCTCGGCGCGGAAATCCAAGCGTCGACCCATCCGGCGCTTTGCGTCAACCCCACTTCATCCCCGATGTAATAGGGGTTCCGCAACGCCTCGAAGACCTGGCGGCATGCCGTTTCGCTCGCCGCCTGTCCGCAGGCGGCAAGCGGCGACTGTACTTTGATGAGATTGCCCCCGACTGCTTGGTTCAGCTCTTCCCAATCCGCCTCGCCGGGCCAGGCCGTGTCGGACGCCCGCACCCGTCGAGCGATCGTCCCTGCCGTCGCCGCGGCCGCTCGGAGGCCCGGAGGCAAAACCGGGACCACAGCCCCCGCTGCCGCGCCCTTCAGCAAGCTCCTTCTGTTCATCGGTGGTTCCTCTGGCGCCTGCTGATCCGCAATCAACCTTCGATGACGCATGCCGGACGCCGTCAACGAATGATTACCGGAAATTAAGCATTATTTCCGAAGCTCGCAAAAGGCGAGCGACGGAGCAGCGATGGCGAATGCGGCGAGCGCAAGCGGACGGCTCGGCGCGGTTGCGAAATGGCCCGGCCGGCTCTGGGCTGCGCTTGCCAGCCACCTTGCTGCTGAAGACGATCGGCGTCTCTTATGGTTGCCGGTGTTTTTTGGCGGCGGGATCGGCATCTATTTCGAGCTGCCGGTTGAGCCGCCGTTGTGGCCGGGTGTTGTCGCGGCGATCGCGGGCGCCGCGGCGGCGTTTGCTTTTCGCCGTTATCCGGCAAAATGCGAAGCGGCGCTAGCGTTCACCGCCATTGCGGCAGGCTTTGCGCTGATGCGCGAGACCGCCTGGGTGCGCGACACGCCAATGCTGCAGCGCCACGTCGGCCCGATTACTGTCACCGGGCGGGTCGCGGATATCGACCTGGCGGAGAGGGGCTGGCGCATCATTATCGAGGCCGATCCTCTCCCTGGCCTCGATTCCCTCGACCGCCCGCGCCGCCTCCGTGTGCATATTCCGAGGACCAGCGACGAGCTCAACCCTGGCGATCGCGTCCACCTAAAGGCTATGCTCCACCCCGTGCCGGCTCAGATCTTGCCGGGCGGCCGCGATTTCCAGCGCGAGCTCTATTTCGCCGGGATTGGCGCGGTCGGCTATGCCTTTGGCGCCGCGCGTCGGACCGGCGCGCCCGAGGGCAGCGGCGGCTGGCGCGAGGGTCTGCGGCAGCTCCGCGCTGAAATGACGCGCCGGATCGCAGCCGTCCTCCCGGGCTCTGCCGGCGGCGTCGCATCGGCGCTGATTACCGGAAAACGCGGTACGATTAGCGAGGAGGTCAAGCAGGCCTTCCGCGATTCGGGTCTCTCGCACCTTTTGGCGATCGCTGGCCTCCATCTGGGGCTCGTCGGTGGCTTTGTGTTTTTTGCCGTCCGCGGCGGCTTGGCGTTGCTGCCGTCGATTGCTCTGAGATACCCGATCAAGAAGATTGCCGCCGGCGCCACCCTCATAGTGCTGTGCTGCTACCTATTGATATCGGGCGCCGCGATCCCGACGCAGCGGGCCTTTGTCATGAACGGCCTCGTCTTCGGGGCCATCTTGATCGACCGGTTGCGAATCTCGATGCGGGTTTGCGCAATTGCCGCGATGGGCGTGCTGATTATCGACCCCTCGGTCCTCGTCGGCGTCAGTTTTCAGATGTCGTTTGGGGCGGTGGTCGCGTTGATCGCGGTGTACGAGACTTATGGCGCCCGGCTGCACCGGCTTTTGTACAGCCGTACAATCCCGGGAAAAGTGCTGGGGTATTGCGGAGGCGTCGCCGTCACCACTGTCGTCGCGACACTGGGCACTTATCCGTTTTCGATCTACCATTTCCATCATCTCGCGCTTTATTCGCCGCTCGCCAATGTCATTGCGGTGCCGCTGAGCGCTCTGTGGACCTTGCCTTGGGGCGTCGTCACCTGCCTCCTGATGCCGTTGGGTCTCGAACG
>Ga0126381_100001074_pt1 | contig 29592 bp, 21 predicted proteins | sample PanSoiMetPlot_28_FD_96465 | JGI IMG/M metagenome (GOLD analysis project Ga0126381, IMG submission 96465) | Tropical forest soil microbial communities from Panama - MetaG Plot_28 | ecosystem: Environmental > Terrestrial > Soil > Tropical forest > Bulk soil | place: Panama | collected 2016-02-17
CGAGCGGCAGTAGTTCGTCCACTGCGCTTGCATCGGTGCCGGACACTGCGGCTCCGCCAGCCACAAGGCGATTGTCAATCGGATCTCTCCGCGATCCAACGTAATAATTCCGCCATTCCGCCGTAATGTCGTCTCACGATCATCGGCAATCGTTCCGTACTTAAGCCGAATTGATTTTCAGCGCTATTCTCCGGCCTTCATTCGCTGTAAGCATGAATCAAGAGTCGAACTGGCCGCTCTGAAGAGATAGCCGGTAATACGTCGGGAGGTAAGGGTGTCTGAGCAGTACAGCGGGGAAGAAGGCCTGGCCATCAAGATCGCCGACCAGGTGGATGTCATTAGCAAGGCGTTCAAGAACGAAGGAATCAATGTCAACCTGCTGACAGAAAAGGGCGGGGTTCGCTACATGTATGCGGAGCGCGAGCTCCTAGTCCGCGAGAACTACCTGTCCGCGTTACAGGTATTCCTGCAAGATCTCCGGAAAGACGCCGGACAGGAAGATCCAGAGCCGCATGAGGTCGAATCGGTGATCCCAGGCATCGTGTTACTCAAGCTGGCGAATCAGCCGGGTACCGACACCCCCAAGGCCTTCGACAGGTTCATTGGCGACATCGACAAGCGCTTCGGCGAGGGAGTCGCGACCCCCAATCACGTCCTGACGGTCGCCGGGGAGATCGGCCCGTGCCCGGCCACCGAGCCGCAGAGGGCATACGCGGACATCGAGCCGTACCCGTCAGCGAACGCCAGCGACGCCGGCGCCGGAATCCGCATCTATATCGCGGACACCGGACTACTCCCGGAGGTAACAACACCATCGTCCTGGCAGTCAGCCCACCCGTGGCTCGCCGGCGTGGATGGCGAGACCGATCCGATGGCTCCCCCTTTTCCACCTAACCGCTCGAACGCCATCAAGCCCTATGCGGCGCACGGCACGTTCGTGGCGGGAGTGGCCCGCTGCCTGGCTCCGGGCGCCGAGATTCATGTCGACAAGGTCTTCCGTATCGCTGGCAGTGCGTTGGAGGACCATTTCGTGCGGAAGCTGCGGCAAGCGCTTCATCACGGCTATGACATCTTCCACATCTCGGCGACGGCGCCGACGAGGAACGATCGCCCGATGGAGGCATTCGCTCATTGGCTTGCGGAAGCGCGCGTCTACAAAGGCTTTGTCTGTGTGGCTCCCGCGGGCAACAGCGGCTCGCACCTGCCGTCATGGCCTTCGGCGTTCGGCGACGTGGTTTCCGTCGGTGCGCTGGCCGCGGACTGGCGCAGCCGAGCGCTGTTCAGCAACTATGGCGGCTGGGTCGACGTGTACGCCCCTGGCAGGAACCTCATCAACGCCTACGCGACGGGCATCTATAAGTGCCAGACGGATCCTTATAAAGGCACTGATCGGAAGTTCTATGGCATGGCGCGGTGGAGTGGTACGTCGTTCTCTTCCCCGATCGTGACCGGGCTGATCGCGGCGAGAATGACGCGTACCGGCGAGAACGGTCACGAAGCCGCCACCGCCTTGCTCGGTGTGGCGCGTGCTCAGGCGATTCCTGGGGTTGGTCCGGTACTGCTGCCGTACCGGAATCGATCGACGGAAGGAGCCAGCGACATCTAGTACTCGTCGCGCAGCTGCAACCACATCATCGTCGGATCCTGCGGCCACCCCTCCGGGGAATCCTCCCAGGCTTCCTGCCGTCCGTATGGGGTCAGGTCCAGCAAGTTGAAGTCGAGCCGCAGCCGGTCGACTCCCCGAGCGGTGGTGAAGTAGCTGCGGAATACTTCGTCACCCTCGCGCAGCAAGACGCTCAAGCCGAATAGACCATTAAGACCTGTGTCGTCATTGAAGGTTGTCCCGTAGGACGAATACCAGGGCAAGCTCCACCCGAACCGCTGACGGAGTACGTCAATCTCGTTCTGCGGCGCCCTTGCCATCAAGATGAGCCTGGTGCTCCGGGCGGCCAGATGTGGCTGCGCCTGATTGTCGAAGTTGTCGGTAAGCGTGGCGCACCCACCGCAGATCCAGTCCTGGCCGGGCTCCAGCATGAAGTGGTAAATCACCAGTTGCTGCAGCCCGTCGAAGAGGTCGGTGAGTGAAACAGCGGAACCGTCCGGAGCAGTGAACGTGTACTTGTCGGCGTCTAGCTTCACCATGGGCAGCCGCCGCCGCTCGGCGGCGAGCGCGTCCAGAGCCCTCGTGTACTCCTTCTCCTTGACCAGCAACGCGTCGCGCGCGGTTTGCCACTCTTCTGGTGAAACGACTCGCGGCCTGTTCATGGCTCGCTCCTTTGGTGCGTTCCTTTAAGAGACCTTCTAGGCAGACCCTAGCACGACTAAGTTTCCTAAGGGAACCCGGATGGCTATCATGAAGTCATGCAGCGCACTCAATTTGGTGAGATGGCGTGCTCAATCGCGCGCACCATGGACGTCATCGGCGAGCCCTGGTCACCGTTGATTGTGCGTAATGTCTTCATCGGGATCACGAGGTTCGACCAGTTGCACGAGAGCCTTGGGATCTCTCGCAAGGTACTTGCCGAGCGACTCCGCTGGCTGACCGAGAGCGGTGTACTCGAACGGCGAGCGTATTCCGACAAACCGCTGCGGCATGAGTATGTACTGACTGCCAAGGGTCTTGAGCTGTTCGACGTGCTCATGGTGATGGTCAGGTGGGGCGACAAGTGGCTCGCGGGCGAAGCTGGCCCGCCAGTTCTTTACCGGCACCACGCCTGCGGGCACATCAGCCACGTCGACTTGCGCTGCTCTGAGTGCGGCGAACCGATGCACGCAACTGACATCGACGTACTACCCGGCCCCGGAGCCGAGGTACCGGCTATCTCGCCCGCCATCATCTGACATCTCACCCGTCGGCGCAGACCGCTAGCGGTCATCTCCGAACTGTGCTGGTCGGCCTAGAGGCAGTCTGTCGAAACTTCATGGCTGGTTAACCGGCGATTCGGAATTCGGCCGCGCACACAAACGATTGTGGTCATTCGGGGCCACAGGCCTATCGAGTCATGCGCACTGGAGGTTTATTTGTGATGCGGAGTTTTCACCGCGCGACTGCGTGGCGCAGCCGCTGGCGCGTCGCGCTGCCCCTCGCAGCAGCGGCGGTATCCGGCGTGGTAGCGATGGCTGGACCAGCCAGATCTCAGGCGCACGCCAGCGATAGCCCGTGGTTCTTGCCGGGCAACTTGGTGGTCAGCCGTTCGGTGTACGTCGGTTCTGCAGGCTTGCTGCAGCCCGGTGTCACGCAGCTGCCACCAGGCTGCACAACGAGTTGCGTGACTGCGAACAGCGACGGTTCATACCCTGGCGTCTGGAACAACGACGGTGTCGACTCTAGCTTCGGCATAACCTCGCCGATCTTCCTGGACCAGCTCAACCCTTCGTCCGGGCAAGTGATTAACACGCTCCGAGTGCCGGACGGTACTGGCCATTCTGGCGCGGCCGGCGACCACGTCGTCACCAGCTTCTCGTCCAAGTCGGAGGTGGCGCTCAACCTGTCGACGAACGGCCAGGACCTCAGCTTCATGGGTTACCTGGCACAGCCGAACGCGCTCGATGTCTCTAACTCGAACACTCCGGCAGACCCCGACGCCACAAACCCCGTGCCGGGCAGCAACTATCGCGTTGTCGCGACCGTCAACCAGTGGGGCCGCTTCCACTACACGCTGACAAACGCCTACAGCGGCAACAACGGCCGGGCCGCGGTATTGAACAACTCCAATGGTGACAACGTCATCTACACCGCGGGAAACGCTGGCAACGGCGGCAACCCGCAGCCCAACGGCATCATCGCCGGAGCTGGGGCTCAGATCATGACGCCGCAGTTCGCGCCTGAGCAGTTGCAGACGCCCGGGCAGCCAACTCCGGTCGGCAGCTTCAGCATCTCCCAACTTGGCGACAAGCCGGACAAGGTCGGCAAGGACACCAACTTCCGTGGCCTGACGATCTTCAACAACGTCGTCTACTACACCAAGGGCAGCGGCGGAAACGGCGTCAACACTGTCTACTTCATCGACACAACCGGCACAGCCTGCCCGAATGGCACGGGCCTCCCGCAGCCTGGTGCAGCACTGCCGACCTCGCCGATCGCTTACGACCCAACCCTGCTGCAGACGCAGGGCGTGACGCCCTACAACATGTGCATCCTGCAGGGCTTCCCGACCACCCTGGCCAAGACGTCGACTGACTTCCCGTTCGGCATCTGGTTCGCCAACGCCAACACGCTGTATGTCGCCGACGAAGGCAGTGGTGACAACACCTTCTCCGCCGCGACCGGCACTTACTCAAATGCTGCCAGCCAGACCACAGCTGGCTTGCAGAAGTGGGTCTTCAACGGCACGAGCTGGAATCTGGCCTACACCCTCTCGGCGGGCCTGAACCTCGGCGTTCCGTACACGGTGGCCGGCTACCCGACTGGTAACGACCCAGCGACCAATCTGCCGTGGGCTCCAGCCACTGACGGACTGCGCAACATCACAGGCCGGGTCAATGGCAACGGGACGGCGACGATCTGGGGCATCACCTCGACCGTCAGCGGTAGTGGTGACCAGGGCGCAGACCCGAACCAGCTGGTTGCCATCACCGACAAGCTGGGCGCTTCGGCGCCGGGCAACGGCGAAAAGTTCAAGACGCTCGACAATGCCGGCTACGGCGAGGTATTGCGCGGAGTCTCGCTCACTCCGTGATCTGAGTTAGTTAGTAACAGGAGGGGCGCGCTGCCCGGCAGGGTGGCCCGCCCCTCCTGGTTTTAGTGAGCACATCACAGGTGGGCAACCCGTCCCGCCTGCCTTCTGTCTACGCGCTGAGTAGCAAGACGCCACCGAGTGCGGCTATGACACCGGCGCTCTGTACTGGCCGCAGCCGCTCGGCAAGAATGCCCCTGGCCAGCAAGGCTGTGACAACCGGGTAGAGCGACGCGAGCACTGCGGCGATCGACAGATTGCCGCGACTGGCGGCCAGCGCATAGGTGCCGTTGGCGGCGATGTCGCAGCCTCCGATCGCCGCGAGGGCCGCGAGTCGCTTTGCGGTCAGCGTGAGTTCGCGCAAGATGCGTGCGCGCAGCACTATCGGGCCAAGTACAAGCAGGCCACCAATGCGTTGCGCCAACAGCGTGCCGTAGACGCCCGAGTGCGCGGCGAGAGCCAGCAAGGTGTATGCGAGCCCGAACCCGACGGCAGCTGCAATGGCGAACGCGAGCGCCTGGCGCCGAATCGCGACGCCAGACCTGAACTCCGGACCGGATGCCAGCACGATGCCAACGAACGTGATCACGATGCCCGCCAGCTGAATCAGGGTTAGGTGTTCGCCCCTGACGATTCCCACTAGGACAGGGATGCACGTGCCACCGGCCGTGATCGGCGCAACGAGCGACATAGGGGCGGTCGCCATAGCACGGTAGAAGGCCGCGAGCGACAGTGTGGCAACCACTCCGGCGGCGGCGCCGGTCAGCATGTAAGGGCCAGCCGGAAAGCTCATAAACGGGAGCAACACGACTAGGCCGGCCAGAGCCAGAGCCTGCGAGATCAGAACTGCCGCCGACGGATCGAGTCGGCGGGAGATCAGGCCGCCGCCGAAATCAGAGGTACCCCAGAGGGCCGAGGCGACCAGGGCAAGCAGAGCGTTCACGAGCCTGCCAGCGCCGAGTCGTTCGCTTGACCGTGCCGATCGCGTTTGGCCTGCGCCCGGTTGTCGGACTGACCGGTATCCGCCTGTGCCCTCCCCGCCGCCATCCCGGTCAGCGTCGCGAGTACGTAGTCGGCCAGTGAGGACAGGTCGTACCCGCCCTCCTGAATGGCAGCAACAGGCCCGAGACGGCCAATCATTTCGCCAGCAGTGCGGTAGCCGTCGGCCGAGACTTGTAGCGGGCTTTCTGGGTCGGCTGCCGCCGCGTCGACGCCCAACGAAACGACAACAGAGTCAGCGCCGCTGGCCCGGACATCAGCGCACAACTGATCAATCGCAGCGAGCCACACGTCGTCGCCGCTGCCTGGAGCGAGCGGGATGTTGCGGTTGGCACCATGGCCTGCGCCAGCTCCTCGTTCGTCTGCGAATCCCATGTAGTGCGGGAACCACCCAGCTCCAGGGTCCACGTGCACGCTGCCGTACAGAACATCCGACCGCTCGTAGAAGATCGCCTGAGTGCCGTTGCCATGGTGAGCATCAATGTCGATGACGGCGACTCGGGCAGCACCTGCCGCACGCAAGGCTTGCGCAGCGATGGCGGCGTTATTCAGGTAGCACGAGCCGCCATAACCGGCAGGGCCCGCGTGGTGGCCAGGCGGGCGGCAGAGCGCATAAGCGGCCTGCTGGCCGCCAGCGATGAGTGTGGCTGCTGTCCGGGCCGAGTCCGCTGCCGCCCGGATCGCCTCCCAGCTGCCAGGACCGACGAGGGTCATTGTGTCGTAGCAGAACGCGCCCACTCGGCCGTGGGTTGCGGCCGGCGAGCGGATGGGGAGTCCGGCCAGCATCGCGGATGTGGGAAACACATAGGGCACGACGCGGTCGCGACCGTAGTCGGCCAGATAGCGGCCCGCCTCCCACTCAGCCCAGATCGCGGCTAGGTGATTCACCAGAGCGGCATCGTGTACGGCAAGAAGCGCGGCCTCGTCGTGCTGCTCAGGCGCGATGACAGTCGCTCCCGCAGCAGCGAGCCTCGCGAGTATCACGCTGGCGCGTTCTGGCACCTCAGTGCCGTCTTCGCGGACGCCCAGCCAGACCTCACCGCTCGGCTCGTGGAGCAGGCAGTCCTCGTGCCAGACGACCGTCATGTCCAGCGCTGCGCCCTCGACGGTCATCGCAACTGCCTTTCCATGGGATGCTCGCTGGGTGCGGCTAACTAATGACAAGGCCACCCGAGCCCGCGACCTGGGCATCAGGATAGGGGTCCTGCCGACCGGTCCCACCGCTTCGATTGCCGATGTCCCTGGAGTCGGCGTCGGACACGCAACCGTCTGGCGAGATGAGCCCTCTCCGCCGGCTGGGCGAGGTGTGGCCAGGACCGGCGTCACGGTCATCGATGGTGGCGGCAACATGTTCCGCAGCCCAGTGCCCGCCGGCGGCGCCGTATTGAATGGCGCCGGGGAGTGCACAGGGTTCCTCTCGGCGGCCGAGTGGGGCCTGGCTGAAACGCCAGTTTTCCTGACCTCGACAATGCAGGTCGGCCGCGTCTACGACGCGGCCTGCGAACTTCTGATGGAAGAAGACCCGCATATCGCCGAGGAGGTGATCATCCCGATCGTGGCCGAGTGTGACGACAGCTTCCTGTCCGACGCGCGGCGCATGCAGGTCACGTCGGCAGACGTCAAAGCGGCACTCGCGGCGGCGCGGGCTGCTGGCGCTGCTAAGGACAAGGCACCACCGGCCGAGGGTGCAGTTGGCTCTGGTACCGGGATGAGCTGCCTCGGCTTTAAGGGCGGGATCGGCACGTCCTCCCGGGTCGTGCCATCAGGTCATACCGTCGGTGTGCTGGTCATGTCGAACTTCGGTGACCGACAGCGGCTGACGATCGACGGCGTGCCGGCCGGCCGGTTGCTGCCGGATGCACTCGCGTCTGCGGGTCAGGACTTGCGCGCCAGGCCGCCTGCAGGCTCGTGCATCACGGTCGTGATCACGGACGCTCCGCTCGACTCAGCTGCGTGCAGCAGACTTGCCCGCCGTGCAGGGCTGGGGCTGGCGAGAACCGGATCCACTGCCCACCATGGGAGCGGCGAGATTTTCATGGGCCTGGCGACCGGCTTGCGAGCGCCTCGCGGGGAGGGTCCGCCGCTCGGCACGCAGCCGATATCAGGCTCGAGCCTCGACCCGTTCTTCGATGCGGCGGTGGAGGCCACAGAAGAAGCGGTGCTGAACAGCTTGCTGGCAGCACCGACGGTCACCGGGCGGGACGGAAATACCTCACCTGGCTTGCCCGCCGATGAGATCAAGAAGCTGCTCATTCAGGCTGGCCGAATCGCGGCCGGATAATTCGATGTCAGTACTCGCATAGTCCAGACGTTAGACCGACCGATCGAACCAACTGGCTGTGCGGAGCACTCGCACGCGGAATCGTTAACTAAGTCCGGTAAACGCAGTCAGCGGCCGTCAATTCAGCGGTATGTTCCGGCTAGCAGCCGTAATAAGTCTTGATTCCAGCAACGAAGACTGGTGCCACGTGGCCGCTCGGCAATAGGCGACGGGCGCAGGCATGCCGCCCGCTTCGGTCGGTACGCACATTGTGTCCAATTCGTGTCCGGAAATGCTTTGTTGACTACTTTGCGCGGCTGGTCTTGTGTGTTAGCATCGCGCAACTTAAACAACGAGTCAGGCGGATGAGTGCGGAGCGAGACTCGTGCTCGATCACGCACAGGTGCAAGGTCATCGCGGCAACGCAGGTCCCTGGTACCAGCCGCCACACCCCGATCGGCCGGACCCCGCTACGGACGTGGGCCAAACCGTAGTCCGCCGACGTGCTGGCACATCTGTGTTGGCCCGTCGCCCCCAGAGAATAAAGGTGACGCAGCGTGAGACTCGGCAGCAACTTCAACACAAAAGGTTTCCTACGCCGCGCGTCCGGCGTCGTGGCTGCAGTCGCTGCCGCCGCGCTCGCAGTCACCGGCTGTGGCAGTTCATCTGGGACTAGCGCGATTAAGGAAGGCGGCGTCTTCCGGCTGGGTACCGCGTCCCCCATTGACTCGCTCAACCCATTCATCGCCTTTCAGGGCGACGCTTACGTGACCTTCGAGTACGTCTATCCGATGCTGGTGCAATACAACACGAAGCTCCAGTTCGTGCCGGACTTCGCTCGTAGCTGGAGTGAGTCGCCGGACGGCAAAACGTGGACCTTCCACACTCAGCCGAGCGCGAAGTGGTCAGACGGCAAGCCGCTGACTGCTGCGGATGCGGCTTGGACTTTCAGCACCATCATCAAGTTCCAGAAGGGTCCGACAGCGAACTCTGCGGGCTACGTGGCGCACATGACATCTGCGACGGCGCCCAACTCCACCACCTTGGTGCTCAGTTACTCGCGGCCCGTCGGCAACGTGCTCTCGCAGATGCAGCAGACGCCTATCCTCCCCGAGCACATCTGGGCCAAATACGCGACCGGAAATGGCAAGGCGCTCAAGACGTTCACGAACCCGGCGCCAATCGTCTCTGGCGGACCATTCGAGCTGGTCAAGTACGTCCCGAAATCAGTCACAGACTTCAAGCGCAACCCCTATTTCTATGGCCCGAAGCCGCACATCGACGGCATCTCGCTGCAGTATTTCGGCACCACTGATGCCGAGGTCACGGCTCTGAAGTCAGGTCAGCTTGACGGCCTCGAGGTGGTGCCGCCGACCTCCGTGGCCACGATTAAGGCTGCGCATTTCATGGTGTCGGAGGGCCCAGGAGTGCAGTTCGACGACTTCATCATCAATTCGAATCCGAAGCAGGATGCTAGCCACCGGGAGCTCTTGAACCCCTTGCTTCGGCAGGCGTTCGACTACGCGACCGACCGGAAGGCCATCATCAACACCGCGCTGCTCGGGCACGGGACACCCGGGTCGTCGATCATTCCGCCCGCTACCGGGCACTGGAGTGATCCGGCCGTCAAGTCCGCTCCGTTCGACCTGGCCAAAGCCAATCAACTGCTCGACCAAGCCGGTTTCAAGATGGGCTCGAACAACATCAGGAACGCGTACGGTCACCCGATGTCCTACACCGTCATCATGTCCAGCGACATTGCTAGCGGCTACGGAAACCGGACCTTCCAGATCGTTCAGGCCGACTTCGCCAAGATCGGCGTCAAGCTCACTCTCAAAGTCCTAGACCCCTCTGCGGCATACAACGTGATCCTCGCGAACAACTACAAGAGCTACGAACTCTCGATGTGGGACTGGTATCCGCTCATGGATCCGGACTTCATGCTCTCCGTGCTTACATGCGGGTCGTGGACCGTCTGGAACGACACCGGATACTGCAGCAAATCCTATGACCAGCTGTATGCGGCACAGAGCGCAGCAACCTCGACGGCGCAACGGCAGCAGGACGTGTACCAGATGCAGGAAATGATCGCTAACGCAAAGCCATACCTGGTACTCGACTACGCCAACTCGATCGAAGCTCACAGCTCCAAGTGGGCTGACCTGACGCCGGTGGCAGGGTTCTCCTGGAACGCGCTGTCCAAGATCCCGTTCGAAAGCGTGCACTTGGCGCACTGACCGGCCTAATCCACCACAGGCAGGCCGAGGACGCGGAACGGGAGGGCTGAGACGCTGTGCATCGCGCCGATTATGTGATTAAACGAGGGTTCTTTGCCCTCGTGACAATATTCGTCGCGATCACGATCAACTTCTTCCTGTTTCGTGTCCTGCCGGGGGATGCGGTGACCAACCTCGCCAGGGTGCCGCAGTCAACCCCGCAGTTGCGCCATGCGCTCATCGTGCAGTTCGGGCTGGACAGGCCGAAGTGGGAGCAGTACTTCATCTACCTGAAGCAATTGCTGCACGGCAATATGGGTGTCTCGTTCGCCGTACAGCAACCGGTGAGCCATCTGCTCCTGACCGACCTGAGGAACACCATTCCGATGGTGACGGTCGGCACGCTGGCCGCCGTGTTCGTCGGCGTTTTTACCGGCGTGCTATCCGCGTGGCGGCGAGGGTCACCGCCCGATCACATCAGTACCAACCTGGCGATTTTCTTCTATGCATTCCCGACCCAGTGGCTCGGCATGATGTTGCTCATCTTGTTCGCGGGCGTTGGCTTGCCAGTCGCTGGAATGGTCAACCCGAACGCCGGAGTGTTCTATCCCGAACCCTTTTGGCAGCATCTCGGTGACATCGGGCAGCATATGATCTTGCCCGCCGCGACGCTCATGCTGACGGCCTATGGCAGTTACACGCTGGTAGTCAGGTCGTCCCTGCTTGAGACGCTCGGCGAGGATTATGTGCTGACCGCGCGCGCCAAGGGTCTGCCGGTGCGCCGGATTGTGTGGCGCCATGCGGTGCGCAACGCACTGCTGCCCATGGTGACGCTCATTGCGCTGGACCTGGGCTACATAGTTGGCGGCGCTGTGCTGATCGAGGTCATATTCAGCTGGCCCGGCATCGGTGAGTCGATGTTCACGGCGATAACGCAGCGGGACTACCCCATGCTGCAGGGCGGGTTCCTGATTCTCACTGTCTCGGTGATTGTGCTGAATTTCCTGTCTGACCTGCTCTACTTCCGGCTCGACCCAAGGATCTCCCAGTGAGCACCCCGATACAGGATCTGTCGATCGCAGAAGACGTTGCGCCCGCGCCACGCCGCCGCGGCTTCTTCATCGGTGTACTGCGCGAGCGAAAGGCGGCGGTGGTCGGACTAGCCATCATCGTGTTCTTCGTTGTGCTGGCGATCGTCGCGCCGTACATCTCCCCGTATAGCGCATCCGCTCAATCCTGTGGCGTGTATGCCCCGCCGTCGATCCATCACTGGCTTGGCTGCGACGACGGTGGTTTCGACATGCTCAGTGAACTGATGCAAGGCGGGCGGATTTCCCTAGTGGTTGGATTCGCGGCAACACTGGTCGCGATGATCATCGGCGGCGGAGTCGGCATCGTCTCCGGTTACTTCGGCAGATGGATCGATGTCTCGCTCATGCGAGTGACCGACTACTTGCTTGTGATTCCCGATCTGGTCTTTGCAATGGTCATCGCTGACCTCTGGGGAGCGAGCCTGTTCCACGTGATCATTGTTATCGGCATCTTGGAGTGGACAACGACCGCCCGCGTCATCCGAGCTCAGGTGATGAGCCTGAGAGAGCGGGTGTACGTCAAGCGTGCGAAAGCGATTGGGTCTGGCCACGCGCGCATCATCTGGAAGCACATTATGCCGCAGATCGGCCCCCTGCTGATCGCCAACACGGTGCTCACTGTCGCCATCGCGATCTACCTGGAAACCGCTCTTGCTTTCCTCGGCCTTGAGGACCCGACCGCCACGACCTGGGGCACCATCCTGGAGCACGCCTTCGACCGAACCGCGATCAGCTCCGGTGCTTGGTGGGCGATTATCCCCGACGGTTTCGCCATCGCGCTCGTGATTGTCGGTTGCTTCCTGTTCGGGCAAGCGATCGAGGATGCGCTTAACCCGCGGCTCAAGGTCGCCCACCTGTCGATGCGCCGCTGGAAAATACGCACGCTGGTCGGCCGGGGGGCGGACGCGATATGACAAGCCTGCTCGAGGTTGAAGATCTGCACGTCTGGTTCGAACTGCCGCGCACTGGCCACCAGGACCGGAGTCAGGTACACGCGGTCCAGGGGGTGAATTTCGAGCTTCAGCCCGGCGAACGGTTTGGACTAGTGGGGGAATCCGGCTGCGGCAAGACCACGACTGTCCTGGCGCTTATGGGCCTGCTCCCGCCGAACGCCTCGCTTGCAGGGCAGGTGCGACTCGACGGCAAGAACATCCTGGCTGGTGGCGAGGACACGGTCCGGCCATACCGGTGGAAGGACATCGCGATGGTCTTCCAGGGCGCGATGAACGCCCTGAACCCGGTGAAGAAGGTCGGCTGGCAGATCGCCGAGCCGATGGCCTTCCACGAGGTAGCAGAGGGCAAGGCAGCGCTGAAGAGGGCTGGGGAGTTGCTGGAGCTTGTCGGTATCCCGGCGCGGGCCGCCCGGCGCTATCCGCACGAGTTCTCCGGCGGAATGCGCCAGCGCGCATCGATCGCCATGGCACTGGCCTGTGAACCCAAGATCCTGCTTGCGGACGAGCCCACAACGGCGCTGGACGTCATGGTGCAGGCGCAGATCTTGGAGTTGCTCACGCGGCTGTCCGACGAACTGGGCCTCGGCGTGATCCTGGTCACCCACGACTTGCCCGTTGTGGCCCAGGTGTGCGAACGGGCCGCGGTCATGTATGCGGGTGAGATCGCCGAGACCGGCCCGATGGATTCGCTGTACCACCGTCCGCAGCACCCTTACACGCGGCTGCTGTTCGCGGCCACGCCAGATTTGTATGGAGAGGGTGACGTCACGTCCATCCCGGGGTCGCCGCCACGGCTGGACACCGAGTTGCCTGGCTGCCCGTTCCGGCCGCGGTGTGATGTGCCACTGGAGAAATGCGCCGACGTGCACCCCTTGCTTCGGTGGGTCGGTGACGAGCATCTGGCTGCGTGTCATCGCGCGGAAGCGCGCGCCGACGAGCTTGCGGAGGCGAAATGAGCGAGACTCAGGCGTTCGTGCCGCCAGGTAGCGTATCGGCTGACGCTGTCGGCAGCCAGTCAGCAGTCGCCGTGACCACTGTTGCCGACCGCGAGCCGCAGATCGGTGCGCCGCTGCTCGAGGTCACAGATTTGGTCACCCACTATCCCCTGCGGCGCGGTCTGATCGATACTGCCGCTCGTCGGCCGCGGCTGCGGGTGCATGCGGTTGACGGGGTGAGCTTCAGGCTGGACCGGGGCGAGATGATGGCGCTCGTCGGCGAGTCCGGCTGCGGCAAGACGAGCACAGTTCAGACGATCCTGGGCATGGTGAAGCCCACAAGCGGTGCCGTCCGGCTGAACGGCACCGACATCGCTGGTATGGCGGACCGGCAGATGCGGCCGCTGCGGCGCACTGTGCAGATGATCTACCAGGATCCGTACGAGTCCCTCGACCCGAGATTCCGGGTGCGGCAGACGGTGGAGGAGCCGATGCTCGTGCACGGCATCGGCAGCTCGAGCGCGGATCGCGAACAGCTCGCTGTCAGCGCGCTCGAGCAGGCTGGCTTGCGTCCGGCCGAGCTGTTCCTGGACCGCTACCCGCACGAGCTATCCGGAGGCCAGCGCCAGCGCGTTGCCATCGCTGCCGCGCTGGTGCTCGGGCCGCAACTGCTGCTGGCTGACGAGCCCGTATCGATGCTGGATGTATCGGTCCGCGCGGGCGTGCTCTCGCTGCTAGACAGCCTGCGCAAGGATGCCGAGATGGGCATCCTGATGATCACGCACGATCTGTCCACGGCAGCTCATTTCGCCGACAAGATCGCGGTCATGTACCTGGGCCGGATTGTCGAGCAGGGCACTGCGAGTGAGGTCGTGCGAAATCCGCAGCACCCCTACACCAAGGCCTTGCTGTCGGTGGTCCCGAAGCGCGACCCACGTGATAGGTCCGCGCCGCAGATCCTCACGGGCGAGACTCCCGACCCGATCCTGGTACCGCGCGGCTGTCGTTTCAACCCGCGCTGCCCGGTGGCCGTGGATAGGTGCCGGACCGAGGATCCTGCCCTGCGCGAACCGGCGCCCGCCGCCATCGGCCACCTGGCCGCCTGTCACCTCGCCTAAGCTGGCCGGCGCCCAGCCAGTCCCGCCCGGAGGTCGGACAGCGTGATATCACCAGCCGAGCAAGTGCCGAGCGCGCCGCGCATCCCGACAGTGCGCGTGCTGCACCGCTGCACCGACGTCGACAATTACGCGTGGATGCGCGACCACACCGCGTCAGCTATGCAGGCCTACCTCACCGCCGAGCGTGCCTACTACGACGCCGCCACCATGCCGCTAAAGGACCTGACCGACGCACTCGTCGCTGAGGCAGTGGCGCGGACGCCGCAGGGCAGCGACGATTCAGTGAGCTGGACGCTGCGCGGTTACCGGTACCTGCACCGCACACCTGCCGGAGCTGAGGGCAGGCAGCTGCTTCGGTGGCCGGTCGGGACAGCCAGCCACGAACCGGTCCTGTTGCTGGACGAGAACGAACTGTCCGCGGCGAGCGGCTATGCCGATGTTGGCACCTGCGAGCCCAGTCCTGACAATCGGTTCCTTGCCTGGTCAGCCGACGTCACTGGCGCGGAGATTTACCAGTTGCGCTTCCGCGACACCCAAACCGGGCGGGATCTACCGGAGGCTGTCGACCGGACCTATCCTGGCGGCGCCTGGGCCAGCGACTCGCGCCACTTCTTCTACCTGGTCCCGGACGAGCTGAACCGGCCGCACCAGGTGTGGCGGCACCAGGCCGGCAGTCCGGCAAGCCACGACGTCCTGGTATTCACTGAGGACGACGCACGATTCGAGCTGACCCTGCAGGCATCACGTAGTGGCCAGCTGATCCTGATCACCTCGTCTTCGCGCGACACGACCGAGGTCAGGCTGATCCAAGCTGCGCAGCCGCAGGCCGAGCCAGCTGTCGTGGCCCCCCGGCGCCGGGGGGTGGAGTACCGGGTCGATCACGCGGCCGACCCGGCCGGTGGCAGTGGCCACCTGCTGATCGTGACAGACGACGGCACGCAGGAGTTCCGGCTGATGCGGGCGCCGGTAGCCGCACCTGCCAGGGAGAACTGGGTCGAGATGAACTGCCCGGTTGTCTCGCCGACCCGGTCCGATACCCGCCTGGTCCGGTGTGACGTTTTCGCGGATCATCTGTTGCTGACACTGCGCCGTGGCGGCTCGCCGCTGCTCGCAATCACTGACCTCATGGGGGGCCAGGTCAAGGAGATCTGGCCCGCGATGATTGCTGGATCGGTTGCTGTTCAGCACGCCGCCGACTACGCCGCGAGCGCTGTGACGATCGTGGAGGAGTCGCTGATCCAGCCGCGGGTATGGTCCGAACTCGACCTACGCTCCGGCGAGCGCCGGGTGGTCAAGCGCGCCGAGGTCCCCGGCTACAACCCAGTTCAGTACCGGACTGAGCGGCTGCTGGCGACCGTGCGCGATGGCACAAGAGTTCCGGTAACCCTGGCTTACCGTGCGGATACCCGACTAGACGGATCTGCGCCCTGCTTGTTCTACGGGTACGGGGCTTACGAGTCGTGCCTGGACCCGGAGTTCGAGACCAGCATGCCGTCAGCCCTGGACCGGGGCGTCGTCTACGCTGTCGCGCATGTGCGCGGCGGCGGGGAATGTGGTCGCCAGTGGTGGCAACAGGGTCGGCTGAGGGCCAAGCAAACGACATTCACCGATTTCGTCGACGTAGCCAGCTGGCTAGCCGGTGACAACGTCGAGGGCGACACTGCTGCTTCGGCTCTGATCGACGGCCGCCGGATAGTGTCGCGCGGCTTGTCGGCCGGCGGGCTGCTGCAAGGCGCGGCGTTCTCCCAAGCACCAGGCCGGTGGAGGGCCGTGGTTGCCGAGGTACCTTTCGTCGACTGCGTCACCTCCATGCTGGACCCGAGCATCCCGCTCACCATCAATGAGTGGGACGAGTGGGGAGATCCGCGGGATCCGGAGGACTTCGCCTGCCTGCGCGCCTACTCTCCATACGACAATCCGCCGCGAGGACCCCGGCCGGATCTGCTAGTCACCGGCGCCGTGAATGACCCGCGGGTGCTGGTGCACGAGCCAGCTAAGTGGGTCGCGCGGCTACGGGAGACCGATACTGAGGGTTCCTTGACCCTGTTTCGGGTCGAGCTCGGAGCGGGTGCCCATACCGGCCCTTCCGGCAGGTACGGACACCTTCGTTACGAAGCTGAGGTCTACGCCTTCGTCCTGGCGGCATTCGGGTTGGCGGGCTGAGACTCGGTTCGCATACTGACAGCTGCTATTCGTGCGGCGGCTAGTGCCCGTCGCGAATGAATTCGCGCTCCCATGCACGCTCGCGTACAAGGACGCCGTCCTTGCGCAGCTCCCGGCGATAGCGGTAGCGCAAGGCTTGCTCGTCGGAGTGCAGCTCGAGCACCGAGCTGAACGAGAGCAACCTGTCCGCCAGATGGATTTCGGTTCTGGCTTCGCCGCGCGCAGTAGCGTGGGCCGGGTCAGCGTCATTGACCTGGTACCGCAAGGACTCCTCGTCGACTACCCGGCCCCACTCAAACTCGGTGCCCGAGGTACCGCGCCACCACGTGGTCGCAGTTCCTGCGTCGTCGCGGAGCAGGTTCCAGCGGGCGGGAACCATATCGCCCCAGCTGCGAACACCGGCTGGATACTCGGCCGGGCCCGCGACCGGGAAGGCGGGCACGGGGCTTGACTCGGCTGGCACCACGGGCAGCACCAGTCTCGTGCCGGTCTCGCTGCACCGCACGGTGGCCGTGGCCGGATACGGTGTCGGCCAGATCATGGGCCACATGGCGTTAGAAACAGAAAGCCGGATCTTGTGTCCGCGGCCAAATACCCACGAGGTGAGGTGCAGTTCAAGCGGCATTCCGCCAGGTGACTCGGGCGCTGAAGAACGCAGCATGTCCGCTCCTACGGCCCTGCCACCGCCGGTCACCAGCGTGACAGTCCCGTCCGGTGCCACGTCGCACAGCCTGGCAAACCAGTGGAGTGGCGTGGTGTCGCTGCTGCCGTGGATCTCCACTCGCGGGAAGCCAAGAATTTCAATGTCGGCGTCCATTGGTTCGGTGTCAAAAGTGAGACTAAATGCATCTGCGCCGCGCTGATCGACAGTCAGCTCACCCCACCAGTGCCCGGCCTGAGTACCGGCCGACGGGATGTATCGGAGCTGACGCTCTGCCTCGGCACTTGGCTGGTGGGCCAATGTGCCATCTGCCCTGCAGTACAACCGCCAGTGCTGAGTGCGGGCGGGCGGCAGCGCCAACTCGGTTCGCCATTTACCGGGTATCTCTGCCAGGCCTGGGTCGGGCGCGTGCCACCGCCGCACGTAGACGGTGACCGGTGGCTCGGCCAGGATTCCGGTATCGAGGCCTTTTAGCCAGTGGTCCCACCAGCGGACGGCGTCAACGCGCCACTCGATCGCTGGACCGGGAACGGCGTTGTGCGGGAAAGTGTGGTTCCATGGCCCGATCAGGGCCTTGACCGGTGCCGGGCAGGAAGCGACCATGCGGGCAATCGAGTCTCGGTATCCGTCGTACCAGCCGCCTATCAGGAACGCAGGCAGCGTCAGTCGGCTGTAGTCGGGGCGCAGTGAGGCTCGCTGCCAGTATGGACCGTCGTGCGGCTGGCTGAGCCAGGTCAGCAGCCAGGGCTCGCCGTCGAAGCGGTCAGTCAGCACGTCCTCATCAAGCGGGTAGTCGGGCGCTGGCGGCAGGGCGTTCAGGTGGTCGATCATGACCGCGTACTCGTCCAAATGCAGCAGTCCGTCGATGTAGTGCACGTCGTCGTGGAACAGATCGTCGGAGGCGTCCACGGCGATGATCGCCTTCAACGCGGGCGGCTTGCGCAGCGCGACCTGGATGGCGTTGAACCCGCCCCAGGAGATCCCCCACATCCCGACTGCGCCGCTACACCAGGGCTGATCAGCGAGCCAGGCGATGACTGCGACGGCGTCGAGTTGCTCCTGCTCGGTGTACTCACCGGCGGGCAGCTGGCCTCCGCTTCGGCCGGTACCACGGATGTCAACACGAGCCCCGGCATAACCGCGGACCGTCATGTAGGCATAGAGCTCGAAGTCACGTGCCAACATCGCGTCGTCCTTGCGGTACGGCAGGTACTCCAGGAGCGCTGGCACCCGGCTCTCCCCGCCGTCGGGTGGCAGGTACAGCGTGACTGCCAACTCGATCCCATCCGGCATCGGGATCATTTCGTGCCTGACGACCATCGGGCTAACCTGGGTCACGAGCTGGTCCCAGTTCCGACCGCACCGCGCAGCAGTTCAACAAACTGTCGCAGTCGGGCATCGCGCAGGTCGGCAGATCCCGCGTCCCCAGTAAACAGACCAGGGTCCAGCGCCTCAGTCACGATCGCGTCCTGGCATCGGTCCATCAACCAGTCGATCAATGACACGATCATCGGCGGGTCGATGTCAACGCGCACTTCACCGTGGTCGATGCCAAATTGCACGAACGCCTGCGTGCCATAAGGGTCCTCATCGCGGAGGAACCGGGTGATGGAACGCCTGAGTTCCAGGTCCGAGCAGTAGTTGCCGAGCAACGAAACTCGATAGGGCACCCAGTTGTCGCGAATGAGGTGCGGCGTGTGCGTAAGCCAGTGCGCGATGACCGCGAAGAACCCGCCAGCTAGCACGTCGGCTGGCGCGTCGAGGTACTTGCTAAACGAGCTGGCGGCAGCCTTATAGGCAGCTAGGAAAAGCCCAGCCTTGCTGCCAAAGTAGCCAAAGACCGCTCCCTTGGACACGCCGGCCGCGGCCGCTACGGCTTCGGCCGTCGTGCGCTCGTAGCCGTCCGTCGCGAATAGCTCCATTGCCACCTGGAGGATTCGGTCGCGCCGCGCCAACTGGCGCGACAGTGCCCTGACCGGGACTCGCGGATGGCTGCGAGTCGCTGACTGACTAGTGGTCACTTATAACTGCGCTCCGGCCCATTGACGATGACCAGGAAAGCTAACCATACTGTCGGCACGTTCAAGCCAAAAGATTGACTTCCAGTCAGATTAGCGAGGACGGACTCTTATGCATACGGGCAGCGAGTTCGACGCGATTGTGGTTGGTGCCGGACACAATGGCCTGACCGCGGGCGCGCTGCTGGCCCGCGCTGGATTGTCCACGCTGGTCCTTGAGCGGCGCGAGGTCATCGGCGGTTGCTGTGTCACTGAGGAGATTGCACCTGGCTGCCGGGCATCGACGACCTCCTACATCGCGAGCATGCTGCGGCCCGAAGTGATCCGCGACCTGGATCTCGCCAGACACGGGCTGAAGATGATCGCTTGCGAGCCTGGGCTGCAGGTGGCCCTCGAAGGCGGCGTGGTATTGGCCGACTGGGGGGACCCAGCCAGAACTGCAGCCGGGATAGAGCGCTTCTCGGCTGCCGACGCGCGGGCCTTCGTCGCGGTAACGGCGGAATTGCACCGGCTGGCGGCCAGGCTCCAACCGTTGCTGACAGAACTGCCGCCGGACACCTCGCCCGGTCGGCTGCGCGGGCTCAGCGAACTTCTGCGACTCGGCAAACGGCTTCGCGGCATCCGGGGAGAGGACGTCGCAGGGCTCACCCGGCTGCTGACGGGCAGCCTGGGCGAGTTCATTGAGGCGCGGTTTGAGTCGCGCGCGGCCAGGTCTCTGCTACTGGCCAATAACCTGTACGGCAAGCACGGAGGGCCATATCAACCAGGCACGCTGATTGGCCTTGCGTTCCACATGCTGACCGGCGGCGAGGAGGCGGTGCAGGGCTTCTTCGGGCACGTGCTCGGCGGCATGGGCGCGATCAGCGAGGCGATCGCATCGGCAGGGCGTGCTCACGGCATGCAAATCAGAACCGGCGCAAACGTGGCACGTATCACCGTGCGCGACGGCAAGGCAACCGGCGTTGTGCTAGCAGACGGAACTGAACTGACCGCCCGGTTTCTGATGTCCGGCGCCGATCCGAAGCGAACGTTCCTCGGGCTAGTAGAAAAGGATGACTTGCCTGATGACTTCCGGGCAGCGGTTGCCGGCATCAAGATGGACGGTCCTTGTGCCAAGGTCAATCTCGTCATGGATACCGAGCCGCGGGTTCTTGGCATGCCCGCCGAAGCGGGACCGGGCCAGCGGGCTCTGTTCACCCTGCCGCCAGACATCGCTGACACGGATGCTTGCTATGACCTGTCGAAGCGCGGTGAGATCGCAGATGCAGAGCAGTTGTTCGTCGACTGCGTCGTCGCCTCGAACGTCGATTCCTCGCTTGCTCCAGCTGGCCGGCACATCATGACCTGCTTCGTGCAGTACGTGCCATACCGGCTCGCCAGTGGTGACTGGGATACCCGCCGCGATGAGCTGGGTGACAAGGTCATCAGCCGGATCAGCCGCTTTGCGCCCAATGTGGCTGAGTCAGTAGTGGCACGCCAGGTGCTCACGCCGCTTGACCTGGAGCGCACTTACGGGCTGACTGAGGGCAACATTTTCCACGGCGACGTCCGCCCTGACCAGCTCTTCCACATGCGTCCGGTACCAGGGTGGGCGCGGTACGCGACGCCCGTGCGCGGCTTGTACTTGTGCGGTGCTGGTGCGCACCCCGGCGGCGGAGTTACGGGTGCGCCCGGCTACAACGCTGCTCACCGGGTCCTGGCGGACCTGAAGCGGCGCGGTGCTCGCGCATGAACCCAGATGTTGTCATCGTCGGCGCTGGTGTCATCGGTGCCGCGACTGCTTTTCACCTCGCACGGCTCGGCGTCGACGTCAAGGTGCTGGATCGGGATGTGGCTGGCGCCGGCATGAGCAGCCGTTCCTCGGCTCTGGTGCGCATGCATTACACCTTCCCGCCTGAGGTCGACCTGGCCGTGCGCAGCGACGAACTGTTTGACAGGTGGACGGAGCTCACAGGCGCGCCGCCGTGCGTGCGAAGGACTGGCTTCGTACGCATCGTGCAGCCCGGCGAGGAGGATCAACTGCGGGCCAACGTGGCCATGCAACGCGAGCATGGCGTGCAAGCAGAGGTAGTGAATCCCGACGATTTGGCACAGCTCGCTCCCGGACTGGCCGTCGACGAAGTCGAGTGCGCGGCGTGGGAGCCGCATGGCGGCTACGGCGACGGCGCCATCGTGGCGTGTGACTTGATGGCCGCAGCTAGGCAGCGCGGCGCCCGCTATCTGCCACGGACTCCGGTGGCTGCCCTAGTTGCGCGCGGTGACCGGGTGATCGGCGTGATCGCCGAGGATCGAGTGCAGCACGCTGGGCTCGTGGTGCTCGCGACCGGCGTCTGGTCGCGGCCGATCGCCCAGACAGCCGGGCTGAATCTGCAGATCGAAACCGAGCTGCACCAGGTGGCAGTGCTTGCCCACGCGGTTGGGCATGGCGCCAGTGTTGCCTGCATCGACTCTACGAGCCAGACCTACTTCCGGCCAGAGGCCGCTGGTGGCAAGTCGCTGGTGGGAACCTTCACCGGCGCACGCGGAGTACAGCCCGATGGTTTGCCGGCCGCCGCGGCACCCGATTGTCTTGCCGCTATTGCCGAGTCGGCCGCTCGGCGCGTCCCGGCCTTTGCCACTGCGGGCATCGCAGGAGGCGTGACCGGCTGCTATGACATGACGCCTGACTGTCGTCCGCTACTCGGTCCCGCGCCCGGGCTCGATGGCCTCATCGTCGCCGCCGGGTTCTCCGGAATGGGCTTCAAGATTTCGCCCGGGGTGGGCGAAGCACTTGCCGAACTGATTGTGCATGGCACCGCGAGCCGTGTGGACCTCGCCCCATTCCGGCCAAGCAGATTCGACGAAGGCGAGCCGATCACAAGCCCGTTCCCGTATTCAGACGATTGATCATCAGGGAGCCAGCGATGGACGCGGTACCGCTCGAGCAGAGCCTGCCGAAGGCCAGTTATGTCGATCACGACGAATTCATCCGGGAGCGGGAAGCAGTTCTGCTCCCGAGTTGGTTCTGCGTCGGCAGGACCGAGAGTGTACTAGCGCCGGGCGATTACCTGACCGCTGATGTCGTCGGCGAGAGCATCATCGTGGTGTGTCAAAGCGGCGGCACCCTGGCAGCGTTTTACAACCTGTGCCGGCATCGCGGCTCAAGGCTGGTGCCTTCGCAGGTCAGCGAACCTGCTGCGAACGCAGGTCGTTCGGGCTGCTTCGAGCGTTCAATCAGGTGCCCGTACCACGGCTGGACTTACGGCCTTGACGGCATTTTGCAGGCGGCACCATTCCTGCCCGAGGTACGCCACTACCGGCAAGCGCTGGGGCTGCACCAAGTCGGGGTAGCGGAGTGGGGCGGCTTCGTGTTTGTCCGGCTCGAGCCAGGTAGCGGCGACGGCGACTTGCTGGCCGACTGGCTCGGTGAAATCCCGGCGCGGATCGCCCGCTATGGGCTGGCTGACTTGCGGGTAGGCCAGCGACTGCTATATGAGGTCGCAGCCAACTGGAAGGTGATCCTCGAGAACTACAACGAGTGCTATCACTGCGGTCCGGTCCACCCAGAGCTCTGCGATCTGGTGCCAGCTTTCCGGCGCGGCGGCGGCGACCTGGACTGGGACGCGGGTATCCCGCACCGAGACGGCGCCTATACTTTCACGCTGACTGGCACCACGAGCCGGGCGCCTTTTCCTGGCCTCTCACCGCAGGACAAGGAGCGGCACCGGGGCGAGCTGGTCCTGCCGAACCTCATGCTGAGCTTGTCCGCCGACCACGTGGTGGCTTTCACGGTGTGGCCGCGATCAGCGCAGCACACCACCGTGGTCTGCGACTTTCTGTTCCATCCGGCGGAGATCGCTGCAGCGGGATTTGATCCGTCTGACGCGGTGGAGTTCTGGGATCTGGTGAACAGGCAGGACTGGGCCATCTGCGAGCAGGTCCAAGACGGCATGCGATCACGCCGGTTCTCAGTTGGCTACCTCGCGCCTATGGAGCAGCCAAGTGCCGATGTCGGCCGCTTTGTCACGAGCAAGCTGCAAGGGCCGTAATCGTCCGTTGCCTGATCAAGCCCTTCTCTGCCACTGCTCAGTCAGCGTCACATGCGGGCCGTTGTTTGAGAAGCCGGCGACCGCGACGCAGAAGCTCGCAGTCGGACAGGCCACGGCCGGCGGGCCCGTATCGAAGCTGACGATGCCTGGCGTTCGTTGTATGTGCCAGCTGCGACCGTTCCATCGTTCTGCCAGCGTCAATTGTCGCTGTCCAATGATATTGAGCCCGACGGCCGTGCAGATCGAGGGCGCCCGGCATGCCACGCTGGTCAGGAAAATCGTCTGGCCGCCGTGCGGGTTGGGTGTGGGCTGGACACGCCACCGGACTCCGTTCCAGCGTTCAGCAAGCGTCCTAGCCTCGCCCGAGCTGCCGACTGCCGTGCACATCGATGAGGACGTACAGGCGACACCGCCGAGGAAGGCACCAAATCCATGAGGCTTGAAGGTTCGCAGAATTCGCCAGTGCCTGCCGTTCCAGGCTTCGGCCAGTGTGCCCACAGAGTTCTCGGAGTTGTCGTTCAGACCACCGGTCGCCATGCAGGCTTTTGGTGATGTGCAAGCCACGCTCGCCAGGACGGCAATGGAGGCGCCAGAAGGGCTGGGGGTCGGCTGGATGCGCCACCTGACCCCGTTCCACCGTTCCGCGAGGGTCCGGCCGCCACCGGTCTGGCCAACGGCTGTGCAGGCCGAGGCCGAAGTGCATGACACACCGTTCAGCGTGCCGCCACTTGGCGGGTTCTGCGTGGCCAGTATGCGCCACCGTGCGCCACTGCGTCGCTCGGCCAGCGTCCTGCCGCTCGCCGTGGCCCCGACGGCCATGCACGCCGATCTGGACGCGCAATACACGCTGTTCAGCACGCCGCCGCCCGGCGGGCTCGGGATCGTCTGGATGCGCCAGGCGCTCCCGTTCCACTGCTCTGCGAATGTCTGCTGGGAGCGGTCTTCGCCGGTGGTGGCAGCCCCGACCGCGATGCAATCGGTATGCGAGATGCATGCCGTGCCATTGAGCTGGCTAGAGGCGGCACCCAGTGGGTTGGGCGCCGTCTGAGCGCTCCATTGAGCGTGGGCGAATCGCTCGACCAGGACGACCGGGGAATCGTTGACGTTGGAGTATCCGACAGCGGTGCAAGTCTTGGCCGAAGCGCAGTCCACGCCGAGTAGCAGGCTTGGACCGCCCGGCGGCTGATCCGTCGTGGGCTGGCGGCGCCAGCGGCTGCCGTTCCAGTGCTCGGCCAGCGTACGAGCCGTATCGGAACTGTCGGTAAACCCGCCAACTGCGGTGCACGAGACGGCCGACCTGCACGCCACGCTGTTCAGGAACGGTGACTGCGCCCCCGCGGGGGTTCGCGTGGCTTGGATGGACCAGCGTGTGCCGTTCCACGCTGCGGCCAGGGTCCTGGAGTTCGAGGCCCCAACCGCAGTGCATGCATTCGCTCTGGTGCATGCCACGCTGTTCAATGCGGCACCCGCCTGCGCGGGATTGGGTGTGGCTTGGATGCTCCACCTGGTGCCGTTCCAGCGTTCGGCGAGTGTTCCGGCGCTGGATTTGCCGACGGCCGTACAACTCGAGGCAGACGTGCACGAGACTCCGCTCAAGAACGCGCCTCCATGCGCGGGGTTGGGTGTGGCTTGGATGCTCCAGTTGGAGCCGTTCCAGCGTTCCGCGAGCGCTCCGGCGTTCGAGCTGCCGACGGCCGTACAAGCGGATGCAGACGTGCATGCAACGCCGTTCAGGAAGGCACCGCCCTGCGCAGGGCTTGGTGTTACCTGGAGACTCCACCTGGTGCCGTTCCACCGCTCGGCAAATATCCGGGCCGCGTCGGCTCTCGTCTGCCCGCTCCCGACCGCCATGCACGCCGACGAACTAGTGCATGCCACATCGAGCAGTCCGCTGAAAGCCATCCCTCGAGGGCTCGGCGTCGGCACGATGCGCCAGGTTTTGCCGTTCCACTGCTCGGCGAGCGTGACCCCGATGCCCGACGCCTTGACAAATGTGCCAACTGCCATGCAACTACGGGCAGATGGACATGACACCCAGAAGAGCTGGCCCGTTGGCACGACGGGGTTAGGGCTGCGCGTTACCGACCAGCCAGCCCCGCTAGCGCCCGCGGGCGCCGGTCCAGAGGCATTCGCAGGAAGCGCCAGAGCGCCTGTCAGAAGAACTGCGGCAGCCGCCGCAGCGGAGATCATGTAGCTTCGCATCCGCCCCCCCGAGCACGGTGATCTGACCCATCCTCGCCTAGCCCCTGACAGGAACCTGACCGGGACCGGCCTTACCTGTTGCCGCGACCGGAAATCTGTGCATCGACCAGATTTGGCCGGGTGGCAGCGCGAGCTCGAAGGAAACGACAGCGAGAATCTTGTTATCGACCGTCGAATTCAGCGAATATCCGCTGAGAACCACGGTCGATGACAAGATCACGAAGAAGACCGACGCTGGACTGGAGGCAGCGAGTGCAGCACCAGCACCAAGCGGCAGGCTCGGCAACTGCTAGCGAGCGTGCGCCGATCCGGATCGGGAACGCGTCTGGGTTTTACGGCGACCGGTTGAGCGCCATGCGAGAGATGCTCGAGGGCGGCCAGCTGGACGTCCTGACTGGCGATTACCTGGCCGAGCTCACGATGCTCATCCTCGGCCGGGACCGGTTGCGCGACCCTGCTCTCGGCTATGCGCGGACGTTCCTGCGCCAGATGGAGGATTGCCTGGGCCTCGCCTTGGAGAAGGGCGTCACAATCGTCACCGACGCCGGCGGTCTCAATCCATCCGGGTTGGCTGCGGCTCTTCGTGACCTGGCTGACCGGCTCGGCCTGGCGGCCAAGATCGGATATGTGCATGGCGACGATCTCCTGCCGCGCGCGGCAGAACTCGCGCTCAGCGCGCCGGCCAGTGGAGAACCGGTCGCGGCTAACGCATACCTCGGCGGATGGGGGATCGCAGCGTGCGTGCACGCCGGCGCTGACATCGTCGTGACCGGACGAGTGACGGACGCCTCGGTAGTCGTTGGGCCGGCAGCTGCACATTTCGGCTGGGGAGTCGGCGATTTCGATGCCCTGGCTGGCGCGATGGCGGCTGGCCACGTGATCGAGTGCGGCGGGCAGGCAACCGGTGGCAACTATTCGTTCTTCCGCGAGATCGCCGACATGCGGCATCCTGGCTTCCCGATCGCCGAGATCTATCCCGACGGCTCGAGCGTGATCACGAAGCATCCCGGAACCGGCGGCGGCGTCACAGTCGGAACCGTGACCGCGCAACTGCTGTACGAGGTGACCGGAGCCCGGTACGCAGGGCCGGACGCGACGCTCCGCCTCGACACCGTGCAGCTCAACCACGACGGGCCCGACCGAGTCCGCATCAGCGGCGTTCGGGGCGAGCCGCCGCCACCCGCGCTGAAGGTGTCGGTGAATACGCTCGGCGGGTATCGCAACCAGGTGGGTTTCGTGCTGACCGGGCTGGATATCGAGGCCAAGGCCGAGCTGGTCAAGCGCCAGCTTGCCGATGTGCTGCCACCGGAGGCTGAATGGACTCTGGCACGGACCGACCAGAGCGACGCTCCAAGCGAGGAACAGGCCAGCGCTACGCTGCGGTGCGTCGTGCGCGGAGCTGACGCCAAGGCAATCGGCCGCGCGTTTTCTGGTGCGGCAGTGGAGCTGGCCCTAGCCAGTTACCCGGGATTCCACATGACGGGCCCGCCCGGCGATGCTCAGCCCTACGGCGTCTTCACCGCTGCGTACGTGGACAGGGCCGAAGTGCCGCACATAGCCGTGCTGCCCGATGGCGAATCAGTTCAGCCGCCTGAGCCAACTCAGACGTTGCCGCTGGATCCCGCCGTACCAGCAACTCTGCCGTCGTGGAATGCCGACAACGCCGGCCCAACCCGCCGGATCCCACTCGGCACGGTGGCCGGTGCCAGAAGTGGTGACAAAGGCGGCGACGCCAACGTCGGGGTCTGGGTCCGAGAGGGTCGAGCCTGGCAGTGGCTGGCCAGCACGCTGACCGTCGACAAACTGCGAGAGCTGCTGCCCGAAGCAACCGGCCTTCCGATCACGGCGCATATGCTGCCCAACCTGAACGCGGTCAACTTCGTGATCGAAGGAATCCTTGGCCAGGGCGTCGCGGCTGGCGCTCGGTTCGACCCGCAGGCGAAGGCGCTCGGTGAATGGCTTCGGTCGCGGTATGTCGATGTGCCGGAGGTGTTTCTGTGACGGCGGTATCTGAATGACAACTCTGCGTTCGTTGCTGGACGAGAAGTCCGCCGACTACACCGCGAATCGCGATGCCATGCTCGCAAAGCTCGCCGAGATCCAAGCCGAGCACGAGAAGGCGATAGCCGGTGGTGGTCCCAGGTACACCGAGCGGCATCGCGGCCGGGGCAAGCTACTGGTGCGCGAGCGGATAGAACTGCTGCTGGACACCGACAGCCCGTTCCTTGAGTTGTCACCTCTGGCGGCCTGGGGGACAGAATTCGCGGTCGGCGCTAGCACAGTGACCGGCATCGGCGTTGTTGCAGGCACCGAGTGCCTGATCTCCGCGAACGACCCGACAGTGCGCGGGGGGACCAGCAATCCGTGGACAGTGCGCAAGAGCTTCCGTGCGCATGACATCGCGCTGGCGAACAGGTTGCCGGTCATTTCGCTGGTCGAGTCCGGCGGCGCGGACCTGCCGACGCAGAAAGACATTTTCATCCCCGGCGGCCGAACGTTTCGCGACCTGACCAGGCTGTCGGCCGCTGGCATTCCGACGATCGCGATCGTCTTTGGCAACTCCACCGCCGGTGGCGCGTACTTGCCAGGCATGTCCGATCACGTGGTGATGATCAAGGAACGGTCCAAAGTGTTTCTGGGCGGCCCGCCGCTGGTGAAGATGGCAACCGGCGAGGAGTCCGACGACGAGTCGCTCGGCGGAGCGGAGATGCATGCGCGGGTGTCTGGCCTAGCCGACTACCTGGCCGTCGATGAACAAGATGCGATCCGCATTGGGCGGCGTATCGTCGCAAGGCTGAACTGGCGCAAGCAGGGGCCGGCGCCGGTAGTCGCAGCCGGAGCCGTGGTGCCGCCGTTGTTTGACGAGGACCAGCTGATCGGCATCGTCCCGCCGGACTTGCGGATCCCGTTCGACCCGCGGGAGGTGGTCGCGCGCGTCGTCGACGGTTCGGATTTCGACGAGTTCAAGCCCGCTTACGGCACCAGCTTGGTGACCGGCTGGGCGAACGTGCACGGCTATCCCGTCGGCATCCTGGCGAACTCCCAGGGCATCTTGTTCAGCGCCGAATCGCAGAAAGCGGCGCAGTTCATCCAGCTTGCAAACCAGGTGGACACGCCGCTGATCTTCCTGCACAACACGACCGGCTACATGGTGGGCGCGCAGTACGAGCAGGCGGGGATCATCAAGCACGGCGCGCTGATGATCAACGCCGTGTCAAACTCTGCGGTGCCGCACATCTCGATCCTGATGGGAGCCTCGTACGGCGCCGGGCATTACGGTATGTGCGGCCGGGCTTACGACCCGCGGTTCCTGTTCGCGTGGCCGAGCGCAAAGTCTGCCGTCATGGGCCCGGCGCAACTGGCCGGAGTGCTGTCGATCGTGTCCCGGGCTGCAGCGCAGGCAGCAGGCCGCCCATTCGACGAAGACGCCGACGCGGCGATGCGAGCCGCGGTCGAAGGGCAGATCGAAGCCGAGTCGCTGCCGATGTTCTTGTCCGCGCGGATCTACGACGACGGGATCATCGACCCGCGCGACACCCGCACGGTCCTCGGCCTGTGCCTATCGGTCATTCACGGTGCGCCGGTTCGCGGTGCAACCGGCTACGGCGTCTTCCGGATGTGAGCGCGATGTCCAGTTTGCGAACCGCGCAGCGCATCGGCGCGCGCCGCGGGTGCGGCATAGGTGTAGCTATAGCGACACTAACTCCGCACCCATGCGATCCAGTGACCGCAGATGCGGGCGGATGGGCGCCGTGTTGACCCGCGTGCTCGTCGCGAACCGGGGCGAGATCGCGCGTCGGGTCTTTAAAACATGTAGGGAACGTGGTCTGTCCACGGTCGCGGTCGTTTCCGACGCTGATGCCGGAGCCCTGCATGCTGCCGAGGCTGACTGGGCGGTCCGGTTGCCGGGCGAGTCCGCTGCCGATACCTACCTGCGCGGCGACCTGCTGATTGACGCAGCTCTGCGAGCAGGAGCGGACGCAGTTCATCCGGGCTACGGGTTCCTGTCCGAGAACGCGAGCTTCGCCCGCGCCGTGCAGGTCGCTGGCCTGACCTGGATCGGCCCGCCGCCAGACGCTATCGAGGCGATGGGCAGCAAGATCGAGTCCAAGCGACTCATGGCTGCGGCGGGCGTACCGGTCCTGGGCGACCTGGACCCAGAAACGCTGACCGATGCCGACCTGCCGGTGCTGATCAAAGCCTCGGCAGGCGGTGGCGGCCGCGGCATGCGAGTCGTCCGCGCGCTCGAGCAACTGCCAGCCGAACTGGAAG
>Ga0126381_100001076_pt1 | contig 29587 bp, 21 predicted proteins | sample PanSoiMetPlot_28_FD_96465 | JGI IMG/M metagenome (GOLD analysis project Ga0126381, IMG submission 96465) | Tropical forest soil microbial communities from Panama - MetaG Plot_28 | ecosystem: Environmental > Terrestrial > Soil > Tropical forest > Bulk soil | place: Panama | collected 2016-02-17
CCGTCGATTGGTCTCGCTCATAACTTCTCCTTCGAAGGGCTGTTTGACTGCCATCAAACTGAGTTATACACTACAGTCCCGTGGAGAGGAGAACTTTTTTGCAGCTGGCGGCGGCTGCGCCGCTGGCTGCGGAACCGGACGATCAGCCCGCCTATCGAGTGGTAACGCGTTTCCGACCCGCGGCGCATTTGGGAATGCCCGGACCCTTTCCGGGGCGCGTCATCAGGGTCCATGCGGAAAACTCCATCAATGCAGAAACCGACGCGGTCGACGGGCAGGTGGTTCGGAAAATGCTGGCGGCCGGCATGCAAGCACTTACGGGAGAGCGGCGGCCTCTCGATGCCTGGGCGCATTTCATTGCGCCCGAGGATGTCGTGGGTATCAAGATCAACTGTTCCGGCGCTCCGCAGATCCGCTCCAGCCCTGAAGTAGTCGCCGCAATCGTCGACAATGTGATGGCGGCGGGGGTGGCGGCCAGGCAGATTTACCTCTACGAACGTTTCGCGGACCAGGTGCGCAGCGTGAACTACCCCAAATACCTTCCCGGGGGCGTCCAAGTGATGGCTGCGGAAGGTGACTTCGCGCGCGGCAGCGTGCTCGGCTACGACCCGCGCACGTACGTGGAAACCAGCTTCTTCGGCGAAGACGATACGCGCTCCAATCTTGTGCGGCTGGTCTCAGACCGCCTCACCAAGATCATCAATGTTCCCAATGCTAAGGAGCATCAGGCGTCGGGTGTTACGGGTTGCCTGAAGAATATCGCCTACGGCAATTTTTCCAATGTGGCGCGGTCGCACGAGTCGGAAAAGACCTTCACGTATTCGTTTATCGGGAGGCTCGCGTCGGTGGAACCGCTGCCCTCGCGGGTAGTGCTCCATGTGATGGACGGGCTCGCTGGCGTCTGGCATGCCGGACCGTTCAGTCGGAGCCGGCGTTTCCGTTTCTACCCCAAGCAACTCATGTTCGGAACCGATCCGGTGGCTATGGACCACAAGCTGATCGAGCTGATCGAAGCCAAGCGTAAGGCCGAAGGAGCGGTTTCGATTTTCGACCGCTCACGGGAGCACTTGGGAGACAACAGCAATCCGAATTTCAACCACTTCATTCGCGAGCCCGGACACGTGGAATACGCCGCCAGGTTCGGATTGGGCATCTTCGACAACGAGAAAATCCGCCTCGAGGAGATGGAACTGTGATGCTCCTGTTCCTGGCGGCGGTATTACCCGGGTTGTTTTGGGATGGGCCGCCCGATACGGCGCCGGCATTGCGCGAGGCGGGGATTCGGCGCATTCAGGTTTCGGCGGCGCAGGCCGCCGCGTGGAACGCGACAGATGGACTTTCGATTCAGGCCGCCGACCTACGCAACACTGTGACGGCGCTCGCGCCGACGGTGCTCTACCGGCCGAACCAGGCTTCCGCCACACGCGCGCCGTGGGTCGTGACCAACGGGTGGAGGATCCTCCGGAATCCACAGGGTCGATTCTTGTATGAAGTCAAAGGCCCTCAGGCGGCGCTCGCCGCGGCGGAAGCGTTCTGCTTCGGGGGAGATGCGCTGGTGCATCCCGACCGCGCCGGCCTGAAGCCGTTCGCCGAAATGATCGATTTTCTGCGAGGGCTTGGGGAAGCGGGCAACACCCCGGTGGCCGATATCGGTTTCGTAGACGACGGCACCGCGACGGCCGGTGAGGTCATGAACCTGATGGTGCGGGACAATCTCCTGTTCAAGCTGATCTCGCCGCCCCAAGGGAAACAGAATCCGGGTGTGAAGCTCGCGGTCGAACTTGGGTCGCGAAATTTTCCCCTGGAAGACGCGAAGAACCCCGACATGATGGCGCACGAAATTCGGGCTAAGCTTACCGACGAGAGGCGCTCGATCCGGATCTACGGAAGCGCGGTGGTGGTGGCGCGCCTGACGGTTCTGCCGGGTGGCGTACGTGTTCACGTATTGAACTACGCAGGCGCCGAGAGAAGGGTGGACGGCCTGAGGGTGCGCGTGCTCGGCCAATACCCCAAGCACCGCCTGGCAGCCGCGGGCAGCCCGCAGGAAGAGCTGCTCGATTACAGCGCCGACGCGGACGCCACCGAATTTACTCTGCCGGAACTCAAAACATACGCGGTGATCGACCTTTCACGGTGAGGGGATATGGGGTATAGGAAAGTACTGCTGATTTGCGGCTTTATGCTACCCAGCCAGCTTTACGGCCAGGCCCGTTACGATCTGCTGATTCAGGGGGGCCATGTCATCGACGGCAAGAACGGCGTTAGCGCGGTGCGCGATGTGGCCGTCCAGGACGGCAAAATCGCGGCGGTCGCGCCGCATCTCGATCCCAAAGACGCGCTGAAAACCGTGAACGCAGCCGGTTTGTACGTAACGCCCGGCCTGGTCGACATCCATGTGCACGTTTATACAGAGACCGGGGAGCGCAACTCGTACGCCGGAGACAACAGCCTTCCGCCGGACGGTTTCACGCTCCGCGTAGGCGTCACGAGCGTCGCGGACGCGGGCTGCGCGGGCTGGCGGAACTTCGAAGACTTCAAGCAGAGGATTATCGACCGTTCGAAGACCAAAATCTTCGCGTTTTTGAACATCGTGGGCAACGGCATGCGTGGGGCGAAATACGAAAACGACCTCAGCGATATGGAAGCCGCCCCCGCGGCCGAAATGGCGAAGCGGTACAAAGGACTGATCATCGGATTCAAAACGGCCCACTACGCCGGCCCGGAATGGACTCCGGTGGAGCACGCGGTAGAAGCCGGAAATCTGGCCGGTATTCCGGTGATGGTGGATTTCGGAAACGACCACCCGGAGCGTCCCCTGGCCGACCTGGTAACCAAAAAACTTCGGGCCGGGGATATCTACACGCACTGCTATTCGGGTCTGCGCCACGAACTGATCGACGGCCGAGTGAATCCCGGAATGATCGAGGGGCGCAAGCGTGGCGTGATTTTCGATGTGGGACACGGCGGCGGCAGCTTCGCCTGGCGCATCGCCGTGCCCGCCATTCGCCAGGGTTTTTTGCCCGATTCGATTTCCACAGATTTGCACATCGGCAGCATGAACACAGGCATGAAGGACATGCTCAACCTGATGAGCAAATTCCTCGCGCTGGGGTTGTCGCTGGATGACGTCGTGATCCGGTCCACCTGGAATCCGGCCAAGGAGATTCACCATGAGGAGTTGGGCAATCTCTCGGTGGGATCGCCAGCGGACGTGGCGGTGCTGCGCTTGGAGAACGGTCATTTCGGGTTCACCGACATGTACGGCGCGCGCCTGGACGGCACGCGCAAGTTGACGTGCGAGATGACGGTTCTCAACGGCAAGATTGTCTACGATCTGAATGGAATCTCGCGGCCGGAGTGGACGACGCTGCCGCCCAACTATACGGCTGTCGGCGACCCGGCTTGGGATGCGCTGAATCCCGGCCGCGGCGGACGCGGAGGCGGGCGGAAGCAATAAGGGTTGCTGCCGGTCAGCCGCGACGCCAAGGCGGTGTATTTTCTGGGAAATGCATTGGGTGCGAACGCGCTGCGGCCGGCGTGGGCTTGGCAGCCGGCCAGCCGCCTGCGAAAAACTCCAGCGCTTAGAACGGGGTGCCGATTCGATAACGGCCTTAAGCGCCGGCCTTCGATAACACTTCGTGCAGGCGCTTCGCCACGATGGCTTCCTCGCCCGGCTGCAGCATCCACACGCCCACCACAATGGTGTTTTCATCGGACGGCAAGCCGCCTACCTTCGCCCTGCCCGTGGCCGGGTTGAGCTCGATGCTGGGGTTGCCGCGGCGCAACTCCACCGCTACGGCGCTGGGCGCAATCTTGACACGCTGCCGGTCATAGCGGATCATCAGGTGCGGGACGGCGTTGGCGGCAACGTCTGGAATCACAATGTTCGTTGCCAGTGTGGGAACGCCTTTCAATTGCGCGGCGATGCGCTCCGCACGCCGCCGGAACTCCGATTCCATCCCAGCGTCGGTTTGCGCCAGAAACCAGTCGAGCGCCGCCACCATGCCGACGATCTGTTCCTTCGCCACCTTCATGCCGCGCCCGATGGTGTCTGAGATCGGCGAATTGTTCAGCGTGGCGGCGGAGATGAGCTCCTTTCTCCCCAGAAGCAGGCCCGCATTCTGCGGCCCGCGGATGCCCTTGCCGCCTGAAAAGGTCACCAGGTCGAAGCCCATTCGCGTGTAATTCCAGAGATTGGAAATCGGCGGCACATCCGCGGCGGCATCGTTGAAGCACGGTACGCCGTGGGCGTGCGCCACGCGAATCCAATCCTCGCGGCTGATGGTTCCGCCTTCGGCGGCATTAAAAAAATGCGCCATCACGGTTTTGTCGTTAAAGGCTGATTCGTACTGCTCTAGCGTTTCCACTTCCACGAAGCGCGCGCCCGAGTTGCGGATAGCGTGATCGTAATCGTAACGATGCAACTTCTGCACGATGACTTCGTTTCGCAGACCGGTAAGGTCAGTGGGGATGTTATGCACGGCTAACCTGTTGGCACGGGTCATGCAGGCCGCCGTTGCCAGGGTGAGAGCGCTGGCCGCGCCATCGGTCACCAGCGCCGCTTCGCATTTGAGCAGGCGCGCGATGTATTGGCCGGACGCGGTCTGCAACTCCGCCAGCCGCACGGGCGATTTGGCGGCGCGCGCCACCGCGGCCTGCACGGAAGGCGGCATGATCGAAGCCGTTAGCGCTGTATAAGTGCCGGCGGCGTTGATAATCTTGGTGACCCCGAGCTTTTCGTAGTAGTCTTCGCCTTCCTCAGCCTGGCGCGAATCCGCTGCCGCGAGCGGCCGGACCAGGCTGGCTCCCGCCAGAAGACTGTTGCTCCAACTCAGGAACCATCTCCGCGAAGTCCGAAACACGTCCATGACGCCTCCTGGATGCCGGCTCTAAGACCGCCGGCACTACCGATAAATACTCTACCGCTCGAATGACTTCGGTATGCTTAGGCTTGAGTATATGCCAAGGCAAGGGGTGGTCACCGGTTTGGCGCTCTCTGTCTGCCTGAGCGGCCGCTACAGCCGCCTCATGAGGAATATCCATCCGTGAAACCGCTATTGCTCATTCTGATCCCGCTGTGCTCTGCCGGGGCGCAAGGCACGGTGCCCACGTTCCGGTACACCGTCGGAGCGAATTCCTACACTCTGTTGGGCGAGGACCCCGAAGAGGGAACCGCCACTACGATTCCGACCGTGCTGGTTCCGATCGCGCTCTCGTTTGAGGCGAAGAGAACTACCGGCGGGCCTTTCATCATGGATGCCGCTGCGGATGTGAAAAGTACGCTGCGCTCGCCCATCTTTTCCAACTTTGCTTTTCTTTCAGGCGGCAACACCCAGTTTGTCGATGCTCTGCTGCGCACTACTTTGCCCCAGGCGGCGGGGTGGCATACGCTATTCGGCAAGCCGGACGTGAAGCCCGTCAGGATCACGATCCCCGCCGGGTATGGCTACATCCTGACGTCGAAAAACAGCGGCGGCGCACTTGGGGTGGCGGACATCGAGTTCCTACAACGCGAACTTTTCAAACAGCTTCCCCGTCAGCCGGGCAAATTCGTCATCGCCCTCACGCATAACACCACCTACTATGCCGACGGCGACGCCACACTCTGTTGCTCCTGGGGAACGCACGGCGTCGACGCCGCCACCGGCAACTCATTTGTTCTAGGTTCGTATCTGCACGCTGCGCCCACGGTGGTGGAGGACCGGGACATACAGCCGCTCACCCAGCAGCTCGGGGAGTTCGTCAACGATCCCTTGCACGATCCGCTGTTCCACGACGGCCGCAACGGCAAAGCGCCGGGAAATACAGTTCAGAGCTGGCTGCGTCCGGGCATTCCGGGCGGCTGCGGCGGCGCGGGACCGGCTTCCGCATATTTCCTGCTCGAACCCACCGATACCAATGCCAAAAACAACATCCCCGCGTCGAAAAGCTTCGTTGCGCAGAGGGACGGAACCGCATACCATTTACAAAACATCGCTCTAATGCCCTGGTATCTCGCCAACGCCGGCGGCCCTTACAGCTTTCCGGATTCACGGGCTTTCACCGATCCTGCCAAACCTTGCCCCGGGCGCGGCGCGCGCGGCGGCGGATCGGCGCCTCCCCAGCCCACCGTGGCGGCGATAGCTTCGAGTGGTGCGCCCAATGGTCATAGGCTCATCGGCTATTGGTCCGGCTACGGCGCCGCAGGTTCCATCTTCTCGCTGCGCGAGGTCTCGCCGCAGTGGGACTACATTCTGGTTGCCTTCGCGACGCCGGACCGCAACGCGGCCGAAGGCACGATGCAGTTCCATACCCCGGCCGGCCTGGAGACCGGACGATTCAAGTCCGATATCGCCTGGCTGAAGAGCCAGGGAAAGAAGGTCATGATCTCTCTGGGAGGCGGGGGCCAGCACTTCACCCTTGCCGATCCCCAACGCATTCCGAACTTCGTCTCGTCAGTGGAGCGCATCGTCTCCGATTACGGCTTCGACGGCATCGACATCGACTTTGAAAGCCCGTCCCTTTCCATCGATCCCGGAGACGATGATTTCAGGCGTCCCGCCACGCCATCCATCGTCAATCTCATCTCCGCCGTTCGCCAATTGCACGATCATTTCGGGTCTGGCTTTATGGTCAGCCTGGTTCCCGAGGGCACGCAGATTCCTTCCGGGTTCCCGAGCTATGGCGGGCAGTTTGGGTCATATCTGCCCATACTCTATGCCATCCGAGATATCCTCTCCTTCGTGGACGTGCAGGACTATAACACGCCGCCGCTGGAAGGTCTCGACGGAGAAATCTATCAACCGGGCTCGGTGGACTATCACGCCGCCATGACCGAACTCCTGCTCGACGGGTTCAACGTGGGAGGCAATCCCAAACACTTCTTCCCGCCACTGCCGGCCGACAAGGTCGCGGTGGGCTTCCTCACCGGAGATACGACTCCCGCGATTGTGAGCCAGGCGATGGACTACATCATTACCGGCAAGGCTCCGGCGGGAGCCACGTACAAGCTGCGCGCGCCCGCGGGCTACCCCGGTATGATGGGGGCGATGTTCTGGACCATCGATGCCGACCGCCGCGGCAATTACAACTTCTCCAATATTGTCGGGCCCCAGTTGCACGGCTACCGGGCGCCGCGTGAATCTCGATAAAAATGAAGTTCCGCAGTCCATGTCCTGACAAAATCCCCGATACCGAGCTCATGAGCACGGAACGGCCTCGGCCCGTATCCGCAGGTTTGGGCATTGCTGCCGCTCGGCAGCCCGCGCCTGCGGGCTTGCCCAACAGTCTTTCAGGAGGATCACCTATGAGGAAATACGCAGCGTGGATCTGTGCGGCGATGCTGCCGAGCGTGGCACTCGGACAGCCGCCACGGCGCGACACGCCGCCGAATCCCGCGGTGCGGTCGCCCGAGGTTTCGGAGGACCATCATGTCACCTTTCGCATCTACGCGCCCAAGGCGGGCGAAGTGACGCTGACGGGCGACTGGCTCGGTTCCGCACCGCCTCCCAAGCTGACCAAAGACGAGAGCGGCGTCTGGAGCATTACTCTGGGACCGTTTGAGCCGAGCATTTACATCTATTCGTTCACCGTGGACGGCGTGGCGATTGCCGATCCCATCAATCCGAAGATAAAGCTGCGCGCCCAAACGTCCGCCAGTATGGTCGAAGTGAAGGACGATCCGCCCGCCTTTTGGGAACCGCATGATGTGCCGCACGGAACCGTGGAGATCAACTGGGAGAAAAGCAAGGCCATCGACGGCGAGACGCGCGCGATCTGGATCTATACTCCCCCCGAATATGCCACCGCGACACGCCGGTATCCGGTGCTTTACCTGCTGCACGGCTCCAATGATACGGCAGCCGGCTGGACCATGGCCGGCAACGCTAATTTCATCATGGACAACTTGCTGGCGGAGAAAAAAGCTGCGCCCATGATCGTCGCCATGCCGTTCGGGCACGCGACGCCGTTCGGCGAGCCGGTTCCTCCGGGAGGAGTCAGTAATGACACGCTGTTCGAGGATTACATGCTGAAGGATGTGATTCCGGCCGTCGAGAGCCGGTACCGCGTCGCGCCGGGCCGTCAGAACCGGGCCATCGCGGGGCTTTCCATGGGCGGCGGGCAATCACTGAAAATCGGCTTGGGACACCTGGACCTGTTCAGTGCGGTGGCCTCGTTTTCGGGCGCGATCCCTGCCGATTTCGAGACGCGCTTCGCGGCTCTACTGAAAGACGCCGTGGGGACCAACGAACGGCTGCAGACACTATGGATCGGCTGCGGGCGTCAGGATTCGCTGTTCGAGAGGTCGAGCGCGCTGGCGGCGCTGTTGGCGCGATATCAACTGAAGCACGTCTTTTATCCGACCGATGGCGTCCATAACTACACTGTGTGGAGGAAGTACCTGGCGGAGTATGCGCGCCTGTTGTTTCGCTGAGGAAACGGCTGGCGACACCGGCTTAATCCCCGGGAACCTATCTCCTGCCTGCGAGCGTCAGTGCGTAAAGGCTGTCGCCCGCTCCCACAATGAGATATTGTTTTCCATCGAGCATCCACGTCGATGGACCGTTACTAACGGCGCCGGTTAACTGTTGATGCCAAAGTATCCGGCCGGTTGCCGGATCGAAGCCGACCAGATTTCCCGAATCGCCTGTGAACAAGAGTTGTCCGGCGGTGGTGAGAATACCTCCCGAAAGCCCGGTGCCGCCCTTGCCGTTGTGCTCATGTTTCCAGCGGATATTTCCAGTGCGAATATCGAGCGCAAACAGGGCCGAACGGATATCGAATCCTCCGCCGCCGCCGCCGCCATAACCCTCCGGGTTCTCGGAAGTGTCATAAAGGTACGCCATGCCGTAGCCTTCGGTTCCGTTCAGATAGAACAACTCTGTCTGAGGATCGTAGCTGGGCGGAGGCCAGTTAGTGGCCCCCATTGCCGGCATATCGATCATGGAACCGTCCACCTTGGGCTCCTTATCCGGGTCCGGAATCGGAGAACCGGTCTTCGAGTCAATGCCTTTGGCCCAATTACCCGTCCCTGAAAATGGTTTGGACAACAGATTTTTGCCGTTGGTGCGATCGAGGACGAAGAACCATCCAGCCCTGGCGCCCTGCGCCAGCAGCTTGCGCGGAGTGCCGCCTATAACGGCGTCGAACAATACCGGAGTCTCCACGTTGTCCCAGTCGTGCGTGTCATGCGGGGAAGCCTGAAAGTACCAGGCCAGCTTCCCCGTGTCGGGGTTCAAAGCGACGATCGACGCTGTAAATAGGTTCGCTCCCTTTCGGCTCTGACCCGCAAATACCGGATTCGCATTTCCTGTGCCCCAGTAAAGCAGATTGAGCTCCGGGTCATATGTGCCGGGAAGCCAGGTCATCCCGCCGCCATGATCCATCGCAGCCTGGCTCGGCCACGTTTCCGATCCCGGGTCACCAGGCTTCAGCGGTTCGCTCCACCAGCGCCATTGCAGGTCGCCGGTCTCCGGATCGCGCGCTTCCAGATAACCGCGCACGTCCATCGCGTCGCCTCCCACGCCCACCAATACGTGGTTCTTGACGATCATGGGAGCCATGGTGGTGAAGTATTGCAGCTTCTCATCGGCGACCTTCTTTCTCCACCGCTCTTTGCCGTCTTTCGCGTTTAGCGAAATGAACCAGCCGTCCGGCGTCAGGAAGTAAAGCCAGTCCCGGTACATCCCAACGCCCCGCTGCCCGACCAGGTGGCCCCCGTGATCTTCGAAATCGAATTGCCACACCTGCTCGCCGGTGCGCGCGCTGACTGCAAACACATGGTCGGGGATGGTGAAGTAGAGGATACCGTTTACCATGAGCGGCGTCGACTTGATTGTGGGATTGCCGACGCCGCGCTGCGGGCCGATCCCGGTAATCCGGTAGATCCACTCGATCTTGAGAAGATCGACATCCGACTGGTTGATCTGAGTGAGGTCACTGAAGCGCCGGCCGGAGTAATCGCCGTTGTAAGTCGGCCAGATATCGGACGGTTGATGGAAAAGCTTCAACGAGCCGGGCTCCAGTCCCTGGGCCGAAACAACGCACGGCAATACCGCGAGTAACAGACATTCGATTCTCATTTGAGCGTCACCAGGTAAGCGGTCATGTTATGGATGTCCGCATTCGAATACTTGGCTAACAATTGCCGGTGGCCGTCCAGCTGGTCCTGGATGTCCAGTTTTATCGAATCCTTGGGCCAGACGTGATATTGACCGGCTGCGTCGATAAGGGAGACCGTAAAATCATCCTCGCGGCTGATCCTGCCGATCACCTTCTCGCCGGAAGCTTCAGTTACTGTGGCTTTCACCGCTCCGGGACTTGCCGGCCATAGAAAGCGCTGCTGCAGTTGAGAAGCCTGCTGGAACTTGGAACCGATGTGCGCGAGGTCGCCCGCCGCGGAATGGCAGGCGGTGCAATGCGTTTTGAAGAATTCCTCACCTTGTTTGGGGTCGCCGGTTACTCTGTTCCGTAAGTCGCCGTAAGTCTGCCCGTAAGTGCCCCGGTTGGCCGCCAACTCCACCTGCATTTTGACGAACTGGGAAATGCTATGGATCTGGGGATCGGAGAGCTGGGGAAAACCGGGCATCCCCGCCTGCGGTCGCCCTGCCTTGATGAGAGGAGCGATCTGTTCATCCTTTTCATCGTGGAGAACGACCGTGGACCGCACGAGACTGGGGGCTTGAGACCCGTGGGCGTCGTCGCCGTGGCAGCCGCCGCAATTCTGCTTGTAAAGCGGCGCTCCCTTGGCGGCTTCGGCCGGGTCGGGCGCCGCGCCGAGGCCGAGGAACTCCCGCGTACCACCTGCTCTTCCGCCGCGGCCTCCGCGCCCTCCCCGCCCCGGCGCGCCTGCCCCGCCGCCCTCCGGTTCCTGTGCCGCCGCATGCAGAAGCATGAAACCGAACAGCGCGGCAAGGCACATGCCATAAGGCATCGCCAACCTGTGCATAGAGCTCTCCCTCCCCGATTCTCGTGCCGGCTAACACTACTTCATCGCGTAGTCGATGGTGGACCTCACGCCCGGCAGTATATCACCGCGGCGCAACCCGGGTTCGGAAAGAACCTAGTGCAAAAACCTATTGCCGGTTACCGGGAATCGGATATAATACCGCCCAGTTCATTATCCGCAGCAGAGTAGCACGTCGAGGCTCTTCGTCGAGCCGGACGCTCGCGCGAATGGAGGCCTCGTCCGAGGAGGGTGCATGCCGAAATTCGTGAAATCGCTCGTATTGCTGTCCGTCCTCGCCGGCATCGTGTCAGCCCAGACCTTCGGATCCATCACCGGAGAAGTGACCGATCCAACCGGCGCTATCGTGCCCAACGCGGCCGTCACCGCTACCAACACCGAAACGAACGTGTCTCGCACCACGGCCACCAACACCTCGGGACTCTACGTCTTCCCCGATCTCGTACCCGGAACCTACAGCGTGAAAGTCCAGAATCCAGGGTTCCGCACCTCCGTTAAGGGTGCCATCACCCTTCAGGTGCAGCAGACTGCGCGCGTCGATATCGCTCTGGACGTAGGCGAAGCGAACCAGACGGTGGAGGTCGCCGCCAACGCAGCCCTCCTGACTACCGAAAACGCTACCGTCGGAACCGTCATCGAGGAGCAGCGCATCGAGGATCTCCCCCTGAACGGCCGCAGTTACTTTAGCCTCGTCGCCTTAAGCCCCGGTGTCACCACCGGATTCGTTCCCGCGGCCCAGGCGGCCGGACGCTTGGGCGGCTCGCGCGGGTCGCTCACGATTGCCGTTACCGGAGGCCGCTCCACATGGGAGAATTTCACTCTCGACGGCATCACCAACACCGACATCGATTTCAACACCTACATCCTCCAGCCCTCAGTCGACGCCCTCCAGGAATTCAAGGTCCAGTCGGGTATCTATCCCGCCGAATTCGGCCGCGAGCTTGGTCAGGTGAACGCCGCCACCAAGCCAGGAACCAACGAGTTTCACGGCGCCGCCTGGGAGTTCCTGCGGAACGACAAGCTCGACGCTGTCCCCTACGATTTCGCATCCGCCACGCGCGGTCCCGGCAATCCCCCGCCTGTTAAATCACCCTACAAGCAGAACCAATACGGCTACACGTTGGGGGGCCCCGTCCGGATTCCCAAGCTCTTGAATGGAAAAAACCGTCTCTTCTTTATGTCCAATTTCGAGGAGTTCAATTCCCGGCAGACCAATCCCGCTCTTATCACCACGCTTCCCGCGGCCATGCGGAGCGGCGATTTCTCCTCCATACTCTCCGCTGGCTATGTTCTAGCCGACCCGCTCTCGCGGACGGGCAGCACGCCTGCCGCCGTGGCCGCAGCGCAAACCTTCTTCCCTGGCAACATCGTTCCTCAAAGCCGTATCAGCCCGCAGTCCACGTTACTGCTCAACAAGTGGTATCCGCTGCCGAATCTGCCGCAGCTCACTGCCGGCCTCCCCTTCCACAACTACCAATACGGGCTCTATATTCCTCTCGATAAAGACAGTTTGACCACGCGCATCGACTTCAACGAAAGCGCCCGGTCTCAGTGGTTCGGCCGTTACAGCTGGAACGACGAGTCCACCGTTCTGAACACCGGCCAGATTACCGTGGATGGCGAGACCCTCTACACGCGCGCCAGTCAGTGGGTGCTCTCGAATGTCCGCACCTTCTCCCCCACCAAGGTCAACGAAGCGCGCTTCGGCTACAACTCGCTGTTGAATAACATCACGCAGCAACTCGCCGGGCAAGAGAACGTCAATGCGGAGCTCAGTATGCCCGTCCAGCCCACCGATCCCAATTCGTACGGAATCCCCAATATCTCGCTCGCCCAGAACCTCGCCAGCTTCGGCAACCCCACCAGCAGCCCGTTCCAGATCAACGACAAGTATTTAGAGTGGGTGGACAACTTCTCATGGATCCACGGGAAGCACTCCTTCCGCTTCGGGGGCGAATACCGTTATAACGAGTTCCCCCAGATCGGAAACGAATTCCCGCGCGGACAGTTCTACTTCTCAAGCCAGTACACCAATGCCGTGACGCCCTCAGGCGGCGGCAGTGGCGGCTACACGGGTGCGGATTTCCTGATGGGCGATACGTACGACGCCATTGTTGCCGTTTCCCTGGCGAAGGCCGATTTCCGCAATAGCGAATGGGCTTCGTACGTCGACGACACGTGGCGTATCCGCCCCCGCCTCACGCTCAGCCTCGGCTTCCGTTGGGAAGTCGCCCAGCCCCTGCTCGACAAGGACGGCCTCGAGCCCAATGTGCAGCTCCAACAGCCGCTTCCGAATCAGGCCAATGTTCCCGATCTCAGCCAGCATCCCGTTTACGTCCGCACCGGCACGGGCGATTTCTACGATGGCATCAATTTCCGATATGTGCCGTACTGGTCGGCCAACGGGGGAATTCCCGGCTCTCCTCCCCTCCAGGTGGCGCGCGATGGCCGCATGGGCAGCCGCCTCATCAACACCAATTACCGCGACTTCGCCCCGCGCATCGGCATCGCCTTCAGCCCAACCGATAAATGGTCCATCCGCACGGGCTTCGGGATTTTCTATTCGCAGGAGAGCAAGAACTCCATCTTCGATCTCTCCCGCGGCATGGGCGGACGGGCCACCACCCTTGCTCCAACTACTTGGGCAGCTCCCACCTTCACCTACACGAATTTCCTGAATACCTCGTCGCTTCCGGTCAACATTCCCGTCGGCCTTACCTGGGGTGTGGCACAACACCTGCCCGACAGCTCCACGATGCAGTACATCTTCAACCTCCAGCGTTCGCTCGGTCGATCCGCTACCCTCGAGGCAGGCTACACGGGATCCGTGAGCCGCCATCTTGCGTACCTGCTCGACGAGAATCAGGGAATCCTGAATCCCGCACTGCCCGCCGTTCAGCGCTTGCCTTATCCGGAATGGGGAGCCTCGGGTATTCAATACCTGATGGCGAACGCCACCGGCAATTACAACTCCCTCAGCCTGAAGTTCACCCAGCGGTTCGGACCCAACCTCGATACCCTGCTGGCGTACACATGGTCCCGTGCGCTCGACGACACCAGCAACATCCGCGGTACGGTCGGCGCCGATTTCTCGCCGCAAAATGCGCTCTGTCCCACTAGTTGCGAATACGGTCCTTCGGATTTCAACATTCCCCACCGCTTCGTCGCCTCCATCCTCTATGTCCTCCCGTTCGGCAAAGGCCAGCGATTCCTGAACCAGGGCGGCATTGTGAACCAGGTGGTCGGCGGATGGCAGCTCAGCACGATTACTACGCTGCAAAGTGGGGGTGTCGTCGATACATCCTCATGGGATTCAGGCGGCACCAACTTCATTTCCAACGCCACCAGGCTTAATTGCTCTGCCGGGGTGAGCGCCGCTCTGCCCGGCAACAACCAGAATGGCTGGTTCAACCCTGCTGCGTTCTTTAACACCGCAGCGGGCACCTTCGGAAACTGCGGCCGCAACAACCTGCGCGGCCCGTGGCTCGGCAACGAAGACGTTTCCATCGTGAAGTACTTCCACGTCGCCGAACGTAAAACACTCGAATTCCGCGCCGAAATGTTTAACGCCCCGAATCACGTCGAACTGACGGCGGGCGGGCAGTTGAGCTGGGGCAACGGATCGAGCCCCACGCCATCGTCGACTTTCGGCCGCATTACTTCGACCCTCAATCCGATGCGCCAGATCCAGTTTGCCCTGAAGTTCAGCTTCTGACCGGTAGTCGGGAGGTACCCGTGTCGAGTTCTCACGTGAGCCGCCGCCGAATCCTGGAGGGCGCCGCAGCCTTAGGCGCCGCCCCTCTGATCGGCACTCTCATGGCCGATCGACCATTTCAGCCTCAGGCTATATCACGCGCTGGAGCCGGCGCTAAATCGGTGCTCATTCCCACCCACGAATTCGCCGGCCCGAACGGCGCTCCCTGGATCGAAGAGCGCCTCGATTTCCCCGAAACCTGGGATGTCCAGGTCATGGATATGGCCGGCCACGGCCTGCCTGCGCTGACTCCGCGGCTCATCGCAGACCAGTGCAACCACGCCATAGGCGCCAAGCCCCTGCGCGAGCTGGCCGAGGGCAGGAAGACCGTCGCCATCAGCTTCGACGATCTCACGCGCACCACGCCTGCTTACGCCGTCACTCCGTGGCTCGTCTCCGAGCTGGCCAAGGCCGGCATCAAAGAGGAGGACCTCCTCTTCATCGGTTCCTTCGGAACGCACCGGCCCATGACCGAGGAAGAAGTCAGCCGCAAGCTCGGCCCTGAGATCGCTCGAAACTACGCATGGCTGAACCACGACGTCTTCGATAACGTGCGGGAAGTCGGCGTCACCACTCGCGGCAACAGGATTCGGCTGAACCAGACCTTCCTGGGAGCAGACCTCAAGATCTGTATCAGCGGCATCAAGGTCCATCAGGATGCCGGTTATGGAGGCGGCGCCAAAGCGATTCTTCCCGGGTTGGCTGCCCTATCCACCGTGGAGTACAACCATACTCAAGTCCTCACGAAAGTCCGCACTACTGGCCCGGTGAGGATCTTCAAGAACGACATGCGGCTCGACATGATCGAAGCTGCGCGAATGGCCCAGGTCGATTACACGCTCCAAATCCTTTACAACGAGCGCCTCCAGCCCACGCACATCTGGGGTGGCGACATCGTGGACGCGCACCACGCCGGCGTCCGCGTTGCCGCGAAGACCTATTGCACGCCCACGTTCAAGGATGCCGACATCGTCGTTGCCAACGCGTATCCGCAGAATGCGCAGGCCTACCACGGCGGACTCTGGATCAACTACTCGCGCCGGCCCGGCGGCACGGGCGTTCTGATCGTGCAGCACCCTTTGGGCATCGACCCTGTTCACTACCTCAACAACCGCCTCGCCGGCGCTTCCGGCGCGACGCAGTTCGACCTCACTGCCAGGCGCGTCAACGGGTTGAATCGGAACGGCTCGCCGCAGCCAACTGTCCCGGGTAATATGATCGTGTACTCCCAGTATTTGACGCGCAACATGAAGAACAACTACCGCAGCGGTACTTTCTTCTGCGATAAATGGCCGGACGTCATTGCGAAACTGAAGCAACTCCACCCCGGTCATCCAAGCGTGGCCGTTTATCCGTATGCCGGAATGCAGCACCAGGAAATCGAACTTGACGGATGAGCATGCCGCTGCACAATCTACCGCACAATGAGGTTATGTCAATCGTGACAATCGCGAGCCCATTTCTGTTATTCTTCGGTCTCATCGCTGCTCTGCCTGCCGCGGCCCAGGTCCCGGCGGGAGCACCGTCGACCGTCCCCGGCGTCCCCCGAACTCCCGGCCAGAATCCCCATGGCGTGCACATCTTCCTTTGGGGCGGCCTCAAGTCGCACGGACCCGGCCAGCACGACTACCCCCAGTTCCTCGCCGACTGGAGCAAGCTCCTCACGGAGCATGGCGCCATCGTCGACGGCGCTCTGCATGCTCCCTCCGCCTTCGACCTTGAGCATGCCGAGGTCGTGATCCTATATAAGGGCGACGCCGCCTACCTCACGGACGCCCAGAAATCCGAGCTCGAGGCTTATGTACGACGGGGAGGCGGCCTCGTGAGTTTTCACGACTCGCTCTGCGGCCCGGACCCGGCGTATTTCGCCAAGTTCGTCGGCGGCGCCAAGAAACACGGCGAAGTCAATTACACACTCGACGCTCCTATTCCTTATACCGTCGTCGACAAATCGAACCCGATCATGAAGGATATGACCGACTTGACGATCTTCGACGAAGCCTTCTTCAAGATGACCTGGGCCGACGAGCCCAAGATCCACGTTCTGGCGAGTGCCAAAATCCCCCAGACGCGGTGGTCGGCAGAGCATGCAGGCGAAATGATCCCGCAAATGTGGACGTACGAGCACGCCCTCCCTGGAGGCCAGCCGGCGCGCGCCTTCGTGTGGATGCAGGGCCATACCTACGCGGATTTCTCGAACTACCAGATCCAGCGGACACTCCTCCGAGGCATCGCGTGGGCCGCAAAACACCCGCCTGATGAGCTCATCGACTATGTGCCCCCGCCGCCACCGGCACGCCGGACTGCACCGCAGGGTGGCGGCCAATAAACTGTCCCTCGAAGGCCCGATCGTCAATGTGCCGCCTCGGGGGCGGCGAGCAGGTGTATCAGGCGCAAACATCACACGGCAACGCCGACGGCTACGGGCTACCGTGGGCCGGCTTCGAAGGGGGCCTTTCGCCAGCGGGCTGACCGTGAAATCCGACAGTGGTTCTGCTCCCTCCGCCGACTCCGCTCGGAGTCAAACCGGGGAAATCGACCGCAAAAGCGGCCCGCACTTTGCCGCGTCTGCGGCCCTAGGTCGGTTATCCGGACACGGCGCCGGGCGCTGGGGGCGTTTCGGCATAACGAGGGAAATCTGAGTCAGCGCGCGAGCCGCGCACGCGGAACGCACGAAAACGCGGCCCCCAAGTTCCGGCGGCGGGTGGGGACCACCGCTTTCGCGGGCGTGACACGTAGTGCCGGCGCCCGCTCCGCTACTGGCCGGCCCGGAGGCGAGAGAGGAGAACGCGGCCGAACCGCGCTTAGACGGAAAAAAGAGCTCTGATTGAGATCTTTGGGGATACAATCTCATCAACGTTCCAAAATTCGAGCCCTTGGGATGGAGGGTCACGATGTCAAGGTACTCAATCAAACGTGCAACTTTGCTGTCGTTTGTCCTGGCGGCGTCTGCGGGGTGGGCGCAAAAAACCACCGGCGAAATCAAGGGCACGGTTCTGGACCCGGGCAATGCCGTGGTTCCGAAGGCCTCCGTGGCCGCTAAGGACACCGCCACGGGCCATTTATTCGAAACCCTTTCGGGAGGGGACGGGGCGTACCTAGTTCCCAATCTGCTCCCGGGCAAGTACTCGGTGACGGTGACTGCGACTGGCTTCGGGAAGCTGGTTGTCGATGGCATCGTGGTGGAGACTGGCCGTCCGACCGAAGTGCCTCTAAAGCTGGAGGTCGGGACCATCAACCAGACCGTGGAAGTGAGCAGTTCGGCAGTGGCGCTGGACACGACCACGAACCAGGTCGCTACGACCGTGCGCAACGACTACATCAAGGATTTGCCGCTTGCCGGCCGCGATGTGTTTCAGTTCTCATCCCTCAGCGCCGGTTTCACGCCAGGACCAAGCACCGAGCCGGGAACGTTTAACGGGCTCTTTCAAGGTGCGCTCAACGTCACCCTGGATGGAACGAATGTCAACGACAACCGTTACAAGAGCACGAACGGGTATGCCTCGCTGGTGCCGCTGCGGTTGGATGCCATCGAAGAAGTGACGGTTACTACCACCGGCTTGCAATCCGATGCCGCCGCGGGCGGGGCAATGACTTTGCAGTTCATGACACGACGCGGAACCAGTCAATACCACGGAAGCGTGTTCGAGGAAGTCCGCAATGACTTCTTCAACGCAAACGACTTTTTCCTCAACCTGCAGGGACTGCCCAAGACGAAGCAAAAGCTCAACGATGCCGGCGGCAGCTTAGGCGGCCCGCTCAAGATTCCAGGAATTCCTTATTTGCGCAACAAGCTTTTCTTTTTCCTGAACTACGAAGACGCGCCGGTACCGGGGGCGACCATCAAAACCGCCACTACGCTGACACCGGCCGCGCAGAACGGCAACTACACCTATTTAGGGACCGACGGCAGTTTGCACACCGTTAACGTCCTGACTCTGGCTGGTGAGGCGGGCTATTCGAGCCAGATCGACCCGATCGTGCAAAAGGAGTTGACGACGATCAACGGCACGCTGAGCAAGGGGGTGGTCCTGCCGGTCAGCAACAACTACTTCCAGCAGACCATCAACTGGAAGATCCCGACCGGCATGCGCGACCTATATCCCACCGCGCGTTTAGATTACCAGATCACCAACAAGTGGGCCTATCACGTGGCGTGGAACCTGCATCACAACCACACTGACCCCACCGGACCCACCTATCCCGGCCTGCCTCTGGCTTCGGGGCAGAGCAAACAGACCAATTATGCGCTGTCCAACGGTGTGGACACCACATTTTCGCCAACGCTCTTTAATTCGTTTAAGCTCGGAATCCAGAACACCATTATTGGTCTGAATATCGCCAACAGCATTCATCAGTGGGATTCCCAGGGCGGAAGGAGCATCAGCTACGGCAGCGGCCTGAACGACGTAATTCCGAATGCCCATCCCACAATCCGCGGCAACCCGGCTTATACCTACTCGGACCAGTTGAGCTGGGTCAAAGGGAAGCACACCATGAAATTCGGCGCCAGCGGCATTTACACCCGTTTCTATGAAAGCGACTATTACGGCAATGCCGGCGTGCTGGCCTATACGCTGGGCATCGCATCGAGCGATCCCATCAACTCGGTGTTTGTCGCCGCGAACTTCCCCTTTATTTCGACGCCGACTCTGAGCGTCCCGGCCCAGTTGTACGCCACCCTGACGGGCCGCGTCAGTTCGATCACGGGGACTCAGAATATTGACGAGAAAACAAGGCAATACGAGAAGTTCGCGCCGCTGGTTTACCGTGAGAATTATGCGTCGTGGGGCACGTTTTTCCAGGATTCCTTCCGTGTGAGTCCGACGCTGACGCTGAATTACGGCTTGCGGTGGGAGTTCCCGGGTGTCATGACGAATACCAACAATACGTTTATGGCTCCTGTGGTGGCGGATCTGTTGGCGCCGTCCGTGGCGCCCTTCGAACCGGGCGTTTTCGGGCCAGCCGGTCCTAACTATGTTCCTTCAATCGCCCAGCGGTCAGTTACGTGGGCGACGAGTCGTGTCAATCCGGCTCCCAACTTCGGGTTGGCTTGGAATCCGCGCGCTGACGGGGGTTTCATGGCAAAGTTACTGGGCCGGAACCGCACCGTGATCCGTAGCAGCTATGGTATCGCCTACTTCGATGAGGGGCTGAACGTCGATTATTGGACCAACACGAACGCCGGCAACTGGCAGCTGGTTACCGCGGCCGCCGGCGCGCAATTCGCCGCCGGCTCGCTGAACCTACAATCTGCATACCCGCCGTTTGTGACGGCACCACAGGCCTTTACACCTCCTTTCTCGGAATACCAATTTGCGTTTAACAACTACGACGTCGCCACAACGAATCCTCACATGCACGAGCCCTACGTGCAAACGTGGAATTTCGGCATCCAGCGCGAGCTCAGCAGCACGACGCTGCTCGAAGTGCGCTACGTGGGGAATAAGACCACGCACAAGTGGCACCAGTACACGCTTCAGGAAGCCAATATTTTCGAAAACGGTTTCCTCCAGGAGTTTCAGAACGCGCAAAGGAACTTGGCCATCAACCAAGCCAACGGCAAGGGCTCTACCTTTCAGAACCTTGGCCTGCCAGGCGACGTGCCGCTGCCCATCTTCGAGCATGCCTTTGGCCCGAACGGGTCATTTGGCGCCCTGCCATCGGGCTCTTCCTGGACCAGTGCGACCTTCGTGAACCAACTCCTTCAGGGGCAAATCGGAACCACCGCCGCCACCTTGCAAGGACGGACCGCCTCGAACGAGGTGTACTACTGCCGGCTCGTTGGCGCCAATTTCGGACCGTGCCGGGACCTCGGCTACACGAGCCCGAGCAGCTATCCGATCAATTTTTGGGCACCCAATCCTTACGTAGGCCAGAATGACTGGATGAGTGACAATTCCTGGGGCACTTACAACGGTCTACAAGTGACGTTGCGGCAGCGGTTGAGCCACGGGGTGACGTTTACCTTTAACTACACCTGGTCGCATGCGCTCACGGACATGCCGACCCAGTCGACCGCCAGCGGAAACGTTTTGAATTATACGACAATCCGCGATTTCAATTTGGACAAGGGTCCGCTCGGTAATGACCGGCGGCAAACGTACGCGGTCTACGGCACCTATGACCTGCCGTTCGGTCCAAACCGCAAGTGGAACTTCCCAAATCCGGTGCTAAGCCGAGTGTTAGGCGGCTGGACGATTGGAGCGATCGCTAACGTGCTTACCGGCGCGGAAGCTTTCACAGGCAGCAGCTATCGGACAATCAACAATTACGGTGATGGCGGCGTGCTTCTCCAGGGCCTCTCGGCCTCCCAATTCCGCGGCATGCTGCTCGAGAGCCCACGCAGCCTTCCCAAGGGAGTGGCCGCGGTGACAACTGCGGACCCATCGTTAATTGCGGCGGCCGGCGCTGCGAACCCTGCGTACTTGCAGCCGTGGCAGGTGGCGGGGACGCTGGGGGACCGGTTCTATATCACCGGTCCCTGGTTCTGGACGCTGAATACGTCGCTGAAGAAGGACGTGCGGATTAAAGAGCGTTTGCTTTTCACGCTTCAAGGCGAATTTTTGAACGTGCTCAACCACCCTGAGTTCGGCATGCCAAACATCAGTCCGACTTCGACCACATTCGGGCAGGTGACGACCAGTCAAGTAGGCCCGCGGAACATCCAGCTTCGCGGATATTTCCGCTGGTAGGCGGGCGGCGGGCACATGCTCGAGGCTTGTACACCAAGCATGTCCCTACTGCGCGCCAGGCGCGGGACGCGGCTACGCGGTATGGCCAAAATACTCAGACGGCACGGGAATAATCGGGAATCATAACGAAGCCGTCCGCCGAGGCGCTGGCGGCAACGGACATCTCGGCGACGCGTTTCCAACGCCGGGGCAGGGAAGAGGATGAATGTCCCGATGGCGCTGGGATAAACCGGCTTGCAGGAGCGAATGCAAGTGGTAGAGGAAGGATCTAGCGAATCATCCTGCCCCCCAGTCATGGAGAACCATCGCGAACGACTTCTTCGTCACGACGAGGAATCCCGCTAGCTCGACGCCGCCGTTGTTCCGGCTCCCGTGGGACGACGTTCCATGCGGCGCGATTGGCCGGTCGGCGTGGGAGTTCGGCGCCACGGTTCTGCTGTTCGCGTCACAGGTACGCGGCCAGTTACAGTGGGCGCCCAGTTCTCCTCGCATTGGGCATTTTATTCTTTGGATGTTGATCGCTAACACGCCAGGACGGCCCAAAGCCAACAAGACTCCTACCACATTGAGATCACGACGACGGTGCCCTTTAATGAACCCGATGCGAAGGAGCTACCGTGCAAAGGCCGGATCCCGGCTAGTTCGACACCATCGGCTCGAATCCAGTCTTTCGCAACGTCCTTTTGAGCCTAGCTGGTTCCCGGCAAGCGAAATTGATCTGCCACAGCGGCGATGAACGTCCGCAACGAATCCCATCGGAGTTCCTGAACATGGATCAAGCCAGTCTCAATGTGGACCTTCCTATCGAGCCGGATCGATATCAGACCAGCGCCCACAAAGACCAAATCGGATTCCTTAACGAACGTTACGCCAACACCCTCTCTGGCCAGCCCAAGGGCTTCGGCAACTGTCTGGGCCTCATGTCTCACATTCGGTGAATAGCCAAATGTGCGGAAGCGCGTGAATAGCTCGCGTGAGACAGCCGCCGCCATCGCGCCGGTCGGCCAGACAACTGGCGAGTCGCCGATCTGGCCCAGGCTGACGCTTTGCTTTCCTACCATTTCGTTCCGAACAGGGACTACCAGGTAGATCTGCTCTCGCAGGATACAGGTTGCGGCAACCTCCGCTTCGGTTGGCATAAGCGCGATCGCAATGTGGCTTGAACCGTCGAACAGCCGGCTGACCACTAGATGATCCGGAAAACTCCGGAATCGAACTGAAATTCCAGTGGCGGCCCCTTCCACTAACGATTTGATCCCTGCGACAACCCGGGTGTTCACCGCAGTCGAGTATGCCACCTCCAATTCTTGAGGCTCGCCGCGCGAGGCGGCTTGGGCGACGCGGACTCCGGCGCTTGCGGCGAGGAGTGCCTTCCTGGCAAATGGAATGAACAATTCAGCTGGTTCTGTCAATTCGATCCGACGGTTACCCCTTATGAACAGCTTGAACCCGAGCGCCGACTCCAACTTTTGTACGTGTCGCGAGAGGGCCGGTTGATCCATGTGCAGGCGATGTGCGGCGCGGGTAAAATGCAATTCGTCTGCGACGGCAACGGCACACCAATACTCAATGCTTCTACCCACCGGGCTCAGTCCGCAAAGATCCACCCCCGGTCCATCTGGCTCGCTTGGCTGTCCAGACGGACGCAGAGGAACTCCTGCATCTTGTCTTCTGTGCAGCTGCCTGGTAATGTGATGTTCCGCGTACTTCGGTGCCATCTTCCTGCTCCACCTACTTCAGCAAGTATTAGCGCGTGTTGTTTGCGGACTGAGGTCGGTTCGGGCGCATCAAATCGCACAGGGGCAAAGGCGAGGGAAGCGTACAGAGGCCCAAATACTCGAAAGTGAATTCTGAGCTTTTCGAGAAAATCGTATGGGCGCGGCTCAGGCCCATATGTAAGTAACAGTACGCTGAAATAGGAGTTGTTCCCGGCCTTTTCACCCCATCGCCTCAGCTTTTCCGTTCCTCCGGTGCTTAGGTGTAGTAGAGGGTATGCTCTCGCTCGGAGGCAGCGCCTACCCAACCCTCTGGTGATGATCAGCTACCCGCACAGCTTGGTGTGAACTATGAGGGATCCGCGACTCAAGAGTCCCAAACAAGCAGATGAGCATTTGCCTCCATTCTGGATCTTCGGGAGGGATTCGCGAGGCCGCCCTTTGGACCCACGCGTGAAAGAGGTCGCAGAACAGCTCTGGCGATTCGCCTATCGGCTGGTCGATGCAGAACTGCATGATCCGGCCAGTGCCGCACAGATCGTGGAAAAGGTGGCCAGCGAGGTCTCAAGTCGGCTGTGGGACCAGCCCGGCGTTGGTGCGAATTTGAGGGGCTATTTTATGACGGCCTTCCGGCGACGGGTGCGTCATCAGTCCATGAGGGAGAACCGTGTTGCGTATGCGGGACTGGTCAACGAATTGGAACTCAATCACCGCCTCACGGGTCCCGACTTTGAGGGAATCATCGAACGGAGGCTATGCCTGGAAGTGATTATCGACCTTCTGCCGCATGAAGCTCGCCACATGCTGCACTTCCGGATCCTTGAGTTCTCATGGCAAGAGATTGGCCGAAGGCTTGGGGTATCGGCAAAGCAGGCGCGTTCACGATTCTATTACGAACTGGAAAAGGTGCGTTCCAAACTGCTCCAAAGCAGAACAGGCAACGTTGGTTCTAATGAGGAGTTTGATTAATGGGCGATAGTCGTACCGGGTCGTTTCCACCACGCCGAGCTGAATCGCGGCTCGTCAGAGCCGTAAGCGATTCAGTCAGGGAGAAAGGCGTAAATCCGGACCGTATCGATTGTCCGGACGCCGAAGCCATTCAAGCCATAGCGGCTCGGCGATTGTCATACCCAAACTTCGATGACACCGTCGATCACATTGCGACGTGTGCTCCCTGTCTTAGGGAGTACAACCGCCTACACCGGGAACATCGCATCCGGCGCCGCCGTGGATCGTTGGTGGGTTTTGCAGCGCTGTTTCTGATTGGCTTCGCCTGGACATATCTGAGCCGCGAGCAGAGTTCAAAGGACCAGTTTGCCCAGACAGCAAGGGCGCCCCTGCTGGCGGCTTCGCTTGATTATTCAGCCTGGACAGCTGAACGGTCTGCGTCGCCTGCGCCGAGCAAACGCGAAACGCCGGCAGTGGCGCGTGCTCGACTCGCCCTTACCCTAATTTTGCCTATCGGCACCGAAGACGGGTCATACTCCGTCCAGATCGTATCCGCATCGGGTGAGATCGTTTCGCAGGCAACCGGAATTGCTCAGTGGACCGGCAAGGCAGAGACGCTGCATATAAATGTTGACCTCAGGCGTACCTCAGCAGGCGCCTACACCATCGCAATCCAGCGTCCTGAGGAGTCTCCGCGCACCTACCCTGTACGGCTGCAGTGACTTCATGACCAAATTCATACTATTCCCAATTTGGTTCTTTCTGGCGACAGCTCGGCCTCAATCGCCTGCGCAAGATGAGGTGACCGCGAAGGCGAAGTTGGAGCACGCGCTCCATCTTGCAGACTTGTACAACTGGGATGACGCCCGCGACGATTTCGCCACGGCCGAGAACCTGTTCCAGGCCCAAGGTGATGAGCGGAATGCCTTGTACGCGAAGCTTGGAAGGATTCGTGCGACCGTCGATCAGCGGGCCCTGGCTACCACCGCTACTTGGCTGGGAGCCGAGCTCCAGAAAGAGCCGTTCCTCAGAGCTGACAAGCGACTGCGCCTTTTCTGCCTAATCGTGAAGGGAGACATCGACGGCGAGATCGACGCCGGCGCGATGCGGGAGGATTGGGAGCAAGTCCAAGATCTCGCCTCGCAGTTGGGTGACAAAAAGTGGCAGTACCGGGCTCTGGCGGAGCTCGGTATCGCGGCTTTCTACAACGGCGATTTGGCTACGGCCGGTAAGAATGTCGCAACTGCGCTGGCGGCCGCAACTCAGGCCGGTGATGTCGGCGCTCAAGTCATTTTCCTCACGGCCCTGGGAATTGGAATGCGTGAGTCCCACATGAATCAAGAGGCGCTGAGCTATTTTGACAGGGCTCTCAAGGTGGCCGCCGGCATCGAAGACATCCCCTATCCATTCTTTCCTAAAGAGGCCTTACTAGAAAACCTCGTCGATCTCAAGCGAGACGCCGAAGCCACGCGGTTAGCCGATGAAATTCTGATGCAAGCGCAACGGCGCCACCACCCGCAAGCACAAGCAATCGTAATGACGCTCAAGGCCCATATTGCCGTCGCACACGGCGATGCTGAGAATGCGCTCCGGATATTGCAAGAGGCCATGGACCTATCGTCCTCCGGGGGATTTGTCCGTGATCTGGCGGACGCCCAAGCCCTGGCATCGGACGTCTATCGAAATCGGGGCGACCTTGCCAGAGCAACGGAGTTCGCGAGCCTCGCGGCAAACTCCACTCAGGAAAGTGGCGATGCGTGGTCTGTGCCGCGACGCCTCGAAATGGTAGCGCTCCTGGACATCAAGCAGGGCAAATATCACGAGGCTGACGCTATCTTTGACAGAGCTTCGGCCTTCGTGGATGCGTTAGTCGGAAACTACTCCAGTGTTCTCCAAAAGACGGCCATTATCAAAGCTTCCAGCGACCTCTATTCACAGCATTTTGCGCTTGTCGCTGACCAGTTGAACGATCCGGCGAAGGCGTATTCGGTTGTCGAGCAGGTCAGGGGAAGAGTAACAACTGATCTGCTGATGGCCGGTGCGATCACTTCGCCCGAAGCCAAGAACGACCAGCGGGCAATTTCTGAGCTGCGGCTCAAATTAGCCGCCGCCCGGTCAACAGCTGAGGTGCAACGAATCCGCGATCAGATATTCCGGGTTGAGCAATCTCAGTGGATCACTCCCGAGATCAGTATTCTGAAGGCGCGTTCTCATGAGCCCATCACCATTCGTCAGGTGCAGAAGACAATCGGGTCTTCCGCGGCCATCCTGGAATACGTCTTGACGGATCCCAAATCGTATTGCTTGGTGATCTCAAATAGCGGAGCACACATTGTGCCTCTGGCACCCAAGCAAGTAATCGACGGACTCGTCGCGTCATATCTGAAGTCCGTAAAGGCAAAGACGCCCGCCAATGCCGAAGCTCGGCGACTATACGATGTGCTACTCGCCCCGTTAGCTGCAGCGGGGCAAAAGGAGAACTTCATTATAGTCCGCGATGCCTCCTTATTTCTTATACCGTTCGACGCCTTGATCGACAAGAGCGGTCATTTGGTTGCAGAGACGCACACAGTGATTTACGAGCCGTCAGCCACAAGCTTTTATCTGCTAAGATCGCAAACGCGCCCGAACACATCCGACCGTGGCTTACTCGCTGTTGGCGGTGTTTCGTACAACCCGGCCCAGTTGAAAGAGGCGGGCGTCACCAGGGGCTATGCCCCTGGATCGCTCACCGAATTGCCCGCCTCCAAAGACGAGGTAATAGCCGCGGAGGCTGCGGTTCACAGCCCGGGAGATGTCGTGCTGATCGGACCTCGTGCTACCGAGGCTGCTTTCAAAAGCGCTGCTAACGCGCAATTTGACATCATTCATCTCGCAGTCCACGGATATGCGAGCACAACAGAGCGCGATCGGTCAGCGTTGGTTCTGCTCAGCGATCCAGGCGCCGGGGAAGACGGGTTCTTGCAGGCCTCGGAGATTGTGCAACTGCATCTCAATGCCGAACTGGTCGTACTTTCGGCGTGCGATACCGCAGTCGGCCCGCTAGAGGGTGAGGAGGGCATATCTACGCTGTCAAGGGCATTCTTATTGGCGGGCGCTCGAACCGTGGTTTCGACGCTGTGGGCGATTGATGACACCTTCTCGCTCTTCCTTATGAAGCGGTTCTACCAGCACATCGGCGCCCATGAGCCGCCATCGATTGCTCTGGCAGCCGCGAAACGCGACATGCTGCGGAAGTATGGGGCCGCCGCCGTTCCTTACTACTGGGCGGCATATACGGTGGAGGGTGCTGCCAGCTTGGGCGCAAGCAACCATGAATAATTCTCACGTAGAGATCAAAGCCCCACTCAACACGAACGCACGGCGATTCGGGCCGCCGGACCGGTGGATCGCTCGAGATTGTCGCTTGGATAGAACTCGGTCCACCAACCGGTGCCGGGCGCGACGTGGTAGGGCCGCCAAACTGGGTTGGTGACGTCCCGCTGCGCGCCGAGCGGAAAATAGCCGTTCCCGGGCTTGGTAAGTAGCGCTGTTTCCATACGCTGCCGTACACGAAAGCGATATCGTTTATCGTGAAGTTCACCAGGTCATTGGGTCTTTTGAAAAGTCGGGCAGGATGGCGTCGGGATGCTCCTTTGGACCGCGGATCGCGTTTGCCATGCGCGTCTTCATCCATCGACTGTACACGGCTGGATGGCATGTTTTGACAAGCTTTAGGGCCAACGTAATCTGATGTCTGGGAAAACGCGCTCCCCGACAAGAGAAACGAAACAGCCCGTAGGACTCTCACCCGCTTAGCATAGATCCCTGCCGCTTGAAGGTCCCAAATGGCGGTGTCGTCGGCGGGGGGAGTCCGTTACTTCCTCGCAAGGCGCACCCGCGAAGTGCCGCTGTTGGCTCGGGATTGTTGGTGTCGTACTCTGATTCAGTGCGCAAATTCGACGATCGCGATCTCTACTCGGGGCTAATCCGACTACACGTGCTCCATCATGCGTGCGAGGCGCCGATTTTCGGGCTCGGGATGGTTGAAGAGCTGGCTCGCCACGGCTACCAAATAAGTCCAGGAACCTTATACCCCATTCTGCACGGCCTGGAAAAGAAGGGCTATTTACGCTCAACCGGACAAAGAGACGGCAAGTCCCTTCGCAAGATCTACCGGGCCACACCTCTTGGGCGAAAGGCATTAGAAGCCGCCAAGGGCAAAATCAGTGGACTGTTTCGTGAAGTCATTGGCGTCTGTTGACTGGGATTTGCGCCAGCTCAAACTCACGATAAGTGAACTTATGCAGGCAAACCGGCGGAAGCTGCGGCGCCTGCCGTCACACACTTCTAACGCACGGCGCATATCACGCTGTTCCGGTTCAGCTGGAAAGGGAGAAGGCGTGGTCCCGGCAAGGTGAAGGAGAGAACGCATAAAAAGCGACGGAAGGGCTATACGCCGGAAGAGACGGCCGCCATCCGGCGGCGGCATCTGCTGGAGAAGGAGCCGATCTCGAAGCTCTGCGTGAGCACGGCTTGCAGGCGGCGATGGCCGTAAACAAGGACGCCCTCCCCCGTGCGCGGGGAGAGGGCGTCTTACAGCGGGAACGCGATTTACCGGTCGTCGTCGTCGTCGATCTTCGTGTTTGCACCTTTCTTGAAGGCGCTGGCGGAGAGAACCTTTGTCTCGCCGGGATACGGCCGCGTAAACCCGGTGGCCTCGTACCAGTCGAGGTGGTTGACGATGTTCGGATCTTCGGAGTCGGGCGTGTGCTGTTTGCCGGCGAAGATCTCCGCCTTCTTCTTCATCCAGCCAGCTCTGAGAGCCCTAACCGCATGGCTCTCCTTCGGCATGGTCGAAGGCTGAACCGCAGAGCTCGCGGCCGGGACGGTGGGCTGAGTCGGAGTCTGGTTAACGCCCATAGTCAGCGCGATCTGGTTCGCGACGTGCGTCCAGGGCTGGAAGTTATTCGCAGGCGGGTTGTCGATGAAGAGCGTCCTCATCGGCGAGGCCACGAGATCGAACTGGTTCATGGGCTTCAGACCGAGGATCTGCTCGATCGTGCGGGTCATGTTGACCTGCGTGTAGAAGGTGCCGTCTTCGGTTACACCAGCCCCGGTGCCATCGGCGTTCACCTTCTGATTGACGTATGGGCTGATGACATAGCCCGGGCTGCGGTGGCCGTCGACGTGGTCGACGCCGTCCTGCGCGTCGTCTTCCTCGACGAAGATCGCTGAAGAAGACCAAATGGAGCTGTGGCTGATGACATCGATAAAGCGGCCCAGGGCCAGGTCATTATCGGCCTGCATGGCTTGCGATGTCGGCGGACCGCCGGTGTGGTCAGAGCTGATCCACATCATCTCCAATTGGGGCACCGTGCCGTTTGCCAGGTCGTTGGCGAAGTCCTGCGACCAGATATCGACGCGGAACTGGTCCGGGATGCCGAGATCGAACTGCGGGTAGTTCTGGACCGTGTTGTATATCAGGTTCGGGAGCGGGGAGTGCGAGGCGACCGTGTTGTAGTTGTAGAGCTGGCTCTCCTTGCCAGAC
>Ga0126381_100001077_pt1 | contig 29583 bp, 21 predicted proteins | sample PanSoiMetPlot_28_FD_96465 | JGI IMG/M metagenome (GOLD analysis project Ga0126381, IMG submission 96465) | Tropical forest soil microbial communities from Panama - MetaG Plot_28 | ecosystem: Environmental > Terrestrial > Soil > Tropical forest > Bulk soil | place: Panama | collected 2016-02-17
TCCGCGGCGTGGGCCTACGGCCCGCGAGTGATCGGCATCCTGCTGTCAGGACTTCTCAACGACGGCAGCGCAGGCCTGTGGGCGATCAAGAGTTGCGGCGGCGTCGCGGTCGTCCAGGATCCGGTGGATGCACACTACAGAGACATGCCGCAGCACGCATTGGAGACCTTTCCCGTCGATCACTGCGTGCCGGTTGCCGAAATGAGCACACTGGTGACTGCTCTCGCCCGGCAACCCGCAGCCGGCAACGTCGATCCTGTTCCGTCCAAGCAACTGGAAATCGAGACCAAGATGGCGGAGCAGTCCGACGAGGTTGGCATCGACCGGATGAACCGCATCGGCAAGCTCTCGCCGTTTACCTGTCCGGCGTGCCATGGCTCGCTATGGGAGGTGTTCGACGACTATGTGCTGCGCTTCCGATGCCACACCGGCCACGCCTTTTCCGCGGAAAGCCTGGACGCGGAGCAGGGGGAGGAATACGAAGGCGCTCTGTTCATGGCGCTGCGGTCTCTCGAGGAAAATGCCCGGCTCGCCCGGTCTGTCGCCGATCGCTCGCGGCAGCGCGCGCACGATCGCGTTGCTCGCATCTACGACGACAAGGCCAGCGAAGCAGATCGTAGCGCCGAGGTGATTCGCCACATGCTGCGCCACGCACGCGGCGCAAGCAAGGGCAGGCACTGAAAAGTTATTTCGCTGCCGACACCGCCGCGCGCAAGGCGAGCAGGTAGCTGTCGACCCCGAAACCGGAGATCTGCCCGAGAATAATCGCGGCGAACACCGACTTGTGGCGGAATTCCTCGCGCGCGTGGATGTTCGACATGTGCAGCTCGACCACGGGGCAGGTCAGGATGGCCAGAGCGTCACGGATGGCGTAGCTGTAGTGGGTCCACGCGCCGGCGTTGATCATCACGCCGTTAACCTTGTCCTTGTAGGCCTGATGAATCCGCGTACACATGTCGCCTTCACTGTCGGTCTGGTACGCCGTCACTTCGACGCCGAGCTCCTTGGCGAGCGCTTTGAGCTTCTCGTTGATCTGATCCAGCGTGATCGTCCCGTACTGCTTGGGATCGCGCTTGCCGAACATGCTGTGATTGACGCCGTGAAGCATGAGGAACTTTTTCATGTGGACTCCAGAGACTCGCGTTACTCGATATCGACGTTGACGACTCTACCGCTCTTGGCTGCTTCGACGATCGCGTCGGTGACGCGGAGATTCTGCAAACCATCGCGTCCGCTGACCAGCGGCTTCGCTTCACCGCGGATCACCGCGGCGAAATGCTCGATCTGCGCTGCGAGCGGATCGGCGCGCTCCAGCGGAATCGTTTTTTCCTTGAACGGCTTGTACCACGAACGGTCCTCCTTCTTCTCATAGTATCTGAGTCGCATCGTCGGAACCGCGAGCGAGCCACCGGTGCCGATCACCACGTACGCATCCTCGTCCGGATACGTCGGGTAATCCTTGTTCTCCTGCGAGGTCTGCTCCCAGCTCCTCGGTGACGCTGCCGTGTCGGAAAGCAGAAACGTGCCAAGCGCGCCGTTGTCGAAGCGCAGGTTGATGGCAACGGTGTCCTCGACCGCGAACCTGCGTGTCGCATTGGAGGCGAAAGCCTGGACCGCGATGATCTCGCCGACCATCGCGCGCAAGTTGCCGACTTCGTGAATCATGTTGATCAGCAGCGGACCGCCACCGGCTGTGGTTCGCCATGCGTTAGGACCCTCGAAATAGTTCTCGGGCTTGTAGAACACCGCGCTGCCGATGACGGCCACGATGGAGCCGAGCACGCCCGAGCGGATCGTTTCCACCGCCTTGTGCAGGATGGGACTGTGCGGCCGGTGATGACCGACGAGCAGCTTGGCTTCGGCGCGCTCCGCGGCTTCCACCAGGCGCTTGCCTTCGGCCAGCGAATCCGCGATCGGCTTCTCCACCAGCACCGGTATTCCGGCGGCGATGCACTTGAGCGATTGCTCGACATGCATCTGGTTCGGCGTCGCGAGGACGATGCCGTCCGGACGGTCCATGGCGATCAACTCGTCCAGCGTCTTGTACAGCGGAACGCCTTCCTTCTTGGCAACTTCAGCTGCTTTGGGCGAGGGATCAACAATGGCGGATAGCCGCGCCGAGCGGCTCTTTTGCGTTTCTTCGATGTGGCGCAGCCCGATCAGGCCGGCACCGGCGACTGCGATCCGCAGCTTCGCCATGGCTAATGCGTCTCCAAGCTCACAGGCTCAGCCGACCCTCGTGCATAACGTTGCATTGTTTCGTCCGCGCCACTAGCCCTGGAGAACGAACGCCGGGCCCTGCGCGCAGGGCCCGGCGACTAGGTTTGCTCGAATCGCTATGCCGTTGACGCGGCCAGCGACTTTTCACGCAGCCGGTCGTATTCCGCTTTGGGAACTGGGACCGCATTCGGATCGCCGAGATCGTTCAAGTGGATGCGATAGGTCTCTCGTGCGGTCCAGGCAGCGATCGCCGAGACGCAAGTGATGCCGAAGGCCCACAGACCGATGGTCATCGGGACATTGGTCGATCCCGGGGGAGCGACCTCGACGAACAACGCTGGCAAAAGCGCGGTGATCAGCGTGCCGATGTTCTGCGAAATCGCCATCCCGGAGACTCGTGTGCGCGTCGGGAACAACTCAGGATAGAAGCTCGGGAAGATCGCGTTGTATCCCTGATAGACGACGCCCCACATCAGGATCGACATTACGAACGCGATAGGCACACTGTGAATGCTGATCGCGTAGAGATAGCCGAAAGACAGCAACCCCGATACCAGCGCGCCGACGATGATGCACGGCCTGCGTCCAATCTTATCCGATAAATTGCCGACAAACGGAATCACCAGCACCGCGACGATGTTCCCGACCACTGGGATCCACAGGTAGACGTCGGTGTGGAAACCGATGCCATACCCCGGTTGAACCGCGTACGCCGCCCCGAAGATCGTCGCGACGACCGGGATGACGTTCATCAGCGCCATGCAGATCACCCTGAGCATGTCCGGCCAGCTGTTCTGTATGGCTTGGATGACCGGTGCCTTCGGGACATCGTGGTGTTCGCTTTCTTCCGCGAAGGCCGGTGTTTCGTCGACCTTGCGGCGGATGATGTAGCCGGCGATGACGACGACGACGCTCAAGAGAAAGGGAACGCGCCAGCCCCAGCTCATGAACGACTCGGGAGACATGTAGTGCGCAAGCGGCAGGAATATCGCGGCTGCGAGAATCTGTCCAGCCTGCACGCCTTGCAGGGTGAAGCTCGCGAAGTATCCTCGACGGCCGAACGGAGCGTGCTCCAGAATCATGGAGCTTGCCCCTGAAATCTCGCCCGCAACCGCGAAGCCCTGGACCAGGCGCAGAATCACAAGCAGCAGTGGCGCGAACCAGCCGACCTGCTGATAGGTTGGCAGAAAGCCAACGCCCATGGTCGAGAAGCCCATGAGGAACATGCAGAGCAGCAACACCGTCTTGCGGCCATGCGTGTCGCCCCAGTGGCCGAGGACAAAAGCGCCGATCGGCCTCGCGACATAGCCCACGCCGTAGGTTGCCAGCGACGCGACAATGGCGACCGTCGGATCTCCCTTGGGGAAAAAGGTCTGCGGGAAAACCAGCGATGCCGCCGTCGCGTAGATAAAGAAGTCGTAGTACTCCAGTGCCGAGCCTATCCAGCCGCTCGCGGTTGCTTTCTTGGTCTGGTGTGTGCCATGCGGTTCATGTTCGGTGGCGCCAGCCATCGTAGCTGTTGAAGCCATTGAGTCCTCCGCTATCGATTAATCGAGGGGCCGAACAACAACGCTATGCGACTTGCGGGCTTGGGCTTCTTCTGTCTTGCCACCCCTTCGCCCGCGTGCATCCAATTCGTAAAGTGCCTCCGACATTGCTCTCTCCTTTGAGCTAAGGGACGACATAAACTCTCGTAAGCCATTTGCCGCAAATCTCGCATTCTCGTGTCCGCTCTTGGACCTGATGCTCCGCGCTAACGTAAATCGACGCGCTCGAGCACGACCGACAGCGGCGGCTCTCCGCTCGCCTTGCCGGTGATGGGAGGCCGCGGCAGCTTCGCCTCCCCCGGCTCAATTACGAAGTGGTGCTCCAGCGAATACCACGGACCCTTAACGTCCGGCGCCGGCGGGACTTCGTTTTCATGGCGCACGTACTTGCCGATCAGTGCGCGCGTCACGCCGAATTGCACGTCAGTCTCGAGGTTGGGATCGTCGTTCGAATACACCTGGGAGTACTGGGTCTTGAACCCGGGCTTGTAAATCAGGAAATGGATGTGCGCAGGCCGCATGTTGTGACGCCCTTGCGCGCGCAGCAGCTCGCCGACGGGTCCGTTCACAGGAATCGGATATCCGGCCGGTTTGACGCTGCGGAAACTGATCCGTCCCTCGCCGTCGGTGGTGAACTTGCCGCGCAGATTCATGTCGGCCTGCGAAGGATCCTGGTTTTCGTAAATTCCTTCGCCAGACGTGTGCCAGACGTCGACTTCCGCGCCGGCGACGGGATAGCCGTCACGATCCTTGATCCAGGCAGTGGCAAAGATCGGATCGCCCTCGGTCGGCGAGCGCACGATCGACGCGCCGTTGGCGGTGCGCGGCGAACCTGCCCGCCAGAACGGCCCGAGCAGATTGGCGGTGGTCTCGCGCTTGCCTTTGTCTCCGTTGTTGAGCAGGCACACCAGCGACGACACGCCGAGCGACCCGGCGATCAGCACCACTTCATTGTGCGACTCGTTGCTCAACTGGCCCAACGTGGCGATAGTCGCGCAGGCCTTCTGGAACTCGGCCTCGGTGAGACGGGTTTCGCGCACGAAGGCATGCAGGTGCTTGACCGCCGAGCTCACGATCTCGCGAAACCGCGCGTCGCTAGCGCGTTCGATCTCGCTCAACACCGCCGCGGTCACGTCGTCCTGGTTCTTGATGATCATGCGCTCGTGCCTTTTGGCGTTTGCGGTCGAAGCGGTCGCCCTACTCCACCGGCGCTTTCTGAACCTGCGAAGCCATACGCGCCGGCGCATTGAGCGCACCGTAGGCGTCGTAGCGGCCCGCACGCTGCACGATCTCGAAAAAGAAACGGTCGGCGAAGCTGCGGCTGTAGGCGTGAAAGTACTCGCCACCGCTGGCAGACCGGTCGTACAGGATCCCAAGCTTGCGCATGCGCTCGACCAACCCATGATCGATGTCCAGTCGCGCGATCAGGTCGTCGTAATAGTTGGGAGAGATCGGCACGAACTCGACTCCCGATGCACTCAGCTTGGCCACTGACGCGAAGATATCGCTGCACGAGAGTGCGATGTGGTGCACTCCGCCTCCGCCTCCGGCGCTGATGGCACGCGCCGTGCTGGTCTTCTGGCTCGAAGACACGTTGAGCACCAGGCGCACGCTGCGATCGTCGTTGGCCACACCGCAGCTGCGAACCAGGCCGAAGGGATCGGAAAGCTCGAGACTGTCGCCGGGCTTGAGTCCCAGCACCGAGCGGCAGAACAGCACCCAGGTATCGAGCTGGTCATGCGGGAGAGCCAGTGCAATGTGATCGATGCGATCGAGGTCGGCACCCGTGCTTTCCGCGCTCTCGAGCTTGAAATCGATGTCGAAGAGTCCCGTCGCGCCGAGCGAATCCGGCACGAAGTGAAGCACGCCTCCGTTGGGGGCGCGTATGCCGCAGATCTGGGCCTCGTTGGGACCGATACGACTGTCGAAGCGCGGACATTGCAAAGCCGTGCCACGATTGAGCGCCCGCACCGGATCGTCGGTGCGCAGCGCAATGGCGCAGACCGTCGGCCCGTGCTCCAGAAAGTAGTTGCGAACGAACGTGTCGCCTTCGGCATTCAGGATGAGATTGATCTCGCCCTGCCGATACAGCGTCACTCGCTTGGACCGATGCACGCCGGCGCGGCGAAAGCCAAGGCTCGTCAGAAGCTCCGCCAGCGCTTTTTCCGATGCGTCGTCGACGGCGAATTCGACAAAGGAGATGCCTGAAAGCACAGGTATCGAGGGCGGGTCGAATAACTCGATGCGATCGAGTACGCGCAGCCGTCCGTCGTCTTTGGTCGCCGATTCCAGCCGTCCGCGCACCTGTCCTTCGAGATAGAGCAGCGAGCGCATTGCATCGACCGCCGTGCGCCGGTTCGGCGCTTCCCGGAACAGGTCGTTGAAGACCTCGAGCGACATCGGCCCGGTGTAGCCCGAGCGCAGCACCTGCTCGAAAAAATTCTCCAGGTCGAACTGGCCCTGGCCGGGAAAGCTGCGGTAGTGGCGCGCCCATTGCAGCACGTCCATCACCAGCAGCGGCGCATCGGCGAGCTGCATGAAAAAGATTTTCTCGCCGGGAAGCTTGGCGAGCCCCGATGGGTCGTCGCGCAGGGAGAGCGTGTGGAACGAGTCGACGATCAATCCGAGGTGCGGATGGTTGGCGCGTTTGACCACATCCCACGCCTCGCCCCAGAGGTTGACCGCCCGCCCCCACGCAAGAGCTTCATAGCCAATGCGCAAATTGCGCTTGGACGCGCGCTCGGCAAGCTCGTAGAGCTGCTCCGCCATGCGCTCGGGATCGGCGATGACATCGGGCGAGGTGTTGGAGCACACCAGCATCAGCCTGGCGCCAAGCGCAGCCATGACGTCGAACTTGCGCTCCGCGCGTTCCAGATTACGCTTGAACGTCGCATCGGCAACGCCTTCGAAATCGCGGAAGGGCTGATACAGCTCGCAGGCGAGTCCCAGATCAGCCGAGAGCTCGCCCACTTCCGCCGGCGGCCCGTTGAAGTACAGCAGGTCGTTCTCGAACAGCTCGTAGCCGTCGAAGCGTGCAGCGGCGATCGCCTCGAGCTTCTCTCTCAAGGTACCGCTCATGGAAACGGTGGCGATCGACTTGCGCATGTTCGACTGGGGGCGACGCTCGCGGGCTGGTTGCTGGTCGCTTAGACCCTCGGGGTTTGCTCAGCGATTCTTGAACGAAGGCTTGCGCTTGCCTGTGAATGCCTGCATGCCCTCTTTCTGATCCTCGGTCGCAAACAGTGAATGGAAAACCCGGCGCTCGAACAGAATGCCTTCCGAGAGCGAGCTTTCGAACGCACGGTTCACCGACTCCTTGGCCATCATGACCGCGGGCAGCGGGAATTCGCAGATGGTGTTGGCGATCGCGAGCGCTTCGTCGAGCAGCTTCTCCTGCGGCACGACGCGAGCCACGAGGCCCGCGCGTTCGGCTTCGTTGGCGTCCATCATGCGTCCAGTGAGCACGAGGTCCATCGCCTTGCTCTTGCCCACGGCGCGCGGCAGGCGCTGCGTCCCGCCGGCTCCGGGCATGATTCCCAGCTTGATCTCGGGCTGGCCGAACCGGGCGTTGTCCGATGCGATCACGATGTCGCACATCATCGCCAGCTCGCAACCGCCGCCCAGTGCGAGTCCGCCCACGGCCGCGATGACCGGCTTGCGCACGGTTCGCAGCCGTTCCCAGTTGCGGGTGATGAAGTCGGTCTTGTACACGTCCATGTACGACCAGTCCTTCATCGCCCCCACATCTGCGCCCGCGGCGAAGGCTTTTTCGCCGCCCGCGATGACGATGGCGCCAATATTGTCGTCGCCGTCGTAAGCACCTAGGGCGGCTCCCAACTCGTTCATCAGCGCATCGTTGAGTGCATTGAGCTGCTTGGGACGATTGAGCGCGATCAGGCCGACGCGACCGCGAACTTCGGCGATGATGTTCTCGTAGGCCATGGTTGCCTTAGGCCGTTAGCATGCCTAGTACTTGATCGTGGACACCGAACGCAGCTCCTCGGGCGTCGTGGTTCCGAAGCCGAAGAACTCGAGATACGCCGGAATCTGCTCGAACAGCATGTCGGTGCCGACCTGAACCGGGCAGCCCTTATCTTTCGCCGCCTTGAGAAACGGGGTGTATTCCGCCTTCATCACCACTTCTCCGACAAAGGTCGACGGCGCTATGCGCGTCACGTCCATGGGCAGCGGATCCCCTTCCTTCATGCCCAGCGGCGTCGCGTTGACCACCACGTCGTATCCCTTGGGATCGGCGGAGCCGGTTTTCACTTCGAGCTGCGGATAATTCTCCTCGAGGCGCTGGCCCAGGGCTTCGGCCGCGGACGCATTGGCGTCGAACAATCCGATGCGCGCGACTTTTGCCGCGGCGAACGACGCTGCGATCGCGCATCCCACGCCGCCGCTGCCGACCACGAGCGTGCTCGCGCCATCGAGCTTGCGCCCTTTGCGCTCGACCCCGCGGACGAAGCCGGCGCCGTCGAACATGTCCCCCAGGAGCGAGCCGTCGGGCCGTCGCAGAATCGCATTGCACGAGCCGGCGACCCGCACCGTGGGCGTCACTTCGTCGAGCAGCGCTACGGTGACGACCTTGTGCGGCATGGTCACCAGGGCGCCGCGGATGTTGGACAGCTTGAACAGCAGCGACAGGAATTGCGGATAGTCTTCGGGCTTCACTCCCATCGGCATGACGACCGCGTCGATGCCGGCCTTTTCGAACCACGGGTTGTAGATCATCGGCGCCTTGAACGCCTCGGTCGGATAACCCAGGTGGGCGATCAAAGTCGTCTTGCCGCTGATCATGTGTTCCTCCAGTGAAAAATCGGGCGCGAACTGGCGATGTTGCACGCGCCTTAAGACCTGCGCGCGAACGCCGCGACGGCGCGAGACTTCAGGGGAATTTTCCTGCGACATTCACCCGGCAATCACCTATCCAAAGATAGTCCGGGGAGCGCCTTTCAGAGAAGTCGAAGCTGACGGGCGCGCGCGAGGGCCTCGATGCGATTGCGTACCTGCAGCTTTCCGAAGATCTGATTCATTCGCCACTTGGTGGTTCCGACAGTCAGCGACAGCCGATTTGCGATCTCCTGATTGGTCATGCCCTTGTCGAGCAATCCCAGAATCTCGACCTCGATCTTGCTCAATCGCTCGACCAGCGGCCCTGCGGGCCGAGGGCCTTTCTCCGGCGTTGGCGGGGTGAGCAAACTGGTTACGAATGCCGGCGCGACATGGCGTACCTGCTCCAGCATTGGGGTCAAATTGGCCCCCTCATCGAGAAACAGTCGCCGGTAGCCCGCCGACGCAGCCAGCGACACTGCCGAGACAAGATGCTCCTGCGCGCCCGAGGGCTGGTTCAGGCTTCTTTTGCACAGCGCCTGCAGGATGTGGATAGCGATCAGGCTGCCATCGCTGCGCTGTCGCAGCGCGGATTCTTCGAGCGCCGACAGGATCTTCCATGCCGCGCTCGGACTGCGCTGCGCGAGCAGCAGACGGGCCTGCAGCATCGACTCCTGCTCGAGCGGACTGCCGATCAACTTGCGCGCGTCCTCGAGCGTTCGCGCGGCCGCCTCGAGATTGCCCTCCCTCAACTGAAGCTCAGCGGTCGTTGCCGCAACGAGGCGCTGCCGGCGAGGACTCTCGGGACGGTCGGAGACTTCGCGTGCAGCCGCCAGCGTCGACCAGGCATCGTCTGACTCATCGCTGATGTGCTGCAGCTTGGCGAGCGCGCACTTGCCGACGACGCGGAAATACACCATGCCGAGCTGCTCGCACAGATTGATGCCCGTGGTCAGCGATTGACGCGCGGACGCCAACTCGTCGACTTCGTAGAGCAGAGCACCCAGGGGAATATGCACCAGCCCGGCGATGGGCAGAGAATGGTCTTCGGCGTCAACCGCCTCGTCGGCGGCGTTACGGCACAGCAGCAACGCTTCGCGCAACTGGCCCTGCGCATTGAGCACCAGCGCAAGGTGCCCGAGGGCGTCGTGCGCCATGAACTGATTCCCCAACTGGCGGGCCAATGTGACTGCCTTGCGCAGCGTCTCGACCGCACTGCGGCGATCGTAGGTCAGGCTCTGCGCCTGACCCTTCATGCACAGGACGTAGGCGTTGAAAAAGGAAGCGTCCTCGCCCAGGCTGCGCAGCGCCTGGTCGGCGAGCGGGATCGCCTCCTGAGGGTCCGACCAGTTGAGCGCGAGGAACGCCTGGAAGGAAAGCAGCTTGCCCAGATGTGGCGATGCCGGCTGCGCTAGCTCGTCGGAGCGTGCCAGCACCGCGTAGGATTGCGCCTCCGAGCTTTGTCCGCGCATGTAGAGCAGCCACGCCTTGTAGCCGGCCAGGTCTGGGTTGGAACGCAGAGCACTCTCGGGCAGCTCGCGCAGCCAGGAGAGCACCGTAGGAATCTGTCCGCGCGCGAGAGTGTTCTCCGACTGCGCTCGAATCAGGCGAACTGAGGCATCGATGTCATCCGCCGCCAGCGCATGCTTGATCGCTTCTTCGCCGAAACCGTTGGCTTCGAACCATGCGCTGGCGATCAGGTGCAGCTCGTGCTGCTCAGTTTCTGTGAGCGCGCTGTGCAGGTAGTCGCCGAAAAGCTGATGATAGCGATACCACTGCCTGTCATCGTCGAGCCTGACCAGAAACATGTTGCGCTGGTCGAGCCGGGCGAGCTGGGCTTCGGCGTCGGTGCGGCCGGTGAGCGCGTTGCACAGCGCAGCGCAAAAGCGGTCGAGAATCGAAGTGCGGCGAAGGAAGCCGCGCGTCTCTTCCGGCTGGTGCTTCATCACTTCGGATGCTAGATAGTCGACTAGGTAGCGGTGGCGTCCGCTGAAAGCGGCGGGAACCTGCGCATCGGGAATCGACGTCGCGCCACGGCCGCGGGAGCGCATCGACAGCGCCGCCATTTGCAATGCCGCGATCCATCCTTCGGTGCGCGCTTCGAGCGTGCGCACCGCTTTGGCGTCCATCTCGAGTCCCATGGTCTCGCGCAGGAAAGTCATCGCTTCGTCATCCGAGAAGCGCAGCTCCTCGCGACCGATCTCGTACACAAGCTCCAAGGACCGCCAGCGCGCAAGAGGAAGATTGGGCTCCTCACGCGTCGCGACCACCAGGCGCACCTTTTCCGGCATCCGCTCGACCAGCGATGCCACACAGCCGTCGACCTCGTCGTTGCGCAATGCGTGATAGTCGTTGAGCACGAGCACCATGGGCTCTTCGGCCTCGGTGAGCTCGTGCAACAGGAGCGACACCAGATCCGTGGGGCCGGGCATTTTCCGGCTGCCGAGCAGGAATACCGGCGCGCGCCCCACGCGCGGCTCGATCTCCTGCAGCGCCGCAGTCAGGTAAAAGACAAAATGAACCGGGTCGCTGTCGTCGGAGTCGAGGGAAAGCCAAGCGCTACGCGATTGCCGTCCTGTTTCATTGAGCCAGCTGCTGACCAGCGTCGTCTTGCCGAACCCCGCGGGCGCGGAGATGAGCGTCAGCGGCCGGGTGACGGCCTCCTCCATCAACTCGAGCAGCCGCTGCCGGATGACCGTGTGCGGCCGCAGCGGCGGCATCGCGATCTTGGTCTTGATCAGCGGGATGTAGGCTGCGGCGTCCATGGTGAGCGCGGATTAAGCAGAGTTCAAGAATACACCGGGCATGAATTGGAGGGCCTGCGCTTGATTGGAACCTTTTACAACGATCCCGCCTCGAGAAAATCGCGCACCACGCCGATCTGCAATTCGTTCATCAGCGCAGGTGCGTGACCGACTCCCGGAAATTCGACCACTGTCGCCTTCGGCCCGCGTTGCGTCATTTGCTGAGCCGTCTCGGCGAGCAGCAGGTCCGAATCTGCCCCACGAAGCACCAGCGTCGGACACGACACGCTGTCCCACACACCCCACAGGTCGATGCCACGCATCGCGTCGGGGCCGAGCAGGTTGGCGAACTCGTCCACGCCGGGGGTGGAGCTGGAAATGGCGGGATCGTAGGCGAGGCGGAAACCGTCGGCCTCGCGCCGAACGCTGTGCAGGGCCAGATGCTTCCATTGCGCGTCTGTAAGGTTGCCGAAGCTCTTACAAACTTCGCGCACGTAGGCCTCAGCTTCCTCCATGGAGGGGAAATCGACCGCTTTGCCGACATAGCCCTTGAGCCGAAGCAGCGCCTCCCATGGAATGAGCGGACCGACATCGTTCAGCACGAGCCTTCTGATCGGCGATGAAGGTTGCGACGCGAGCATCATCCCGATCAATCCGCCCATCGACGTTCCGACCCAATCGACCTGGGCGCTCTCGTGGTCGCGAACTCTTCCCCACGGCAGCGCGAGCGGGCGGCGCGGCGCGGTGACGCGCGCCAGAAGCAGCGTCGCATCGGACTGGTACAGTGCAAACCCGTAGTCCTGCTTGTGCTCGAGCCAGTCGCTGTCGCCCCTGCCCGCCATGTCGGGGCAGATGATTCTGAAGCGCGCAGAGAGGGCGTTGGCGAGGTAGTCGAAGTCGCGGCCGTTGCGAGTCAAGCCGTGAACGCAGACAACGATCCGCGGAGACTTGGCGCTGCCCCATTCCTGATAGACGACCTTGCGAAAGCCAGAGCGCCCCAGAGCGAGCAGACTGTAGGTGTGCATGCTCGGGCTAGCGAACTTCGCAGACGCGGCTCATGCGGAACTTAAGTGGGCGGCTGGTCGTGTGCGTGACCGCTTAGGGCGAAGCGCTGGCCCAAGTCAGTGGTAGCCAGCGTCGCCTCGTACCTTGCCGCGGAAGACGTAGTAAGACCAGCCGGTGTACATCACGATGATGGGCAATAGGAACAGCGTGCCGATCAAGAGAAACGCCTGCGACTTGGTCGATGACGCTGCATCCCAGAGGCTGATCGAGTGCGGAACGATGTTGGGCCAGATGCTGATCGCGAGTCCGAGATAGCCGGTCAGGAACAATCCCATCGCCGCGAGGAACGTCGTGCCTTCGCGATGGCTATGCAGCGAATGCCACAACCAGGCAGCGATCACCGTTGCTGCCAGGGGAACCGGTGCCAGCCACACGATGTTCGGCCAGGAAAACCAGCGCTGGGCGATCCTGGGCTCGAGCATCGGCGTCCAGATGCTTACGACGATCAGAAATAGCGCGACAGCGTAGAGCGCGAGCCGCGCTTTGTTGCGCGACCAGTGTTGCAGCTTGCCGTCGGTCTTGGTCACCAGCCAGGTCGCGCCGAGCAACACGTAACCGAAGACGAGCCCGACGCCGACGATGAGCGGAAACGGCTGCAGCCAGTCGAACATCGATCCGGCGAATTGGCGACCCTCGACGCGGTAGCCGTGGATGAAGCTGCCGAGCACCACGCCTTGCGCGAAGGTCGCGACCAGCGAGCCCCAGAAAAAGGCGTGGTCCCAGACAAAGCGAGCCCGGTGCGCCTTCATCCTGAATTCGAACGCCACGCCGCGAAAGATCAATCCCAGCAGCATCACCAGGATCGGAAAGTAGCTCGCTGGAATGATGATGGCGAAGGCGAGGGGAAAGGCTGCGAACAGGCCGATACCGCCGAGGATGAGCCAGGTCTCGTTGCCGTCCCAGATGGGAGCCACCGAATCCATCATCAGGTTGCGCGAAGCGTCGTCGGGCGCGAAGGGAAACAGGATGCCCACGCCCAAATCGAAGCCATCGAGCAGCACGTACATGAACACGGCCAGTCCGAGGATGAGCGTCCACACGGGTACGAGATCGATGGTCACGACTCCGCGATCCTCAATCGGCGTCTGCAGCAGATAGGGGCCGCGCCGGACGCTTGTCGGCGCCGAGCTCGGGCGCTTCCATCAAAGCGGGGCCGGCGCCGACGAGCTTGAACAGGTAGTAGAGCCCTGCGCCGAACACGAACGCATAGACCAGCGCGTACATCACCAGTGAAATCGTCACGTCGCCCGAGCTCAAGTTCGGCGTGACCGCGTCAGCCGTTCGTAAGAATCCGTAGACGACCCACGGCTGGCGTCCGGCTTCGGTGGTCACCCAGCCAGCGGTCACCGCGACAAAGCCGACAGGGATGGCGTAGTTGCACACGCGAAGAAATAAATGCGTCTCGTAGAGGCGGCGCTTCAAACCCAGCCACCAGCTCCACACCGTGATGAGCATCATCAAGCCCCACATCGCCAGCATGATGCGAAAGGCATAGAACACAACGATGACCGGGGGCCGGTCTTCCTTGGGAAAGTCGCGCAAGCCCAGAACGCGACCTTCAATGCTGTGCGCCAGGTAGAGACTGGCAAGGCCTGGAATCTCGATCGCTGCGTGGTTCGCTTCCGCCGCTTCGTCGGGTATCGCGAACAGCACCATGCTTTGATTGCCGCGCGTCTCCCACAGCCCCTCGATCGCGGCCAGCTTCTGAGGCTGGTAATGCAGCGTGTTGAGCCCGTGCAGATCGCCCAGCAGCGCCTGCGCGGGGACGAGCACCGTGGCGAGGCCAAGCCCCATGACCAGCATGACCTTCGACTCGGCGACGAAACGGCCGCGACGCAGGTAGTGCGCGGCGACACCGATGACGGTAAACGCCGTGGTCAGGTAGACGGCGGTGACGGTGTGCATGAAGCGGAAGGGAAACGAAGGGTTCCAGATCACTTCCAGCCAGTCGAAGGGATAGAAGCGCCCGTTGACCATGGAGAAGCCGTTGGGCGTGTGCATCCAGCTGTTGACGACCAGGATCCAAAAGGTCGAGAACAGCGTTCCGATCGCCACCATCAGCGCAGCGAGAAAATGCGCCCACGAAGGGACAAGTTTGCGCCCGAACAAGAGTACGCCCAGGAACCCCGCTTCGAGGAAGAACGCCGTCAGTCCCTCGTAGGCCATCAGCGGTGCCACGACATCGCCGACCATGTCGGAATAGCGGCTCCAGTTGGTCCCGAACTGGAACGGCATGACGATCCCGGATACCACTCCCATGCCGAAGGACACTGCGAAGATCTTGATCCAGAAGTTGGAGATGCGCAGGTAGATCGGCTTCTTGGTGAAAAGATGCAGCCCTTCGAGCACTGCAATGTAGGAAGCGAGGCCGATGGTGAACGCCGGCAAAAGGAAATGGAACGCCACGACAAAGGCGAACTGCAGGCGGGAGAGCAGGACTGCGTCGAGGTGCATTGCCGGCCTGCGCGAACAACGCGACTCGCGCCCTACTCAGCCTTTTGCTTCACGTACCGGCCCGGCGCCGTCTCGACCCGCTTGTACTTGCGATTGCCGACGGTCTTTGGCGCCTGCTTCATCGGGCCCGCCAGGCGTGACAGCCAATCGGTCCAGGTCGGCCACCAGCTCCCTGGCACGCTCTGTGCGCCCTCGAACCAGCGATCGGGATCGGGATCGAGCGTGCTGTTCACCCAGAAATTGCGCTTGTTCTTGGCCGGTGGATTGATCACGCCCGCAATGTGCCCGCTGGCGCCCAGAACGAACGTCGTCTCGCCGGCGACGAGCTCGCTGGACGCATACGCGGTGCGCCAGGGCACGATGTGATCTTCGCGCGACGCATAGAGGAAGGTGGGGATGTCGATCAGCGAAAGATCGACCGGCACGCCGCACTGCTTCGTCTTCCCGGCGACGCGCAGATTGTTCTCGAGATAGGTGTTGCGCACGTACCAGCAGAACATCGGCCCGGGAAGATTGGTGCTGTCGGCGTTCCAGTAGAGCATGTCGAAGGCCGGGGGCGCCTTCCCCTTGAGATAGCTGTTGACCACGTATTGCCAGATCAAATCGTTGGAGCGCAGGGAGGAGAAGGTAAACGCCAGCTCCTTGCCCATCATCAGGCCGCCCGAGCCAATCGACGCCTCGCGTGCCGCTACGCTCTCCGGAGTGATCAGCGAACCGATCTCGCCGGTGTCGGAGAAGTCGAGCATGGTTGTGAGAAGTGTCATCGATGACACTTTGTCCTGGTCCTTCGCGCGCTGCACGGCAATGGTCGAGGAGAGGAGCGTTCCGCCGACGCAGAAGCCCAGCGCATTCACTTTGTCGGCGCGGGTGATTTCCAGCACTACATCGATGGCGCGCATGACGCCATCTTTGAGGTAGTCGTCCCACGTCCAGTGTCCCTGCTCGGGACCAGCGTTGCGCCACGACACCATGAACACCGTGTGGCCCTGCGATACCGCATGGCGCACGATCGAGTTTTCCGGCTGCAGATCCAGGATGTAGAACTTGTTGATGCACGGAGGAATCATCAGCAGCGGTCGCTCGTGCACTTCCTCGGTGGTCGGCGCGTACTGGATGAGCTGGATCATGTCGTTCTGGAAAATGACCGCGCCCTTGGTCGCCGCCAGATCCTTGCCCACCACGTACGCCTTTTCGTCGGTCGACGAGACACGCCCCTTGCCCAAGTCCTCGAAGAACAGATTCATGCCCTGCACCACACTCGCGCCCCCGGTCTCGGCCGCGAGCTGCATCGCTTCTGGATTCGTGGCGAAGAAGTTCGATGGGCTCATGGCATCGACGAACTGGCGCATGCCGAAGCGCATTCGCGCCTTGGTATCTTCGTCGAGCGGAACCGATTCGACCGCGCCCTTCAAGAAATCCGAATAGGCAAGATAGGTCCTCCGCACCAGGTCGAAGCGAGGATCGCTGCGCCAAGCGTCGGCCGAGAAACGCTTGTCGTCGCCAGTCCCTGCCTTGCCGGCATCTCCGGCCGCGGAGGGCTTGCCGGACCAGTAGTCGGTCATCTGCTTCATGAACTGCTGCTGAGCTTCCGTCATCTGCCGCGTCAAGGCCACAAAGCCTGCCATCGGGTCGGCATGCGGTGCATCGCCATAAGCGTCTTGCCCGCCCTTGAACATGTTGGCGAACACCTCGATCGGATTGTTCGGTGTGTTGCTCATGCGTGCTCCTTCAGTGCAGCTTGACGTGAGGCTCGGTGCGCCGCGTGATGACCCTCGCCGCCGTATCCAGCGAGACCTTCCACCAGCCGTGGAGCGCAAGCTCGTGCATCTTGTAGAGCGAGAGATACATCAGCTTGGCGAACCCGCCTTCGAGCCAGAGGTTCTTGCCGACCAGTGCGCCCATCAGGTTGCCGACGGTGGAGTATTCGCCCAGGGAAACGAGCGAGCCGAAGTCACGGTATCGCCATTCGGTCAGCGCTTCTCCAGCCAATCGCCGCTTGAGTTGCTTCAGCATGTGCGAGGCCTGTTGGTGCGCCGACTGCGCGCGAGGAGGCACCGTCATTCCCTCGGGCTTGCCCAGCCAGGGACACGCCGCACAATCGCCGATCGCGAAAATGTTCTCGTCGCGCGTGGTCTGCAGCGTGGGAAACACGACCAGCTGGTTGATGCGGTTGGTCTCGAGTCCGTCGAGGTCCTTCAAGAACTCCGGCGCTTTCACTCCTGCCGCCCACACCACCAGTTCCGCCGGAATGACCTCGCCGCTCGCGAGCTTGACGCCTTGCGGGACCACTTCCGCCACTCGCGCAGAGGTACGCACGCTGATGTTCAAGTTCTTGAGCAAACGCATGGCGGCCGTCGAAAGTCGGGGCGGAAGCGCGGGAAGGACGCGATCGGCGGCTTCGATCACGATTAGCTTCACGTCCTTGTCGGGATCGATCCGATCGAAACCGAACGAGACCAACGTGCGCGTCGTGTTGTGCAGCTCGGCGGCAAGCTCCACGCCGGTCGCACCGGCGCCGATGATGGCCACTGTGAGCTGATGCGAAAGCAGAGGCTCGCCCTGAGCGAATGCGCGGATGCAGGCGTTGACCAGGCGCCTATGGAACCGCTGCGCTTCGCCCGCGGTTTCAAGCGAAATCGCGTGCTCGCGCGCGCCGGGGGTGCCGAAGTCGTTGGTGAGACTGCCGAGAGCCATCACCAGCGTGTCGTAGCCGAAGCGGCGTTTGGGCGTGACCCTATCGCCATCCTCGTCGACAAAAGGTGCCACGATGACATGACGGCGCTCCCGGTCGAGCCCGGTCATCTCGCCGATCCGGTAACGGAAGTGATGCCAGTGAGCCTGCGCGAGGTAATTGGTCTCGTAGACACCGATGTCCATGCTGCCGGCGGCGATCTGGTGCAGATGCGGCTTCCAGAAATGCGTCCGCTGCTTTTCGATGAGCGTGATATGCGCACGTTTGCGCTTGCCGAGCGTGTCGCCGAGGCGAGTGGCTAGCTCCAGACCGCCTGCGCCGCCGCCGACCACCACGATCCGGTGCAGGCCTGCGGCCTCCGGCACCACGGTCTCGGCAGTTGGGATGCCGGCTAACGCCGGCGCCCTGACGGTGGCTACGCTTGAAGTCCCGACCGGTTGCGTGGTCGAAAGCAGGGTCTCTCCCGGACCAGGATGACGCATCGCCGGCGGTTCGGTCATGCGCGGGTGCCGACCTTGACCAGAGCCTCGCCCGTGATGACGGTCGTACCCTTGACAGTGCAGACCGTGTTCAACCACACCAGACGCTTGTCCCGTACCAGGTTGCGCACCGACACCGTCGCGCGAACCGTGTCTCCGGCGCGTACGGGCGCCTTGAAATCGAGCGTCTGATGCAGATAAATCGTTCCCGGGCCGGGCAATTTGTTGGCGATGGCCGCCGAGATGACGCTCGCGGTGAGCATGCCGTGGGCGATGCGGCTCTTGAACGGCGTTTCTTCGGCGAACTCCTGGTTGATGTGCACCGCGTTGTTATCCCCGGATGCGCCTGCGAAGAGAACGATGTCGGCTTCAGTGATGGTCTTGGCGAAAGTCGCCGCCATGCCTTCGGAAAGATCTTCGATGTCGTAACCGTTCAGTGCGTTCATAGTCGTCTCGCGGAGATCAGGCTTCAGGCGATCTGGCGCACGGGTGCGGCCACGGTTGCCGGGCTGCGGAACGCCTGCAGGCGCTGCGCCCGAAGCGCATCGGCTGCGATGATGCTTTTCTCTTTCACATGGCCGTAGCCGCGGATCTCGTCAGGCACGCTTGCCAGCGCAACGGCGGCAGCATGGTTGCCCGGATTCAGGCTGCCTCCGATCTCGTCCATGAGCTTGATATAGTCCTCGATCATCTGCCGCTCGTGACGGCGCTCCTCGGTCTTGGCGAAGATATCGAGCGCTCCGCCGCGCAGGCCCTTGAACTTGGCCAGAACTCTGAACGCATTCAGCATCCATCCACCGAACTGCTGTTTCAATAGCTCGCCGGTGACCGGATCGCGCTTGGATATCGTCGGCGGCGCCAGATTGTATTTGACCGTGTAGCCGTTCTTGAACTGCGCGTCGAGCTGCGCCAGGAACGCGGGGTCTGTGTGCAACCGCGCCACTTCGTATTCGTCCTTGTAGGCCATCAGCTTGTAGAGATACCGCGCAACAGCTTCACTAAAGCCGCTCTGGCCGGGAACCGCCCGCTTCTCGGCGGCGACCGCGCGCTTCATGACTTCCGCATAGCGTTTGGCGTAAGCCTCGTCCTGATAGTCGATCAAGTCGGGAACGCGAACTTCGAGGAGACGCCTGGTCTCGCCTTGCGCACCGACTGAGTCGACGATGGCTCGCGCTGTCGTTGAAAGCTCGGGCTTCTCCACCTTCGATGCGTATTTGGCGATCTCGGCCATAACGAACGCGCGGTCGACGACGGCCATCCGGCCCCATCGAAACGCCGCGATGCCTTGATCGACGCCCACGCCTGCCTGTTTGATCGCCGTTTCGATCGATTCGGCTTTGAGTGGAATGGTGCCCGCCTGATACGCCACGCCGACCATGAGCAGATTGGTGGCCATGCTGTCGGCGAAGAGGCCGTCGGCGATCGCTTGCCCATCCAGATACACGTTGTCCGCCTTGCGCGTCACCTTGTCGATGCCCGTCGTGAGCGAAGGCACCATTGGGAACAGCACATGCCGGTCGGACACCATGTAGCCGGTGGGAGTCTGCGTCGTCGACACGACCGCGATGGTGCGATCCGGGAGGCACTTGTCGAGGTTTTTGGGATCCGTCGCATTCAGGATGTCGAAGCCCAGATACAGATCGGTGCGTCCGTCGGAGATCTTGTTCGATCCGTCGAAGGGCTTGTGGGTGATCTTGAGATCCGAAATCACCGCTCCGCCCTTTTGCGCGAGACCCGTCTGGTCGAGCCCGATGACGTGCTTGCCTTCGAGGCGCGCCGCGTTGGCGATGGTTGACGCGACCGTCACCGAGCCGGTACCGCCGATGCCCATGAGGTGCACGCCGAAGCCGATGGTGTCGTCCACCTTCTTGGCCGGATCTGGCAATGTCTTCTCAAGCGCGGGAATGCGTCCCTTCTTTTTCTTCTTCGGTGCATCGGCCGCGGCGGGCTCGGGATTGGGCGTAATGGTCAGGAATGAGGGGCAGAAGCCCTTCACGCAGGAGAAATCTTTGTTGCACGACGACTGGTGAATGCGCGTCTTGCGCCCGAACTCGGTGGCGACTGGCTCGACACTCATGCAATTCGACTTCACCCCGCAGTCGCCGCAGCCTTCGCACACCCGCTCGTTGATGATGGTGACTTCGACCGGCTCGTCGGCCTTGCCGCGGCTGCGCGCGCGGCGAAGCTCCGCAGCGCATTCCTGATCGTGTAACAGTACTGTCGTACCGGGCGTGGCTGCGAGCGCCCGCTGCGCCTCGTCCATCCGGTCGCGGTGCCAGACCTCGGTGCTCCCCGGGAGGCTGACGCCCTGATATTTGGCCAGATTGTCGGTGGTGACCAGCACCTTCTTGACGCCGTTGGCGAGCAATTCCGCGACCATGCTGGCGACCGGCTCGGCACCGGTGATCTCCTGCCCACCGGTCATCGAGGTGTGCATGTTGCGCAACACCTTGAAGGTGATGTTGGTGTTGGTCGAGGCGCAATAGCGGATCGCCAGGCTTCCCGAATGCGCGTAGGTGCCGTCGCCCATGTTCTGGAAAATGTGTTTGACATCGGTGAACGGTGCCATGCCGATCCACTGCGCGCCCTCCGCTCCCATGTGCGTGCCCATCACCACGTTGCGGTTCATCCACATGGCCATGGTGTGGCAGCCGATGCCGGCGGACACGAAGCTGCCTTCGGTCGCCGTGGTGGAGCTGTTGTGCGGGCAGCCCGAGCAATACCAGGCCGTTCTCCCAGCCGTCGGCAGCTTGGTCCGAGCGTGGACCTCGTCGAGACGGGCGAGCCAGGCCTCGGCCGATTCGACACGCGCCTTTTGCGACAGACGTTGGGTGAGCGCGCGGCCGATGACGTCGGATTCGAACTCGCCGAAGTGGGGCAGCAGCTCTCGCTCCTGCTCGTCGAACTTGCCGACGATGCGCGGGGCGTTTGCGGTGCCATAGAGCACGTTCTTGGCGAACATCTCCAGGAACGGCCGCTTTTCCTCGATGACCAGGATTTCTTCGAGTCCCCTGGCGAAATCGCGAACCGCGGTTGGCTCCATGGGAAACAGCATGCCCATCTTGAGGATGCGGATGCCGTAGCGTCGAAGAGCGGCATCGTCGAGTCCCAGCTCCAGGAACGACTGGCGCAAGTCGTTGTAGGTCTTCCCCGCGGTGATGATGCCCAGCCAGGCATCGGGGTTGTCGAAGACCACGCGGTTCAGGTTGTTCTCGCGGGCGTAGCGCTTGGCCACCTCGAGCCTTCGTGTGTAGAGCGACTGCTCCATCTCCAGCGCCTGGGCGCGCACATTCATCCCCAGGTTCATTTGCGGCGTGAAAGGCTTGCCGTCGAACATCATGTCGGGCATCACGAATTTGAGCCGGTCCGGCGAGACTTCCGCCGAGCCGGTACCGTCGGCGACGTTGGTGACGATTTTCAGGCCCACCCACAGGCCGGAAACGCGCGACATCAGGTAGCCGTGGAGCCCCAGGTCGAGTATCTCCTGCACGTTGCCGGGAAACAGCGATGGGATGCCGACGTGAAACAGCATTGGCTCGGATTGGCTGCAAAGCGAGGACGACTTGCAGCTCGGGTCATCGCCGCACACCGCGATCACGCCGCCGTTCTTGTCGATGCCCGTGTAATTGGCATGCTTGAGCGCGTCGCCGCTGCGATCCACCCCAGGCGCCTTGCCGTACCACATGCCGGTGACGCCATCGAGTTTCTTGTTTCCCACGGCATGCAGCATCTGCGTGCCCCACACCGCGGTCGCCGCCAGATCCTCGTTGATGCCGTCGACGAAGTTGATGTTGTTCTGAAGCAGCAGTTTCTTCTGCTTTAGCAGCGCGGCGTCGAGCATGCCCACGGGAGATCCGCGGTACCCCGAGACGAACATGCCGGTCTTCAAACCCCTTCGCGCATCCGTGCGAATCTGATCGAGGGTCAAGCGCACCAGCGCGTCGATGCCGCCGAGATGGATGGACCCTTCCTCCTTGGTGAACGAGTTGGTGATGTCTTGCTTGGATGACATGCGATTACCTCTCTTGGATGCGCTTCACGCCTGCCCTCACTCGGTTTCCTCGAGTGCGGCGAGCTTGGCTTCGCTGGCAGGGGCCGTCTTCTGCGCTTTCTCCACTGTCCGCTGCTCGACCTTCGCCAGCGTGTCCTTGTCGCCGATGAGCAGCACGACGTTGTTGCTTCCCGACGATTGCGCGTATTCGCCATATTGACGCGCAGCCATAGGCTTGCCTTCGCGCGACATCGCCGCCGTCACACCGACCAGCGTCGCCAGCGCGCGGCCGCCCATCTCGGCAACGGTCTTTTTGCTGTACTCGGTGAAGCCGGCAATGGTCTCGTCGATCGCCCCGCGCTTCAAAAACTCGACAAAGCGTTTGTCGGCTTCGACCCGTTCGGGTGTCGGCCAGTTGTGCCGCCCTCGCACCAGCAGGTGCGAGAGCGCCGAGCTGCACAGGAACACTACGCGTCTGTTCATGCGCTTGGCGACGGCATGCACGGCCGCGCCGGCACGCAGGCACTCGCCATGATCGGCCATCAGGACCACTGGTGTGCTCACCACCGGCACCTCGCCCTCGGGATCAACGTACTGCAGCGGAACGAAGGTGCCGTAGTCCCAGTGGTAGTTGGCTGCTTCGTTCTTCACGGCCGCGCAACCCGCCTCCTTCCAGGCGTCGACCAGCGCCGCGCCGAATTCCGGGTCGCCGCGATAGCTGTACGGTATCCCCGGAATCAGGTTGGGCGCTTCCTGCGCCACGCACAGGCCCTCGTGCTTGGTCTGACACGTCGCAAACCAATCGAATGTCGAGATCCAGTGCGTCGATACAATGACCCACAGGTCCGGCTTGAGCGCCGCGCGCACCGCCGCACCCATGGTGCGCTCGGCCTGGACCAGCGTCTGCTGGTAGTCGGGCGTGTTCTCACTGCGACCGAGGGTGGGAACGTGAGCGACGAGCGCGGCGGCAACGACACCGCTCATTTCTCAGCTCCCACGGTTTCCTTGCCAGGTTCGCGGTCCCAGCCGGCTTGCGAATTGGCTTCGCGCCGCTCGACCACCGCGTCCTTGTCCGCGTCGAGTTTGACGCACACGTTGCGCAGCTCGGTGTAGAACTCGAGCGAGTGCACGCCGCCTTCCCGGCCGATGCCGGAGTCCTTGGACCCGCCGAAGGCCGTGCGCAGGTCGCGCAGGAACCAGCTGTTGATCCAGCAGATGCCGACGTCGATCTTGGCGGCGATTCGGTGCGCTCGGGCAAGGTTCGAAGTCCACACCGTCGTTGCCAGTCCGTACTGCGTGTCGTTGGCCATGCGCACCGCTTCGGTTTCGGTGTCGAAGGGCTGCACATGGCAGCAGGGACCGAAGATTTCTTCCTGTACCACGGTGGCGGTTTCGGGAAGGCCGGTCCAGACCGTGGGCTCGATCCACGCGCCCTTCTCCAGCTCCTTGCCCATGTCCGGAACCTTGCCGCCGGTGACGACCTTGGCGCCTTCGTCGACCGCCTTTTTGTAGTACGAAAGCACCTTGTTGCGATGCTCGTGGCTGATCAGCGGCCCCAGTTGCGTGCCTTCCGCTTCCGGCCGGCCGATCTTCATGCCCTTCGCCTTCTTGGCCAGCCCGTCGACAAACTTTTCGAAAATCTTGCGCTCGACATAGACGCGCTCGGTGCCGAGGCAGATCTGGCCCGTGTTTGCGAAAGTCGCACGAGCGATCCCGTCCACAGCTGCTTCGAAATCGGCGTCGGCAAACACGATGCCCGCGTTCTTGCCGCCTAGCTCCATCGACACCGCGCGCGTCTTCTCGGCGGCGGCCTTCATGATGGCCGTGCCGGTGCGCGTCTCGCCGGTGAAGGTGATGGCGTTCACCCCGGGGTGTCGCGTCAGAAACTCGCCGGCGGAATTGGGACCGAAGCCGTGCACAACGTTGTAAACGCCCTTGGGAACACCGACCTTATTCATCACCTCGCCCAGAAGTGTGGCGGTCGACGGCGTCTCCTCGGAAGGCTTGACGACAACGGTGTTGCCGCAGGCCAGCGCGGGGCCCACCTTCCAGGTCATGAGCAGCAGCGGAAGATTCCATGGCGCGACCACCGCGATCACGCCCTTGGGCACGCGAATGGCGTAGTTGAACGCTGCACCGCCGTCTGGCGTGGTCATCTGGAACGATTCGGTGGGCACGTTCTTGACCACGTCGGCGAAGATCTTGAAGTTGGCTGCGCCGCGCGGGATGTCGATGTGCTTGGCCAGCGCGTGCGGCTTGCCGGTGTCGGCGACCTCTGCATCGAGAAACTCCTTGAAGCGCCGGTTGATCTCGTCGGCGACCGCGTACATCAGCTCGCTGCGCTTGGCGATGTCCATGCTCGCCCACGGGCCTTCCAGCGCCGCGCGTGCGGCGTTTACTGCCGCGTCGACTTCTTCCTTCCCGGCCTCCGATACGATGCCGACGACGCTGCCATCAACCGGCGAGCGATCCTCGAAGGTCTTGCCGGACTTGGAAGCGACAAACTCGCCGTTGATGAAATTCAGGATTCTCTTTTCCGCCATGATTGCCTCACTTGATGAATTTACTTGTCGCTTTTCGCGGCGGCCGCGTCCTCGACCTCGCGCTTAGCGATGTTGGCCAGCAGTTCCGCGCCTCGATTCGCCGCCGACAGCCCGCGGAACAGAAAGGCAAGGCTCACCACCGCCTGCATCTCTTCCCATGTAGCGCCGGCGCGTCGCGCGGCGATCCCGTGCAAGGGCGCGGCATCGTTCATATCCATCAACAGCATCCCGAAGAGCATGAGCTGCGAAGTCTTGACGTCGAAGCACTTGGGGTACATCGCTCGGGCGCGCATGCGCTCCTGCATGTCCAGGAGTTCCGGATCGAGAGCGCCAGTCACGTTGATGCGCGCCTCGATACGCGGCGGCAGGAAGCCGATCAAATCCTTGTAGATCTGGTAGCGCTGCTCTGCAGTCTGCTGCTTGTCGGCATAGGTTCCGATTTTTTCGCGGACGGCATCGACACTTACGCGAGGAGGGATCATCGAATCTCCTAAATCCGGTTGAACCGGATCAAACAAATGGGACTTCTGGAAGACGATAGCGGCCGTAGTTGCAGGAGAGCACGATCGCGTACCGCGCGCGAGAGCGCGAGCCGGCGGCCGTTCGCTCGTCCGCCAGTGGCCGAAGTCGCCCCCCAGACCTTAGCAACATGTCGGTGTGCCTGCGAGATACAGGTCTCGCTTGGGACGATAGGTCGTCTGCCACGACCCGTCACCTAACGAAAGTTAGCGTTTCTTTACGCGACTTCGACTTGCCTCGATCAGAATACGCCGATTGGCTTGACCATCCAAGAGGTCCTGGAGCATCGCCGCCGTTTTCGAACAGGAAGCGGTTTTTCGCGATGACGAATCAAGGGTAGAGTTTCGGGAAATGAGCTCCGGCCTCGCCTCGTTCGCTTCGCGGTTCTTCGAATCGTCGCCTTTGCGGCACGTTTCATTCCGCCTTTTCTATCTGGGTTCGGTGGGCACAGCCTTGGGCTACACCATGCAGGCAACCGTTGCCGCATGGCTCATGGCGACGCTAACCCCCTCGGCGCTCATGGTCGCCCTCGTCCAGACCGCGAGCACCGCACCGGCGCTCTTTTTCGGACTCGCCGCCGGTACCCTTGCGGACATCGTCGATCGCAAGAAAGTCATTTTCGCGACGCAGACGCTGCTCTTGACCGCGACGGTGCTGCTCGGCGCCGCGACGATCGCCGGAGTCGTCGGCCCTGCCACATTGCTTGCGCTTACTTTCATCATCGGCTGCGGGTTCACCTTCTACATGCCGGCGCAGCAAGCAAGCGTCAACGGTTTCGTGTCGCGTGCGGAACTGCCTCGGGCCGTCGCGCTGGGCGCCGTGGCGATGAATCTCGCTCGGGCGATCGGACCTGCACTCGCCGGAGCGATCGCCGCATGGCTCGGTTCCGGACTGGCGCTGCTCGCCGCCGCGGTGTTCTTCAGTCTGATGCTGATCGCATTGCGGCGCTGGCGAAACAGGGAACTGGCCCTTCCCGGCGTGCCGGAGAAGTTGTTCTCGGGCCTGTTGAGCGGGGTGCGCTTTGCCCGCCACTCGCCGGCGATGCGCTCGCTGATCAGCCGCAATTTGAGTTTCAGCATATGCGCGAGTGCACTATGGGGCTTGCTCCCGGTCATCGCCCGCGATCAGCTGCAGCTGGGTGCGAGCGGGTACGGACTGCTCTTTGCCGGATTCGGTGCCGGTGCCGTAGCGAGCGGATTGACCATCCCGCGCGAGCTTGCACGCCGTTCGCTCAACAGCATCGTGGTGTCCAGCATCTTTCTTTGGACCGCCGGCACGCTGGTGATCGCGGCGACGCGCATTCCTGCCCTGGCTGTGCTGGGGACATGCTGTGCCGGCATCGCGTGGGTCGGAGTGCTCGCCAGCCTCTCCGCAGGGACGCAGAGCAGCGCACCGGCGTGGGTTCGGGCGCGCGCAGTCGCCATCAATCTCGTGGCCGTGCAGGTGAGTCTTGCGCTGGGTAGTGCGGTGTGGGGAGCGGTCGCGTCCGCAAGCGACACCCGCGTCGCCCTCGCCATTTCCGCAGGCATGATGGTGCTGCTCTACCTTGCCAACCGCCGAACCCGCGTCGAAATGGGAACTGAAGCCGATGTCGCTCCGGGCGCGCAGCCTCCCGACCTGGCGATTGCGTTCGAGCCGCTGCCCGACGATGGTCCGGTGCTCATCCAGATCGAATACCAGATCCCGCCTGAGAACCGCGAAGCGTTCCTGCGCGCGGCGCATTCGGTGCGGCGTACGCGGCGCCGCAACGGGGCCACCAGTTGGCGGGTTTTCCGCGATCTAGGCGAAGAGGGCCGATTCGTCGAACGTTACATCATCGCGTCGTGGGCAGAATACGTGCGGCTGCGCCAGCGCATGACCGTCGCCGATCGCAAGCTCGTGGACAAGGTCGAAGAGTTACAGCGCCCTGGAGTCCCGATCCGCGTTTCTCGCTTGCTCAGCGTCAAAGGCGACTAGAGTCGTTATCGCTGTACCGGGCCTTGCTTGCTTCCCACCCTGCGCCGAACCCGCCGCAGCGCAAGCGCAACGAGCACGGCGATAACCGGAATTGCCAGCGCGACGGCAATTTCATGATTGACGTGGACTCCGGCTGCGCTTACTCCGTTGGCGAGGTATCCAACCAGGCCAGCGCCGTAATACGTGATCGCTGCGATCGACAGACCTTCGACCGTCTCCTGCAGGCGCAATTGCAGCTGTGCGCGGCGGTCCATCGAAGCGAGCAGCGCCTGGTTCTGCTTTTCACGAACGATTTCCACGCGGGTGGACAAGAGGCTGCTCACCTGAGCGACTTGCTTCGAGAGTTCCGTCAGTCGCTGCGAAACCGAGGCGCAGGTTGCCATGGCGGGCGCGAGCCTTCGCGCCATGAATTCGTCGATGGTCTGAATGCCGGCGAGCGGGTGCTCGCGCAATTCGACGATCCGGGAGCGGACTAGGTCGTAATAGGCGCGGCCTGCGCTGAAGCGATACTGGCTAGCGTCGATGGCATTTTCGACTTTCGCCGCCAGACTGGTGAGGCTCGCTAAAAGCGCTTCATCGCCGCCGCCGTGCTGTGCAATCTGTTCGGTAAGCGCGCCAAGCGCTTGTTCGACTTCCGTCGCTCGAGGGGCCTGTGCCCGTGCCACGGGTAGCGCCAACAGCGCCATCACCCGATAAGCCTCGATTTCGAACAGGCGCTTCGACATACGGCCCGCCTGGCGCGGTGTCATGCTGCGATCGAGGATCAAGAATCGTTCGTAACCATCCTCATTGATCTGAAAGTCGGTGAATGCGTACCCGGCCCCGCCCCCAATCTCCGCGCCAACGACCCCACGCCCCGGAAAATAGCGCTCGACCGCCAGCGACCACGCGCTTGCTTCCGCGAATTGAGCAACGAAAGTATGGACAGCAACCATGGTTGTGCCGGGCACCTCTGCCAGCCAACCTTGCGGCAGCAAGCTCGATGCGGGCGCTTGGAACGGCTGATCGCTGTGTCCTCCGATGAAGAACGCGTACCCGGAGAATTCTGCGTGCCGCTCCCATTTGACTCGCAGCTCGCCCAGTTGCGCTCGGAAATGATTGACCTCCGTATCCGGGGGCGCAACGCCGAAGTGTTGGCACAGCGTCACCAGATGTGCATGCTCGCGCTCGCGGTGTTCGCGTCCGACCATTACAGCGACATAGGTCGCGCGCTCCGGCGCCGCCAGCGCTTCCGGCGGACGCGCATGGATCTCGTTGGAGAGTTCCAGACGCTGCGGATGATCCGGCGGAAGCTGTTGCGCCAACGGCATCGGTGAGGTCTGCGAGCTGAGGCGGTTCCGATGGAATGCGAGGACGAGCGATCGGTCTATTTTTTCCCGCGCACGCGGTTGAGCTCCGTCCTGAATTCTGTGACAAAGGTCTCGCCAGCGACCTTGGTGTACTTGTCGACGACCGGCTTGACTGCCTCGCGCATTCGGGCATCTTCGGCCGGCGACAGCTCGCTCACATGCATGGTCTTCTTGAGCTGCTCGAGCGCCTGCGCGTTGCGTTCGCGCGAGATCCTGCGCTCGAAATCGCGCGCTTCGACGGCCGCCTCCTTCAGCGCGGCACGATCGGCAGCGCCAAGTTTGTCGAAGACCGATTTGCTGACCAGGAAGATCTGCGGGTTGTAGCCGTGGCTGGTAAGCGTCAGAAAAGGCTGGACCTCGTCGAACTTGAGCACTGCGATCGTCACCAGCGGGTCGGTCGCGCCGTCGACGACCTTCCGTTCCAGCGCGTGATAGAGATCCGGAAACGGCAGCGGCACCGCGTTCGCGCCAAGCGCGCTCAAGGTCTCGACGTAAATGGGCGTCTGGATGGCGCGGATCTTGAGTCCGTGCAGGTCCTCGATGCGCTGGACCGCTCGCTTGCTGTTGTGGATGTGGCGGAAGCCGAGCTCGGGAAAGCTTAAGCCGACGATGCCTTGCGCAGGGAGCAGATCCAGGAGCTTCTGCCCCATCGGGCCGTCGAGCACAGCGTAGGCTTCGTCTTCGCTGCGAAAAAGGTAGGGAAAGTCCAGAACCGTGAATTCCTTGGCCACGCCTTGCAGCAGGCCGGCGTTCATCAACGCCATGTCGACGGTTCCGCTCTTGAGCGATGAGATGACCTGCAGATCGCCGCCAAGCGCGCCGTCGCCATAAACCTTGACGGTCAAGCGACCTTGCGTCTTCTTGTCGACCAGCTCGGCAAAGCGCGCCGCACCGTCGTACTGGGCGGTTCCGGCAACGGTCTGGGTGGCGAGCCTAAGCTCGAGCGCTGTCGCTTGCGTTCCGACGCCAAGCGCAGCCGCTAGGAATGCGGCGCAGATGGCGTCGCGCCACCTGCGGCCCTTGTTCATTGCTTTTTCGACGCGGGCTTGCCGGCGATACCCCAGGAGGCGCGCGGTACTTCGAGCAGTAGCACGCGCACGCTCTCCGGCTTAGCATCTAGCGTTTCCACGATCGCCTTGGTCACGGCCTCGATCGCGCGCGCCTTCTTCTCGTCATCACGGCCTTCCATCA
>Ga0126381_100001078_pt1 | contig 29567 bp, 14 predicted proteins | sample PanSoiMetPlot_28_FD_96465 | JGI IMG/M metagenome (GOLD analysis project Ga0126381, IMG submission 96465) | Tropical forest soil microbial communities from Panama - MetaG Plot_28 | ecosystem: Environmental > Terrestrial > Soil > Tropical forest > Bulk soil | place: Panama | collected 2016-02-17
CGGCTACGGGTCAGTACGTCACTACTGCCAACCTGGACGAAGACGTATGTCCCACAGAAGCCCTGCTGGCAGACGGGAGGGTATTGACCACCTGGGAAAGTGCTTATGCCGAGGTTTACAATCCCGATACCGGAACGTACTTCCCCACAGGTGATCTTATCCCGACAGGAAGCGAGGCGTACACAGCTACATTACTGACAAACGGCAATGTCCTGATCGCCGGCGGAGACACCAATCCCATCAATTCACTCTACGATCCCGCGACGGGAAAGTTCACCACCACCGATGATATGAAAACCATGCGCGCCGAGCATACGGCTACATTGCTCCCCAATGGGACGGTACTGATTGCCGGCGGTGAGAAGGCTCCTGCCGTCTTCGCACGTGCAGAGCTCTATCAGCCGGACACGGGGACATTCACGGAGACGGGTGACATGATCGCGGGTCGTTTTGAGGCCACGGCCACACTGCTTGCCGACGGGACAGTACTCATTGCCGGCGGCGGCTCTTATACCACTACCACGCCCGCTACCGCAGCCGAGATCTATCATCCGATTGTCAATAAGCCCGCTCCCGCGATGTTAGCGGACGCCGCCGGCCAGGCGGCAATCCTGCACGCGTCCACGCAGCAGGTTGTTTCGCAGAAGATGCCGGCCGCTCCCGGGGAGGCGCTCGAAGTCTACATGACGGGGCTGATCGACGGAAGCGTCATCCCGCCACAGGTCTTCATCGGTGGCCAGGTGGCGGAAGTCCTGTTCTTCGGAAACGCGCCCGGTTTTCCGGGTTTGAACCAGATCAATGTGCGCGTGCCCGGCGGCATCGCGCCTGGACCCGCCGTTTCCGTTCGATCGCTGTACTTGGAACGTCCGAGCAATGAAGTCACGATCGCAGTTCAGTAATTTTAGGAGACATGAGATGAAGAGCCTACTGTCGCTCCTCTTGCTGAGTGCAGCCAGCCACGGCACAATCGCGCTGGCGCAGTCCCAAGGCGCTTTCGCTCCTACGGGCGATATGACCACCCAACGTTTGGGCCACACCGCGACTCTGCTCACTAACGGGAAAGTCCTCATCGCTGGTGGTGACGCTACTCTCCCCGGTTCGCATACTTGGGCCAGCGCAGAATTATACAACCCGCTTACGGGCACGTTCGCTCTCACTGGCACTATGACCACGCCGCGCACTGACCATACCGCGACCTTGCTCCCGGATGGAAAAGTCCTGATCGCCGGCGGCTCGGTTTACAGCGGAGATGGCTCCAGTACAGCCCTCGCAGGCGCGGAGTTGTATGACCCATCTACCGGTACGTTTACGGCGACGAGCGCGATGACGACACCGCGACAATGGCACACCGCAACGCTGCTGAATACCGGAAAGGTTTTGATCGCGGGCGGTGCAATTAGCTTTCAACCGGATGGCGAAATCAGCACGGCGGAATTATACGATCCTTTAACTGGCACATTCAGCAGTACCGGGAGCATGACAGCGGTCCGAGCCGGCCATGTCGCCGTACTGCTGCCGAACGGCAGAGTGCTCATTTCAGGCGGCAACGCAGGGTTTTGCGACTCGCAGCCAAACCCCGAGCTGTACGATCCGGCAAGCGGTCGGTTTACTCTTGCAAGTCCCTCTGCATATCCGCCAGATTCGACGACCTTGTCGACTGTATCGGCAAGCCTGTTGCCCAGCGGCAGCGTCCTGGCCCTTCTCGTCGGTGGGTGCGGAATCGAGCATGGGGCCGAGGTGTACGACGCTGCGAACGGAACCTTCAGTGCTATAGCCGCCTTTGTCGGCGGTTTCAACACAGCCACGCTCTTGCCGGAAGGAAGGGTCCTCATTGCAGGCATGGATTTCTTTCCGGACGGAAGTGCCGAGCTCTACGATCCCGTTACGAGCGCGTTCCAGGCAGTCGACGGCACGTCTCCGCAACGCGAGGAAGGACACACTGCCACCTTGCTCCCCGACGGGTCGGTGTTGCTGGCCGGGGGCTGGATCTGCTGCGGATATTCCCTATCGACGGCTGCAATCTATCACCCCACTCATCCGGCGGCTTCACCCGTTTTGTATTCTCTTCCCGGCGGATCCCAAGGCGCGATCCTTCACGCCGGAACACACGAAGTCGTCTCTCCCGCAAATCCGGCGAATCAGGGAGAGGCGCTCGAGATTTACGGTGCGGGTCTGATCGAGGGCGGCGCCATTCCCCCACGGGCGTCGATCGGCGGCCGGTTAGCCGAAGTTCTGTTCTTTGGCAATGCGCCAGGCTTCACCGGTCTGAACCAGGTCAACGTGCGTGTGCCCGGCGGCATCGCTCCGGGGCCGTCGGTTCCTGTCCGGTTGAACTACCTCGGCCGGCCGAGCAACGAGGTCACGATGGGGGTGCAGTAATGGTGCGAATCATCAGAGCCAAAAGGAATTTGAGGATTGCGGCGCTCCTGGCGGGGTTTGGCTGGGGTGCATCCATAGCTTCGGCGCAGCCGCCGGGCACATTCACAGCTACCGGCAGTATGCTGAACAGGCGTACAGAACACACCGCCACTCTACTTCCAAACGGGAAGGTTCTCATCGCGGGCGGCATCTCTCAATTTGGTCAGGGCATATCGAGTGCGGAACTGTATGACCCATCAACCGGAGGCTTCTCCGCAACCGGCAGCATGAGCGAGACGCGGATCTCGCATACCGCGACATTGCTGCCAGACGGACAGGTTTTGATTGCTGGAGGCTATGGAAATCAGGGAGCCGCCGTCGCCAGCGCGACAGGCGAGTTATACAATCCGCGTACCGGCACGTTTACGCCGACGGGCCAAATGTCGGTTCCCCGGTTCTCGCACTCCGCGACCTTGCTCAACAGCGGCAAAGTTCTGATCGCCGGAGGAGGCGGCGGAGACCCATACGCCAAGACGGCAACCGCGGAGCTTTACGACCCCGTAACTGGCGTCTTCACGCCGACTGGGAATATGACCGCTCCTCGTTCCCAGCACTTTGCCACGCTTTTAGCAGATGGCAGGGTTCTTATCGTGCCGGGCGGCGACGGCGACGAGGATACTGGGGCGGAACTCTATGACCCCATGACGCAAACATTTGGCCTTACAGGGTGGGGTAATCCATATCAGATGATAGCCGCCACAGCCACTCTCCTGACCAGTGGCAAGGTGCTGGTCACTCTGAATCCGCCGGAATGTGACATCCTCGGTATGGAAGCGCAGTCGTACGATCCGGCTGAAGGGCAGTTCGCGCCAGTCAGCAACCCGGTATCGGGCCTTTGCCGGCCATCGGGAACTCTGCTTTCCGATGGCATGGTTCTGATTGCATCCGGCTGGTTTGCAGGACCGCTTGCCCAGATCTACGATCCCGCCTCTGGCGCGTTCTCCCGTACGGCGGACATGACAACGGATCGTCACGACTTCACAACAACCCTCCTGAACGATGGCACCGTGCTGATGAGCGGTGGTGCCCACAGCGTCGGCAATGGACTCGACTTGGGCAGCTATATGTGCTGCATCCCTCTAGCCAGTGCTGAGCTATACCATCCGGCAACTCTGAAACCTGCGGCACGATTGTTGTCGCTCTCTGGCGACGGAATTGGGGCCGGAGCCATCCAGCACGCGGCCACGTATCAGGTTGTGTCTGATCAGAATCCGGCCGTGTCTGGCGAGATCGTGATCATCTACTGCACTGCGCTGATCGACGGCAGCGTCGTCCCTCCGCAGGTGGCGATCGGCGGCCGCATGGCGGAGGTTCTGTTCTTTGGAGACGCGCCCGGATTTCCGGGCTTGAACCAGATCAATGTGCGTGTGCCCGGCGGCATCGCACCGGGGCCGTCGGTTCCTGTCCGGTTGAACTACCTCGGCCGCCCGAGCAACGAGGTCACGATAGGGGTGCAGTAATGGTGCGAATCATCAGAGCCAAAAGGAATTTGAGGATGGCGGCGCTCCTGGCCGGGTTTGGCTGGGGTGCATCCATGGCTTCGGCGCAGCCTGCGCGCACATTCACAACAACCGGCAGTATGCTGGCGCCGCGCTTTGGGCCTGACCTGGCGTGGCCTGGTGACCTATTACGTCCCGTTCTTTCTTCACGTGACACGAAATTCTGCGCCGCCTTCGACGACGTGCCGGACGCCGACAGTCAAGGACGCGCCGCCGGAGGGTTCTCGTGCTGCCAGAAACCTGTGTAGCATCCGGAACGGGTTCCGTTGCCAGTACGCTCTCGGTACTGCGAGTACTTTAGAAAAGGCGGCACCCTCCTTACAATCACCCCATGATGCTTCTGAAACTGTTTCTCACCGACGAATCCGGTCAAGACCTGATCGAGTACACACTCCTTATGGCGTTTGTGGCCCTGGCTTCCGCGGCGCTGTTTATTGGTGCGGGTGGGAGTGTCCAGGGAATCTGGTCGGCCACCAACAATCAGTTGAGTGCGGCGAACGCCTCTGCTTCGTAAAACGCCTCCGCAAAGGTCTGCACGCCGGATCTACATTAACATGCGGAGCGGGTGGGACTGCATCTCCGCCCAAAAGGTGTAGTCGCACCGCAGCAATAATCCGGTCCCGAGATGCCCGCCTTCACGCTGTAGGAATCTGTTGGGGTTGGGCCATACTTCCCGCGTCTAATGTAGGCAAGACAGCGGTGGATAGCCTGGCGACTCCGGCAGGATCTTTTTGAGTTTGGGTTTGAGACGAATCACGCCAGTAAGCGCCAACTACACCAGTACCCGCTTTACCACGCTGCCCGACACATCGGTGAGCCGGAAGGCCCGTCCCTGGAACTTATAGGTCAGCCGAGTGTGATCGATTCCAAGCACGTGCAGGATGGTCGCGTGCAAATCGTGAACGTGCACCGGGTCCTTCACGATGTTGTAACAGAAATCGTCCGTCTCGCCGAATGTAATGCCCGGTTGGATGCCGCCCCCGGCCAGCCACATGGTGAAGCACCTGGGATGATGGTCGCGCCCGTAGTTGTCAGCCGTGAGCTTGCCTTGACAGTACACGGTCCGGCCGAACTCTCCGCCCCAGACGACGAGCGTGTCCTTTAAAAGGCCGCGCTCTTTCAGATCTTGCACCAGCGCGGCGGACGGCTGGTCGGTGTCTCGAGCTTGGCCGAGAATTTGCTTCGGCAGTTCGTTGTGCTGGTCCCAGCCGCGATGGAAAAGCTGAATGAAGCGCACACCGCGTTCCGCCATGCGCCGGGCCAGCAGGCAATTGGCCGCGAAAGTCCCCGGCTTACGGGCGTCAGGGCCGTAAAGTTCAAAGGTCCGCGTCGGCTCCTTGGACAAATCTGTCAATTCCGGCACGGAGCTTTGCATCTTGTAAGCCATCTCGTACTGCAAGATGCGCGTAGCAATTTCCGGATCGCCGAACTCGTCCATCTCCACTTGGTTCAACCGCGTCGTGTCATCGATGAAGCGGCGGCGGGCCTGACTGCTGAAACCGACCGGGTCTGAGAGGTACAACACCGGATCACCCTGCGACCGGAATTTCACGCCCTGGAATTTGGTCGGCAGGAAGCCACTGCCCCATTGGCGATCGGCCAACGGCTGGTCGTTCGGATTGCCGCTGCCCTGGGAGATCATCACGACGAAAGCGGGCAGATCCCGGTTCTCGCTCCCCAGCCCGTAAGCGAGCCACGCGCCTATAGAGGGCCGACCGGCGAGTTGGAACCCGGTTTGGAAAAAGGTGACCGCCGGATCATGATTGATAGCCTCGGTGTACATCGATTTGATGAAGCAGAGATCATCCGCCACCTTGGCCACATGCGGCATCAGTTCGCTGACCCAGGCGCCTGATTTGCCGTGCTGTTCAAACCGGAACAACGAGGCGGCGACGGGGAAACTCGTCTGACCTGAGGTCATACCCGTCAGCCGCTGTCCGCTGCGTACTGAATCGGGCAGCTCGGTCCCGGTAAGGTCCTTCAACCGTGGTTTGTAATCAAACAATTCCATCTGAGAGGGGGCGCCTGATTGAAACAGGTAGATCACGCGCTTAGCGGTTGGAGGAAAGTGCGGCAGCCCAGGCATGCCCCCGGCATCATCGGCCTGCAGCAAGCTGGATAAGGCAGCGATGCCGAGACCGGCGCTGGCCTTGCCGCAAAAATACCGGCGGGTGAGGAGTTGTCGATCCATGTCATTCCTTAGTGACTGTAGCGTCCAGGTTCAGGATCAGGCTGCCAACCGCCGCATAGGCGGCCAGCTCACGCGCATCCAGGTTTTCGTCGCGGGGGGCCGCTCCCTGAGACAGATATCTGGCCGCAGCGGCTGGATCGTCCTGGAATTCTCTGCGATAAAAGCCCAGGCTCTCGGTCAGAATTCGGGATTCGGGCTCCCGAGGCAGCCGGGCTGTGGCGAGCTCGAAGCCATACGCGACACGCGAGGCCGGCGTGGCTCCACCCTCCCGCATCATCCGTTCGGCCATCTTGCGGGCGGTCTCCAGGTAGGTGACGTCATTCATGAGGTTGAGCGCCTGCAGAGGAGTGTCAGTGCGCGACTCGCGCACCACGCAGGTCTCACGGCCAGCCGCATCGAAGTTCATCATCATCGGCGGCGGCGCGGTGCGTTTCCAATAGGTGTAAAGGCTGCGCCGGTGCAGGCCGTCGCCGGAATCGGGTTTATAGTCGTCGCCGCCCGAGAGTTCCTTCCAAAGCCCTGTCGGCTGGTAGGGCTTTACCGAAGGCCCGCCGATTTTATCCACCAAAAGCCCGGAGATGGCTAGCGCCTGATCGCGCAACATCTCGGCCGAAAGCCTGACGCGAGGTCCGCGCGCCAACAAACGATTCTCCGGATCCTTTTGCAACAACTCGGGCGTCACTTTAGATGACTGCCGATACGTGGCGCTCATGACGATGGTTTTCAGAATCGCCTTCACGTCCCAACCGGTGCGAACGAACTCGGTGGCCAGCCAGTCGAGCAATTCGGGATGCGACGGCCATTCGCCTTGCGACCCGAAATCCTCCGCGGTCTTTACCAGTCCGACACCAAACACGTTCTGCCAAAAGCGATTCACCGCCACGCGCGCGGTCAGGGGGTTGGACGGGTCCACCAACCACTTCGCCAGCCCGAGGCGGTTCTGGGGAGTGCCGGCAGGCATTGGCGGCAGCACGGACGGGACGCCCGGATCGACTCGTTCACCGGGACGGTCATAGGCGCCGCGAAGCAGGACATACGTTTCCGGAGGCGTCGGGCTATCCTGCATCACCATCACTGTCGGAAAACTGTCGATCATGTGGGCGCGTTGCTCGCGCAAATCGACGGCTTCCTTGTGGGCTGCGCGCACGGCTTCGGGCGCGTACTGGCCGAGGAAGCATTCCCGCAGTTTGGCGGCCTGAACGGGTGTGCGCCGGTCAGGAGACAGTTGTGCCAAACGGCTGACCGAGACCGGAAGAGCCAGCATCCCGACCTCTTCAGGCGTCAGGGCGGAGCGATAAACCCGCACTTCCCCGATCCGGCCGTGGAAACGGTTAGCTCGGCCCAGGCCAGCTCCAATACGCAGCGGCTGTTTCACATCGAAGGGCTGGTTCATGTAGTCCAGCGGGACCCGGACCTTGAGGAGCTGACCATCCAGGTAAAGCCGGACCCCGGCGGCCAGCCGCGAGCCATCGTAGGTGAGGGTGACGTGCGACCAGTGGTTCAGTGGAACGGAGGCCTCGCTTTCGACGCGCACGCCATCGTCGAGCCAGCGTTGGACCAGGTTGGCCGACAGATGACCTTCCTTGAGGAACAGGGCGAAACCCTTGCCTTCGGCTTCGTCGATTGCGCGGCTCAAAATCGTGCCCGTAGTGCTCGCCGGGTTAATCCATGCAGAGAGAGTAAACGAATCGTAGAAACCGAAGTTGCCAACATCGCCGACGTCGATATAGCGGGTCCCTTCAAAGTCACCCGCCTGCCCCGATCGCCCGGCGGCGTATTGGGCATTGCCGTCCTTCCATTGGGCTTGTCCCGTGAAGGGTATCACCTGCTGCACGGGACCGTTCTCCATAAGATACAGATACTTCTCCGAGCGCGGCGGATCACGTGTGATTTCGCCATCCAGCCGGCCGGCAAGACTCAAGAACACACCTAAGTTGCTCGAGGGATCCCAATCAAACTCTTTTCCGCCCGCCAGGGATGCCTCCCATGTGCGCTGGGCGCGGGTAACTTGCGGCTCGAGCGCCGACTCGCGCTGCTCCGCCGCAGCCAGTTTCGATTCCAGGGCTTTGAGCCGGGCCTCCTGCTCCGGGGTTGGCGCCGTAACCGTGGGAGGCGAGTTGCCATACTTAAAAGCGTTGCCGCGCTCGGGCACCCGATTGAAGTATGCGAACATCCGGTAGTATTCGGCCTGAGTAAACGGGTCGAATTTGTGGTTGTGGCAGCGAGCGCACCCGAGCGTCAGGCCCAGAAAAACGGTGGAGGTCGTATCCACGCGATCGACCACGTATTCGACCGCATATTCTTCGGGGATAATTCCGCCCTCGCCGTTACCTCGATGGTTGCGGTTGAATCCGGTCGCCACAACCTGATCTCTTGTGGCGGCCGGAAGCAAATCACCCGCGATCTGTTCAATGGTGAACTGGTCATAGGGCAGGTTGCGGTTGAAGGCGTCGATCACCCAGTCGCGCCAGCGCCACATAGAACGTTCGGCATCGGTCTGGTAGCCGTTGGTATCGGCATAGCGGGCCGCGTCAAGCCACCGGATTGCCATGCGTTCACCGTAATGAGGCGACGCGAGGAGCCGGTCCACGACCTTTTCATAAGCGGCTCGAGAATCGTCGCGAACAAAGGCCTCCACTTCGCCAGGCGTGGGCGGAAGCCCGGTCAGGTCGAAAGAGACCCTGCGGATGAGGACATGTTTATCGGCCTCTGACGCGGGTTTCAGACCCTCTGCATCCAGTCTTGCCATCACGAAATAATCGATGGGATTCTTCAGCCAGCTCCGGTCGCTGATTGCGGGGAGTTCTGGCCGCGCGGGGGGAACGAACGCCCAATGCTTCTGCCACTCGGCACCTTGCTCAATCCAGTGCGTCAGCAGGTCGATTTCACGACCGGATAGCTTCGATGCGCCGGAATACGCAGGAGGCATACGGCGTGCGGTGTCGTTGGAGGTGACTCGACTGATGAGCTCACTCGCCGTCGGCTCCCCCGGCACGATGGCGGCGTGGCCGCCAAGGTCGCTCTTAGCGCTTGCTTCCACATCCAGCCGCAGCCGGCTTAGGCGCTTCCGCTCATCCGGGCCGTGGCACGCGTAGCAATGTTCGGAGAGAATTGGGCGGATGTCGCGGTTGAACTGGACAGTTGCTGCGGGCGCGGCTAGAGCGCAACCCACCGCTGATACGTAAAGCAGCCAAGCTAGAGTCCGTTCTATGACCACTTGGCCTTGATTTTATACCAGCCGGATCGTGGCGGTGAATCGTTTCGTATCCATGGCCCCGGAACCGTACGAAACGGCCTTGGGCCTTGTACACCGGGCAGGTGCTGACGAAACTCGTGGTTTGAAATTTTGAAATAACGTGTCGAGACGTCCTGTTCTTTAGCATTCTCGGACTCTTGCCCGCGCCGGTTCACTTGCGCGCGCCTGTACGAACGCGTTCGACTCATCGCCGCCTCCCGCGCTTGGCGCGCCGCCACCTTTTGCGACTGTTGCGGCCGGTGCGGCCGGCGCGCAGTTGCGCAAACTGGCCCTTATAGAGTAGGCTTAGCTAAATACCAGGAAGCATGTCGCTATCCTGGCGCAACGTTTCCTCCGAGTTGTAGGTTCATACCCACGTCGTGCACCTTTGACCTGGTCTGTCATCGATCACTCGTTTAGGGGGTTTCTGATGACCTTCGCTCGACTGGCTCTTGTGAGCCTTATGTGCTTTGGTGCATCCGCACAGAACTTTCGCGGCAACCTGGCCGGCATCGCTACCGATACTTCCGGAGCGGTTTTGGCCGACGCCACTCTGAAACTGGAGAATCCCTCCACCGGCTTGAGCCGTAACGGCCTGACGTCGCCAAATGGAGATTTTCTGTTTGCGGATCTGCCGGTAGGCATCTACACTTTGGAAGTTTCCGCGGCAGGGTTTCAAACGAAGAAGATCGGTAATATCGAAATCGCCGTTTCCAAGACCACCAACATCACCGTCTCGCTCGCCGTGGCGCAGCAGCAGTCCACGATTGAAGTAGCCGCATCGGCGGTTTCCGTCGATACCACGTCCAGTTCTCTGACGACCGCCGTAAACCAGACCACCGTTCAGGATCTGCCGATGAATGGCCGCGATTTCCGCCAGATGATCAAACTGGTACCCGGAGCTTCGCCGGTGTCCACATCGATCAACGGTAGCCGCACCACCGGGAGCAACTACCAGATCGACGGTGCGGATAATAACGACGCGTTCCAGAACGTCTCCGCGGTCAACCAGGGCGGCGTCTCCGGAATTGCCGGGACCCTGCTGCCGATCGAAGCCATCGATCAATTCGCGGTGGAGGCCAATGGCGGGCCCGAGCAGGGGCGCAATGGCGGCGCCCAAATCAACGTGGTTCTCAAATCCGGATCGAACGCTTTTCACGGCAGCCTTTTTTATTTCAATCGCAACGAGGCGCTGGCCTCGCGTTCGCCGCTGCTCGCTCCCACCGCGCACAAGCAGGTGATTCGCAATAACCAGTTTGGATTTTCCGCCGGCGGGGCGATCATCAAAGACAAGACCTTCTTCTTCATCGCCGGCGAAGGGCAGCTTGCCATTTCGGACAATTCGATTCTCACGACGGAGCCCTCAAACGCCTGGGTAAGCGCGGCTGAGGGAGTCTTGGCGAAATATGGCGTTCCCGCGAACCCCGTTTCTCTGAACCTGCTCACCATCTGGCCTGCCAGCGTACGCAACGGCCCCGCTACCACAAATAATTATCTGAGCAACGGGCAGAACAACTACAACAGCTACAACGGTGTTATGAAAATCGACCACCGTTTCAACGCCGCCCATTCGATGTTCGTCCGCTATTTCGTCGGGACCGGCACGCAAACCGCCGACATCGGCTCGCACATTCCCGATTTCTTCCAGGTTGCACCCAGCCATATGCACAATATCTCGGTGGCGGAAACCGCGATTCTCTCCCCGCGGTTAGTCAATGTCCTCACGCTGGGCGTCAATTATTTCTATCAATCGTTCAACGATGCGAACACCGGCGTCAATCCCATCGCACTCGGGCTCAACACCGGTATCACATCGCCGATTTTGCAAGGCTCTCCGAGAATCACAATTACCGGGTTCGACTACGTGGGCGCCACCAGCCCGGAGGCCCGCACAGATACCACTGGCCATGCCACTGATACTCTCTCGTACAACTCCGGCCGCCACGCGTTGAGCTTCGGTGGTGAGATCCGCGCCGCCGTGCTGGATGTGGGTTACGATATCAACGAGCGCGGCACATTCACGTTCGACGGTTCGCGCGGGCCGTGGTCCTCGGACCCCGCAGTCACCGGGAATTTAAGAAACCTGACCGATTTTCTCGCCGGGTATCCCAGCAACTCCAACGGAGCTACTATCGCGCAGGGTCTGTTGCAGCGCCTCTACCATCAGAATTCATTCGACCTCTGGGCCGGCGACACCTTCCGAGCAAGCTCTCGGCTGACGCTCAATTACGGTGTGCGCTTCACCTATCAAGGCGTTTTGCACGACTCCCGTGATTCGATTACCAACTTCATTCCCGGCCAGGGCTTCGTCACGCCGGGCCAGAACGGCGCGGGCCCCCTCTATCCGAAGGACTTTCGCAGCGTCGGACCGCGTTTCGGAATCGCCTTTACGCCCTTCCATGACGGCAAGACGGTTCTCCGCGGTGGGTACGGCATCTTCTACGATGTTCCGGCGCTGAACTTCTTTACCGCCAACACTTCGTTGAGCAACGGAGGCGCGGCGGGGGTGAATGCCAATCCCGGCGGCACCAATCCCGTTTACACTCTGTCGGTCAAAAATATCGTCTTTTCGCCCGGTGCACCGATCTTTGGTTCGTCCGTCCCCACTCCACCGTTCGGCGCTTTTGCCGTGAGCGGGGATTTCCGCACAGCCTATGTGCAGAACTTCAACCTGAACATTCAACGGCAGCTTTCGCAATCCACGCTTTTGCAGGTTGGCTATGTCGGCAGTCAGGGCCGCAAGCTGCCGGTGCTGCTGGATATCAATCAGCCGATCCTAATCAATGGGGTTGCCGTGCGTCCATATGCCGCGCAGTTTCCGCAACTCGCGACCATCGATGAGGCGGCTTCGATCGCCAACTCGAATTACAATTCCTTGCAGGCCTCGCTCCAGCAGCGGCTCCATAAGGGACTCGCGGCCACTTTGAATTACACCTACGGCCACTCTATCGATGATTCGTCGGCGGTGCGCAATACCGTTCCCACCAACAGCTACGACCTCGCTTTCCAACGGGGCTCCAGCAGCTTTGATGTACGGCACATGTTCACCGGTTTTCTCAGCTACGAGGTGCCGCAACTGGCCAAATTCGCGCCGCGCCTGACGCGAGGCTGGCAGCTCAACTCGCTGCTTACGTTTTCCACCGGGCAGCCGATCAACATTCTGGCCGGAAGTAATGTGAGTGGCACGGGCGAAAATCAAGATCGAGTCAACCTGGTTGGTAATCCGTTCGCCAACGTTGCAGTTCTGACGGGCACCACGGCCGTGCAATATCTCAATCCCGCTGCATTTGCCAAGCCCGCCGCCGGAAGCTTCGGCAACATCGGTCGCGATGCCATCTATGGTCCGGGTTTCGGCTCGGTGGATTTTTCCGTCTTCAAAACCACCCACATCACCGAAAGGGTCTCGGTGGAATTCCGCGCCGAGATCTTCAACCTACTGAACCGGACGAATTGGGCGAATCCCAATGCAACGCTTTCCAGCTCCAGCTTCGGCCAGCTTACGCAAACGCTCAACGGGGGCTCCGCGCCCGGCCTGGGATTCGGCGAGCCCCGCAACACGCAGCTCGCATTGAAGCTCCTCTGGTAGCCGTGGAGTGGGCTTCCGGGATCTGGTGCAATCAGGGCAGTAGCGTCTGGTAGGGTGATTCGGTGAGGCAAGTGCGACCGGCGCTGTTCCGGGGACGGCATTTCCAGGACGTGATCATCATTTTGTGCGTGCGGTGGTATTTGCGGTACTCACTGAGCTATCGCGACTTGAAAGAAATGATGGCAGAGCGCGGTCTGGCGGTGGACCACGTCACGATCTGGCGCCGGGTGCAGCGTTATGCGCCCATTCTGAGTCAACGGCTCAACCGGGAGCGACGGCGTCCGAATCGATCCTGGCGGGTGGACAAAACATACGTTCGAGTCGCTGGAGCCTGTACTTACTCAAAAAGCTACAATCACAAATCTTTCAAGCGGTCAAAGACCTAGCCTAAGCCTAGGTATTCGTTCTTGACGGGGAGTTCCTGATTGCTGGCTCGGGTACCGGTGAGAGCCCGTTGGTACGCCTCCTCAATTTCGGCTCCCACCTCTTTCGTCGCTGCTAGGTAACGGCGTTCCTCATCCCTATTCCATACTCGATCACGTTCGTTCTCGCCCGGCAACATCTGAATTTTGGGAGGAGCCTTATCAGTTTTGCCCCACTCCAACGATAGGCGGACCATGCGACGAAGGACTTCAAGGACGCGGTTTATGCTGCTCACTCGGAGGTCGTCGGAAAGCTCATGCGCCCCAGGGTTGAACCGTACTGCGCCCCGGATAGACCAAGTGTTTCGTAGCCTCCCGGCTTAGAAGCTGAAGCGGGCGCCGAATTCGCCGGCGAAGGACTTGGGCACGATTACGCCGGACGATGTGATGAACGCCGTGGGCTGCTCGAAAGTCGACGTGCGGATGTTGCCGCCGTAGCTGGTGCCAAAGTTCGCGCGGTTGGTCAGGTCGAAGACCTGGAAGAATACTTCCAGCCGGGCGCGGTCGCCGAACCTGAAGAACCTGCCGATGCGGGCATCGAGCTGGAAGAAGTTCTCGCCGCGCAGAGAGTCGTATGAGACCTGGTGACAGGTGTTGCCGGCGATGCAGGCGGTCAACTGGGAAGCAGTGTATGCCGCGGTGGCGGTGAGGTTGTTGGGATCGCTGTCGAGGACGATAGCGTGAGTGGTGCCGATACCGCTGCCGAAACTGAACACGTCTGTGATGCCTTCAGTGGCGTTGTACGGACGGCCGGTCGCCCACTGCATAATCGGTGCGAAGGTGATACCCCATTTGAGATTGAGCAGCCCGCTCACGGTGATCCGGTGGCGTTCGTCGGCCGGGGTGGGACCGAAGTCGTGCGGGGCGAACCAGTTCAGCAAATCCGTGGGGCTATTGCCGAAGGCGGCGGAGTTGCCATTGTAAGCGAGCCCACGGGAAAGCACATAGGTGGCATTGATAGAGAAGTTCCGGCTCATCCGGCGGCGGTAGGAAAGATTCATGCCGTCATAGCGGCTGCGGCCAACGGACATATAATCCCGGATGCCGCCAAGTACCGGCAGGCCTGCAGCCTGGAACAGCGGCGTGGTAAAGCGCACGCCATTGATGGTGGGATTGATGACGACGGTTTTGCTTTCGTGAAGGCCGAGTTCATGTACGTACTCCGCTTCGATGACCGAATTGCTCGTGACCTGCCAGCTATAGCCCGCATTCCACTGTTCGCTGTACGGGTTGGCATAGTGTGGGTCCATCATCTGGCCGGTGGCGCCTGCGGGTAGCTGAGAAGCGCCTGGAGCCTGCGGCGGCAGCGGATCGACGCCGAAGCGAAAGGCGGAGAGGAGCTGACCACTGGGAAGGACGCTGGCACTGGCACTTCCCGGACCGGAGCTGGTATAAGCGACCGTGGTGAACAGACTGGAATTCGCCTGCTGTTCCATGAATAGTGGAATGTTCTGAAAGATCTGCCCGTAATAGAGGCCGTACCCGAAGTGGACAACGTGCTTCTCATGACCGGTGAGATCGTAGGAGAGTCCGACACGAGGGCTGAAGTCCTTGTTTTCGTCGTGCGGGAGGGCGCCTGCGTAGGGACTGCCTATGGCCTTCAATTCGAGGTAGGCACGGGATTGAGCCTGGATGGAGCCGCCATTCAGCCCGATGTCTTTGTCCCAACGCAGGCCCAAACTCAGACTCAAGCGGCGGCTCACTTTCCAATCGTCCTGGAAGTAGAGGCCGAGCATTTTGTTGTGCTCGGAGTAGTAGGAATTGCCGGTGGTCGCCTGGGTGATGGACTGGACAGCGCCGGGGGTGGCAAAACCTTGCGGGTACTTGGCCGTGTTGGACAGGATTGTGAGCGGATCGTCGAAAAAGGAAATTACCGGTGTCGCGTCGGTGAGGAAGAAGCCGCCCAGGACTGGCTCCCAGAGAAAGTCGACGCCGGTTTTAAATGAATGCTTGCCATGACTGAAGGCGAGGTCGTCCTTGAACTGCCACTTTTTCTGAAAGGTGTTCTGCGGAACGTTGCCGTTGGTGCCGGTTGTGAGATCGGGGAAAGAGAGATTTGGGACGTAGTTATTAGTTGAGATCAGGTTGTTCCAATACTGGTATCCGAAGGTGAGGGAATTGACGACGCTCGGGGTGATAACCGAATTGAGCGTGACGTTGGAGATGATGAGCTGGTTCGTGGTGAAGTTGTTCTGGGAGAGATCGCTCGACGAACCGTTCTGGTCGTTCAATCCGCGGTTGTTCTGGTTGGTGTAACTTGCGGAGATCGTGTTCTTGTCATTGATGTGATGATCGATGCGGCCGTTGTAGCGCCAGTCGTAGTAGGGGGTAGGAATGGTCTGGGTGGGCTGAGGCTTCAACGGAAGTCCGGGAACAGTAGCGAGCGCCACGTCGTTGTTATAGGCCGTTCCATTGATGTTGAGACTGGGTTGCTCGCGCGAGCGTTCGATGGCAAAGAAGAGAAATGTTTTGTCCTTTTTCAGCGGGCCGCCGATGGACCCACCGAACTGCTGGCGGCTGAAAGGTGCCTTCTGGCCGCTACCCCCGTGCGCGGTCTGCTCGAAGTAGTTCAGGGTGTCGAACGTCTGGTCGCGGTCCTGAAAGAAGAGCGATCCGTGGAATTCGTTGGTACCGCTCTTGGTGATGACATTGACGGCGGCACCTTCGCTGCGCCCGTTGGCTGCGGAGAATCGCTGGGTGGAGATGTTGAACTCCTCAATCGCTTCCAGTGGAAGCTGCATGACGGGTCCGCCGACAGAGTTGTCCTTATTATCGACACCATTGACAGTCATATTGACATTGCGGCCGCTAGACCCATTCGTGGAGAAGACGCCGTAGCGGGCCTTGGTCGGGTCGTAGGAATTTACGGGGCGGGCGCCGGGAGCGAGGATGGCCAGTGAGGAGAAATCGCGCGAATTGAGGGGAAGATTCTCGACTTCAGCGGGGGTGACGGCGCGGCTGACATCGCTCTTATCCACATCCACGAGCGCAATTCCGGCCGCCTCGACCTCGACGGTGGTAGCCTGCTGGCTGGGTGAAAGGCGGGCATCAAGTGTCGTCGTGCGAGAGACGGCTAACTCGACCTTCTGGAAGTCCGCGGTGGTAAAACCCGTAACAGCGACGCGAACTTCGTAGGTTCCGGCCGGCAGCAGGTTGAAGGAGTAGAGGCCTGCGTCATTGCTCACGGCAGAGCGCATTTCGCCGGTGCTGCTGTTGGTGATCTTGACGTTAGCGTTCGGGATGACGGCGCCGGTGGTGTCAGTGACCGTACCCTCTAATGTCGCGGTAGCCGTGACTTGTGCCGGCAGGCTTGAGATGCCAAGGCATGCCAGCACCAAAACAAAAGTAATCGAGCGAATTCGATGACCCATATCAACTCCCCCAAGTTACGTGGTCAATGGGACGGGACAGACCGAACACCCTAGTCGGTCAAGCACTGGCCCTTGCAGAGAGCCGGTATTGGGTCAAGGGTATGCCTTCGCGAGGAGCTTGTCAAATCGCCATGCGCTCCTTGGCGTGCTCTCCTGAAAAGGGGTTGGGGCCAAAGTTTGGTGTCAAAACCTTGGGTTTGAAGAATTTGCGCCTAGCGGCTCCCGGTTCTTTCGACCTGGAGGCGGTGTATATCAATCCGTCGAAATGGATTCAGGCGTTAAGCGGGTGAAACACGCCAGTGCCGGAAACTACGATTCGACACAGCAAGCGGGTTTGAACTTCGTAGTTGATGCGCCTACTGCCCTAACGCGGGTGATTGTGATGGTCCTGAAATTCCTTTAGACGGCGCAGATCATCGGCTAGCACGTCCCGATCGCGTGGCGGAAGACGTTCGTCGTTGGCTGATTTCCCAATGGAATCGATCACATCGTTCAGCAACCCATTGTCCCACCGGCCGTGATCCAGATCCGACTGCATTTTGGTTAGCTCTTCTTCGGTTCTCTCGAGGCGCGCGCGTTCTTTGTCGCTCGCCCGGCCGCTCCAAACGTGCTCCAAATCCGTTCGCACGTGCGCAAAGAGATGAGCCCGCCACTGTTCTCCCCGAAAACGCTCGTCGCGATCGTGATACCAGTCCTGCGCAGCAACGCTGAATGCTAGCGCGGTCATGATGACGCTGGTAGTCAGAAATTGGCTCATAGTCCATTCACCCCCGGAGTCATTATGGCGTAGCTTACCCCGCTGATCGCAACAAAGACCGAAAATTGAGTACGCCCTCCCACCATTCGATGTGACAGAGCCTACGAATCGCGAACACAGCGCTGCTATCTTGGGGCTAAAGCGCTGAGCAGAATACGGGCCGAGCAGGGAGGTGGTAAGCCGAAAGCGACCCCGAAGGTTGTCTCATCCGAGGTCCGTCCGAAGCGCTTAGCTGGCCTAGCCAAAGCGCAAGCGGTAAAGGCAGCCAAAAGAGTAGCGGCGAAGGCGGCGTAGGACACATCTGGCGGCTTGCATGGCGCATCTTCCCGCCCACAAAGTCGGTGTTTCCATGAACAAAACGAACGATCGCGACATCAGGAAATCGTTCGATGGCTGACTCGGCACGTGCACGGCACCGTTGGAGGTCCAGCAGCCGTTGAGCGGATTCGATCGACCGATCGAGTTGTTTCCCTGGAAGCAGCGCTACTTAGGTTGCCGCGACAAACCCGTACAGATCGGTCGAATCGGTCAAAGAACAACGAACAGATCGCCAGCCATGCACCTAAGAGAAACGATTGGGTCGAAAAATATAGGCATTCGGTGATCGCGGAGCGCGGAAAAGGGCGAAACATTACTCTCGCGGCTACGAAAGAAGGGCGTCGATCTTTTCCACCCAGTCTTTTGACCATCGAAAAGCTCCGGCTCGAGTGCCCCACGGCAAAGTAGTTCACCCACCCCCGCAAGATCGGGTTGATCCGTTCGATCACCCCGCCTACGGGCTGGCTGGAATACCGTCCGAAGACCTCCCTAAGCTTCGCAAACAACGCTGTCCGTTTCTTGAGCTTGGGCGCAAAATGCGCACGCCACTTCTGATTACGGCCTCAAGATGCGACGGAACTCAAAGCCTGGCCAAACTCCGCGCTGGGATCAACGAAGAGAAAAGCCGGACGGTGGATTTATCGAAGGGAGAAAAGCATGCTGGAGAAGGCGATCTTCCCCAGTCGCTTTCAGCATCATCCGCTTGCAGTATCGCTGCCATTCCTACACAAGGGTGGACGAGGCTTGTGTTCCAGCAGCATTCAAACGACGATTTTCCTCCTGCTCGATTCCCGGACGTGTGCTAATGAGCGCTCGCTTGGCTGCAGCCGTGACCGAGGAACTCACGGATGGTCTTCACGATGCGTTCGCTCGCGTGCCCATCCCCATATGGATTGTGCGCACGTGCCATGAACTCGTATGCCTCGTCGTCGTCCAACAGACGGTTGCATTCGGCGACGATCCGTTCCTTCTCGCGCCCCACTAGTCGCGCGGTTCCGGCGGCTACGGCTTCGGGCCGCTCGGTTTTGTCACGCATGACCAACACAGGCTTGCCGAGGGAGGGCGCTTCTTCCTGGATGCCGCCGGAATCCGTCAGAATGATCGTGGACTGCATCAGCATCGCGACAAAAGGAACGTACTCCATCGGCTCGATGAGCGCAATGCGGGACCGCCCCTTCAGATGACGGTCAACCGGTTCCCGGACATTCGGATTCGGATGTACGGGATAAACAATCTGGACATCGCGGCGCCGTGCCAACTCCGTGAGTGCCGCACAAATCTGCTCGAAACCATCGCCGAAGCTCTCGCGCCGATGCGCCGTAACCAAAATCAACTTCAGGCTCGGGTTGGTTGACAGCGGTAAGTCCGGACGGAGCCCCCGCAGCAGACGATTTCGGATCTGCAATACGGCGTCAATGCCCGTGTTCCCCGTTATGGTGATATTTGCAGGCGACACCCCTTCCTTCTGCAGATTCTCGGCGGCCCACTCAGTGGCGGCAAAGTGCAGCGTGGAAATCTTCGACGCCACCACCCGGTTGCCTTCCTCCGGAAAGGGTTCATGAATATCGCCCGTGCGCAGGCCCGCCTCAATGTGTCCCACTGGGACTCCAGCATAGAACCCCGCCAGAGCTCCGCATAACGTTGAAGTAGTATCCCCCTGTACCAACACGAGATCCGGTTTGTCGTCGAGCAACACATCTTCCAGGGCCGACAGAATACGAGACGTCGATTGAAACAGGGATTGGCCAGGCTTCATACAGTTCAGGTCATATTCTGGTTCCACCTGAAATACTCGAAGCACCTGATCCAATAGATGGCGATGCTGAGCAGTTACGCAGGTCTTTACCGACAATCCGGGTTGAGCCTCGCGTAAGTGCTGAATAACCGGGCACAGCTTAATTGCTTCTGGCCTGGTGCCAAATACAATCAGAACCTTGGACATGCCGTTACTCCCGCTTTGGTTCACTTGGTCATGACTTGCCAGGGATCGCATCCTGATCGCGGAGACAGTCTCTTTGGCTGTGTCTAACACCACTTCGCATGGGGTCTCCTCTCTTGCCAGGGACGTAGGGAATGGCACTCGGAAGCGCCGGGTCTTTGCCCACTTCACGGGTCTTCTCGATACGAAGTCGTCGTAAAAGGCCCAGGCAACCACCGGAAGCCAGAGTTGGCAATATGTGAAGTACATGGCGAGAATTAACAGGTGATCAGTTAGTCCTTTGCCCTCGTCTTCATAGGCCAGGGCGGTCGCGAGCTCAAAAAAGAAGGCCAGCAGCGCTAGCAACCAAACGAGTGTGTACGGGCCGGGAACATCGATCCGTAGCAGTCCTGCGAGCGATCCCACCAGCAGCAGGTCAGATACCGCAACCGTCAGGAAAAATGCATAATAGAGCGAAAGCGAATACAAGACTTCCATCCCAATCAGGCGCGGCCGTATTCGAAGCAATGACCGCAGGTGTTTCCTGAATACGTGGTTGTTGCCCCGAACCCAGCGGTGTCTCTGCCGCATCCAGGTAAGAAGAGTCTCTGGTTCTTGCTCCCAGCTCACGGAGGCCGGTACAAACGTAATGGAATAACCAGACTCATAGATTCGCAAGGTCAGCTCTGCGTCTTCGCTCAAAGCGGATTGGTCCCAGCCCCCAAGGGATTCGAGTAGCGAGCGCCAGATTACGTAGTTGGTCCCCGGCAGCGCTGTGAATCCCATCAGCTCTCGACGCCCGGCCTGCACGATCCATTGAAAGCCGATACCCTCGATATTCAGAAATCGTGTTAGAAGGTTACGTCTGCGATTGATGCATCGGTATACTCCAATTGCGGCCCCGAGCCTCGAGTCTTGTACCAAGGCCTCCACGAGCGGCCGAAGTGCGTCCGGCTCGGGCTGGTTGTCGGCATCGTAAATCGCGACGATGGAATGCATTGCGTACTCGAGTCCATAGTTTAATGCGCCTGATTTACCTTGGGCTGCCAAGGTAGGCGGGACCTGCAGAAGCGTCAGGTGGGAATCCAATGCAGCCTGCGAAACGATTTCAGCCGTTCGGTCGGTACTGCCGTCATCGACAATCAGAATCTGGAGAAGTTCAGTCGGATAGTTGAGTGCGCATAGCGCTTTGATGGTGTCCGCAATCACCAACTCTTCGTTATGACAGGGGACGAGCACTGAAACGCCCGGGAGATCGACGTCACTCAATGCAGGCAAGGACCGTCCGTTACGGCGAGTTCTGTAGTAATACCGGTATCCCTTGAAGAACAGAAGCGCCTGATAGCCGATCATGAACCAGATAACTGTTACGGCTATGAGGAAGATTACATTAATCAGCGTTCCCGAATACATTATTGCCCCTCTCACTCAGTGTTGTGCCGTAGTCCCGGTGTTCGGGTGACTCGAGGCACCATGACCCCACACGCGGATCGTGTACGTGATGCTGGCGCCGAACTCAAGGCTGCGGCCTTTCTGGTTATTCGGGCTGAACAAGCCGCCGCCCTGCAGGGAAAGACCCCACTTCGGACTGATTTTCAGATTGACGCCAGCTGAACCAAGCAGTTGGGTCGGATTCAAGCCAAGCCTGCGAAGGTCGCTCAAGCCCTCAACCGCACGCGACCCGGCAATGACTGCCATGGGTGTGACACGGTGGTCGTCGCCCCAGGTGCACTGTAACGAACTAAACGCCACACCACGAGTTACGTATCCTGCAGAGTAGGCGAAATCGCCAAAACGCGTGTCCTTTTCCAGGATGACCGGAAGCGCCAAGTCCGCCCGCCCACCTCCGCTCGGACCACCTAGTAGCTCGATTGCGGGTTTGACCGCAACCGCGGGGCGATAATCGGACTCTTTCCACAGCAGGACTTTCAGACCTGCAACGCTGTCGTCGATTGTGGTCGTAAATCGTCCGGTGTCATTTTTCGAAGAGACAACCGCTGTAAAGCCGGACAACTCGGTTCGCGGATTTAGGCCGAGACTGAAGTCGATTCCCGGGCCGGCGATGGATTCCCCCGTGGATGGGCTCGCCAGCAAAGTATAGAAACCGATCGACAGCGTCCCTAGGTCGGTAATACTCGTATCGTCATATGTGATGAACGGCGAATTCACTCCCCGGGGCTCCGGTACCACCTGTGCGTGCAGAATGGTCCGCCACCCAAAGAAGACGACACCCAGCAGGGCGGGCTTCATCGTTCTGTGCTCTCACTCAGCGCGGCCTGGCTCAGACGCAGGCGGAGATAGAACCACAGCATGAAAAACGCCGCCACGGCACCGGAAATGGCAATAAGCCAAGACCAGATTCGGCTCCACCACGTGAGCGTCAGACCGCTCGAAGTGAGGGTTGTAATTTGGAGATAGTGTTCTCCCTTCGGCGTCAGGAGCACCCACTCGCCTCCAACGTCTTCGACCACAGGGTTTGCCCTGCGGCCGTCGATTGAAACCGCGCGCGGCTCACGGTTTATGACGAGGATCGCTCGGCTCGGGCTGGCGTAACGCAGCGTTATCCCCGTGGAATACTCGCGAGCCTCGAGCAGGTCGCCACTCAAACCCCCTACTGTGTTTGTTGTCCGGTGGAAAAACCGTAGCAACGGGGTGTCCGGCCACACGCGATGATCGCCAGAAGGGATTGGGATACCATTCGATGGATCGATCGGCCAGCCACGGCCATCAACCGAAAGCCCTTGGCCTTTGAAAGCCTCCAGAAATACTGGAAACGGAGTTCTCACCTGATACGCGCCGCGGTCCTCTTCAAGGTGGGCCGGCTCTGCAAGAGCCGATCCCATCAGCGGCCAATTTTCTGGGCCGACCGTGTGCTCTGCATAAACGGCGACGCGTCCCAGCACTGCGGCGGATTTCACCGTTTCCGCCAGTTCGGTCCCCCGGGCGATCGGCGAAGGCAGCGTCGTGGACTTGATGTCACGGTCGGCGACCACGTTGATATCGAACATCAGCTGCCGTTCGTCTGGTACGAGATGGCGATACGTCTCGTGGAAACGCCGATAGCGGTCCGGTGGTTGCGCCCAATGCTCGACCGGATCTTCGACCTGAAGGGTGAACTTGAAGTCCTGCATCAGTTGCGCGATGCGGGCCGAGTTCACGCCCAGAGCCGGTTGTACATATTTGCTGTGAAGGCTATCCATCATTGTCACAATCACCTCTAGGCCGCGAGCCTGCGCGATCGGATCCAACTCACCAAGGACCCGGCGGTGCCACTCTGTAACCACATCCTCGCGGTAACGCAAGAACCTCGCGAGCGCCTGGGGGTTGCGCGAAAAATAATAAGGCGAACTCGGCACAAATAACTGCGCAGGATCGAAGCCGGCTTGCCTGCCAAAATCCGCGCGCACGTTATCATTCATTGGTACGAAGCCGCTGGGCTCAAGATATTTCGGATACATCGCGTCGAAATTCAGCTCTGCGACATTGATGCCGTCCCATGCTTCTGACCGAAGCAGGCCTTTCGCCCAGTCCATTGCGGCGCGAAAGCACGCAGGATTCTGGAAATTCAGAATGTAGCGCCAGCCTGGGCGACCGACTCCGCCAGTCGCCGCCTGTTCGCGCCATTCCGGATGTTGCTGCCACATGGGCTGAGTGACCTGCGGAAACATAAACCATGCGTACACTGCGACCCCATTGCGATGACAGGCGCGTATCAACGCCTTATAGTCGAACGAGTAGCGGTCGTAAAAATGCCAGGCCGCCGCATACACGGTGCGGATACCGGCTCGCCTCCAAAACGTGGCGAGACTTTCCAGGTCTATGCCACTACGATATCCGGGATCGAAATAGGCCTCGATTCGCCCGCCGCGCAGGGCAGTACGCATCTGGAAGGCCGCCGCCAGATACTCGCTAAGATACGGGAAGTGGCTCACACCGGTCGGAGTGTGGTTGTCGAGGGGCACTGATAGATACAAGTAACGGCCGGTGCCCCAGACGCCTGTGACAACTATCGGCTGCTTAGTTTCACTTTCAAGCGCTAGAACCCGTGAGCCTGCTGGCGGAACGAAGCGCTCTGCCAGTTCCTCCGGATTCCAGCTGAATGATGCATTTTCGACCAATACTTCCTGTAAGTCGTCCACCGGCAAACGCCAGCCGGTCATCTGAAAACCCACTGCCTGAAGCCATGCCTGATGACCATCCGCGAGAACCATGCCCCCGGATCGCAGGTAACTCAGAATCTTCTTCTGCTGGTCTTCACTCAGAAGTCGAGCGACAGCGCCCGGTACCACCAGGAGCGTTGTCTTGTCGCTAGGTGCTGTTATGAATTGTGCCAGCGAGACGGGTCGAGTTGAAAAACCACACAAACTGAGAACCGCGCGATAACTTTGCTGGTCATTGGCCTCGGATGCCGGAAGCGCGTCATCCCAAACAATCCATGCCTCGCGCGGCTCATGGTAAGCCCCGACGGCCGCCTGTCCATGCCAGCGGCTAATCATCCGTTTCCACCACTCCGTGAAGCCCTTTCTGGCCTCCGCCAAACGGTCGGGCCGGGGAAAACAGTCCAGGACCGCCCAGCCGCCGACGGGCACGTCGACGCTCACCGCCACCGGACTTCCCTTCTTTCCGAATCGCGTCTGCTCGCTCAACAGCTTCCCGCTGATGCCAAAACAACGTAACCGCCAGAACTCATCGTGCGGGAAGAGGTGTACGGTACCCGGCTCGGTTCGGACCACGTAGCGCCCAGCGGCATTTACGTTGCCGCCAAACTCCCGCAAAGAGACGAAGTGATAGCCCAGGCCGGAGACGCCTGCCACTACTTCGTCGAGGAGTTTCGAGTTAAGAAAGGGGTGGAAATAGAAAGAGGCAACACCATCCCGGACCACCCGCATGTAGCGCGCATTCTCAATCAGAACTTTCGGGTCCGGCTTTTCCAGAGGCAGGTAGCCAAGGTTCTCGGGTACGACATGGCGACCAAATTGATCGATTACCGGGTACGGGAAATACTGAGTGGCGCCAAGGTGTGGTGTCGTCATGGTGCGCTCGTAAAACAGCGAAAACTCCTTTGCCATCGCGTGATAGTCGATCGCGGATGCCGCATAATGAGGAGTCTCAAAGGCGATCGGGAAGATACCGTCGGTGAACAACTCAGCCAGGCCCGAATCGATCCGGCGCACAATGTCCTGCTCTGAGTCGCCGGCGATCGCCCTATTCATGATTCCGTCCCAAAACTCGTAATCATCGCCGGTAGCCGTCCGGTACTGATGACTCCAACCGTGCATTACGGGCGTGCCCCCGCGCTCGATCATGTAGTGAATGGCTTCAATCACGTTCGGACGATCGGACAACCGCATCTCGACATTGGTTGATGGATCGCGATATAGCGGGATTGTTGCTATCTGAAATGGTATTTGGCGCTTGCTGAGCACATCGGCTGCGGCGCGCAGGTCGCCTGGTTCCGCTTCGGCGCTGACATCCTCAATGCGAACCAACGCCTCCGCTTGCGGTGGATGATTTACCTCCAGAATATCGTGGAGTAGGTCGCAGAATACCAGATAACGGTCAGACTCCCGACCGGTCCCAAACGGCGCATCCGCGAAGTACCAAAAGTGCCCCTGGCTTAACGCGTAGGGCACCTGCGAATGATCACCGCGCATGGCACTCGCACGTACCTGCACCCGACTACCCGCAACAGGTTCGACGAGAGTCAAATTGAAGTCCTCTGCCGGGAACAAAGTGTCTTTGTATTCTATGCGCCAACCCGCGGGGCTCCCTTGATAGCCCAAATAGATGAACCCGAACTCCTGCCTCCCATGCGAAACCGACAAAAGGCGGTCTATATGCCGCCCGAGCCAGCAAAACGTTTGTCGGGACGACACTACGTCGTTAAGGAAAGTCTCTGTCAGATCGGAACTTTCGTTTCCGCCGACGTAAAACGCTGCGCGATAATGAGCCACTTGCCCCTGCTGGTAATTGCTCAACCGGACCAACTCGCCGCGCAGACCAAAATGACCTAACAGATTCTCGACGTAGCGAGCCCCGAGGTAACCGTCAGCTAAAGGAAGGTCCGGTCCTTCATAGAATATTCCGACATTCGCTACTGCCGGTTGAGGAAGTTGGTTGGCCGCCCGTAGTAGACTTATATGCGTCGTACCAAACATCGCTCCCAGTGCGCAAATACTAAAACGTCTAACCCAAGACGTCATCTTAGACTCCTTCTGTATCACTGAGAAGTTCTTTATCCAGTACTTAACTTTGGCTAACCTTAGTATCTTTCTTTTAGTCCCGCATCACTCAAGTAAATGAACTTCATCGTTTTCCTGAAGGACAGTACTATCCTATGGAGGATAGTACTTCTATCTCACGCCAATACCTTTCCGTTTTAACAGTGCACTAGGTCGTTGCAAGAATTGTGCCAGCAAGCTGACGGAACGGGTCGCACGTCTGCTGATAGCTCGTGGAAAAGACTCGGGAACCACCTACCGGCCCACCGGGTCTTTCACTGGCTAGCGAATATCCGGGCACTGACAGAGGTGCAGGACTTCAAGGAGCGGTTGGCGGCCTTCTGTTGCGGCCGGACCTCGAAACGTTGCACGATGTCGTTGGTGGTGTGTTCGGTCACGAGCCAAGCTTCTCTGGGTCCGCGGCGCGGAAGGTCTTACACGGAAATAGTTACTTAAAAAGTGACAAGTGTTACCGCTGCTCAAAGCGAGAATGGAGTCTAGTTCTAGGAGTGGGATGCCCTCGCGCTCGGCGAATCGTCTCGCTCTGCGTGTTCTTGCAAAACCCGCGGTGATACCACATTCTCTGTACTATGGTTCTGCCCTGCATAAGATATTGGCCAGTTGCGCGCATAAGCGTAGACTACATGAAGCATCCCATGCGGGATGACGATCTTTGTGCGGGAGCGCTAGCCCGCAGTCATCCCGCCATAAGTACCCGTGGACACCTCCTTTCCTCCCCACCCTAAGGTGCTTCTCGGCTCAGTGCCGTAAGATGGCCTGCCCTCAATGGCCTATTGGGCCGTTGCGGGCACGGTTATATACCATCTGAAATAAGCACCTGGTCATACCGACCTCCAGGGGGGCGCTTCCCTACTCAACGCATCCCGCCACCGACGGGAGCGCTCGTCGATGAGCGCAGCGAACAGAGAAATGATAGTACCGGCGGCGAGAAAGGATTTGCCAAGAAGGTGCCATGCAATCACAAGAACCGACATCCTTGGCGCGCTCAGTCGCGAATCTACGACAATTCAGGCGGACCGAGACTAACGACTCCCACGACTGTGGGGGACCGCAAGGGCGCGCGTCCCCAGTTAGAAAGGTATAACTGCAGGACAAAATAGGATGAGATATTCAACAACGAAGTTAGGGTCTTTAGCTGTTTTGGTCCCGTCTAATGGCGCAATGGCGCGTGCCGGCGCGATCGACATATCCGGGAGCGTCGCGGGAACAGCTACCGTTGGTTTGGCAGGACGTTGCACTCCCTTCCGGACGGTGAGCGCAACCGGTACGGCATTGCAACGCGACTTGGTATGTTTAGCGATGTCCAGAGCCGCGGTACCAATCGGAACTTCTCGTTCAGTCAGGGAATGGTCGATTTAGTATCGACCGAGATCCCGGAAAACTCCTCGTTTGGAACCTATATCGGCACAGCATTAGAAGGTGGATTGCTGGATCTTAGCTCAATATTGCTCGTAACCGGCGGAACTAGTGCTTTCAGTAATGCCGTCGGAACGCTCCTCAGCACCAAAACCCTTAACGAAATCACTAGGGGTTTTGCCGCGTCACTTGACGGCTCGGTCGGCCCAGCTCTCGAGCCATCGACCGTCGGGTTAATTGCCGTTGGGCTCACAGCCCTCTGCCAGACCCACCGGCGAAGCCGAGCGAGGCGAAGTCTCTGTAAGGAACGTAGGATGAAAATCGCCGACGCTCGAACTCCCACCTGTTAGGCTGTGTTGAATAAAATGCCAGCGGTTCATCGCCCCTCTCGAATCGGTTGCCGTTATCAACACTCAGAAATCTTATTCACCGTCAGAATCACTGATGATCAAATCGTAGGCTCTGCGAGCCTGATCGCGTGCGTTTGCAGCAGCTTGACGCTCGCGTTCTCTAATGAATGGCGATGTAAACTGCCAGACCTTATCGACACAGGCGCGGCACCACCTGGCACTGCGTTCCGCGGGCTTGCGGCCGATTTGTACAAACACCGGATACGTATGGCCTGAAGGGAATATCCGCAGAGCCACCCACGAGCCTCGGCGGATGGGGGTTTGGAACGTCATCCGCCTCGGCGTCCTATCCGCCAGCAATCTTTGTCCATTCACCGCCAAGCCACTGACGACGAGTTCCACCTCCACCTTACGCGTTGTTCCGATACGAGCCTTTTCCGGATGCCAGCCGTTAGCCAGTCCTTTGGAATATTCGGCAGCTCCGGCAATTAAGACTCATAGGCGGTTCGATCAGAACGTTCTGGTTCCAGCCTTGGGACCACAAGCGCCTCAACGCTCACTGTGCCAGGTGACTTCAATGCGACGTCGCTGTCGCCAGTGCGGTGGTCGTTCACAAAATCGAGAAAATGCCTGCGAACCGTCGCCACAATTAACTCGGCCTCGTAATCTGTAAACGCTACGCCGTCAGGGCGAATCGATTCCTCGCTGATAGGGTAAACTGGGCTCGTTCAACCAAATGCTGATGTCCACAGCAGACGACGCCAAGCTGTGCCAAGTCCCTTCGCCGACGGGCAACCACGGCATGGGATGGAGCGTCCCGTGCTAGATACGGCGCGGATCGTGCGAGATGGAGCATTGCTGTCCGTTGTGGCTTCGACTTACGTGCTTCTCTTGCTGCGGTTCAACCCCCGCATATTCATAAGCCATTATCCTAAAGAGATCCGACAGATCGTCCCGCCCAAATCAGAGAAGGAGCGGCGGATGTCTATCTTGCTCGGACTGCTCATCGGGGCACCCTCTGCTTCGGCATTGCTTTGGCGAACCGCGACTCTGGAAAGTCACTCCTTCTGGGAACTCTTCGCCTGCGCCTTCGGCGTGCCTTTCATCTTCAACCTCGTTGACTTGCTCATCCTCGATTGGCTGATCGTGTGCTGGCTCAAGCCACAGTGGGTGATCCTCCCCGGCACAGAGGATATCGCGATTCCGAATCCCTACGTCCATCACTTCAAGGAGTTCTTGATGGGAACGGTCGGTTTAGGGATTGTTGGTCTTGCCATCGCTGCTGTTCTGAGGATTAAGTTCTAACCTGGAGGCTAGAGTCCTGCGGACCGATCATAGACCATGATCAGTCGCCAAGGGGCGAGTAATCGGCGGCGCGTGTAGATTTCACGGCGCTACGGTGTCGGTGAGGATCGACGGCCAGTTGACGGGGACTGCATGGCCCACCGCCGAAAAGCTCCGCGAGAGCGGTTGGTTGGCCGTACGCGCAGGCTTATCGATCGCCGATGATCCGCGAATCGGTCGTGAACTTCTTATAGTTCGTGAAGGTGGAGTCGCCTTCCTGGTGGAAGCCCTTCAGCAGCAGGAGGCGCGCCGATGCGGTGAAGGTCTCACGCTTCGGAAGCCAGACTTCGCCGTTCACATACATATATTCCACATGGATATGCGTACCCTTGTTGATGCGCGCCAGAAAGCCGCCGATCGTAATGGTATCGATCGTTTCGGCATCCAAGCGCACCGCCTGGCAGCCATCCTTTGTAACCCAGATGCGGCCTTTCATTTTGCTAGCGAAAGTTGCCGCCATCTTGGTGTGAAACTTGTAGCCTTTGTGCGGCTCGCCCTCGATCACCCACACCGGCATGCCGTCAATCTGCTCTTCACCCACGAGCCGCAGGTCGAACCCA
>Ga0126381_100001080_pt1 | contig 29559 bp, 21 predicted proteins | sample PanSoiMetPlot_28_FD_96465 | JGI IMG/M metagenome (GOLD analysis project Ga0126381, IMG submission 96465) | Tropical forest soil microbial communities from Panama - MetaG Plot_28 | ecosystem: Environmental > Terrestrial > Soil > Tropical forest > Bulk soil | place: Panama | collected 2016-02-17
CGGGTCCACGCCGCGTTCGAATCGATAACTGGCGTCGCTCTGTAAATTCAAATCGCGTGCTGTTCTGCGAATACTTGCCGGCAAAAAATACGCGGCCTCAAGCAGAATATGTTTGGTAAAATCGGTCACACCTGTTTCCTCGCCGCCCATCACGCCGCCAATGCCAACCGCACGACCCTCATCGGCGACGACACAATTGTCCGACTTGAGGGAGTAAGTCTTTCCGTCGAGCGCGAGAAATTTCTCGCCGTCGTGTGCGCGCCGCACATTGATCTTGCCCTTTAATTTATCGGCATCGAACGCGTGCGTCGGTTGGCCGAGTTCCAGCATCACGAAGTTCGAAATATCTACGATGTTGTTGATGGAGCGAATGCCGGCGCTCTCGATCTTCGCACGAAGCCATAGCGGGCTGGGACCGACTTTTACGTTATCGATCTTACGTAATGAGAAGAATGGACATTCGCGGTTTGCCGTGATCGTCACTCCAGATCTTTGTATGGCAGTCGCCTCGCCTGGCTTTGTAAAGCGCAGCGGTCCCCCTGCAAGAGCTGCGATTTCACGGGCCAGACCGAAATGGCTCAACAAATCACCGCGATTGGGGGTGGTCTCAAGGTCGAGGATTGCGTCCGCAGGAAAAATGTCAGCAATAGCTGCGCCGACTTTCACATCCGGCGACAAAATCAAAAGCCCGGATGCATCTTCGCCGAGGCCAAGCTCGATCGGGCTGCAAAGCATCCCTTCCGATTCCTCACCGCGCAGTTTGCTTTTTCGAATCTCCGTACCGTTTGGCAGCTTTGCGCCCGGCAGCGCAAGAGGAACTTTGTCGCCGACTTTGTAATTCGTTGCGCCGCAGACAATCTGCCGCTTCCTGCCACTGCCATCGTCCACCTCGCACACGGTGAGCCGATCTGCATTCGGATGGCGCGACGACACTGTGATTTGTGAAACGATCACATTTTCAATGTTCGCCGCGCGGGTCTCGATCTTTTTAGTTTCAATGCCGGCGCGAGTCAGCAATTCGGCGATGTCTTCCGGATTCTCTGGGAGATCGACAAATTCGCGCAGCCAGTTAACGGAAAACTTCATGGCCAGGTCAACTTGTCGCCTCTCTCTCTTTCGAAGGGAGAGCACAGGATGAGTTCTTCTGCGTTCGGCCGAGTTCAAGACCCCTCACCTCAATCCTCTTCCCGCAAGCGGGGTGAGGCGGAAAGGGTTCACGCGGCGAATCCCAAAAAAAAGCTTTCATACGAATTGCCTTAAAAACCGCAGATCATTCTGTGCGAAGAGCCGGATATCAGGAATCTCGAACAGAATCATGGCCAGCCGATCCATGCCGAGCCCAAATGCATAGCCACTCCACTCGTCAGGATCGTAAGCGTTATCGCCGCGGGCTTTATTGACAGCTTCAAAAACGGCCGGATGCACAATGCCGCAACCGGCCACCTCGATCCATTGTTCGCCACGCTTCAGAGTTTTCGATCGCACATAAACCTCCAGACTTGGCTCCGTGAACGGGAAGTAATGCGGACGAAATTGCACTTCGGTTTCCGAACCAAAAAGTTCGCGCATGAAAAATTCGAGCTCGCCTTTTAAATCTGCGACGCTGACGTTTTTATCAACGTAAAGGCCTTCGATTTGGTGAAACTGAGGGCTGTGTGTCGCATCGAGTTCATCGCGCCGATACGCTGCGCCTGGGGCAATCACGCGGATCGGAGGCGGCGCGGATTCCATGGTACGAATTTGCACGGTTGACGTATGCGTTCGCAAAAGTCGTCCGTCGCGGAGATAAAACGTGTCCTGCTCGTTGCGAGCGGGATGATCAGGTGGCGTATTTAGAGCATCGAAGCAATACCACTCGGTTTCGATATCGGGACCTTCCGCTACGGCGAAGCCCATCCGTCGAAAAATCTGAATTCCACGCTCATGCATTTGGTGAAGAGGATGAAGCGAACCGATCTCATGCGGCGTTCCCGGCAATGAGATGTCGATCTTTGCAAGCGCGTTGGATTCCTCTTTCGCGCGGATTTTTTCATCGCGTTCTTCGAGCGCTGCGGTAACGGCGTTGCGCGCGTCGCTGAGCAACTTACCGACGACTGGGCGTTCGTCTTTGGGGAGGGTCTTCATTCGCTCGCCCCAGGCGGAAATGCTGCCGTTTTTGCCCAGATATTTTACACGGACTGCCTCCAACGATTTTTCGTCATTCGCAGATTCAACTTCGCCCAACGCGTCGTCACGGAGTTGTTTGAGCGGATGCATGGATCTGGTGAGTCGTTAAATCGTTACATCGTTAGATCGCAAAATCGAATCACGATTCACGAGGCACGGTTCACAAATCACGCCGCTTTCTTTTTTGATTTCGCTTTATCTTCCAGCGCGCTCTTCGCTTGATCAACAATCGATTTGAATGCTGCTTCGTCGGTGACGGCGAGATCGGCGAGAATTTTGCGGTCAAGGCCGATACCTGCAGATTTGAGTCCTTCTGCAAGACGGCTGTAAGTCATGCCGTTCGCCCGTGCGGCGGCGTTGAGACGTTGAATCCAAAGGTAACGGAAGGTGCGTTTGCGGGTTTTGCGATCGCGATACGCCCAGTACTGCGCCTTCATTACAGCGTCCTTGGCGTAACGAAAAAGTTTTGAACGCCGACCGCGATAGCCTTTCGCTTTTTTCAGCATTCGTTTCCGGCGCGCGCGGCTTGCCGGAGCATTTGTAGCTCTTGCCATGTTTGTTTTGCCTCGGAATCGTTCCGGGCTCCTCGTTCAGCGAGCTGTTGTTCCATTGTGATCCTCCGGCCTCGCTCACTGATTAGTCCCTGGGAGCGGCGGCTTCCCAGCCACCCAGCGCTTGCAAAACGCCTCTCTTTATGGGACAGGCGGAAAGATCGTGGCCGGGAAGGTAAACGCTGAGAATAAAACGACAACCGCATTTTCTATGACGACGCACGGATAGCAAAGGTTGTAACTATACCGGTTAACATTTGAGCATCTCAAAAACAACTTGACCTAACAACAAGTAAGCCTGAAAGAGACCGCTGCAATGCGCGTGAACGGGCACCCCCTTTTTCTTTTTCTCGCTCTGGTAGCGACCATGTCGGCGCTTGTGAGTGTGCCCCCCAGCGGGGTAAGCGCGCCCCCACCCACCGAAGCGCGCGTCACGCGCGTGACCAATTCAGTACAGCTTTTGAACCGGGTGCGCCCGCCACGTCGAGCGTCGGTGAATGATGTTGTGGATCAGGAAACAATTGTCCGAACTGGCAAAGACTCGCGCGCTGAACTGGCCTTTTCGGGCGAAACGGTTGTGCGGTTGGCGGGCAGTACAGCATTCGACTTCTACCACGGGACTCGCGGCTTGAACTTAGAGGTTGGTGCCGCACTGGTACAAGCGCCAAAGGGCGCAAATGACGCGACGATTCACATGGGGAGTGTTGCTGGAGCCGTGGCGGGAACCACTGTGATGATCGAATACCATCCTGGCGCCTATAAATTTCTTGTGTTGGAAGGGACGGGGCGGTTGTATCGCCCCGGGCATCTGGGTGATTCGATTCTGGTTCATGCTGGACAGATGGTGATTGGTAATCCGGACTCTGCGATCAGCGACCCGGTCGATGTGGATATTGGCGGTTTTATGGCGACGAGTCACTTCATAACGAATTTTCCTCCCCTGCGCAGTGAGAAATCGATCCTTGCGGAAAGCCAGAAACAGCGCGGCGAAAAATCCAAAAGAACTTTGATCGAAACAAACCTTATTATCTTTGGGGGCGGCACACAAGTGTCGCTGGTTGATAAAGGCCAAACCAATACAGCGAATCGCACGACTACAGCGCACGGAACATCTAATCGACCGTCAAACATGAGTCCTCAAGCGACCTCCGAGCCGCAGTAGCATGAATACGCAAACCGTTCTTAAGCAAATTTTTAGCAGCGCAGTGGTCGTTTTGCTCTTCGTTGGCTCGGCACCGACAACAGTAGCGGCGGAACCAAAGCAGGCGCGTGTATCCCAGGTTGTTCAGGATGTGCGATTGCTCGAACCCCATGGCGGACCGCGTCCCGCAGCAGTGAATGATAAAGTTACTCAGGAGATGGGCGTGCGTACAGGCGTGCAATCGCGCGCGGAATTGGTTTTTGCCGACCTCACGCTAACCCGGTTGGGTGCGAACACGATTTTTAGCTTCAAACAGGGGGCCCGCGAACTCGATTTAACGAGCGGAGCGGTCCTCTTGCAGGTGCCGCCTAATCAAGCCGCAGTTAAGGTTAATACGTCGGCTGTTACCGCGGCGGTGACCGGTGGGACGGCTATGTTATCCACGGGACCGCCCACAAAATTTATGGTGTTGGAAGGCACCGGTACCTTTTATCCAACCGGTCAGCCGGAAAAAGCAGTGACCGTGCGCAGCGGCGAAATGATGATGATGGCGGCAGACAGGCGCATGACAAAGCCGGAGAAGTTTGACGTGAAGTTGGTGATGAAGACATCGGGCCTGATTAAAAATTTTGCGCCGCTCGCGAACTTACCATTAATCACGACAGTGGTGGACCAACAGATAGCCGAGCAGCAACTAGCAGGTGCAACGACTCAGCCTCTCGCCAGGAACCTTGTGGACGTGATCGGGACGACTGACCAAAATGCCAATGCGAACCCCGTGGTGTTAGTGCGAAATTCGACGCCCACTCCACCGCCGCTGACGCCTACTCCACCTCCGGTGACACCCACTCCACCTCCGCCGACACCCACTCCACCAACACCAACGCCCACTCCCCCAACTCCCACTCCCTCAGCAACGCCTCTAAAATTCGGTACGCCTGCCACAATTACCTCCCCTAATCCCTACGTGATAACCAGTAGTACAGTCATCACAACTGATCCCGCTATCACTACAAACGGTGTGACGGATTACGGCAAAATTTATCGCGGACAATCTGTCGACGGTTCCGCCTCCGCGTGGGCCTTTGGATCGACGTCCGCTTTCGATACTGCAAGCGGCTTCGACGCCCTGATCGGCGGTACTTCGGGAGCAGCCTTCAAATTCACTGCGCTCCAGTTGGCCGGCAATCCAGCAATCGACATAACAAATGGTGAAACCAATCTAGGCCTAATTGCGGTCAACGGCATTACTTCTGGCGGTCCGGGCGGTGTATTGACTTTTGCGGGTATCAGCGGCTTGCTGCTTGCAACACAGGACGGTCCGATCACGCTCGGCCCTGAAATCTCCTTTTCTGGCTTACATGACCTGACGATTTACGCCCGTGGCTCCAACAGCGACCTGACACTTGGCTCAGATATTAACACTTCCAGTCAACTCCGGCTCTTGGCTGAACGCGACATGTCGATAACATCGAGCCTGACGACGGACGACCTATATGCGTTTGTTGGACGCGATGTGACGATTAGCGGTTCGGGGACGATCCATGCCCCTACCATCACCTTACTCGCTGGGGCGAACCTGAATTTGAGCGATCTAACCTCTGATGAAACGGCTTCCATTTCTGACGGCAACGTGACTATCACCGCCGGACAAGCAGTCAATATCACAAATGATTTGAATGTCAGTCGTGGAAATGGGGGGATTAGTTCCGGTCTGAATCTCACCCTTAACACTGGCACCGACTTAGCAGTTGGCGGCGACACCACCCTTTCCGTCAACAATAACATCAGCCAAATTGTCGATGGGGCGAGAATTCTCAGTACGATCGGAGGAAATCTCCAAACCAATAATCTAACGCTTGAACTCTTAAACAATGGGGGGGGAATCGAGTCCGGGGGCAACGTTAGCTTGGAGGTGTCTGGAAACATAACCGCTCAGGGCGCCGCTATTTTCGAGATCCAAAACGAAGGTGGAACGATGGGTGAGGATGGCCCGATCCAGGTAGCCGCAGCTAGCATTAGTGCAAATTCTTTATTGGCTGAGATTGACAACAGCAACGGCGGTGTCATCGCCGGTGACGCGCACATCTTTATGAGCATCGCCGGCGAGGCAAATGTCACCAATGATGCGACGCTTGCGATCTTCGGCAGCGATGGGGCGGCGAGCAGCACGATCCTTGTTAACGGCGGCAAATATAATGTTGGAGGGACGTTTCTGAGCTACATCGACGGCAATGGCACAATCACATTCAACAATGCCAGTGCTCACGCAGATGTGCTTAAGGCTGGTGTATTCGGCGCAAATGGGGTACTGAACATTGGCGGTGGTACGCTTTCGGCCGATACCATGTTGAAACTTTATGCCACCGGGAGTAATGGCCAGCTCAATTTCGTTTCCAACGTCACTCTCGGAGGCAATAGTGCCAAGATTCTCGCCGCGAATTCAATTACGATTTTCGATAATGTTGTGGTGAATATAGGCGGCAAAGCTCCGATCGATGTTTACACCAGTAATGCTAATTACACCGGATTTGGTGGTAATGGCTCCACTACCGGGACCTTTGCCGGTGCGGGTGCCAACACCCCTCAACCAGTCTCAAATGCCCCGCCGTTTGGCGCTCCTTCCCCCGGCAATCCTATCAAAGGGAACAGAACTGGGACGGTGATCAACGTCAAAAACAGTGGGCAGTTGCTTTCTCTGCTCAATGGCGTTGTTCCCGGCCGCGATGGAAGACTTAAGATCCCGCCTCAGAATCAAAGGCAGGTGGTCAATTCTGATCGCCTCAATGTCAATCATATGATCAAAGCAGACCGCGACATGGCGGATATTCGCCGTATGCGCGATCGCGGAGTGATCAACACTCGTCTTGGTGCCGGGACGCGAGCCTTCTAGTTACTAGGCGACTGGCATTTCACGCTGATCATGGATATGGGTGTGAAGATTGGCAGCATTAAGGACGAACCAGGCAACAAGTGATCGTCCCCGTGAGACCTTCCCTTGACCGTCACTTGTGTGCGTTGGTGACGACCCTTTGCGTGGTCTTTTTCATATCTGCGAATAACGGTGCAGCACAAACTGCCAATCAGGCTCAGTTAACGCGCGAACAGGCTCCGTCGGCTTTTCCATCCAGTGTACCTCCAACCAGTGCTGAAGGTGGTAATGTCGCGGCTGCGCCCGGCGACGCCGATCTTGGTCAGCAGCAAATTCTCAAACGCGTGGAGGAATATCAACCGTTCACAATCTCGGCTGGCGCGCCGTTTTACTGGACATCTAACGTTGCTCTTACGCGTAGCGGCGAACAAAGCGATTTTGTTGTCGCACCATCGGCCGCGGCATTTTATGAGCCGCGAATTAATAGCACGCTTTATGGACTGATCGATGTCCGCGAGCAACTATTTTATTACGACCGGTTCGACAATTTCAATTTCGGAAGCTTTGATGCTGAAGTCGGCTTAAGATATGTGGTACCACAATGGCATAACCTGCTTTTGCGCGCAGAGTACGATTACAACCGGTTAACCGAGAAAAACAGCTTTTCAGCTTTCTTTCAAAACCATTCCTTCATCATAGATGCCTCGGTTCCGTTTCAGTTTGGCCGTGCTCAAACCCTGACGCCTGGGTTGTTCGCGAATATCAGTATCGCAGCAGAGGAGTCTGGTCAGCCACCAAACATCAACGCGATCTCAGCCCAACGAAGCGACTATGGCGCGTATCTCGGTTACTCGGCAATTCTGACCCGTTCCTTTTTCCTCAATGCCGTTGGCACTCTCGTCGTGCGGCAATATTATGAGGGCGGTCGCGATGACATCAGTGAAATTCTTGCGCTAACCGCGAACTATCGCTTGAATAAATATCTTACCGTCAGCGCCGTAAGTACATTGGCGGCGAGCCAATCGAACCAGAGCGTTTTCGATTATAATGTGGCTAATCTCGGTGGCGCGGTAGCGCTCTCAGTGAAGTTTTAGAAAACACGCGTTTGCCCAACGGTTTCCGCCGCAACCAAAGCTTAAGCCTGGGGATACGTTTCGCGGGATTGGCCATGCCGAATCCAAGGCGGCGCCTTCAGTAGTCGAACGCTATCATTCTCGCGTAATAAAATCGGCGGAATGCCATGTTCAAATCGCGAGGCCTTGGTATACTTGCGCGCACATGCATTGGCTTGGTCGTCGTCGGCTATTGGTCCTCGCATTGATTTGCCTTTTCTGGACAGGGCTGGTCTTCTTCGGCCATTTTTTCCCAGCTACACCGTTTTTCTCAACGCCGTGGCGCGGTGAACAGAGCTTTGAGGATTTGCTTCGGCGCGAAGGGCGAAAGACGCCTGCGCCATCCGATTTTGTTTTCCTTGGGATCGATCAAAGCACATTGCAGTTGCCGCCGCTGACTGCTGAAGAAATCGCAGGCAACCGGGCCTTTCAGCTCATGACTGAGAAGCCTTTTCCGTGGTCACGCGAAGCATGGGCGCTTCTGTTGGACCGCTTGTTAGGGGCAGGCGCGCGCCTGGTGATATTCGACATGATTTTTAGTCCACCTAATGATGGTGATCCATCGTTTCATGCGGCGCTTGATCGCTATCACGACAAAGTAGTGGTGGGTGCCAATTTCGATGTGCAAAACGTTGGCACGCAGCAGGAGTCAACGGCCGCGGACCGCCTGGCTGTCACGCCGAACGCTGTCCTGATTCCGCCTCCCCAGCTCTTGGATGATCGCGTGGGGTTTGTGAATTTCTGGCCTGATCCAATCGATGGAAAAGTCCGTGCCGCAGCATATCGATTGACGGAAACCCAACTCGCCGATGTCCCGTCGTTCCCAGGCGAAGAGATTTACGAGTCCTTGTCGGCACGCGCGCTCGCGAAAATTGGTCATGCCAATGATGTGCCATCTGATTTTCACGGCTATATGATTCGTTTCACCGCACCCGACGCGTTCCAGCCGCGCCCGCTCTACGAGATCTTTGACCCGAAATTCTGGCACGCGAATTACGGCGACGGGGCGTTTTTCAAGGACAAGATCGTCATGGTCGGGCCGTCGGCGCAAGTATTGCACGACGTCGTCGATACACCGATGAGCCCGCTGACGCGAGGCAGTGAACTCCATTTGCAAGCAATGGCCGCGGCGCTGGGGCACGAGTTTTTACGGCCAACTCCGGAGAAAATTGGCTTGGTGCTCGTGTGCGCGGCAGGTCTTCTCGCGTGGTTGTTGGTCGGGTTCGTACGCAAACCGTTGGTATGTCTTGGCGCGTTGGTGGCGATAACTGCCGCATATCTTGGAATCGCACGATTGCTTTACGACAATACCGGGTTGCTGCTCCTCACAATTCCGGTGCTGTCCGCGCTTGTCCTTAGCGGCTCATTTTCCCTAGGATTTGAATACTTTCTTGAGCGGTTGGAGAAGTTGCGCACTCGACGCACGCTGGAACGCTACGTTTCGAAAAATTTGGTCAAAGAGATTCTCGAAAATCCAGACAGCTACTACAGCTCGCTTCGTGGTGTGCGCGTGCCGGTGACAATCCTGTTCTCCGATCTGATCGGTTTCACAACACTGGCGGAGAGGGCCGACCCGGAAGCACTGGTCACGCAACTCAATGAGTATCTCTCACGCATGACGTCGGTCATTTTCAGCAATGGCGGAACGCTGGACAAATTTATCGGCGACGCAATCATGGCGGTCTGGGGTAACGTGCGGAGTCTCGGCGCGGCAGAGGACGCGAAGAGTTGCGCGCGCGCCGCTTTGGGAATGCGCCGAGAGCTCAGTCAGCTTAACAGGAATTGGCGACAGCAAGGCAGGATGGGATTGGGCATGGGCATTGGAATTAATCACGGTGAAGTGATCGTAGGCAATGTCGGTTCTCAGGACCGAATGGATCCAACAGTCATAGGCGATAGCGTCAACTTGGCATCGCGGCTCGAAGCTCTTACCCGAACTTATGGCGTTGATATGCTGGTCGGCGCATCGGCTGCCGAATTGGTGCGCGATGAAGTTTATCTGCGTTCCGTGGCCCGCGTTCAAGTGAAAGGTAAAACCAGACCAGTAGACGTTTTTACTTTCGTCGCTGCCCGAGGCGAAGAGACCGATCCAGAGCTTTTGAAATGGCTGGAAACGTACGAAGAGGCACTGGAGAAATTTCGGGCACGCGATTTTACTCAGGGCAAAATCTTGTTTTCGCGATTCCTGGAGTTTTATCCGGAGGATTTCCTGGCCAAAATGTATCTTGATCGCGCACTCGACTACGAACAAGCTCCACCCGATGACGCGTGGGACGCAGTCGAAGTCTTCAAAAAAAAGTAACTTTCATCGTTACCCATCCTCCGCAAAGGGAAGGGGATCTGCGAGGCGATTAATGACTTATCCGATGTCGCAGGCTGTTGGCGTGAAGTTCGAATTCGTATCACTGAAATCTGTGTAATCTGCGGTTTCTTTTTGCGTCTGGCCAGCGTAAAGAACCCGCGTGCAGGAAGCGCCGCGAAGTTTTCATTTTCTTGGAATTTGCGGGACGGCCATGGGCGCCGTTGCTGTTGCGCTGCAAGAGCGCGGCTTCAGGGTGACAGGATCCGACGAGAAGGTTTACGCGCCGATGTCGAGCTTTCTCCAGGAGAAGGGAATTGCTCTGGTGGAAGGCTATCGCCCAGCGAACATCCCGAAGGATGCGCAGATCGTCGTCATCGGCAACGCGATGAAAAGAGGGAACCCCGAGGTGGAAGCCGTTCTGAACCGAAAACTGCTTTATTTATCCCTGCCAGAAGTGCTCAGGAATTTCTTCCTGCGGGGTCGCCATAATCTGGTCGTCACCGGCACGCACGGTAAAACCACGACAACAGCGTTGCTTGCGTGGATCATGGAGAAAGCCGGACGCAAGCCAGGTTACTTGATTGGCGGCATTCCGAAAAATTTTGGCGAAGGCGCGCGGCTGAATGATTCCAAATATTTCGTAATCGAGGGCGACGAGTACGACACTGCCTTTTTCGACAAGCGCTCCAAGTTCGTTCATTACCTGCCGGAGTTGGTGATCGTGAACAACATCGAGTTTGATCACGCGGACATCTTTAACAATCTCGACGAGATCAAGCTCAGCTTTCGGCGTTTACTAAATATCATTCCTCAGAACGGCATGATTATCGTTAATGGTGACGATCCGAATTCTGTCGAGGTCGCCAAGGATTGCCTGGCGCAGATCCTTGAGGTCGGTTTCTCGAAAAACTGCGCGCAACGGATTCGGGACGTTTCGTATTCGTCTCGCGGATCAAGATTTAAATTGGGCGACGACATTTTCGAAATTCCGCTTATTGGCGAGTTCAACGTCCATAACGCCGCAATGGCAGCAACTGCGGCGCGGTTTTATGATGTGCCCACAGCAAAAATCGACAGTGCCTTCAAGAGCTTCTCAGGTATCGCGCGCCGGCAGGAGCTTCGCGGCGAAGCGTGTGGCGTGAAAGTGATTGACGATTTCGGTCATCATCCCACCGCGATGGCTCGAACGTTGCAGGCCCTGCGCCACCGCTTTCCTGGACGGCGGTTGTGGGCCGTCTTCGAGCCCCGCTCGAATACCACTCGGCGCGCAGTGTTTCAACAGCAGCTTCCTGAAGCGCTGAAAATGGCTGACGGCGTATTCATCTCACAGGTAGCTCGCCTCGAACAAATCCCGGAAGATCAGCGTCTAAAACCGGAGCGAGTCGTGGCGGCGATCAAGAATTCAGGGCGGCCAGCTTTTTACGAGCCAAATGCTCAGGCGATCGTGGATAGAATGATTCCGATGCTGCGAAGCCAAGACGTGGTCGTGGTTTTCAGCAACGGCGGGTTCGACAATATTCATGAGAAGCTCCTCCTGAAATTAAAGAGCTGAAGAGATGCGCCCGTTACAAGGGAATCGCATTTACGTGTGCAATCACTCATTTCGGCGACGAAGCCGCGCTTGTGTGATCGTGGACGATACGCCAGCCTTCGGGCAGGCGCTTGAAGATGAGTGTGAAGCGGCCATGCGGCTGGTCGCTTGTACGCTTCAATGCCCATCGGCCAAGTACAACCGCCGCATCAGACGAAAGCATCGTGACTTCAATATCGGAGAAGCCGAGTGTGCCCATCTTTGTTCGGTCAGAATATTTTTGGCGATACCGATCGCGGACGGTTTCCCAACCTCGCCTGACTTCGTCATCGGAAACAAAAACGGTCGATGCCGATTTTGCGTAGCCGTTCATAAATTTGTCGATGTCGCCCCGGTTCCAGGCATCCTCTTGTGCGCGGAGTACAGACTGAATCTCCGGGACTGCGTTTGCAGGGCCTTGAGGTACAGCGCCGACGAAGGTCGCCATCAAAATACAAGTACTGATGGCAATTGCCCTGGCGGGTCCTGCATTTCTGGGAAACGTGAGTATCGTTTGCAACTGTCGCGATCTCTTATAGCTTGGTATCCCTGCCGCCTCCGGCCCAACAGCGAAGGATAGTTCCAGTTAAGCGAAATACATTGACGGGTCTCATAAATCTACTACGGTCGCCCATCCAGCAAAGTAAGACTGTGGACCGGCTTTTTTGTATCGCCACGCTCGTGCTTGCCTGCGCGACGGCGGCTTCCGCTCAGCGCGAGCCGCAGCGTCCTGCCGTGCCGGCGGTTAAGCCAGTCAATCCGCAGGCTCCGGCAGATCCGGTTGCCGCTCCGCCAAACGCGCCAGCCACCGTCCGGCTGCAATTTCCGAACAGCGACGTAGTCGATGTGTTGCATCTCTATGAACAGTTGACCGGGAAGAAACTGGTGATGGATAACTTCGTGCAGGGCAAGGTGAACATTTTCATTGCCAAAGACGTATCACGCGAAGAAGCCATCAAAATTATAGAGATGAGCATGGCTCTCAACGGGATTTCACTCGTTCCGGCTGCGCGCGACATCGTGGACGTCGTCGGGGCGGGTCAGAATCCGCGCAAGGCGCCCGTTCCCATCATATCCGATCTGGCGGACATTCCGGCGGGCAATCCTGTTGTCAGCTTTTTGTTTCGGTTGCAGTACGCCGACCCACAGGAACTTCAGCAAGTTCTGATGGCGTATTTTCAGGGGAGCTCAGGCACGATCAACATCCTGGCCTTGCCGAAATCCTCCAGTCTTTTGGTCACACAGAACGCTGACATCATCCGGCAACTTGCCGGTGTGATCGAACAGGTCGATGTGGCGCCGGCGGAAGTAGTGAGCGAGTTCATTAAACTCGATCGCGCTGATGCCAGCAAAGTGGTCGATATGCTGAAGGAGATTTTCGAAAAGGGAACTGAGACAACTGGCGGCCAACCTGGGATTCGTGGCGTGAAGGTGCCCGGAGGAGTGCCACAGCCGATGCCCGTCGAGGGAGGAGCAGGTATTCTTTCCGAAGAATCAGTCATCGTCGGGAAAATTAAAGTTACCCCTGACATCCGCACGAACCGCATTCACATCGTAACGCGACCGATCAACATGCCTTTTATCCGGCAATTGATCCACGAATTTGATGCGAACGTTGAATTTGCAAAGCCGGTTACCCGCTATTTACAATACGTTTCTGCCGGGGACGTTCTGCCTGTGTTGGTTCAGGCGCTGACCGAGCCGGGCACCGAGGGTGCTGGCGGGGCTCCAGGTGGCGGGCTCCCGGGCGCCAGTCCGCAACCACAACAGCAACAACAACGAGGAGGCGCAGGAACAAATTCCTACTTGAACCAGAACAACACCACTGGCTTAGGGGGCAGCTCGGGCGGCAGCACGTTGAATATTTCGGAGGAACTCTCCACGCAACCGGTAAACACTACGCCGCAGGCCGTCACCGTCGGAAATTCCAAGCTCATCGCAGATCAGCGCGCCAACTCCATCATCGTTCTTGGAAATCGGGAGGTCGTGGTGAAGGTGGAAAAGATTCTGGATCAAATGGACGTCCAAGCGCCGCAAGTGGCGCTGAGCACGGTCATCGGTCAATTGACACTCACCAACAACGAGGAATTCGGCGCTGATTACTTCGCAAAATACGGTAAGCGGTTCGTGGGAACCTCAAATAACAACTCGGGATTGCCGAATGCCCCGGCAATTCCTGTTCCCAATACCTCGGTATCGCCTGCACCTGCCGTCCCCACCGGCAACATTCTCGATCCCTCCAATCTAATCAACTTCAGTCAAATTATTCAGAACGTAGGTGGGGGTACAAACATTTATGTCGCAGCTGGCAATGCGTTTGCTACGATTGTGCATCTGCTTGAGTCCACCAGCCGGTTCAAAGTCCTCTCGCGTCCGACGGTTTTCACAAGTAACAACAAGAAGGCTATCATCGCTTCCGGGCAAGAGGTTCCGGTCCCGGTAAGTACGCTTACAAATTCGAACATTGGAGGGGTTGTAAATAACACAGCTGCTGTTTCGGCGAGCATCGAGTACAAGCAGGTCGTGCTTCAGCTCGAGGTCGTGCCCCTCATTAACTCCGAGAAGGAAGTGTCACTCGATATTTTGCAAAAGATCGACAGTATTGTCCCGAACGGAAACGTAAACATCAGTGGCAACTCAGTCCCAACAATCGACACTCGTTATATTCGTACTAATGTTTCCGCGAACAATGGATCGACGATTATCCTGGGCGGATTGATTGAAGACCAAAAGCAAAAGAGTTACAACGGGATTCCTTATCTCTCGCGCATTCCCCTTTTAGGCGCGGCTTTCCGTGGCACGTCAACAAGTAAGGAGCGCCGAGAGTTAATCATTCTCATGTGTCCGCAGGTGACGCTGACCAAGCTGGACCAGTATCGACTGCGCAAAAAGTGGGAGGACACCAATACGCACTTTGGTCCCGAGCTCGATCAGGGCGAGTGCCCGGACTGCCCCAAAACGGATGAAGGTAAACAGATCAATTTGCCGCCACCCGATTTTCCCGCTGCAAAAGACATGCATTAACCCCTTCTATGGCTATGAAACGAACAGCTCTCGCGTTGATTTTCAGTCTTGGTGTGACGATCGCTCATGCAGATGAGTTTGACGTAGTGGATTACGATGTTTTCCGGTCAACCGATCCCCTGGCACAACGTGACGACTACGGTCTTACTCACCAGGGGCGTAACGTAAACGCTACGGATTTCGCTCCGAGGCATTCCTGGCGCTTTTGTTATTATTTCAAGTCTGGTCAACAACTCATTTTGGATCCCGCTTACGTCGGTTCCATGCAGACGGCGTTGAAACGGCGGGGTTATTATTGCGGTCCGGTTGATGGTGTTTTTACATCGCAGGTGGCCGACGCCATCGCGCGCCTTCAAAAAAACTATTCCATGCGTGTGACGGGCACGCTAACCGAACCCGTGCGGCGCGCGTTATGGATGCCGTGAGTGTTGCCGAATGAACGCGGCTCCGAGTCAATCGTTGATCAACTTGCTGCTGGAAAGCGGTGTGCCTTCAACCGAAGAGGCGGCGCAGTTAACGACAAACCTTAACGGCGGTTCGTGGGTGAGCCAGGTGCTCGACTCAGGCAAGGTGGACGAACAACGTTTCCTCGGCGCAATCGGTAACTTCTTCCGAGTCGCGGTCATGTCGATTGATGCGAAAAACATCGATCGCGCTACTTTATCGATCCTGCCGAGTCGGTTTGTATTCCAACATCACATTTTGCCGATTGAATCGAAGGAAAACTCGGTCGTGCTTGCGACGTACGACCTTTTTAATTCCATCGGCCGTCAGCTTGCTGGGCAGCTTCTGAAAAAACCGGCCGAATGGGTACTTGTGCCACGCGCGCAACTCTTGCGCGCGATGAAAACACTCTATGGAGTCGGTGCGGAAACTTTCGATGAGATTCTGAAGACCAGAGGTTCGATGGACATGCTGGAGGACGCCGATACGGCAATTGAGCTGAATGCCGACGATCCCGAGGCTTCTGTAGTCAAATTCGTTAATCAAATAATTCGGGAAGCCATCGCGGAGCGTGCGACTGATATTCACGTCGAACCGCTGGAAAACGATCTGCGTATCCGGTACCGAATCGATGGAATTTTGCACGAGGTCGCCGTCCCACCCCAATTACGCGTATTGCAATCGGCGATCATTTCCCGTTTGAAAGTGATGTCACACATGGATATCGCCGAGCGCCGCCTTCCTCAGGATGGCCGAATGAATCTTCTCGCGAGCAATCAGGAGATCGACGTGCGCGTTTCGACCATTCCAACCGTGTGCGGCGAGTCGATCAGTCTGCGTTTGCTGAGTCGTGGTGACCAGCAGTTTGGATTTGACCGGCTCGATCTCAGCCCGAAACAAGAGGAAATTATTCGTCATCTGCTGGCGCAGCCCAACGGGATCATTCTGCTCACAGGGCCGACCGGCTGTGGTAAGTCAACCTCGTTGTATTGTTTTTTGAGCACCATCAATTCCGTACAACGGCGAATTATCACAATCGAAGAACCCGTTGAATATCGGATCCCCGGTGTTTCGCAAATCGACGTGAAGCCGGAGATCGATCTGACGTTCGCCAAAGGCCTCCGCCATATTCTGCGACAGGATCCCAATGTGGTAATGGTTGGTGAGATTCGCGACATCGAAACTGCGGATATCGCTATCCGCGCAGCCATGACTGGTCACCTTGTCTTCAGCACGTTGCACACCAACGACGCTGTAGGCGGCATCACGCGTTTGCTCGACATGGATGTGGAGCCGTTTCTGCTTGCCTCGGTAGTGAAATCCTTCATTGCTCAACGCCTCGTACGCACGGTTTGTCCCGAGTGTGCCCAGCTCGTTGATTATCCTCGCGAATATCTGGTCGAGATTGGTTTTCCCGTAAAGGAACATGGCACGCAGTTCCAGCGGGGTGCAGGTTGTGACCAATGCCGGCACACAGGATATCAAGGGCGCGCGGCGATCTACGAAATTTGCTTGATTACTGAGCCACTGCGCAAGCTGGTCATGCGAAAGCGCGACGGCGGTGAGCTCAAGCAATGCGCCATTGCTGAAGGGATGGAGACGTTGCGGCAAGACGGCTGGCGACGGGTCACGCAAGGCAGAACGACGATAGAAGAAGTAGTGCGAGTGACGCAAACAGATGAAGTGATGGCTGAGACGACCGTAGAAGCCGAGCCGCTGGTAGCGGCGTAAACGGAAACGGCGAAATACGCTAGCGACGACAATTGCGTTGTTATTCCCCGCGCAATTCACAAATCGCTTTAGCGTAATCTTTCGAATGAAAAATCGACGTGCCGGCGACGAGAATGTTCGCACCGTTTTCCACTGAGATTCTGGCGGTTGCGGGGGTAATGCCGCCGTCCACTTCGATGTCAATTTTGCTCGTCTGTGATTGGTTCCATGCTGCTGCGCGCCTGACCTTTTCCATTTGATCGGCGCGGAATGCTTGTCCGCCGAACCCAGGGTGCACAGTCATGACGAGTAGCATATCGATGTCACTGAGGAAGGGCTCGATCGACTCGAATCGCGTCCCGGGATTTAACGTGAGACCGGCTCGGCAACCGGCGCCTCGAATCTGCTTTAAGGTTTTGATGAGTTCATGTTTGGCTTCTGGTTCCACATGAACCGTAATTGAGTTTGCGCCGGCTTTGACGAATCATACCACATAATGATCGGCGTGCTCGATCATAAGATGTACATCGAGCGGCAGATTTGTCTGTCTGCGTACATGCCGAACGACGTCCGGCCCAAAAGAAATATTATCGACGAAATGTCCGTCCATGATGTCGCAATGAATCCAATCAGCATCGGCGGCTTCGACTTGGCGAATCTCTTCGCCAAGCCGTGAGAAATCAGCGGCAAGAATGGACGGGGCAACTATGACCTTGCTCATCAAGTGACGAAATAATCGACAATAGCAAGCATCCTAGCGCTACTCTAGCGATCCAACACTCCATCGTCTAACATAAACCTTGACGGCGGCTTCCGCCTTCCCATGTTACCGCGTTTCAGCCGGCCGAATCGCGACGCGGGAGGGGTCCAGTGGATCCGGCTCAGACGCGTGAACGCGTTTCTTTCGAGCTGGACAGTGCTGCCAACAAATAATTCATGTTCAACGGATTTTTCGGCTGGTTATCCAGTGACATCGGGATTGATCTCGGCACGGCGAATACTCTTGTTTACGTCAAGGATCAAGGGATCGTCCTGCGTGAGCCTTCGGTCGTAGCGGTGCAAGCCGGCACGAATCGTGTCTTGGCCGTCGGTGACGAAGCAAAGCGCATGCTGGGCCGCACGCCCGCGAACATTGTTGCGGTACGTCCGCTCAAGGACGGCGTCATTGCCGATTTCGAAGTCACCGAGGCCATGTTACGCCATTTCATCACGAAGGTGCACAATCGACGGGTGAGAGTGCGACCGCGCGTGGTTATCGCCGTTCCCTCTGGAATCACGGAGGTGGAAAAGCGTGCAGTGCGTGAATCAGCCACACATGCCGGCGCTCGCGAAGTCTATTTAATCGAAGAGCCCATGGCTGCGGCTATCGGCGTAGGACTTCCTGTGCAAGATCCCGCCGGAAACATGATCATCGATATTGGCGGCGGAACGACAGAGGTCGCCATCATTTCACTTTCAGGGATTGTGTTTAGCCGAAGCGTGCGTGTAGCGGGCGATGAATTAGATGAGGCGATCGTACAATACATGAAACGCGCCTACAATTTGATGGTCGGAGAACGCACTGCCGAGGAAATAAAAATCAAGATCGGCTCGGCGTATCCCAGTGAAAAGGAAACGAGTGTCGAAGTCAAAGGCCGCGATCTGGTAGCCGGTTTGCCAAAGACGCTTATGATTACTTCTCAGGAAGTGCGCGAAGCATTACTCGAACCGATCTCGACGATTGTCGATTCGGTGCGTATCACCTTAGAGCGGTGTCCTCCAGAGCTTTCGGCGGATTTGGTCGACCGCGGGCTCGTTCTGGCAGGCGGTGGTGCCTTACTGCGCGGCTTCGACAAACTTTTAAGCGAGGAAACCGGATTGCCTGTCCACGTAGCTGAAGATCCACTCAGCGCAGTGGCGGAGGGGACTGGCAAATGCCTCAATGAACTTAAGTTTTTGCGTCAGGTCGCCTCAGCCGATCGCCAGTGGCGCTAGGAACAATTGCGAATTGGCGATTTCGGAATGCAGGTTGGTTCGTCTTCTTGCGCTGAAATCGATCTTTTCTGAGTCGCAGCCCGCAGAAAGCTCATCCGCCGTGACGGGCAATCCCCAATTGCGATGAGCCGCACAAACATCATCGCGTTACTGATTTTCGGCGCCGTCCTGGGATATTTCCTCAGCTTCGGTCCGGCGACGACGCAGAAGTTTAAGGCTGGTGTGTATGGGCTGCTGGCGCCATTTTTGACCGGCGGTTCCGGAATTAAAAAACAGATTACCTCAGTGCGATCGGGATTAAAGTCCCTTGACCAGTTGGAACACGAGAACGCGGCGTTACAAGTGGAAAATCGGGAGCTGCGCGCGACGAATCAGGGTCTGCGCGATGTTGAGCATGAAGTCAATCGTCTGCGCCATGCCCTCAATTATCGCGAGCGTTCGGTGTTTAAATTAGTCGCAGCTGAAATAATCGCGCGCGATTCCTCCAGTTGGTGGCGAACAGTCACAATAAATCGTGGTAGGAGAGATGCCATTGAAACCGACATGTCCGTAGTGACCGACGTAGGGTTGGTGGGAAAAACGACCACCGTAAGCGACACAATCTCCGTCGTCTTATTAGTTTCCGACGAGAGCTGCCGTATTGCAGCGTCAGTGGAGGGGAGCCGCGAGCAGGGAATCGTTTCCGGTGAACGTATCACGCGTGGAATGGCGCCGTCGTTGGACCTGAATTTCTTGTCAAAACAGGCTGACCTCAAACCGGGACAGAAAGTTTACACTTCAGGAGTAGGTGGTGTTTTCCCCTCGGGCTTGCTCATTGGAGTTGTAAAAACTTTTCGCGCCCGCGAACTGGACGGACAAGCGCAACTTACACCCGCTGTCGATCTTTCTCATCTTGAGGATGTATTTGTTGTGACTGGCAGAAGATGATTTTTTTTGGTTGTTTGCTGGTATTGGTTCTGGCGGCACAGATCGCCGAACTTTTTATTCCGGCGCTGCCGTGGCTCTATAATGCGCATGTCTACATCGTGCCTATTATTGTTTTCTACGGCGCAATGGCATTGCCTTTTCCCCTGATGCTCGCCTTGGCGTTCTTCGCTGGGGTTTTGCTGGATGCCCTTACTGTTCAGGTGATCGGCGGCAAGGTTGAAATCTCAGCCGGATCATCGATACTGCTTTACGGTGTGCTGGCAGGAATAATGCATGGCCTGCGACCGCTCTTTGCCCGCGGCCGATGGGAAGTGCATTGCATCCTGAGCGGCGTTTTCACTTCCTTAATGGTTCTCGCGCAATATCTCATGATTACGTTTCGCCGCGGCTCACTTATTTTTACGCCCGAGATTTGGTGGCAAATCGGCGGACCCGGTCTCTTCGCCATGGCCGTTGCACCGATCTTCTTTTGGGGATTGCAATGGCTTGGGCAAATCACCGCCTATTCATACGGCCCGGAAAGGGCGCCGATCGAATGAGCAAACGTCGTTTGAGTTCCCGTCTACGGATCCAGTTTCTTGGATTGTTCATGCTGTTGGGTATCGGTTCGCTTGGTCTTCGCCTTTGGTGGATACAAGTGGCGCACGGCCAGGAATGGACGGCTCAGATTCGGGGCAGCTCTCAAGCCACTGTGCGCATTCCATCGGTTCGCGGCGAGATCAAAGACCGCAATGGCATCACGCTCGTCCAAAACCGCGCCAGTTACGAGGTCGATTTTTACCTGCCAGAAATGGTCAAAGGGTACCGGGAGCGTTTCGGTTCAGCGCCGACGACTGAATATCGGGCCACGATCAACGGAATGCCAAAGGATTTAAAGGAGCCGGACATCATCAAGATCGTCAATAACGGCATCGTCCCGCGCCTCAGCGATCTTGATCTCGCGCACGATTACAATGCGGGCCGGTTGCAGAAACAATATCGCAACGACACCGAAATTCCATTTTCCTACGTGAAAGACATTGATTTTCCAACGCTGGCGAAATTCTCCGAGCACGATGTCGGATTGCCAGGAGTGGAGCTAACCATTAAACCGGTGCGTTCGTACGTTTACGGTGCTCTTGCCGCGCATCTCCTAGGCTACGTCGGCATACCAAACGACATCGATAAAGAGGAAGCAGCAAAATTTACGTTTTACCAGGAAGACGTGGAGGGAAAATCGAACGTCGAAAAAATCATGGACGAGTATCTGCGCGGAAAACCTGGAGTGCGTTATTTACGGCGCAACGCAAAGGGTACGATTGATGGTATCCTGCGGGAAGATCCTCCGGAGCAAGGCGCTAATGTCTTCCTGACGATCGATGCGCGCATCCAAGCGATCGCAGAGGAGGCGCTGCGCGCCGTACCCCGCGCAGGTGCGGTCGTTGTCGATCCAAACAATGGCAACATCTTGGCGATGGCTTCTGTGCCATCGTTCGACCCGAATACTTTCATCCCCAGTATCAAGGCAAACGATTGGAAAGCATTGCAGAAGGACGAGGGCGATCCATTAATTAACCGTGCCATTAGCTGCTTGCCGCCAGGCTCGACTTTCAAGCTCATCACGTCACTTGCTGGGTTGCGGGGTACGAAAAATCTTGCAGGTGCACATTACAGCTGCGGTGGCGGTGTGAGTTACGGCGATCACTTTTTCCGATGTTGGGTAGCCGAGAAGCATTACACGCACGGAAATATCGGACTCGCCGATGCGCTTAAGGTGTCGTGTGACTCGTTTTTCTACCAGTACGGTAACGCAGCAGGTATTCGGTCGATTGACGATGTTGGCAAGATGTTGGGAATTGGTGAAGAATCGGGTCTGCAACTGTCAGGCGAACAAACCGGCAATATGCCGGGGCCGGAGTGGATGCAAATTCACCACCCGCAGGAGAGGTGGTCGCAAGCGCAAACCGCCAATGTTTCCATTGGCCAGGGCTACACACTTGTTTCGCCTCTGCAATTGGCGATGACCTACGCCACAATTGCAAACGGCGGCACATGCTATTATCCTCGCTTGGTCGATAAAGTTTTAAAGCAAGACGGCTCTCCAGTGGTGGATGAGCAAGGCAATCCAGCGGCAGCAGCCCCGCGCGTCCGGTCGGACTTACGCCAGGAAATCTCGGCCGACAAAATCGAACTCGTCCGCAAGGGCCTCTGGAAGGTTGTTAACGAAGACGGTGGCACCGGCGGAAGAGCACGTTTGAAAGATTGGGTAGTAGCGGGTAAGACTGGCACCGCGCAGGCCAGCGAACGCGGAAAAGAGGAAAACGTGGCTTGGTTTGCCTGTTTCGCGCCGTTTGATCACCCGAAGTATGTCGTCGTAGTGATGGTGCAAGGAGCCTCCGGGCACGGCGGCGAAGTTGCAGGTCCGATTGCCGACAGAATTTTGGAGCGCTCGCTCGCGCAGGATGAAGGAAAGTTCGATATGCAGGTGGCTTGGCTTCCACCCGCCCATAAGGCCAATCCACTCCAGTTGATCAAGGCTGTCAGTTATAACGGCAAGGGAGGGAATCTCGGCAGTGACGACGAAGAAGGTGCCAGTGATTCGCAAAATGCGCCTGCGCAAATGGCAAGCTCAGACGCTTCGCCTGACGTCGAGCCGGAAGCAGATTCTCAGGGAAAAGTGCGCCGACGAGGAAATGCTCCTGTGGCCCACGCTGTCCCCGCCGCGCCAGCCGCCCCCCGCAACTTCTTCCAGCGGATGTTTGGAATACACCCCCGCCAGGCGCCTTCCCCTCCGCCGCCTAATCGTCAGCGCACAACTACAAGATGAACCTTCGAGCGGCATCGCTACTGCAGATTGGGCCGCCATTTTGGTTGATGACCTGCCAACCCCTCCATTTTTATGATAAACAAAGTGAGAAAGATTTTAGGTCTTCCTTTACGCAAGACCGGCAACAAACTCATACTGAGCGTGGAGAAACTCGAGACCCGTGTGGCTTTGCTCGAGGGCGGCCGGCTCGAGGAATACAGTGTCGAGCGTAAGAGCTCGAGGAATATCGTAGGCAGCGTCTACAAGGGCAAAGTTAAAAACATCGAAATGGGTTTGAAAGCGATGTTCGTTGACATCGGCTTTGAGAAAAATGCGTTCCTCCACTTTTGGGACGCGATTCCCGCCGCGCTCGACAGCGGGATCGAGGAAATCGACAGGCGGGCCAATAAGCAACCTCGCAAACGGATTACGGTTAAAGACATCCCGGCAATCTACCCGGTCGGTTCGGACGTGATCGTGCAGGTTACCAAGGGCCCGATCGGCACCAAAGGGCCACGCGTCACGACGAATCTGAGTTTTGCGGGCCGATATCTGGTGCTGATGCCTTTCAGCGATCGCAGCGGTATTTCGCGAAAAATCGAGGAGCCCAAAGAGCGTGAGCGGCTGCGCAAGGTCCTGCGCCAGCTGGATATCCCGGAAGGTGTTGGCGTGATTATCCGCACCGTCGGAGAAGGCCAGCGCGCGAGGTATTTTGTGCGTGATCTGCGTGTACTTCTCGACCAGTGGGCGAAAGTCGAGCGTGCGATTCGGGATAACCCTGCGCCGTGCCGACTTTTCGAAGAACCCGATTTGGCTGAGCGCACCGTGCGCGATTTTCTTACCGAAGAAATCAACGAAATCATTTGCGACGATCGGGCGGCGATGGATCGGATGATCGACATGGTCGGTCAAATCTCCCGGCGTGCGCGAAACCGCGTTCGCCACTATGACGGCGCGACACCCATTTTCGAAACTTACGGTGTGCAAAAGCAGATCGACGACGCATTTCATCGGCAGGTCTGGCTCAAGTGCGGCGGCTACATTGTGATTGATGAGACTGAAGCGTTGGTAGCGATCGATGTGAACACCGGACGTAACAAAGGCGGGCGCGACGTCGAGAAGACCATCCTGCAAACCAATTTGGAAGCGGCAGACGAAATCGCACGCCAGCTCCGATTACGCAACATTGGCGGGCTGATCATTGCCGATTTTATCGACATGAAAGGCCGCAAAGATCAGCAGGCGGTCTATGCCTTGATGAAGGAGCGGCTCAAGCGCGACAAAGCCAGAACCCACGTCCTGCCGATTTCGCAACTCGGGCTGATGGAAATGACGCGCCAGAGAGCGCAGGAAAGCCTCAGCGATACTATTTACGAAAATTGTCCGTACTGCGGTGGACGGGGCGTGGTGAAAACCACCATGACCACGAGCGTGGAATTGCACAGAACACTTAACACCGTGATGCGGAGATACCAGGACTCTATCCACGACATTCGGGTCATCCTGAACCCGGACGTTTTAAAGCGCTTGAAAGAGGAAGACGAAGAACTCCTGGTCGAACTCGAGCGCCGTTATGCGGGACGTTTGATGTTTCGAGGCGACCCGACGTTTCATCACGAGAAGTTTGTCATTACCGACGCAAATAGTGGGGTAGAACTCAAACCCTAAAACCGGTTAGCTGCAGTTGAAAGCGCTTGCAATCTCGGGTGATCCGGCTCACACTCACCGCATCCAAACGCCGCACGGAAGTCCGCAGTCGTTTATCGATTGGGACGCGCCCTCTGAAGGGACTTAACCAAAAAGGAGAAATAGATGAAAGAGCTGCTGTTGTGCGTGGTAGCGGTGGGTTTATTCGCTTCAGCTGCTTTCGCAGGTGCTGACTATTCAGGGAAGGAAATGAAGCAGGTTGCTCCCCCGCCCTGCCCCGAGTGGTACGCAAACAACGAGTTCAACGTGAGCCTGTGGGGTACCTACATTTTCACGGGAACGAATTGGGGAGATGACCGTTACATTGAGGCCGACCACGCTTGGGGCGGTGGCGGAGATATCAAATACTTCTTCATGCGTTACTTCGGCATCGGAATTGAAGGATGGGCGGCGAGTGCCAGACAAGCGCGACAAAGTACCTTCATCGATTTCAGCGACGGGATTTTTGAGAGTAACACGGGGCGCACCAGCAACACCATCGGTGCTGCGTTGGGAACGCTGACGTTGCGTTATCCAATTCCTTGCAGCCGCTTTTCGCCGTACATTTTTGGAGGCGTTGGGGCCATCTTTGGAGGTGGTCAGCGGGCGAAAAACGTGCGCGTTGCTGAAGCTGGGGAAGGATTCGACGTCGTAGAGACACAATTCACAGGAGCCCAAACGGAGGGACTCGGCCAGGTGGGTGGCGGCATCGAAGTCCGCTTCACGCCGCATATCGGTTGGGTCAGTGATTTCAGTTGGAATTTCGTCAACGGCCCCGACAACAACTTCGGAATGGTCCGCACAGGCGTAAACTTCGCGTTCTAAGCGATTCCACGGGACGGTTTAAGATAGCGACGTTTCGGAACACTGGGACGCCGCAGGGTTTGTGCATGCCAGATTTGCGAAGGCAGCTGCTGCACACGAAATTATTACGATGTCTTTTGCGCGAACATTGGACAGTCTTGCTTTGAGAAAATCGCACCTCATCGAACGCTTCGAGCATCTCATCGCCGCAACATCCGATTACGAACTCGAAGCGATGGCGCAAACTTCGCGCGCGCTGACAATAAAAAACTTTGGGCGCACAATGCGCCTGTTCGCGCCGCTATATCTTTCGAACGAATGCATCAATAATTGTCAGTATTGCGGTTTTTCGAGGGATAATCCGATCCTCCGCGTCACGCTTGATGTCGAGGAAGTTGTTGCCGAAGCGCGGCACCTGGCTTGTCAGGGATTTCGCCACATTCTTCTGGTTGCTGGCGAGCATCCCAAATTTGTGAGTGGCGATTATCTCACGGAGTGCGTGCGTGCGCTCGTGCCGGATTTCTCTTCGATCTCTATCGAGGTCGGTCCGATGGATACCGAGGATTATCTGCCCATTGTTGAGGCCGGTGCCGAAGGGTTGGTCGTTTATCAGGAAACGTATAACCGCACCGTCTATGCGGAAATGCACACGGCTGGGCCAAAACGCGATTTTAGTTATCGACTTGATTGTGCCGAGCGTGGATACACTGCCGGGTTCCGCCGCCTCGGCATCGGTGCGCTGATCGGGTTATCGCCTTGGCAGGATGAAGCAATCGCGCTGGCAGCGCATTTGGAACATTTATTCAAACACTGCTGGCAGGCGCAGATTACCGTAAGCGTGCCCCGGTTGCGTCCGGCAGCTGGCGGATTCGGTCCACTCTTCGCGATGAGTGACCGCGAACTTGTGCAATTGGTGTGCGCATTGCGCATTGCCTTCCCGCAGCTTGGAATCGTGCTCAGCACGCGCGAGCGCGCGCCACTGCGCGATGCGCTTGCCTCGATCGGGATAACAATGATGAGCGCGGGCAGTCACACCGAACCCGGCGGTTACACCCGACAAGGACGTGAACATCTCCATCGCACGGTACGGGGTCGCATTGTCGCACCCGAATATGAGAGCGGCAAAGACGAACTCGCCACTGGCCAGTTCGAGATCAGTGACGAACGTTCCCCCGGCGAGATCGCCGCAGTCCTCCGCGGTCGCGGCATCGAACCGGTTTGGAAGGATTGGGACCAGGCCCTGTGCGGAGTATGAGGATTTCACTCAACGGCGAAATAGCCGATACGCACCAAGCGAAAACCATCGCGGAGCTGATCGAGCGTTATCACCTGCCGCCGCGATCGATTTTGGTGGAACATAACGGCGTGGCCGTGCACCGACACGAATGGACGCTGCGAACTCTATCGGAAGACGACCGCATTGAATTTGTCCGCGTGGTTGCAGGTGGATAATCAATATTGATTACACCTGTGCTGCGCCTTTCACCACGACACGCATTCCATCAGTTTCGATAACGGTGACCACTGTTTGCGGTGGGATGAATTCTCCTTCGGTGACTACATCGACCACATGATCGGCGAAACGCGCTTTGCCGCTGGGCCGCAATACTGTGACGGCTGTGCCTTGCATTCCAGGCGCGAGCGCAAGTGCAGTTGCGAACTGCCGCGGCACGCCAACCAGCGATGGACCCGGCGGATTTGAATCGATTAACGCGAATCGCCGATACAAGCTCGTACGCGGCAGGTAACGCGCAAGAAGTGCAATCACGATAAATGATCCCACAATCGCGATGAGCATATTGAGCAATGGGATGGCAAGAGCTTTGCCGGTCGGAAGAAACGGTTGGCGCGGATAGCGATCGATCATTGTCCAGAGCAAGGACGCGATCATCAGAAAGACGCCAAGCACTCCGAAAACGATCGTGCTGTGTGCGAAGAAGAGTATCTCGATCAATATCAGAACCAACCCGAGAACGAAAAGCGCGACGACCTCCCACCCGGCGAGCCCGGCCAGGTAGTGGCCCAGGAAAAAGAGTGCGAAGCAGATTGCAGAGATTACGCCCGGCCACATGGCTCCGGGAATCTTGAACTCCAAATATGCGCCCAGAATTCCGCCCAGCAACAACAACGGCGCCAGCGCAGTGATCCAAAAGGCGATTTGCTCGAACCCAGTCGGCTCGATCGTGACCACCTCGCCCTTCAATCCGGCTCTTCTGGTCAGATCAGCAATCGAATCGACAATCCCTTCCGCGAGCAACGGTTTGCCGTCGGCCTTTACGACCGCTTCCTGTGCATTGATCGCGAGGACTGTGCCTTTGGGGTGAACGATGCGATCGCCAATTTTTACTTCCTTGTCTTTATTCATGAAGGCTTCAGCCAATTCGGGATTATGCCCGTTCTTAGTGGCCGAGGCTCGGATGAGCGCAGACCAATACGAAATTGTTTTTTCTTTTGCTGTAGCGGGAAGATCTTCGCCTGTTGAAAGGATCGGTGCAGCGGCGCCGATGGCGCTCACGGGCGCCATGTAAATGTGTTGGGTCGCGATGGCGATAAGCGCCCCCGCCGATCCAGCATTTGTGTTGATGAAGGTGTACGTCGGGACTTTGATTTGATTCAACGCATTCACAATGTCGGTGGCTGTATCAAGCCGACCGCCGTAGGTGTTCATGTCGAAGACGATCGCAGAAGCCTGATTGCTCTCGGCCATTTTCACCGCCCGCCGCAAAAACGTCAGCAACGATGGCGAGACTTCGCCATGCAAAGGCACCACGATAATGTCGCCTTTGCGAATTGCCTCACGGGCAGGAGCCGCCGCAGGGACGCCAAGGACAAAAGCGACGCAAATGCTGATTGCGAACATCTTCATGTTTTCAATTGCTCAGGCGCGGATAAACTTGGCAGCTTCTCTGTGGCAATTCCATCAGAAACAATCGAGCAAGTCGCAGCCGCAAACGACATCGTCGAAGTGATCGGTTCGTATTTCCCGCTGAAACGAGCTGGAGCGAACTTCAAGGCGCTCTGCCCGTTTCATCAGGAGAAGACGCCTTCATTCATAGTGAGCTCAAGCCGCCAAACATTTCATTGCTTTGGCTGCGGTGCCGGCGGCAGCGTTTTCCGCTTCGTGATGGAATACGAACACATCGATTTTCCGTCAGCCATTCATAAGCTTGCAGCACGCGCGGGCATAACCATAGTCGAAAGCCGTGGCGCGGCAGAGGAAGACCGACAATATGAGACGCGTCGAAAATTGCTAAAATTACATGCCGAAGCTGCCGAATGGTTCCATGAAAACCTGATAAAGAGCGAAGCCGGCGAATCCGCGCGCAAATATTTAAAAGGCCGGGGGATCAGCGGAGAGATTGCGAAACGGTGGCACTTGGGCTACGCGCCGGATGAATGGGATGCGTTCGGCATTTGGGCGCGCGCTAAAGGCTATGAGCATCGCGATCTGCTTGCGAGCGGGCTGCTCAAAACGAGGGACGAAACCGATGTACAGGCGCGCCAGAGCGCGTATGATCGGTTCCGCGGCCGCATCATGTTTCCAATCTGCAATGACGTCGGCGAAGTGATCGCATTCAGTGGTCGGCTGGTTCAAGACGAGCAAGGCGCGGCGAAATATTTGAACTCACCCGAGACGCCGCTTTTTCGAAAGGGCAACGTGCTGTTTGGATTGCACAAATCCAAACGCGCTTTGATAGAAGCGAACTCTGCGATCGTCTGCGAAGGCCAACTTGATTTGATCAGCCTGTTTGAGTCTGGGATCGGGAATGTCGTCGCGCCACAAGGAACCGCGTTCACGGAAAATCAGGCCCGCGTGCTTAAACGGTACGTGAAGGAGATTGTGCTCTGCTATGATTCCGATACAGCGGGCCAAAAAGCAGCTGAGAAATCGTTAACTCCACTGCTCAGGTCAGTAGCCCACACAGCTTGGTACAATGCATTGTCCAATCATTTTTACGTACGAATTGCGGAGATGCCGCCGGGCAAAGATCCTGACGCGCTGGTTCGCGAAGAAGGTGCTGATGCTTTCCGTGAGAGAATTGCTAACGCGCCAGACTTTTTCGACTATTGGATCGACCGACAGAGTAGGAAGACGGATTTGTCATCATTGAAAGCGAGGATAGAGCTAGCCGCTTCTCTTGCGAGCACGGTTTCTGAAATACACGACCCAATGTACCGCGGCGAAGTCGAGCACAAGGTCGCAGCTCGGTTGTCGATTCCGGTCGGTGAGTTCAAGGCCCTGATCAAAAGGCCTTCAATTGCCCCAGTTCCAACTGGGCCTGAACAGGTCGAGGTTGCCCGCGGCCACGATATCGCAATGATTTCGATGCTCGCGTTGCGAGATGAACGATCGCTTCATTTTCTGCTCGAACAGAATTGGCGCGAGGTCTTGGAAGAAACGCCGGGCACTGATTTGCTTATACGAATCTTGGAAAGTGACGCGGCTCCAAACGATCCGGCCTCGCTCAACGCTTTCATGTCCAAGCTTTC
>Ga0126381_100001083_pt1 | contig 29532 bp, 31 predicted proteins | sample PanSoiMetPlot_28_FD_96465 | JGI IMG/M metagenome (GOLD analysis project Ga0126381, IMG submission 96465) | Tropical forest soil microbial communities from Panama - MetaG Plot_28 | ecosystem: Environmental > Terrestrial > Soil > Tropical forest > Bulk soil | place: Panama | collected 2016-02-17
ATGTGGCGTATCAAGGGTCCTGATTGGATCCGAAGCGGAAGTCGCGAGCAGCGCGGCGTTACGAAAGCACCTCCGCGCATCGCATGATCTGGAGGTGACGCGATGGACCTATCGTTCAACGAACATCAGCGGATGCTGGCGCACAGTGCACGGACCTTCATGCAGCGCCGGATGCCGAAATCGGCCATCGTGGCGCTGCAGAAATCCGAGACCGGGCTTCAGCCCCAGACCTGGAGCACTCTCGCAGAACTGGGATGGCTCGGTCTGCTGATACCCTCCCAATACGGCGGCGGCGGCGCGACGCTGACCGACGCGGCGGCCCTGTACGAGGAATTCGGCCGCGGGCCCCTGCCCGGGCCCTTTTTCAGTTCGGGCGTGCTCAGCGCGCTGACGGTGCTGGAAGCGGGTGACGCGGAGCAGCGCCGGCGTCTCCTGCCCGAGATTGCCTCGGGCCGCGAGATTTTCACCGTTGCGATAACCGAGCCGCGGCGGTCATGGGGACCGCAGGGCGTGGCGCTCCAGCCATATCGGCGCGGTGATCGTTACGTGCTTGACGGCGTTAAGCTCTTCGTCAGCGACGCCGTTGCGGCGTCGCATCTCATCGTGGCCGTTCGAGCCGGGTCCGGCGGCGACGGGCTAAGCCTGCTTATCGTGGACAAGAAGACCAAGGGCGTTTCCACCCGCAATCTGCCCGGATTGCTGAGCTGGCAGGGTGAAGTGTCGTTCGAGGGCGTGGAGTTGCCCGCCAGCGCGCTGCTGGGCGGGCGCGAAAACGCCGGCTGGGCGGCACTGACGCGCGCGATGGAGCGGGCGCTGGCAGTGTTGTGCGCCTACCAGGTCGGCAGTTGCCAGGCGGTGTTTGAGATGTCGGTGGAATACAGCCGCACGCGGGTTCAGTTCGGTGTTCCGATTGGCCGCTTCCAGCGCGTGCAGGACCATATCGTGCGGCTGGTGAATCATCTGGACGCCGCCCGCTGGACGACCTACGAGGCGCTATGGAAGCTGGACAGCGGTCGCCCCGCGGCGGATAGCGTGCATCTGGCCAAAGCGGTTACAGCGGAGGCGCACATGGAGGCGTGCAACGCCGCCCACGAAGTCCACGCCGGAATTGGATCGTCGCATGAATACGGCCTGACGCCGCATACGCAACTGTCGCGCACGCTGTTCAATTACCTGGGCGATCCCAAGTGGCACAAGCGGCGAATGGCTGATGTGCTGCAGTGGTGAAAGCGCGGCGGAGAATATCATCTAAGAAAAAGCATCAGGAACCGCCACGCAAGCCGAGCCACGCGCAGGTAAGCCTGGGAGAAGCCCGGAAATCTCCGAGCACAACCGCTACTCGACTTGCAGATGATCGTCGAGGTTCATTGCGCCGGTGATCATCGAGGCTTCATCTTCAATCGTCTCGCGATCGGCGTCGCTGCGTACCTTTCCCCACAGCGAAAGCGTCGAGCCGTGCATTTGAAAGCGCACCGCGCCGAAGCCCTGCGCGTCGAGCATCTGGCGCAGCAGCGCGCCCCGAATCGGCTCGACGCCCGCGCCTTCGGGATCGGCGTAGCCGCTGTCGCCCGAATGGGCGGCAGGCGGCGGCTCGGACGGAGCTGTGTTGCTCGAATCAATCGTGGAAAAGACCGAGGACAAGAAGAACAGCAGCTTCACCACGGCTATCCCCAAAATCGCGACCACGGCAAAGGTTAGCCATCCCGAACTGCGTGCGCGTACAGGATGCGACAGGGAGGACCTGGCGCTCGGCTGGTAGTGCGGCTGCGAGGGTTGGGTCAGCGTGATCGTCTGCGCGTTGGGGTCGTCGGCAACGTGAGCCGCCTCCAGCAGGGCCCGCAGGTCGGCCGCGCAGTAGCTGCAAAAACGCGAATCGCCCGGAATCGATCGGGTGCAGGCAGGGCAGGCGATATCGCCGGTGACGGTCAGCAGGGTCGGCGTGGAGGGGGCTGAAGCCGGCGGCGGGGTCGCGGAAGGCGACTTGAGCGGGAGTTGCATCTGCGGCTGGCTCGGCGGGCCGGAGGCCGCTGCATGGGAACCGTTGGTCAGCGGAACGGCGCCATTTTTAATCGCCAGCAGCCGGCGCTTCATTTCATCAACGTCGCGGATGCGCCGCTCGACGTCGTACATCAGCGCCTCGCTGACCAGATCGGCCAGGGCAGGGTTAAGGTGCGGGCAGAGCTTGCGCAGCAATGGAAAACTGAAAGGCGGCTCAGTTGTCGGATCGCGGCCCGATAGCGCGTGATGCATCGTGGCGCCCAGCGCGTAGAGGTCGGAGCGGGTCTCCACCTTGCCGCGGTATTGTTCGGGCGGCGCGTAGCCTTGCGTCCCGACCATCGTGGCGCTGCTCAAGGGCTGGAAATGCCGCGCGATGCCGAAGTCGATAAGCTTCACCTGCCCGCCGGGCGTGACCATGATGTTCGATGGCTTGAGATCGCGGTAAATGACCGGCGGTTCGCGATGGTGCAGGTACTCCAGTGTTTCAAGTACTTGCAAAGAGATCTCGATTACGCGGTTCTCGGGCAGTTTGCCGCCGCCGGCCTTGATCTCCTCCTCCAGCGTCGCGCCCGCGACGTATTCCATCACCAGGTAATGGCGATTCTTTTCGCTGAAGCGATCGTAGATGCGGGGAATGTGTTCGTGATTGAGTTCGGCGAGCATGTCCGCTTCGCGCTGAAAGCCGACCACGGCTTGCTGCTGCACGTCGGGGTTGCTGATTGCGTCGACCATCTCGGCCAACGCGCAGGGACGGGCGGCCAGGCGAAGATCCTCGGCCAGGTAGACCATCTTCATGCCGCCGCCGCCGAGCAGGCGTGAGACGCGGTAGCGGCCGCCGATGATTGTGTTGGGCGCGATCATTGGCGGTCGGTCAGACCGTTGAAACGGCCCGCGGTGGAAAGCGGGGAGCGAGGAAATTCGAGTGCGCCCCCAAGTGCGGCGTTGACGGCGCATATCAGGTGCAGCACCAGTCCGATAGGACCGGCGGCGTAAGCGGCGGCTACTCCAATCAGCCACGCCGCGGCGATCAGGCGCTTGCCCTTATAGAACTGACCGAGGCCCGGTATGATGCTCAAGGCCACGGCGATCCAGGGATTCCAGTTCAGATTGTGCTTGAAGTGCAGGCTGGCGCCCAGCGAGGCCCCGCACTCCTTGCAAAAGCGCGCGTCGCCCACCACCACCGGGTGACCGCAACTGGAGCAAAAGCGTGGACCCGCCATCACCGCCCGCAGGCCGCTGAAACAGCAGTTTCGCAGTCCGCTCTCCGATTCTTATCTATTCCCAGGGAAATACAGGTTTGGGCAGGAAGCCGGTTGTTATGCAGGTCATCGGGCACAGGTTTAAGCGCAGTCGTCAAAAATATCACTTCGCCAACATCCTGCTAGACCCGGAACTGAAACTGCGCGTCACCCAGGCGGATCGTGTCGCCGTCGCGCAGCGCCACCGCTTCGCCGATCCGCTTGCCGCTCACAAAGCTGCCGTTTTGGCTGCCCAGGTCTTGCAGACAAAACGACCCATTGAGCATCGCAATATTGGCATGATGGCGCGAGATTGATTGATCGGTAACCACCAGATCGTTATCCAGCGAGCGGCCGATTCTGGTCGGTCCGTCGTGGCCCAGATGGATCCGCTTTCCGGTGGCGTCGATCAGGCATGGTCCGCCAGAGGCGCCGTCCTGGTGTGCCACCACCATCGGCCGGGGGGCGGCCACTGCTCCGCCCGGCTGCGCATTGCGCAGGAAAAATCGCACCTGGTAGCCGCCGAGCCCGATCAGATCGCCGTGATGCAGAGGCGCGGTTTCGATCCGCAGGCCGTTTATGAAGGTACCGGGGTCGCGGGTCAGGTCCTTAAGGGTGAAGTCGGATCCGCTGCGTTGAATTTGCGCATGACGCGGCGCAATCGCGGGGTCACCGAACAGTCCGATATCGCATTCTTCCGCGCGTCCCACCGTGGCGAGGGATTTTTCCAGGCGAAACTCGCGTCCGCGCAGCCGCCCGGCTTCCACCTTAAGCCAGGCAACCTTGGTCAATTCCTGGACCAACCCGATGAACAATCCAATCATCAGGCCAATCGCGCTCAAGCCGAACAGGCGCGAGAAAAGGCCGCCGCCCGATACCACGCTGATCGCGTCGAAGGTAACTCCGCCCAGGAAACCGCCGGCTAGTCCCCCGGCTGCTCCCTTAAGGATATTGGGCGGAGAGAACGTGGCAATTCCGACGCCGGCGCCGAGCATCAATCCCATCATGCTCCAGCCCACCAACCGCCCCATGATCAGGTAGCCGATACCACCGGCCTGCCCGACGCGCCATCCGCCGGCGTTGAGGATCGCTGCAAAAGCCGAGTTCGAATAGTAGGTTGCGGGAAGTGAGAGCAGGGCGCAGAAGACAAAACCCTGCACCAGGCGCTTCTTGACCAGCGGGGTCAATTCCAGAACCTGGTCTTGGGAAGCGTTGATCAGTCCACCGATTAACCCCGACAGCAGCGCCATTGCGCCGAAGTTTAGGTAAAGGGCGGCGGCCGAGGGTTCCTCAGTCAGCGAATGGCCGTGGGTGGCAAGTTCCACCGGGAGCCATCCCACAAAACCTCCGGCCAGCCCGGCCAGGCTCTTGAAAATCAGGTCACGCCGGTTGATAACGCCTTCCATCTCCAGTCAAAGGCCGCGCACGGGTTTCGAAGACATTCACGCGGCTTTTAAAACATCATATCCTGCCGGTAAACAGGAACAAGCCGCCCCTCCACAGGGTGGACGAGCAGCGCTTGGGAAGTGATTATTGGTAGGCCAGTTCGAGGGCGGAATGGAGCGCGAAAGTATGAGGATCGACAACCTGGTTCCGGAACGGTTCGGCCCGCTGCAGGACGTGCGGATCCTGTCCAGCGGAACGCTAATTGCGCAGCCGTGGGCGGCCGAACTCGCGTCCGAGATGGGAGCGGAGGTGATTCAGGTCGAACGGCCCCGTGTGGGAGATAGCGGATGGCGCACGCTGGGAATCCGCCTGTCGGCCGCGGACGGCAGTCCGCCGGTGGCGACCAACTGGATCCAGGAGCGGCGCAACATGTTTTGCGTCTCGCTTGACCTGACCAAGCCGCGGGGCCGCGAGTTGTTCCTGAAAATGGTCGCCCGTGCCGATATCTGGATGGAAAGCTCCAAGCCCGGCACCTGTTCAAAATTCGACCTGCACGACGAGACGGTTTTCAAGGTCAACCCCAAGCTCGTGATCACGCACGTCTCGGGCTACGGGCAGACTGGAGATCCCGGCTATATCCATCGCGCGTCCTACGACATCGTCGGCCAGGCTTTCGGCGGAATGATGTATCAGACCGGCTTCCCCGACCCGGACCCGCCCACCCGCGCCGCGCCATGGACCGCGGACTACATCACCGCGCTATTTACGCTGTGGTCGTCGCTGGCGGGTCTGACTCATGCGCGCAGCACGGGGCAGGGGCAGTCGATCGATTTGGCTCAGTACGAGGCTATCCACCGTACTTTGGGCGGCACGATGATGGAGTACTTCGAGCAAAAGGTGGTGCGCGAGCGCAGCGGAAATCGCGCGCAGGGCTTCCAGCCGCTCAACACGTTCGCCGCCAAGGATGGATGGGTCGTGGTAGGGGCCGTGGCGGACGTTTACAAGCGGTTGTGCCGCGTAATCGGTTTGGAGGGCGACGATCCGAAATGGCAGAGCGCGCGCGTCAACCTGGAATCGGTTGAGGGAATCGAATTCGACGCAATTTTAAGCGGATGGATCAACGAGCGCACGGTTGAACAGGTCGTGCACGCGATGAACGAGGAGCAGGTTCCTTGCTCGCGCATCCTGTCCAGCGACGCGATGGCTAACGATCCGCATTACAAGGCGCGTGGAATGCATATCGAATGGCGCGACGAGCAATTGGGCCGCAATGTCAAGGGGATGGGTATCGTGCCGAAGTTCAGCCGCACTCCGGGCAAAGTATGGCGCGGCTCGGTGAAGATCGGGCACGACAATGAATTGATCTATGGCAAGGTGCTGGGCCTGAGCGGTAAGGAGATCGAAGACCTGCGGCAAGGGGGTGTGATTTAGTCAGTTCTCAAGGATTTTCTCCCCGAATCGGGGGAGATTCGCTTGATTTTGAAGTGAGAGGACTACTTGTGCGCCCCTTCCGATCCGGGGTGTTGGCGGCCTCAGGTGTGCCTTCCGGGAGCCCACCGCCCTGGAGATATTCGAACTTGAGCTTGTTGTCCGCCGCGTCCACCGTTACGTGGCCGCCGCCGTTTAGACGGCCGAACAGGATCTCGTCGGCCAGCACGCGCGCGATTTCCGTTTCAATCAGACGCGCCATCGGCCGGGCCCCGAAGCGGGGGTCGTAACCGTGCTCGGCGAGCCATCGCCGCGCCGCCTCCGTGATTGACAAATCGACCTTCTGCGCCGCCAACCGCTCGCCCAGCTCGCCGATAAATTTGTCCACCACTCGTTCCATCACCGGAGGTGAGAGCTGCACAAACTCGACAACCGCGGAGAGCCGGTTTCGGAATTCGGGGCTGAACATGCGGTCGATCGCGTCCTTGGGCGTGCCCGAGCGGTAATCCTTGCCGAACCCGATCATCGCGCGGCTGAGTTCGCCCGCGCCGGCATTGGTGGTCATCACCAGGACAACGTTGCGAAAGTCGGCTTTGCGTCCGTTGTTGTCCACCAGCGAGGCGTGGTCCATCACCTGCAGCAGAATGTTGAACAGGTCGGGATGGGCCTTTTCGATCTCATCGAGCAGCAGCACGCTATGCGGTGTGCGGTTGATCGCATCGGTGAGCAAGCCGCCCTGATCGAAGCCGACGTATCCCGGCGGGGCGCCAATCAGGCGTGAGACAGTGTGGCGCTCCATGTACTCACTCATATCGAAGCGGATGAACTCGACGCCCATCACCTTGGCGAGTTGACGTGCCACTTCGGTCTTGCCAACCCCGGTCGGTCCCGCGAACATGAAGGCGCCCACCGGCCGGTCGGGATGGGACAGGCCACTGCGCGACATACGGATCGCGCGCGCCACCGCCTCGATCGCATGGTCCTGACCGTAAACGACCTTCTTGAGGTCCTCTTCCAGCGTTTCCAGTTTGACCCGGTCGGTTGCGGAAACGGTGCGCTCCGGAATCTTGGCGATCCGCGACACGACGCGCTCGATTTCCTTCGTGTCCACTACCGCGGTTTCGCCGTCGGCGGCGGCCAGCCGCGCGCCCACGCCCGCCTCGTCCATCACGTCGATCGCCTTGTCGGGCAGGTAGCGATCATTGATGTAGCGCGCCGACAGCTCGACGGCCAGTTCCAGCGCCTCTTCCGTATAGCTGACGTTATGATGCTTCTCGTAGTAGCCCTTGAGCCCGGCCAGAATCTGGCGCGCTTCCTCGCGCGTGGGCTCCAGCACGTCGATACGCTGGAAGCGGCGCGCCAGCGCCTTGTCGCGGTCGAAGGAGCGCTTGTACTCCTGGTAGGTGGTCGATCCGATACATCGCAGCTCGCCCGAAGCCAGCGAGGGCTTGAGCAAGTTGGAGGCGTCCATGGTGCTGCCCGAGGCAGCGCCCGCTCCGACAATGGTGTGAATTTCGTCGATAAAGAGGATGCGTTTGGGATTACCGACCACGGCCTTGAGCACGCCCTTTAAGCGCTGCTCGAAGTCGCCGCGATACCTGGTGCCGGCCAGTACCGCGCCCATGTCGAGCGCGTAGATCTCGCAATCCCGAATCGGCGCGGGCACGTCCCCTTTGTGGATCGCCAGCGCCAGTCCTTCGACGATCGCGGTCTTGCCGACGCCGGCCTCGCCGACAAAGATCGGGTTGTTCTTGCGGCGGCGCAGCAGCACATGGATCGCTCGCTCGAGCTCGTTCTTGCGCCCGACCAGCGGGTCGATCAGCCCCTTGGCGGCTTTTTCATTCAGATTAATCGCATAGGTCTGGAGCGCCTTGGCAGGAGACTGTTTGCGGCCGGGACCGCGCTCCTCGCCGTCCTCCTCCCCGGTCTCCCCCTCCTCGGCTGCCGCCGCCTTCCCATCCTCTTCGGTCTCGACCTTGGACACGCCGTGCGAGATGAAGTTGACCACATCGAAGCGCGTGACTTCCTCCTCCTGGAGGAAATAGACGGCGTAGGAGTCGGGCTCAGCGAACATCGCGACCAGCACGTTGCCGCCGTTGATTTCCTGCCGTCCTGCCGACTGCACATGAGCGGCGGCGCGCTGGAGCACCCGCTGGACGCCCAGGGCGTAGCGCGGCGACACCTGGCTATGGCCCGGCACGCGCTCAATCTTCTCGTCGAGGAACTTGACCAGGCGCTTGCTCAGGCGCGCCAGATCGGCGCCGCAATGGCGCAGGATATTGCTGGCGGTGGCGTCGTGAAGCATCGCGTAGAGCAGATGCTCCATGCATACATACTCATGGCGGCGATTGGCCGCCTCGGTCATGGCGAGCTGCAAGGTTACCTGCAGTTCGCGGCTGATCATCACACCGGAGGATGCCATAGCTGATTCATCACGGCTCGCGCCGGGCTAGCGGCCCCCGGGCAACCGTCATTCCTTCTCCATTGTACACTTAAGCGGGAACTGATTCTCGCGCGCCAGTTCGTCCACGGTGCGGACCTTGGTCTCCGCGATTTCAAAGGGATAAATCCCCGCGATACCCATACCGTTCTGATGCACGTGGAGCATGATGCGGGTCGCTTCCGTGTGCGGCTTGTGAAAGACTACCTTCAGCAGTTCTACGACGAACTCCATCGGGGTGTAATCGTCATTGAGCAGAATGACCTTGTACATTGACGGCTTTTTGGTTTTGGTCTGCGTGCGACGCTCGACCACCACGTCTTCCTGTCCGCTGCCATTGCCTCGATTGCTCTTTCCCGCTGCCATCGTAGCTCCCGTCGAGCTCAATAGTCAGCCTCTACAATAGCAGAAAGGCATCCCCGGTCAGTAGGGCAGAGCAAGAACCGCCATGAAAGCCGAGGTCGTCTCAGGCATCGCCAAAATTCCCCGTGCGCAATGGAACGCGTTGCTGGCGCCGGACGACACCCCCTTCCTTGATTGGGATTGGCTGGCCGCGATGGAGCAATCCGAAAGCGCCGCGCCCGACAGCGGCTGGGGGCCGCATCATATCGTCGTGCGCGACGGCGCCGGGGCTCTGGTCGCAGCCTGTCCGGTCTACCTCAAGAGCCATAGCATGGGCGAATTCGTGTTCGACCACGGATGGGCGGACGCGGCCGAGCGGGCCGGTCTGCGCTACTTTCCCAAGCTGCTGGTCGCAACTCCGTTTACACCGCACACCGGGCAGCGCTTCCTGGTCCGGCCGGGGGAGGATCGCGCCCAGCTGATCGAAGCCCTTGCCAAAGCCCTTATTTCGCTATGCACTCAAAATCGGCTGTCCTCGGTGCACGTCAATTTCTGCACCGAGGAGGAAGCCGCGGTGCTGTCCCGACTGCAATTCATGGAGCGGCTCGGCTACCAGTACCATTGGCGCAATGCCGATTACGCAAGTTTCGACGACTACCTGGCGCATCTGAAAAGCAAGCGGCGCTACGCGGTGCGCCATGAGCGCGCCATGCTGGAGCAGCAACGCATCGACATCCGCGTCTTTACCGGCGACGAAATTCCCGACGACCTGATGCCTGCGATGTATGCGCTTTACCGTACGACTATCGACAAGCTCTACTGGGGGCGTCCCTACTTGACGGCCAGGTTCTTCGAGCTGATGCTCGCCTTCAAGCGCAATTTGTGTCTGGTGTGCGCGTTTCGGGGCGACAAGCTGGTCGCAGGCACCTTTAATCTGCAAAAGGCGGGCGTGATGTACGGCCGCTACTGGGGAGCATTCCGCGAGCACAAATTCCTGCACTTCAACGTCTGCTACTACGCCGCCATCGAACATTGCATCCGGATGGGCCATCAGCGCTTCGAGCCAGGTGCGGGGGGCGAATACAAATGGCTGCGCGGCTTCGATCCGGCGATCACCCGCAGCATGCACTTCATTACCAATGCGAGTCTGCGCAAGGCGGTCCAGTCATTCCTGCAGCGCGAACGTCGGCAGGTCGAGAAATGGATCGAGGTTGGACATGAGCAGAGCCAGCTCAAGGCGCCGCCGCCCTCCAACGTGGAGCAGGAACCGGGCAGCGAGCCGGAGTGAACGCCGGCGCTGCGGGCGCCGGCCGGGTTGAACCAAAGCAAATATCGCTGGCCTGTGGAAACGGAGGACACCGCGCGCGAGACCCTTCGCTCCGGCTGCCTCCATTCAGGATGGTGTAATTCTATTGCAACGCGAGCCGGGAATAATTCAGCTCACTTGCAGCCCGTCCGCTAGGGTACGTTCGGCATCGGAGTCGGATCGGTAAAGGCTGAATTGGTCTCGGCGTTGAAGAAATACTGCTGGCGGCCGATAAGCAAAATTCCCGCTATTCCCATCAGCCAGACGATACTCACAATGGTCAGCAACTTTTTCATGACGCACAACCCGACCGGCCGCAGCCGGCAAACAAAGGCACTTGGGCGAATGGTCAAGTCATGATTCGTGTTCTCGCGCTTTGACGCCGGGTCCCGCGACCACACCGTGTTCATGGAGGCGCGCGACCTCGCGGGTACTCAGTCCCAAAATTCCGGCCAGCACTTCATCGGTATGTTCACCCAGTATAGGGGCGCGGCGAATGGGCTCCCGCGGCACCTCGCTGAAATCCAACGGCGAACCCGGCATCAGGTAAGTGCCGATCCCGGGATGGTCAACCTCGGCAAACATTGGATTGGCGGTCGAGCATCGCGGGTCTTCGGTCACCAGTTGGCGAAAGGTTTGATAGGGCCCCCACGATACCGTGGTGTCGGCGAAGGTCCGCCGGATTTCGCCCAGGTCGCGTGACGCGAACCAAGGACGCAGCAGCGCGGCGATCAGATCGCGTCCCTGGAAACGGCCGGTTTCGGTGTCGAGGTCGTAGCCGGTGGCGTGTTCAATACTCGCGCAGGCCTCACCGATCCCGGTCGCCTCCTTGAGTGCCGTCCACTGCCGCGCGGTCAGGGCGACGACCATGACGCGCCGCCCTTCGCGGGTTTCGAAATCATGTCCGAAGGCGCCGTACAAATAGTTGCCGTCCTTGGGCTGGTCATGCCCGCCCAGCTGGGCTTCCGCGATGCGCCCCAGGTTTCCGACCATCGCGAACGCCACATCCGACAGCGACAGGCGCAACAATTGTCCCTGACCGGAAAGCCGCCGATGACGTTCGGCGGCCAGCAGCCCGACCGTTGCCAGCGTGCCCAACGCGATGTCCCAGGCGGGCAGCACGCTGTTGAGCGGCTCGGACAGATTGCGCGGACCGGTTGCCCAGGGAAAGCCGGTTGCGGGGTTCACCGTATAATCGACTTCGCTGGTGCCGTCGGGATTGCCGGTCAGCGCGATCATCACCAGGTCCCTGCGACGCTTGGCCAGCGCTTCATAGGCGAGCCATCCGCGGGCCGGAAAATTTGTGACAAACAGACCGTTGCCCTCACCGGACGCGGTGATAAGCGCGGTTGCGAGCTCGCGGCCCTCGGGCGATTGCAGGTCGATCTGGATTGAGCGCTTGCCCTTGTTCAGCCCCGCCCAGAACAGACTTTGAGCATCGGCTGCCAGCGGCCAGCGGCGGTAATCCAGACCGCCGCCGATTTGATCGAAGCGGATCACGTCGGCGCCGAGTTGCGAAAGCGTCATCCCGCACAGCGGCGCCGCCACAAACGCGGAGCCCTCGACGATACGCAGTCCAGAAAGAATTCCCATCACGCCATCACTCCGACGAAACGCCAATCCAGCACGTCCTGGGCGTCGCCATCGCGGTCGGCGCGGACCCGGGAGCGGAGATGAACCAAGCCGCCGCCTCCGGGCAGCGGCTCGCATGCCTCGATTTCCAGCGTGCTGCGCAGCGTATCTCCCTCGCGCACCGGCGCGAGGTGATCGCAACTGTGCCATGCCACGATTGTGGCCAGGTTGGGCAAGGCGCGAGTGGCCTGTGTGGCGGCAATACCAATTGTATGCCCGCCGTAAACAAGCCGGCCGCCGGCACCGGCGCGCACGTCATGATGAACCATTGCAATATTCAACGTCAGCCGCGCCAGTTCGGGAGCCGAAGAAACCAAATCGCCGCCGGCGATCTCACACAATGTGCCGGGAACCAAACCCTCGAAATGCTGTCCGGGAACGGCGGCTCGGAAATCCGCCAGATGCCATTGCGAGGTGGGGCGACGCATGGCTTGCGGGTCAAGGTCTGACGGAATTGATTCCAAATCGTCGTTGCGGCCGGTCGAACCCTTGGGATCGCGCAGCGGAATCATCGCGCATCGGTAGAAATCGAGCACCGGGCGACCCGCCTGGTCGCGCGTGCGCATCCGTAAAGCGGCCAGACCGGTTGCGGCGCGCCCTTCGCGCACACGGTTTTGCCGCAGCGCAACAATTTCGGTGGTGGTGTAGAGCGTGTCCCCAATACAGGGAAGGCGCAAAAACATGAACTGTTTGTAAAACAGATTGGCAACTACGCGATGAGTGACGAGAGTGGACTGTCCGATTGCGATGTCCCAAACCAGACCCGGACTGGCGAGCACGCCGCCGGTCACGCGCCGGCTCAGTTCCGCATCCAGCGCCAGGCGGAGCCTGCCGCCGACAATCGACCTGTGGAGTGCCGCAAGACCGTCCGTCAGCGTCTGAGCAGGGGCGCTGCCAGGGAATGGGCCAATCTCCAAGTCTTCGAAGTACGGCCCTGAGACTATCGGCGCATCCGACTTCATCGGAACACCTCAATAACTGGCGGACCAACCAACGTGATGGTACACCCGAACGCGTTGACGAGCCAAATAGCATGCTGACTGACAAGGCGGGAGTGCCAAACCAAAATCGGAAGGGCGGCTGATGCCGCCCTTCCGATTTTGGGTTGCTTGCATCCGGCCGAAAATTCGCCGGATGCATTCGTTCAGACTGGGATCGAATAGACGCTCGCCGCGTTGGCGCTCATGAGTTTGCGCAACACGTCATGGCTGATCCCCGCCAGCCCTTCCGCCGGATAACTCAGCGCGGCCGGGTATAAACAGGTCGGATGGGGGAAGTCAGTTTCAAACATCAGGTTGTCCGCGCCCAGCGCTTCCAGCGCAGCCGGCAGGCCCTTGCGCTCGAACCAGAAGCAGGCATAAATCTGCCGGCGGAAATAATCCGACGGTTTCATGCTCAGAATTTCAGACGCTCCAGGTACTTCCTGTTCGAGCTGGTAATCCAACGCTTCAAGCATGAAAGGTATCCAGCCCACTCCGCTTTCAACCGAGGCGAACTTCAGCTTGGGAAAGCGCTCCAGCACGCCGGAGAAAACCAGATTGGCAAGTACGTTGGCGTTGTTGACGAAGAGCATCGCCGACCCCAAGGCGAGCTTTTGATCCGGCGACTGCGAAGGCCATGGCAGCGAGGTGAACCAACTGGACGACTCGTCGCTGGCGCCGATATGGAAGTTGACCGGCATGTTCAGGTCGCTGCACACTTCCCACAGGCGATCCCAATCGCGATGACCCAGGTCGGGCAGCCCGTGGCTTTGCGGATGATTGTTCATGTTGACGCCGCGCAGCCCCATCTTATGGCATCGAACCGCTTCCTGCGCGGATAGTTCGATGTTCCACCACGGCATCATCGCCATCGGGAAGATCCGGTTGCCTGACTCCTGCTGAATCTCGGCCATCGCATCATTATAAATCTGGAAGGAGATAAGCCGGATGTCCTCCGCCAGCTGTGACGCCCGTTGCCCGCCGAAGCCGAGAAAGTTTGGGTAGATGATCTGCGCCCAAATCCCGGTCTCGTCCATGTAGCGCAGCCGCTCCTTGATATTCGAGCCGCCGGGATGCACATCCTCGATACGGCACTGCATGAAACTCCAGCCGCGGATTTTCGAGCCATCTTTGCGAATCACGCTGGCCGGCGTGGCAAGGCCCATCTGGGTGTCTCCGTTGATGATCCAGGTGCGCTTGCCGTCGATTTCTTTGACCTGCGGCACCCGCTCCTTCCATTGCTTGGGCGCCCTGGAGGTCCACAAATCATATGGCTCGGTTAAATGAGTATCGCTGTCGATCACCTTGATGTCTGCGATCGTCTGCCGAAATGCTGCCTCGCGGCTGGACGTCTGCTGTGGAGTGGCTGCCATCTCTGATCATCTCCTACTGCGGGGTTTTGCCAAACTGTAAAGTCGTCATAGCTAGTGGATTTAGGCTCAACTGAATTATGAGCCTTTTGTCGAATTTGTCCATGGGCTGCACGGCCGCCAAACCATGCCCATGGCAGGTCTATGGCGGCGGCTGGCTTTCATTTTCTTCTCGGTAATCTGACAATAGTTGCCTATGGAAGCTGCGGGGAACCACCAACTGCAGGGCAAGCATTGTATGATCACCGGAGCCTCCTCCGGGCTGGGACGAATCACGGCGATAGAACTGGCGCGGATGGGCGCCAATCTGACGCTGGTATGCCGCAACCGTGCCCGCGGCGAGGAAGTCATTGCCGAGATTCGCGACAAGACCGCCAATCGCACGCTCACGTTGATGCTTGCCGATCTGTCCCGGCAGCAATCGATCCGCGAGCTGGCCGCCGCCTTCATCGACCGCGGCGAACCATTGCATGTGCTGGTGAACAACGCCGGCGTTTTCAACCTCAAGCGCGAAGTGACGGCCGACGGGATCGAAGCGGTCTTCGCCGTGAACCACTTGAGCTATTTCATGCTGACAATGCTGTTGCTGGATTGTATCAAGCACAGCGCGCCCGCCCGGATCGTCAATGTCGCCTCCGCGGCGCATCACGGCGCCACGCTCGATTTTGACGACCTCGGCGGCGAAGGCAGCTACCGTTCGATGCGCGTCTATAGGCGATCCAAGCTTGCCAACATTCTGTTTACCTATGAACTGGCGCGTCGGCTCGATGGCACGCGTGTTACCGTGAACTGCGCCCATCCGGGAGCGGTCGCGACCGGGCTGGGGGCCAACAATGGCGCGCTTGCCAAGCTGCTGATGCCGCTTATCGGGCTGTTCATGCGCAGCCCCGAGCAGGGCGCCGCCACTCAGATCTACCTGGCGTCGTCGTCGGAGGTGGAGGGAGTCACGGGCAAGTACTTCGTCGATTGCAAACCGGCGCAGTCTTCGGCGGAATCCCACGATATCGCGGTGGCGCGCCGGCTATGGGACGCCAGCGCCAGGATGACCGGCGTCGGTGTGTGACGGTAGATGGCCCGCCGACGGTCATTCCTCGCTTTGCCCGGAACGACCAACGCCAGGCGCAAAAACTGAGAATTCGAAACTAAAGCCCGCGGTCAGCCGACATTCTCGTGGACGAACTCCACGATCTTCGCGATTGCCCGCTGGGCGGAGTCGGACGAAGGCCGGCGGATAATGAAGCCTTCCGCCTCACCGTCGAACATCTCCAATTCCACATGGCCGCCCGCCTTGCGGTAGTTCGCGACGAACTGATCGAGGTCGGCGCGGGGATGAACGATGTCCTTCGTGCCCTGGATATACAGCGCGGGCGGCAGCACGCCGCGCTCGCCGCGTTTGAGCGCCAGCGCCGGATTCCCTTCAGCCATCGTGTCCTCGTCGTGCCAGTACCGGTCGTGCATCTTGACCAGCAAGTCCACGAAGTCGGGATATGGTTTGCCGGCCTCCTTGAGTTGCTTGACGAAGCGATAACGTCCCAGGGGATCGATCACCGGCCACAGCATCACCACGCAGCGCACGCTCGCGTCAACCGGGGGCGCTGCGGGCGGCATCGCGATCGCGCTGTAGCGGGGATCGTGCGGACGCATCCCCGCCAGCATCACCTGGTGGCCACCGCTGGAGCTTCCCATCAAGCCCACCCGGTCGTGCCGGATCTTGAAGTCCGCGGCGTGAACCTTGAACCAGCGGACTCCATAATTGATGTCGGCCATCGAAGCAGGGTAGGAGGCGGCCGGCGGCATCCGAAAATCCAGTGCCGCCACTACCACGCCGCTTTTGGCCAGTGGCGTATTGACGGTGTCGTCGGCCGTGCGATCCATCAGGTTCCAGGCACCGCCGTGTATCTCGACGATCGCCGGAAATGGCCCGTCGCCGCGCGGCCGAAAGACGCGCGCCGTCAGCGCCAGGTCGCCGTGGCGCAAGTACTCAACTTCCTCGATGTCAACTTCGAAATTGGCGGGTACGCTCTTTGCCATGATTTACGCTCCATGCCCTGACCGGATGAGCGTACGCTGCGCCCGGCGGGCATCGTCCGTCAAGCAACGCCGGGCCGAAAATTCATTGCCGAAGCGCCGGGCCGGGGAGTATTAGGGACGATGGCTGCGCGGCTGGCTTTCCGCCGAGGCGAATCGTGCTGAATCGGTTCGGCGCAAGGAGTGACCGAAATGTTGGACCGTCTCAGATTGGGTGTCTTCTTCGCTCCATACAATGCGGTAATCCAGGATCCCACGGAAACCCTGGCTCGCAACATGGAACTGTTGGTGCATCTGGATCGCCTCGGCTATGACGAGGCCTGGGTCGGGGAGCATCATTCCGGCGGCGTGGAGATCATCGCCTGTCCGGAAATGTTCATCGCTGCCGCCGCACAATTGACCAGTCGAATCCGGCTTGGTACGGGCGTCGTTTCACTCCCGTACCATCATCCGCTGATGGTCGCCGATCGGATAACGCAGCTCGATCACATGACCCGGGGCCGCGCCATGTTCGGCGTGGGACCCGGCGCGCTGGTCAGCGACGCCTTCATGATGGGTATCAACCCGGTGGATCAGCGCCGGCGCATGAATGAAGGCCTCGAGGCGGTCATCAGGCTGTTGCGCGGTGAGACGGTTGCGATGGAAACCGATTGGTTCAAGCTGTGCGATGCGCGGCTGCAGATGCCGCCCTACACGCGGCCTCATATCGATATGGCGGTGGCGGCGGCGCGCTCTCCGGCTGGAGCTTCGGCGGCCGGCAGATGGGGTCTGGGGCTGCTGTCGATTGGCGGCACCTCCGACGAGGCGCTGCAATACTTCAATTCCAACTGGAATGTGTATTGCGAATGCGCCGGGCAAAACGGCCATCGGGCCGATCGGCGCAAGCTCGCGATCGTTGCGTCCATGCACGTTGCCGAAACGCGCGAGCAGGCCTTCGAGAATGTCAAGTTCGGCATCGGACCGTTCATGGAATACCTCACGGAGGTTACCACCTTCGGCGCGATGCCGGCGGGAATCACCGATCCTGCCCGGTTCATGGTAGAGAGCGGCCTTGGGGTGATCGGCACTCCGGATGATGCGCTGCGCCATCTCGAGCGTCTGTGGAGCGCCAGCGGCGAGTTCGGAGCATTGTTGCTCGTCGGCCACGATTGGGCCGATTGGGAACAGACGCGGCGCAGCTATGAACTGATCGCGCGCTACGTAATGCCGCAATTCAACGGGCAGCTTGACGCGCGGCAAGCAAGTCTGGAGTTTTGCCGGCAAAACCGCGAACGGTTTCTGTCAGTCTCCGAAGCCGCCGTACAAAACGAGATCCAGCGCTACCGCGATCAGGGCCGGGGCTGAGGGAGAAGGACCGGCTAAAGGCATAACCCGGAAAGTGGTTTGTTAATGACCAGGCAGGAACGCAAGGGCTGGCTGATAATCGCAACGTTGTTCACGGCGATCTTTTTCGTCATGGGCGCCACTACCAACTGCATTTCGGTGTTTCTGACGCCGTTGATGAAACACTTCGGCTGGACCCATGCCAAGGTCTCGGTGGTGCCGACGGTATTTTCCCTGTCCCTGGGCCTCGTGTCGCCGCTGATCGGATACCTGCTTGACCGCCTCGAAGCGCGCGTCGTGGTTTGCGCTGGCGCCGTTGCTGCCGTAGCGGGCCTGTTGATCGCCAGCCAGAGCACGGCGATCGGCTCGATGGCCTGGGCGTATATCGCGACGGGTATCGGCGTGGGCGCGGCGACTTTTATTCCCGCCTCGCTGGTGGCCGCGAACTGGTTTAAGGATCAGCGCGGATTGGCCGTGGGCGTGGTGGTTTGCGGATCTTCGACCAGCGGTATCCTCATGCCGCCGCTGGCAGACTACCTGGTCCGCAGTTTCGGCATCTCCGCCACTTTCCTTCTGCTGGCGATTCCGATTGCCGTGCTTGTTATCCCCGCCGTGCTGCTGATTGTGCGCACGCGGCCCGAGGGCGATGCGAATGCGACCAGCGTCGCGGAGCAGGTTAAAAGCCTGCCCGGTCTCGACGTCGGTCCAGCGCTGGCCACCCGCGCCTTTTGGCTGCTGGCGTTGGTGCAAGGGCTCGGGATGGCGGGCTTGGGCGGAACGTTTTACCACCTGGTGCCCGCGATGATCGACGCCGGCTATTCGCCCGCCCACGGCGCGCTGGTGGTGAGCTTGCAGGCGGCCATCTCGGTCGGGGGGTTTGTACTCATGGGATGGCTGGCCGACCGCTTCAGCGCGCGGCGGGTGCTGCCCTGTGCGCTGGCGGTGCTCGGCGTTTCCGTCCTGATGCTGTTGGGAGTGCGCAGCGCTCACGCGTGGGACTGGTGGCTGGCGGGCTACATTATGGCCTTCGGGCTAACCGCAGGCTGCACCTCCTCGCTGACGCCGGTGGTCGCGGTGGAGACGCTGGGGTTGCGCCGCTTCGGCACGTTGTGGGGTCTGATCGGCTTGGGCTCGACGATCGGCCTGGCCGGCGGTCCCCTGCTGGTGGGCGCCGTGTTCGACGCGACCAGCAGCTATGCGATGGCCTTTGAGCTGTGCGCGGCGATGCTGCTAACAGCGGCGATTGCGGTAGTAATGATATCGCCCGCCGAAGGAGTCGAAGCCGTTCCAGCATCGGCGCTGCGCGCCGTCGGCCATTAGATCAACCGGCGAAACGGGCACTCCGCATAGCGCGAGATACGCGCGTAGCCCTTCGCGCCAAAGCAACTGCGTAACTGGCGGCCGGCGCAATATCAGGCTATAAGGCCGCTATCGTTTATTCGGGGAGGATCCGTCGATGGGACGGCTCGAAAACAAAGTCGCCGTGGTAACCGGTTCCGCTAGTGGGATGGGCCGCGCGACCGCAATTCGTTTTGCCCGGGAAGGCGCCAAGGTTGTAGTTGCCGACCTCAATTCGCAAGGTGGTGAGCTGGTGGTATCGGAAATCGCCGCGGCCGGCGGCAACGCCGTTTTTCAACGCACCGACGTCACCCGCGAGGCCGATATCGAGGCTGTGATCGATCGCGCCGTCCGCCAGTACGGCCGTTTGGATGTCACCTACAACAATGCCGGTGTATTGGGCGCCTTGGGTTATATCGAGGACATCAAGTCCGAGGACTGGGACCGCACGCTGGCGGTGCTCGCACGGTCGGTGTTCTTCGGCATCAAGCACTCGGTCAAGCCGATGCGGCGCAGCGGCGGCGGATCGATCATATCGACCTCGTCGCTGGCGGGTCTGCATGGCGTGCCGGGACTGCCCGCCTACACCGCGGCCAAGTTTGCCGTGGTCGGCCTGACGCAGACTGCCGCCGCCGAATTGGGTAAGGACCAAATCCGCGTCAACTGTATCTGTCCCGGCGGTATCGACACGCCGCTGGTCGCGGGAACCTTCAGACCGGATTTGGCCTCGCGTGGCATCCCTCTCGGGCGCCTGGGCTTGCCCGATGATATCGCTGACCTGGCTCTGTTCCTGGCCAGCGACGACTCGCGATGGATCACGGGAACCGCGATGGTGGTTGATGGTGGCTCCAACGTCGCGATGGCGAGATTCGAGTTTCCGCAAGCCGGGTCGTTTTCGGGCCCTTCGTTCGAGTCGAAGAAGTCCTGATCGGGTGAACCGATCCAGGCGCGTGGTGTGACGATGGATTTCCAATACAGCCCGCAGCACGAAGATTTCCGGAGCGAGTTTCGCAGTTGGCTTGAGGCCAATCTGCCAGCCGAACTGCGCTCCAGCGAAGCGCAGTTCGAATTTGTCCCCGAATCCGTCGAGGTCTTCAAGCAGCGCCAGGCCTTTCAAAAGAAGCTGTTCGACGCGCACTGGGTGGGAATCTGGTGGCCGACCGAGTACGGCGGGCGCGGCGCGGGTCTGATCGAACAGGTTATCTACAACGAGGAGTACCGGCGCGCCGGTGCCCCCGCCTTGATGAATTCCTCGCCCATCGCCTACTGGGGACCGACCCTGATGTACTGGGGAACGGACGAGCAAAAGCGCCGTTTCCTCCGACCTATGCTCAGCGGCGAGGAAACGTGGTGTCAGGGCTACTCGGAACCCGGCGCGGGCTCCGACCTCGCCTCGCTGCAGACCCGTGCGGTCGACCAGGGCGATTTCTTTGAGCTGAACGGTTCGAAGATTTGGACCTCGGGCGCTCAATGGGCCGATTGGATTTATCTGTTGGTGCGCACCGACCCGCAGGCGCCCAGGCACACGGGCATCAGTTGCTTCTACCTGGACATGAAAAGCCCTGGCGTGGAGGTTCGGCCGCTGGTCACGATGGCTGGCCATCACCATTTCAACCAGGTTTTTTTCGACAACGTGCGCCTGCCCAGGGAGAACCTGGTAGGACCGCTTCATGACGGATGGCGGGTCGCCATGACCACCTTGATGTTCGAGCGTTCGATCTCTGGCGGCAGTGGCCAGGATTTGCAGGTCAAGGGGCTGGTGCAACAGGCGCGCAGCATCGAACTGGACGGCCGCCCCGCCTGGGAGCATCAATGGGTCCGCCAGCGGCTCGCGCAATTACTAATCGAAGCCGAGGCGTTGAAGTACACCGCGCTGCGCGGGCTCACTCGCCAACTCAGGAACCTGCCGCCCGGGCCCGAGCAGTCGATGCTCAAACTGACCGGATCCGAGGTGGGATTACGGATAGCGGCATTCGCCAGCGAGCTATTGGGTGTCTATGTGCTCCTCGACCAACCCAGCACGTTGGCGGACGGCTCGCGATGGCTCAATATGATCCTCAACTGCCGGATGCTGACGATTGCCGCCGGAACGAGTGAAATTCAGCGCAACATCCTGGGTGAACGCGTCCTCGGTCTGCCCAAGGGCTGAGCGCGGATTGAAGCGATCTAAAGGGCGTAGATGTTGTATTTTATCGACCCGGTGTCGAAGCTGACTTCGCCGATTCCGATTGCCTGTACGCAATTCAGTTCGCGATAGCGCTCGGCGCCGGTTTCGAACCTGACTGCCGTCCGAACCTGGCAGGTGCCGGAAGTCGGGGTTGCTCCCGCGGTTTGGCGGAAGTCGAGCAGACCGCTGTAGCGCATGTAAATCAGAGCGCCGTCGTCGGTGCGCAGAGTCCCCCGGACGTCGGCCTCGCCCATGCCATCGGAGCGGGTGAGAAACCAGTCACAGGCGCTGATGGTTCCGCTGATTCCCGGGCCTTCGAATCGTCCGTTTACATAACCGATAGAGCGGGAACCTTGAAGGATGTTGCCGATCAACTCTGTGCGGTCCTCGACCTGCATTTCGACCGAGAAGAGCAACCTGACCTCTATGTTTGCCATTGGCGATTTTTCCTTATCGATGGAGCTGACGGGACGCGGCAGTCCACCGTGTCAAACTAATTTGCGGCGTTATCGTGCGGTTAGGCGGTTTTAACCATGATGGTGCCGGTGTCCAGCTCGACCTCAAATCGGCAATCGTTGGCCTTTTGGCGAATCGCCTCCGCGCCCACGAAATCGAATATCTGCGTCTGCCGCCCCGTCGCCCAGGGATAGCTCCGATCCCAGACGTTGGCCGGTTTTCCCATGATAATCGCGATTGCTCCGGCACCGGCAAACTCCCAGTCGAACACGGCGGTGTTGGCGCCCTCGCGATAGTAGATGTAGCCGGCACGCCCCTTGGTGATGATTTCAACGCTACCGCGCGCGTTTTGATTGGGCGGGTCCGCTCCGCTTATGTTTTGGGACATTGCACAGACCCCCCTGTTTCAACCTGGTTGCCTCGACATCAGGGCAATGGTGCGGGATAATCCGGTCACTTTCAAGGATCCGGCGCTTGGTAGATTCCACGCGGGTGTCGAGTCGAGCCTGATACGCAGCCGCGCTCGATCCAAAGGGAGAATTTGCAATGCGCAAATATCAGGTAATCTCCGGAGACGGTCACGTCGAAGTGCCGCTGGACTGGACTACCCGGGTGCCTGCCCGGTACCGCGACGCCGCGCCGCATCTGGTGCGCAACGCCGACGGCACCGAAACCTGGATAATGGACCAATGGCGCCGCGATTGTATCGGTAACCTTTATTGCGGTCTGCGCTATGACGAGTTCACACCCAAAAGCGCGCCAACCTACCATTTCCCCGACGGTTCGCCGCGGCCCGGCACCGGCGACGCCGCTCAGCGCCTGCGCGAGCAGGATCTCGACGGTATCGACGCGGAGGTGTTGTACTACCCGATCTACGGTCCGCGCCTGATGGCTAACATGATCCGCAAGGATAAGCAGTGCTACCTGGAGTTGATCCGCGCCTACAACACATTCCTGGCCCAGGAGTATTGCAGCGTGGCGCCCGACCGCCTGATCGGAGTGGCGTTGGTGCCCGAAACCGGCGTCGATGACGCGGTGGCCGAGGTACAGCGCGTGCGCAAGATGGGTCTGCGGGCCGCGTCGCTCACAATGTGGCCCAACGGCAGCCCGGATCCGGCGCCGGAGGACGACCGATTCTGGAGCGCGGTGCTGGACGCCGACGTGAAGATGGCGATGCATGTCAACTTCGGGGGCCCGCCCAAAATGGTTGAGGGAGTGACGGCGGAATCCACCGTGTGCGGGACGATGCAGTCGGGACCCAACTGCGGCACGATCGGCCGCCTGATTCTGTACGTGTTCGACAAGTTTCCTAAACTGCGCTTTTACTTTGCCGAGACCCAGGCCGGATGGCTGCCGCATGGACTGAACTGGGTCGATGAGTTCTACCTGCGCTGGTACAGTTATTTCGACCTCAAGCTCAAGAAGATGCCCAGCCAATACTGGCGCGACCATTGCCTGTTCGGTTTCGTGCACGACCGCCTGGCGATGAAGCTGCGGCAATACAGCGGCTCGGAGATGTTGATGTGGGGAAGCGATTTCCCCCACAGCCAGGGCACCTTTCCGGACTCCCGGGAGATTCTGACCGAGTTGCTCGAAGACGTGCCCGAGGCCGAGCGGCGCAAGGTGCTGCTCACCAACGCCTGCGGTTTCTTCGGGCTCGATCCAGAAGCGGAAATCACACCAACACCATGACTGCGATGCCGCGATGATTGGAGAGCGCAGTGGCTCAACTGAAAATCAAGGTGACTTGCAAGTCGATGCTGATCAGCACGGCGTTTTTTCGTTTCTGCAAGGGAGTCGAGCACTGCTACTACGCGCTGCTGTTTTCCTCGGATCCCTACGCGCAAATGGGCGCCAAGCCATGGCTCTCATGGGGGGAGATTGGGTTTCATCTGGCCGAACGCGAGCCGCCGCCTGAGGCTGCCGAAGCGGACCAGCTCTTGGTCGACGCGCGTCCGGGGCGAAATTTCAAAATCACAGCCTCGAGTTCCAACGCCGCCACGCTGGAGCGGGTGGCGCGTCTGATTCATGAACTCGATCGCATCAGAGGGCAGCTCGGTGCGGCGCAGGGCGAAGCCAGGTTTGCGCGTATCGCATCGGACACAGCGATCGAATCGATCTTGCTGGCGCCGCTGCGCGGCAGCCTGAATCGCAACGCCGTTCCCGCAGATAAGACCGAAGCTTACATGAATATGATGCATCGCGGACTGCTGGCTATCTGCGATCCGCAGGTTAGTTCGATCGAGACTGAACTGGAGGCTGCGAACTAGATGAAATTCGGAATTTTCCTCCCCCCGTTTCATCCGCCGGGTCAGGATCCGGCGATGGCCTATGAGCGCGACCTGGAACTGATCGAATGGCTCGACCAGCTGGGGTACGACGAGGCGTTTATCGGCGAGCATCATTCGGCGGGATGGGAGATCATCCCGTCGCCCGACATCTTTATCGCGGCTGCGGCGCAGCGCACGCGCCGGATAATGCTGGGGGCGGGCGTGGTCAGCGTTCCGTATCATCATCCATTTCACATCGCGAACCGTTACGCGATGCTGGATCAGATCACGCGCGGCAGGGTGATTCTCGGATGCGGGCCGGGCGCGCTGCCGGGCGACGCTTATATGCTCGGGCTCGATCCTGCTACCCAGCGCAAGAAAATGATCGAGGGCGTCAAAGCGATCCGGCGGCTGTTCACGGAAGAGGGCGGTGTGACGATCGAAGGGTCGTGGTTCACGCTCAACGACGCCCATCTGCAAGTCAAGCCGTTTCAAAAACCGTACATGCCGATGTACGTCGCAAGCCTGTTTTCTCCTTCGGGAATGATGGCGGCGGGTGAACTGGGCGTCGGGCTGCTGACGCTTCTGGGCTTCGTGCGGGGCTTTGGCGAGTTGCGCGACCGCTGGGCGATCGTGGAGGAGACGGCGGCGGAGTTTGGCAACACCGTGGATCGCGCAAACTGGCGCCTGGCGCTGCCTTTTCACCTCGCCGATTCGCGCAAGGAGGCGCTAAACGACGTGCGCGACGTGGGCAACACGCTGTTGGAAACCTACTTCGCGGTCCCGACCCGCCAGGCGACACCCGGGCAGCCGGGCGCGATCGACGCGATGCCGATCGAGCAACTCGCCGCCGAGGGCGGCGTTATACTGGGCACGCCCGACGACGCGATTGCCAAAATCCGGGAACTCCAGGCAGCCAGCGGCGGCTTTGGCGGCTACCTTAATATGGCGGTCGATTGGGCCACGCGGGAGAAAACCCGCCGCTCCTACGAATTGTTCGCGCGCTACGTGGCGCCGGTCTTCACCGAGAATTTGGGTTCGATACCGTACTCATGGCGCTGGACGGTGGAGCGCCGCGAGAAGCTGGGAGCGCGCGGAAGTATTGGTGTGAAGCTCGCGACCCAGGAATACCTGGATAAGAAATCGGCCAAAGAGCACGCAGACGGTGCCGGCACGTACGAGCGAGATTCTAAAGTGAAGGAAGTCTGAAGCGTAACCCTTGGCGGCGGAGCCGCGCCCGACGCCCGATTACTGACCGCAGTGCGCTCTGGTTGGCATGGCTGCGCCGCACCGGCGCAGACCACCGCGCCTCCCTGGATGAGTATCGAGTTGAGCGACAGACCGGAAGCGTGTCTTACGCGGTCAGACTACGACGCGGAGGTCATGCCCGGCGCGCCGGTGAACATCAGAACGAAGCGCACGCCATCGGGACCGGCTACCAACGGACCGTAAACGGTGTTGGGCTCAATGTGGACCGCATCGCCGGTGACGAAGCGATCCTTGCCGATACTCACCTCACCATCCAGTATATAGATGACTTCGGAGGCGGCATGGCTGTGCGGTTCGACCACCCATCGCGGAGCGTACTCGACCACGCGCAGCATCATCCCGATTTCGGCGGGCTCGAAGTACGGCTTGGTGCGGACCCGCCAGCGGGCCGGCTCCTCGCCATCCGCCGCGCTCCGGTTTTCCTCCCACGACACCTTGTCGCCGCGCCGCGAATGAATCGCACCCATTTGTTCGCCCTCCAATCGTGCGCAGCCGCGTCTGGAAATTTGACCGCGCACCGCTTTCATCCCATACTCTGCCGCCAATGACCGTCGCAAGCATCGCGGAGGTAGCATGTCGTGAAATATGGAGTTGCGATATTTCCCACCGACCAGGCGCTTCGAATCGATCTGTTGGCGCGCGCCGCGGAGGAACGCGGACTGGAGTCTTTGTTTGTGTGCGAGCATTCCCATATCCCGGCCTCGCGCCGTACGCCCTGGCCGGTGGGCGGCGGCGAATTGCCCCGCGAGTACTGGGCGATGTTGGACCCGCTGGTGGCGCTCGGGATGGCCGCCGGAGCGACCCGCAAACTACTGCTTGGGACCGCGGTCTGCCTGGTCATGCAGCGCGATCCGATCATCCTGGCCAAGGAAACCGCCAGCCTCGACTTTCTCTCGGGCGGACGCTTCGTGTTTGGAATCGGCGCCGGCTGGAATGCCGAGGAAATGGAAAATCATGGGGTCGCTTTTGCCAGCCGATGGGACATCGCGCGCGAGAAAACCGAGGCGATCAAGGCGATCTGGACCAGCAAAGATGCGGGCTATCACGGAAAGTGGGTAAACTTCGACCCCATCTGGAGCGAACCGAAGCCAGCTCAGAAGCCGCATCCGCCGATCCTTTTTGGCGGCCAGGGTATTAAAGCGATGAGGGCCGCCATCGGCTATTGCGACGGATGGCTGCCGGCGTTGACGCCCGATTTTGCCGTGGCGGTAACAAAATTCCGGCACCTGGCCCAGGATTCCCGGCGCGATCCGAAATCGCTGCACATCACTGCCATCTGGGCCGCGATTGCCAATGGATGGTCGGCACCCGACGGCGCTGTCCTGCAGCAATCCGCAGCGGCCGGAGCGGATCGTCTAATCTGCGGCGTGCCGCCGTCGGGGTCTGACGCCGCGATGCGCTGGCTTGACGAATATGCGCGTGTGATCGACCGCCAATCCAGATCGTGATGGTTGCTGCTCGGGAATGGGAGATGGCGAGGCGTTGGGAAGCCGCCGCGCAGGCGAGATCGCTTCCGCCCGCGCGGCTACAAAGTAGGTATCGACTATCTCCCTCACATCAGGCGGGGCATGTGAACACCGGGGATGTCGCCCACCAAGCCGAAGACGCGCAAGACCCAGATCAGCACCACCACGAATACCACCACGTTGAGCAGGCTCTTGATGCCCGCAGCCATCGGAATGTACGCGTTGATCAGCCACATCACCAGGCCGATTATCACGAATATCAATACGATATCGATTAGGGTCATTGATTGCTCACCTCAATAAGGAAGCGGCCGCACCGAAACGGTGCGGCCGCGGGCCTGGCCGGGCGTTGAACGGTAGTTTTCGGTCAGCTTGCCACGATGGCGTTTCAACAGCCCGTATGGAGGGCGGCCGCTTTTCTTCTTTTGTGTCTCTCTAAGAGAGGCAGCGGGTCCGCGAAATTTTTTTGTAAACCCGCTAAACTCTTCCAATCAATACCAATATCAGCCAGACGATCAGGACAGTGCCGATGATTCCGCTCGGGAAATAGCCCCATCCTGCGCTATAGGGGTAAACAGGGACCGAACCAATCAGGGCCAGGATCAGGATAATCAGTAGTACAGTTCCCAACATTATAAATTCTCCTCGATAGTCTCGTTGCGCTAATGCCCGTTGGCTTAGCGTTCGGAGAACACAGCAACCGCCATGCCGTCGCGCGGCCTACATCCAAAGAACGATTGTGCGTGCCAAAAGCCCGGTAGCGGGAATGGCTGCTCTGTAATTATTGCTTGCTACCGGGAAAAATCGGCGTGTTCACGCGCCGCGATGTCCGGCGGAAGGAAATTCAGAGCCGTAAAAACCCGTCTTCTGTGTGTTTCACCCTGTTGCCTTCCGGTACGCAGCCAGAACCGCGGATGGCAGAGGAATTGCACGTGCTCCCCACGTTAATCTGTCTCGGAGGTGGGAACGATGTCTGAGAGTTTGAGCAATTCCATTTTCGGTAATTCGGGCGCCAACGTTGAAGCGGCGGCGGCGCAGGGCAAAGCTGCCTTGAAGCAGGGAGTAAGAGCCGCGCGTCAGGGCATGGATGCCGCTGGAGAAGGTATCCAGTACGCCCAGGATCATATCGGTGACGGGCTTGATATTATTAAGGACGCAACGAACTCACTCAGCAACTTTGTCGCGAATCAGCCGCTGCTGGCGGTCGCCGGCGCATTCCTCATCGGGTACATCGCTGCGCGCATGCTGCGTAAGGCTTCATCCTGATGAACTGGGTCAGACAGGATCGGGCGATGGGCTACGTGATGGACCTCGGGGACAGCATTAGGCGCTATCCGCTGCAATCCATCGGGATCGGGTTTCTGACGGGCTTCGTCGTAGGCGGGGGGCAAAGCAGCCCGATCGGCCAGGGACTAATTGGATTTGCCGCACGAATAGCGATGCGGCAAGCAGTCGTTGCGGCGTTGTCGGAGGCGCTGAAGCAATCATGAGCAACATCGTGGAAATGGAACACCAGGTGGAACAGGCGCGCGAAAACCTGGTGCGGACGCTGGACGAGGTCAACCGCAAAGCCAGTGCCACCGCCCAGGAACTGTTGCTCCCCGAGGTGCCGATCCGCCGCCATCCGATTCCCTCGTTATGCGGCGCCCTCGCGCTGGGCCTGGCCGCCGGCGGTTGCAGGATGCCAGCGGTATTGTTCGGAATTCTAGCGATCGGCAGCGCTGTGATGGCGCCGACGCTCGAGGCGGTTGAGCACTGCGAAAATGGCGCCGGATAGCAATCAGTTGAGCATCCACGAAGCGGACCAGCCGCATAGCTGGCCCGATCTCGTTGGCAAGCTGATCCTGGATTTCACCAGGGTTCTGGAAGCCGAATTGCGGTTGATGCGAGCCAGTATCGAGCCCGCGTTGACCTCGGTGCTCAATCGCTGGCTGTGGCAACTGGTTATCGCTTCGATCGCATTGCTGGGCTGCATACTGCTGGTCGGCGCGATCATTCTTTTCCTGCATCTCTGGCTGGCCTGGTGGGCGTCGTTTGCCATTACCGGCGCAGCCACCGTGCTTCTGGCGCTGTGCGCGATGCTAATTCACTAGAGTCGCTAAGTGAAAGCGCGCGACGCCAAATCATCGCGGTACGGAGGTCGTGCCGCGAGACGGAATACGTGTATCCTGACGGTTATCCTCTACGCCGTCTGCGCCTTCGCAGCCGGATGCAGCACCGAACTGCCCAACACCAGGGAAATGGTGCATTGGGCTTTGGCCGGCCATCGAGCGGCCGAAGCCCGGCGTAAAGACGCTGATCGCGGCTACGCGGAGTTGACCGGCAAGCCGGAGGAGCATCCCGCTCTGCCTCCGCAAACCGAGGCGGAGATCTCGGGGCGTCTCAAGCGCCATCTAGCGGTGGAGGCCGCCATCAGCGGAGCGCCGCTATTGGGCGGGAATAAGGTTACGCTGCTGGAGAACGGACCGGCCGCTTACAAGGCGATGTTCGCCGCGATGGAGGACGCCCGCAGTTCGATCAACCTGGAGACGTTTATCTTCACGGACGACGAGGTGGGCCAGAAATTCGCTTCGTTGCTGGAACAGGCGCATCAGCGCGGCGCCCGGGCAAACGTCATCTACGACAGCTTCGGCTCGCTTTCGACTTCGCGGAAGTTCTTCGACGACATGCAAAGGGCCGGCGTGTCGGTGGTGGAGTTCCACCCGATAAATCCGCTTTTCGGCGGTCCACAGGCACTCACCTCGCTCAAGCAGCGCGACCATCGCAAGCTGCTGATAGTTGACGGCAAGACTGCTATTACCGGGGGCATCAACATCAGCGGATATTACGAAAAGGGTATTTCACAGCGGCCGTCGGGCTCCGGCGTGCCCGACATGTGGCGCGACACCGACGTGGAGATTCAGGGGCCGGCAGTCGGTCAACTACAGCGCCTGTTCGTGGCTCATTGGTACAAGCAGACCGGTTATCTGTTGCCGGTGGCGGACTATTTTCCCGATGAAGATTCGCCCGGCACCACGATGCTGCGCGTAATCGGCAGTTCTCAGGACGCCGGTTTCAGCCAGATGTACGTCACCCTGGTTTCGGCCATTTGGCAC
>Ga0126381_100001084_pt1 | contig 29526 bp, 26 predicted proteins | sample PanSoiMetPlot_28_FD_96465 | JGI IMG/M metagenome (GOLD analysis project Ga0126381, IMG submission 96465) | Tropical forest soil microbial communities from Panama - MetaG Plot_28 | ecosystem: Environmental > Terrestrial > Soil > Tropical forest > Bulk soil | place: Panama | collected 2016-02-17
CTTTAGTCGCAGTAGAGCGCGAGTTCGACTTTTCTCTCTAGTAGCGTTTTGTCAGCGTCATGATCGCGCCCTCGTGCCTGATGGTCATACGGCTGAGGAAGCTCATGCCGAGCAATGCGACGGGCAGGTTGTTGCCCTCCGTGATGACCGCGTCGACGTTGTGTACCGCGACGTCGCCAACGCGCACGGTGTCGAGCTTGACGTGGTAGGCGGACACGTCGCCGTTGGCCGTCTCCATCAGGGCCGGGCGGCCCTTGCGGTAATCGAGACCGAGGCGGCTCGCATCGCGGGCGGAAAGCGTGACGAACGTCGCACCGGTGTCGACGGCAAAGCGGATCGGCGCACCATTCACTTGACCTTCGGTGACAAAATGGCCTCGTCCATCCGCAGGAACCGTCACAGAGTCAGGCGCGGATGTGTTCGTCTGCGTTCGCGCGTGTCCCAGCGCGAGTGTCACGCGCTGACCCTGGATATCGAACGTTGCGCCATCGTGTTCCACTGACAGCAGCGTGACGTCGTAGCGGGTTTTCTGGCCAACCGAGAGCGTTTGCAGGCGTCCGCCGTCGATCTGCACCAGGGCTTTGTTCGGGAACAGGCCGGCGACATTGATGTCAAGCGCCGCCGCGGCGGTCGAGACGAGCAGTCCGAGGGCTATCGAAGCGATGCGATGGTGAGCACTCATGATTGACGTAGCTAGTCGATCGCAGCCTGTAGAGGACATCTGACAGCAGAAGCGCAACTGAATGTGATTACCACGGGCCCCAAAGACGATGGAAGATCGCGCCTCGCCGTCGAGACTGCCGTGACGCGGCAGTGTTTGCTCGGCTTTGGCCTCGGCGGCAGTCGCCGAGTCCCTGACGACACACCGCAGACATGGCCAAGCAATTGTTATGCCGTTGTCATTGAGATGGCGTCTGCAGACAACCTGACTTCGACTTGACGAGGGGCCCTCCTTCGGGGCCCAATCTCAAGCCATGACATCGACGCCGATGCCGGCCAGAGAGGCCGGGCCGCGCTGGGCTTGGCTGCCTGCGCCGCGTACCTGGAAGTACTACGCACTGCTCGGTGTCGTCGGCATTTTGGTGCTCGGCCCGCTGGGCGGCATCGCCGCGTCGTACATGAACTTCTCGCTCGGATTCTTCGTTGGCGGGCAGGTTCTCGCGGGCATCCTCGGCTCCACCGTAACCTATGGCTACGGCGCCCAAGGACGCCACGGTGCAAATTACATCCAGACCACTGCTGCTTCGGTCGCCGGGATGAGCGCCATGGCCGTGGTGATCCAGGCGATGACCTGGCTCGGTCTCCCGCAACCGCCGATCTGGCAGCTCATTCTGTACATGCTGTGCATAGGCATGTTCGGAGTCGGCGTGGGCATGCTCTACACGCCGGTGCTGGTCGACCGTTTGCAGCTCAAGTTCCCTTCCGGCCTCGCGGTCGCAAACATTCTGCGCGCACTGACCGATCCGGAGCTGCTCAAGCAGTCGGTGACGAGACTATTTGGCGGGATGGGATTGGGTGTCATCGGCGGCATCGGCGCTGCCAAGACCGCGTTCCTGGGCGCCATCGACCTTTCGACTTCGACCTTCGGCGCCGGGATGATCGTCGGCGCACGCATAGGCGTCGCCGCCTTCGTCGGCGGCTTTGTCGGCTGGGCGCTCATTCCCTTCTTTGTCTCGATCGGTTGGCTCAAGGAAGGCGAGCCCTTCCGCAAGATCACGTTCCTGATAGCGCTGGGCATGATCATGGGCGCCGCGCTGATCGATATATCGCTGATTCTGTTCCGGGCCTATCAGCGCATGCGGCAGCGTGCCGCCAAAGTGGTTCCGCAGGAAGACTGGAAGCGCACCAACTTCCGCCGGTTGATCCTGTGGATCCTGTTCTGGGGCGCGGGCATCGTGATCACCGGATCGCAGGTGCTGCATCAGCCGCCGGGTTACCTGCTCATGGCCGTGGTGCTGGTGTTCGTGTTCGCGATGGTGAACGGGATCTCGCTGGGCATGGTGGACAGCACTCCCATCTCCTCGGCCTTTGTCGTCACCGTCATCCTGATGGCCGCGGTCGGCCTGCGCGATCCGACGGTCGGCATGATGGCGGGCACGGTGCTGCTCGTCGCAGTGGCCGAGGCATCGGACATGCAGCAGGACCGCTCGACCGGATGGCGCCTCGGCACTAACCGAACCATACAGTTCCGCTTTCAGGTCGCTGGAATCGTGATGGGTGCGATCATGGCGGTCGTTTTCGCAAAACTTTTCATGAGCGCGTACCCGGTGCTGCTGCTCGATCAGACGACGCTGCCCGCAGACAAGCAGCCTGAGCGCTGGGCCTCGGCGATGACCTACAAGCTCGTCGGCGTGCTGCGCAGCCTCACCGAGGACAAGGCGTATCAGCGCACAGCGATCTGGGTCGGCGTAGGCCTCGGTTTCGCCACGGAGCTCCTGCGCAAGATCATCAAATCGCGCAAAGCCTACCAACGATTCGTGAAATCCGGGCGCGTCGGCTTCAGCACCGACTTCATGCTCGACGCAGTGGTGTTGCCGTCACCGTACGCATCGTCGTTCGGCGGCTTTCTCAACCTGGCAACTTCGGCGTGGTTCGCCGCCGGCGGCGCGTTTTCCAGCCTGCTCAACAGCCTTCCCAAGCGCAAGACCGAGGGCGCCGCGCTGCCCGAGGACATGAACACCACCTCGTTGGTCGGCGGAGGCTTGATCGCAGGCGACGCGCTGGCTGCCCTTGGCCTAGGTATCGCCGGCCTGCTCGCGACCGCATTCGGTCGATGAACGACACAGCGAGCAGCACGGCTACGCAAAGCGTTGCCGAGTGGGGCAGCGACGCGGTCGCCGAGCTCCTGCGCGCGCTGGAAATCCCCTACATCGCGCTCACGCCCGGCGCCAGCTTTCGGGGCCTGCACGACAGCTTGGTCAACCATCTCGGCAACCAGCGGCCCGAGCTCCTGCTTTGCGTGCACGAGGAAAGCGCTGTCGCGCTCGCACATGGATATGCCCGCGTGACTGGGAAGCCGCTGGCGGTGGCGCTGCACGCTAACGTCGGATTGATGCATGCGACCATGGCGATCTTCAATGCCTGGTGCGATCGCATCCCCGTCCTGCTCCTCGGGGCCGTGGGTCCCGTCGATGCGATCAAGCGGCGTCCATGGGTCGACTGGATTCACACTTCGCGCGATCTCGGCGCGCTGGTGCGTGGCTACACCAAGTGGGACGATCAGCCGGCTTCGGTGCCCGCGGCGCTCGAGGCGATCCTGCGCGGCTACCGCATCGCCATGACTGCTCCGCGCGGGCCAGTGTACGTATGTCTCGACGCCGCGCTACAGGAAGAGCATCTCGTATCGCCCGTTGCGCTGCCCACCCTCGAGCGCTTTCCTGCACCACGCGCCGGCGACCCGCCGGAGGACCTCGTGCTCGAGGCGGCGCGCCTGCTCGACGGCGCGAGCCGGCCGCTGATTATGATCGGCCGCGTCTCGAACGAAGTTGACGATTTTCAGCGACGTGTCGCGCTCGCCGAGCGCATCGGCGCGATTGTGCTCACCGACATCAAGACGGGCGCGAGCTTCCCGACGAGGCATCCGCTGCATCCGTTTTCGCCGAGCCTTTATGTCAGCGGCGATGCAACCCAAGCCATCCGCCACGCCGACGTGATTCTAAGCCTCGACTGGATCGATCTCGGCGGCACGCTGCGACAAGCGTGCGGCGGCAATGCGCCCGCCGGAAAGATCATTCATTGCTCGCTCGACCAGTACATCCACAACGGATGGAACATGGATTACCAGACGCTGCCGCCGGCAGACGCATCGATACTTGCAACGCCCGATGCGCTGGTAGAGGCGCTCCTCGTAGCACTCAGCCCTGGCGCGACACGGCAATCGCGCCCGTGGCTCAAGCAAAGCGATGACGCGCAGAAGAACGCGCCCGACGACGAGGGCGCGGCGAGCGCGGATCGTCTTCGTCTCGAGCAAGTGGCGAAGCTCACCACGGAACTACTCTCGCCGCATCGTCCTTCGTACATCCGTCTGCCGCTAGGGTGGCCGGGAGAGTTTTGCCGCTTTGAGCATCCCCTCGATTACATCGGGTTCGACGGCGGAGGCGGCATCGGCTCCGGACCAGGGATGACCATAGGCGCGGCACTCGCTCTGCTCGGCAGCGACCGGCTGCCGGTCGCGGTGCTGGGGGACGGCGACTATCTGATGGGCCTCACCGCGCTGTGGACCGGCGTGCACAACCGCGTGCCTGCGCTCATTATCGTCGCCAACAACGAATCGTTTTTCAACGACGAGTTGCATCAGGAGCGCGTCGCGCGCATGCGCAAGCGGCCGGTGGAAAACCGCTGGATTGGCATGCGCCTGAGCGATCCGGCGATCGATCTGGCGGAGGTGGCGCGAGGCCAAGGTGCCTGCGGACTCGGACCCGTACGCACGGTGGACGCTTTTGCCGCGGCGATCGAACGCGGCATCGCAGAAGTCCGCGCCGGCGCGCTTTGCGTCATCGACGTTCGTGTGGCGCCGGAATATTCGCGCGCCGTTTCCTCGTCGTTGCTGCGTCACGTGGGAACGCAACGGTAGGCGGATTTGGCCCGTGCTCAAACTCGCAGATAACCCGCTCGACGCGCGGTTGCCGCGGCATCGCGGCTTGTACTACGGCGGCGCGTGGCATCAATCCGCGGGCGGGCGCGACATCGCCGTCAGCAGTCCCTCGACGGGCGAGTCGCTGGGCTTTGCCGCTGATGCCAGCGCGAGCGATATCGAACGCGCGGTCGTCGCGGCACGAGACGCGTTCCTCGCCTGGCGCGACACTCCAGCACAGGAACGAGCCAAGGCAATCCGCAACGCAACCGCGATCCTGCGCGCTCATGCCGACGATCTGGCTCTGCTCGATGCGCTGGACGCCGGCAATCCACTGCAGGCGATGCGCTACGACGTCGAGATCAGCGCCGACTACATGGATTATTTCGCGGGACTGGTGACGGAGATCAAGGGCGCCACGATCCCGATCGGGACTGGCACGCTCAACTATACCCTGCGCGAGCCGCTTGGCGTTGTCGCCCGCATCGGCGCCTTCAACCACCCTCTGCTCTTCGTCGCCGGCAAGTGTGCCGCACCGCTTGCTGCCGGCAACACCTTGATCGTCAAACCAGCCGACCAGACGCCGCTCTCTGCGCTGCGCATCGCCGAGCTTTGGGAAGACGTCTTTCCTCCAGGCGTATTCAACGTCATCACCGGCGGTCGCGAAGCAGGAGCGGCGCTGGTCGCGCATCCGCGTGTGGCCAAGGTAGGGTTTATCGGCAGCGTCAACGCGGGTCGTGCGGTGATGAGCGCCGCCGGCGCAACACTCAAGGTGCTCACGCTCGAGCTGGGCGGCAAGAACGCTCTCATCGCCTGCTCCGATGCAGCGCCCGCTGAAGTTGCCGAGGGTGTCGTACGCGGCATGAACTTCCGTTACGTTACCGGCCAATCGTGCAATTCGACCAGCCGCGTCTATCTCCACAGCGACATTCACGATGCGGCATTGAGCGAAATCGTCGAGCACGTCAAGCGCATCAAGGTAGGATTGCCCACCGAACGCGAAACCGAGATGGGCTGCCTCTCCAGCCAGGCGCAGTTCGACAAGACCATGAGCTACATCAAGCTCGGCATCGAAGACGGCGCCCGCCTCGTCTATGGCGGCAAGCGGCCGGACGATCCCAGGCTCGCTCGAGGCTTTTTTGTCGAGCCCACCGTGTTCGCCGACGTGACCGATGACATGCGCATCGCGCGCGAAGAAATCTTCGGCCCGGTCGTGAGCATCCTGCGCTGGTCGGACGAAGACGACATGCTCAACCGAGTGAACGCGCTCGATTACGGGCTCACCGCATCGATCTGGACCCATGATCTGGACCGCGCCCACCGCCTTGCGTCGCGCATCGAGGCGGGCTATGTGTGGATCAACGGTGCGAGCCAGCACTGGATCGGTGTCCCCTTCGGCGGCTATAAGCAATCGGGCATCGGCCGGGAGGAATCGATCGAAGAGCTGCTCGCGTGCACTCAAATCAAGAACGTCAACGTCACGCTCAAGCGAGCTTAAGGGCGCAGGCATAATGTAGCGCCGCGAGTCGCGCTACGGCTCGGACCATTAGGAGGATCGCATCATGCACCGGTTGAGTCGGATCCTGGCCGTCACCTTGATGGCATGGTCGGCATCGCATGTCGCCGCGGAGGAAATCGCAGTCGGCAACTACGGCGTCTCGGCCAATGGCATGCCGTTCGGGGTTGCGCTGGCCAAGGGCTATTTCAAGGAAGAAGGACTCAACATCACCGGGCTGATTTCTTCCGCAGGTGGCGGGACCTCATTGCGCAACATGCTGGCTGGCGGCGGCGTGCCCTACGGGGAAGTAAATCCAGGCGTCGTCGTATCGGCGATCCTCGCGGGGGCGGATCTGAAAATCGTCAGCGACAATGTGCTCGCCGTTGCCGAATTCGTGTGGGCAGTGAAGCCCGATTCCCCGATCAAGTCGATCAAGGATCTCAAAGGCAAGAAGATCGGCTACACCAATCCGCGGTCGACCAGCCAGGCGCTGGCGCGCATGCTGCTGCAGATCGCGGGCTACCAGCCCGATGACGCCGAGCTGGTCAAGACCGGCGGCTTTGGCGAAGGGATCGCAGCGCTGGATTCTGGTCTCGTCGACGTGGTTCCCATTACCGAGCCGCTGTGGTCCAAGCTCAAGGGCAAATACCGCGCGGTGGTCGTAGCGAGCGATGTCCTGCCGCCGCTGGACAACGTCGTCGGCGTGGCAACGGTGGAAATGATGGAAAAGCGCGGGGACTTCATTCGCGCGGTGATCCGTGCCCGCCGTAAAGCCGTCAAGTTCATGAAAGAGCATCCGGATGAGGCTGGTGACATCGTTGCCAAACAGTACAACCTCGAACCGGAAGTGGCGCGCGCTGCGGTGCGCACGCTCACCACAAGTTACACCAAGGGAGTGCCCTATTGGGGCGAGGGCGAGATCCATCTCGAAGGCTTGAAGCGCATGATCGAGGCACAGCGCTCGGTCGGCGCGATAAACGGCGAAGTCGATTACAACAAGATCATCGATACCCGGTTCCTGCCGGATGATTTGAAGGCGATCAAGTGACGCGGCTATTGCAAGGGCAACGCGGGGAATGCGCGCAAGGCGGCAGTTGGCTGCGCCCGCCATCGCGGGTGGCGCGGAGAGCGCAGGCGTGTGTTGCCAAGCGAAGCCGCGCCGGGTCCCCGCAGGTGGGCGTTGGCAGCCTCCGGACGCCAGTGCGGGTTGCGTGCGTAGACAAAATGCGGCGTCTCGATACCTTGCGAACCAGCGTCATCTACGTGGCAACCCCAGCGTGACTGCACCGCAGGTCACGCTACGTAGCGTCAGCAAGACATTCATGACCGGCCGCCCGCCGGCGCCGCTGCGCGCGCTGGGGCCGGTCGATCTCGATCTCAAGCGCAGCGAATTCTTCGCTGTGGTGGGACCTTCCGGATGCGGCAAGTCGACGCTGCTTGACGTCATTGCCGGCCTGACGCCAGCGAGCGAGGGCTCGGTCGAGTTCGAGGGCCGTCTCATCGCCGGCGAGCCGCCCGAAGGCGTCGGCGTGGTCTTTCAGGAAGACGCGTCGTTCCCATGGTTGAGCGTCGAGCAGAACGTTGCTTTCGGCCTGCGCACTTCCAAGCTCTCGAGCGACGAGCGTGCAGAGCGCGTGCGCAACGTGCTCAAGCTGGTTGGCTTGTCCGATTTCGCCACCAGCTATCCGGCGCAGCTCTCCGGCGGCATGCGCCAGCGCGTCTGCATCGCGCGCACGCTGGTGATGGAACCGCGTCTCATCCTGCTCGATGAGCCCTTCGGCGCACTCGATCAGCAAACGCGCCTGCTCATGGGCGACGAGCTCTTACGGATGTGGCGCCAGACCGAAGCGACGGTGTTTCTGATTACCCACGCGCTGGACGAAGCGACCATGCTCGCCGACCGGATCGGCGTGATGTCGGCCCGCCCAGGGCGCCTGATCGATGTGGTCGAGACTCATTGGCCAAGAGAGCGCGACAGCCGGATCATGGAGCACGCCGAATTCGGCGCGATCACGGCCCGCCTGTGGAAGACGCTGCGCGAGGAGTCGCTCAAGACCATCGGACGGACGGGAAACGCGGAGGGTGCGAACCCATGAGCCGCGTCGGCGTCTATCGGCTGCTTGTCATCGGCGCCGCGATCGCCTTGCTCGAGGTGCTTTGCCTCGCCGGCGTGATCGACAAGATCACCATGCAGCCGCCCCATCGCATCGTAATCGATCTTTTCCGCCTGCTCGCCTCGGGCAAGATGAACGCGGCAATCGTCAAGACGCTCACCAACACGGTCATCGCGCTCGTGCTCGCTCTTGTCGTCGGGATCGTCGCCGGCGCGCTGCTGCATCGCCATCGCGCCCTGCGCGATACTCTCGATCCGCTGTTCGCCACCTATTACGCGGTCCCGGTTTTCGCCTTCTACCCCTTCTTTATCGTCGTATTCGGGCTGGGCGACGTTCCGCAGATCCTGATCGCGTTCATGCTCGGCGTGGTAGCGGTCATCGTCAATACGTTGAATGGGCTCGACCGCGTTCCCCCTGTGCTTCTCAAAACAGCGCGAATCCTGCGCCTCTCGCCGGTCGCGACGGCACTACGCGTTACGCTCCCTGCAGCGATGCCCTACATCATGACCGGCATCAAGCTCGCCGTCGCTTACGCGTTCATCGGGGTGATCGGCTCCGAGTTCATCATGTCCCGCGGCGGCATCGGTTACGAAATCGGCTTCGCGTACCTGAACTTCGAGAACGCCACCATGTATCCGTTGATCGTGCTGATCCTCGTCGCTTCGATCGCGATCAATGCCGCGCTGACGCGCTGGGAGCAGCGCCTGCTTGCAAGGCGAGGCGTTCGATGAGTCAGCCCCGCTTCAGCGGCTTACGCAACGCGCTGGTGCTGATCATCGCGCTGGTGGCGATATGGCAGCTCCTTTACTGGTGGGTGGGCGAGTCTGCGCTCGCCTCGCCGTTGGCGACCCTGCGCTACACCACCCGAATGGTGACCAACGACACCTTCGAAGGGCATCTCGCCGACACCATGCGTGCGTTCGGGATTGCGTTTGTGCTTTCGGTGGTGATCGGCCTGCTGGTCGGCTTCTGGCTCGGCTTCGACCATCTCTCGCGTGACGCCCTGGAGCCGATGATCGTCGCCGTGTACGCCATCCCCAAGCTCACCCTCTACCCGATCCTTCTGCTCGCATTCGGGCTGGGCGTGTCGGCCAAGGTCGCCTTCGGCGTCCTGCACGGCGTGATACCGATCATCCTATTCACCGTGACCGCGGTGCGCAACACGCGGCCGATCTTGCTCAAAACCGGCCATGTGATGAAGCTGACACCCTCGCAGATGGTGCGCTGGATCCTGTTTCCGGCGGCGATGCCGGAGATCTTCACCGGCCTGCGAGTGGGCTTCGCGCTGACGCTGATCGGAACGCTGCTGGCGGAGATGTTCGCGTCTCAGCGTGGACTAGGCTATCTGCTAATGACCGGCATCGGTCTGCACAACGTCGAGCAGATCATGGCGGTGACGCTGCTGATCGTCGTGTTCGCCGCAGCGGTAAGCTCGCTCCTGCTCTCCATCGATCACCGCCTGCACCGGCGCGCGTAGTCCTCGACAGATCAGTCGGCGCGCCTGCCTTTGCGCTGGGTGATCTCCTCGACCAGCGCTTCGCCGTTCTTCCAGGCAATGCGCTCGGCGATGTCCGGCGGAAGATCCTTGAGCCATTCGCGCGACCAGCGCGCGTGCTCCGCCACGAAATGCCAGCGCTCCGGCACGTACGTGTCGGTGCCGAGCATGAAACGATCTGGAAATTCCAGGAACGCTTCACGCCACTCCGCTACGACCTTGCCGCCGGCCGCGTGATCGGTGCGGAACGCGAGCTCGGCCGACAGGTTGCGGTACTTGCGCAGCATCGCGCGTACGCGCTCCGGGCGCTCGAAGCCGGCATGCGCCCAGAGAATGCGCGCTTCGGGCCATTGCGCGAAAAGGCGCTCGACCGCATCGGCGTCGGAATGCGCGTGCAACATCAGTCCATGCTGCTTCGCAAGCTGCACCATCCGCCGCGGCACCGGGAGGTCGGCGTCGGCACCATGAAGGTGGAATTCGCCGATCGAAATGTAGCGATGGCGCCGCAGCCGCTCCTCGACATAGGTCACGGCGGCTTCGTCGCCTACCCAGCGCGAGGTCTCGCCGACGCCGCGATAGGGTCGCAGCTCCGGGACGATCAGGTCGGGTGCCTCGGTGGCGAGCTTCTGCGTGCCCTCGTCGTTCGAGCTGGAAACGAGCGCGCGCTTCACTCCGCTTGAGCGCAGAATCTCAATCGCCTCCTTCGGCGACACGACATTCCAGGCATCCTCGCTGTAGTGGATATGGGCGTCGAAAATCGGTAGCTCCGCAGCGTGCACCGCCGCCGCGAAGAGGACCCATGCGAGCATCACAATGGCCGAAGAGATGCGCAACATGTCGGAGACGAGTCTGCGCGTGTCGGCTCCATCGGCGCCGATTCTTACTCGTTGCCGGCAGCGAATCGACTGCGCCTCGCTCTGAGAGGTCACGGCAGCGCGACCGAGGCACCGGTGACGCCGTTGCGAACAAACGATTCGGCCACGAAGCCGGATGCTTTCATCTGCTCGATGAATTCGCGAAGACAACGCGCTCCGGCTCCACGCCCTCGCGGCGTTCCCATCGCCTGATTGATCGCCATGAAGCGTCCCGGTAGCAGTCGCAAGCCTGGAAATCGCCTCGCGTCGGCTTCGAGCTGTGGGCGGACGCCTGCGACGACTTCCAGTTTCCGCTCGAGAAACATTGGAGCGACCTCCCCGGCGGTCGGCGCCCGGACCATCGAAGCGTGCTTGAGCTCGCGCGACAAGTACAGATCGTACGCGCTGCCCGCGCACACCGCGACACGTACCCCTGTGCGATCGACTTCCTCGTTGCTGCGGATCGGCGAATCCTCGGCGACCATGTACACGCCCTCGATCACCACATACGGCTCGGTGAAGTCGATCAGCGTCGCGCGCTTCGGATCGATCGCCAGGAAACACACGTCCCACGAGGCGAGACCTTCCACGACCTTGCCGGCAGAATGGAAAGGCACGAACTGCACCGCAACGCCAAGGCGTCGCGCCAGCTCTCGCGACAAGTCTACGGAGACGCCCGAGGGCTCTCCCGCCGCGTTCCTGCCGGCGAGAACCGGATTGTCGAAGTTGATCGCCGCGCGCAGCCCGCCGGTCGGCGCGAGATCAGCGAGGGCCGCGGGAGAGGCGCCCACTAAACCAGGCTAAGGTTCTTGAGCGGCAGGCTGCGCACCGGTTTCCCTGTCGCGGCGTGGATCGCGTTCAACACCGCTGGCGAGACGACCGCGATCGTCGGCTCGCCCACGCCTCCCCAGAAATCGTAGGAGGGAACGAGCACCGTTTCCACCTTGGGCATTTCGGCGAGACGCATGATTTCGTAAGTGTCGAAATTCTGTTGTTTCATGCGGCCGTTCTCGACGGTCATCTCCCCGTAGAGCATCGCAGTGAGCCCGAAGGCGACCGATCCCTCGATCTGTGCCGCAATCTGCTGCGGATTGACCGGATGCCCGCAGTTGAGCGCGAGCACGATGCGGTGCACCTTTAGCTTGCCCTGCGGGTTGACCGAAACTTCGGCGACGGCGGCGGAATAGCTCGCGTAGCCCATGAACTGCGCAATCCCCCGGTACACGCCTGCGGGCAGCGGCTTGCCGTAATCGGCTTTTTCGGCCGCCGCGTTCAATACCGCCAGATGCTTGGGATGATTCGCCATCAGCGCGCGGCGAAATTCGAGCGGATCTGCGCCTGCAGCGCGCGCCGCTTCGTCCATGAAGCATTCCATGTACACGGCGTTCTGATTGGTGTTGACGCCGCGCCACGGACCGACCGGCACATGCGTGGGCCGGAGGGCGTACTCGATGAGTAGGTTGGGCACCGTATAGCCGAGTTGCGCATCGCCAGGTTTGGCGTAGTAACCCTGCAGCTGGCGGTCGTCGCGTCCGTCGACGACAACCGAAGGCGTCAGATAGCCGGAGATCGACGGCCCAGCTACCCGCACATGCAAGCCCACCAGCTTGCCGTTTTCATCGATGCCTGCGGCCATGCGACATTGCGACAGCGGCCGGTAGAAGTCGTGAGTCATGTCCTCTTCCCGGCTCCAGATCATCTTGATCGGAATACCGGGAAATTGCTTGGCGATCGCAGCCGCCTGGCGCACGTAATCCTGCGTGCCGCCGCGGCGGCCGAAACCACCGCCCAGGTCGTGCTTGTAGACTTCGCATTTTTCCAGGGCCACGCCCGAAGCCTCGGACAATGCTGCGAGCGAAGCTTCAGCGTTCTGCGTTGGAACCCAGACCTCGGCGCGATCGGCGCTCACCTTGGCCGTGCAGTTCATCGGCTCCATGGTCGAGTGCGCGAGAAACGGTGTGCTGTAAACCGCCGTCACTTTTTTCGCGGCACCGTCGATGGCCTTGAGCGCGTCGCCCTCGTTGCGCGACGCGAAGGCTTCGCTCGCCGTCAGACCCTGTTCGAGGCGCTGGGCGATGGTCGCGCTCGACTGATTCGCGTCCGCTCCTTCGTCCCAGACGATGGGCAGCGCATCCAGCGCGGTCTTGGCATGCCACCAGGTATCGGCGACGACGGCGACGGTCGCGTCGTTGACTTTCACCGCACCGCGCACGCCAGGACGGCCGGCAATCTTTGCCTCGTCGTAGCTCGCCAGCTTGCCCCCGAACACAGGGCAAGCCTTGATCGTTGCGCACAACATCCCTGGCTGCTTGACGTCGATGGCGAAGACCTGACTGCCGTTGAGCTTGGGAGACGTGTCGAGCCGCTTGACTGGCTTGCCGGCGATTTTCCACTCCCTGGGATCCTTGAGCTGAATGCTCTTGGGATCGGGCGGGCTCAATTTGGCCGCGGCAGCGGCAACCTTGCCATAGGTGGTCGTGCGCTTGGAAGGCGCATGAGTAATGACGCCTTCGCTGACGCTCAACTCGCCAACAGGCACTTTCCATTGATCTGCCGCAGCCTGCAGCAGCATGATTCTCGCCGCAGCGCCACCGCGTCGAACGTAGTCTTCGGAGGTGCGAATGCCGCGGCTGCCCCCGGTGCTCATTTCGCCCCAGACGCGCTTGCGCGCGAGGTTCTCGCCGGCCGTCGGTGACTCGGTCGTCACGTTCTTCCAATTGCATTCGAGCTCTTCAGCGACGAGCTGAGCGAGGCCGGTGCGCGTACCCTGCCCCATTTCCGAGCGCGCGATGCGGATCACGCAGGTGTCGTCGGGCCTGATCAGAACCCAGGCAGTGACTTCCTCACCAGCGGTTTTCGTTTCAGCGGCGGCGAAGGAAAAGGGAATGTGGAATCCCAGCGCCAGCCCGCCGCCTGCGGCAGCGGAGGCGACGAGAAACCGACGGCGAGAAATATTCGTGGATGAATCGCGGATGGCGTTGTTGTTCATGGCGGCCTCCGTTCAAGCCTTCGGTGCTTGTGAGGCGGGTGATGCCGGTCCCGCAGATTTGGCCATGCCCGCCGCCGCGTGCACGGCGGCGCGAATGCGCTGATACGTGCCGCAACGACAGATGTTGGTCATCGCCGCGTCGATGTCCGGATCGCTTGGGTTGGGATTTTTGGCGAGCAGCGCCGCCGCCGCCATGATCTGGCCCGACTGGCAATAGCCGCATTGCGGGACGTCGAGATCGAGCCACGCTTTCTGAACAGGATGCGAGCTCGTCGGCGAGAGACCTTCGATGGTGACGATCTTGTCGCTCGCCTTGAGAGTGCTGACCTTGATCGAGCACGAGCGCTTCAGCTCGCCGTTGATGTGCACCGAGCAGGCGCCGCATTGGGCGACGCCGCAGCCGTACTTTGTACCGGTCAGCCCGATCTGCTCGCGGATAACCCAGAGAAGCGGCGTGTCCTCCTCCACTTCCACCTCGCGCAGCTTGCCATTGACGTTGAGCGTTTGCATCGATCTCCTCCGAGCGCCTTCACGGGATTGTTACTTTTTGTTTCAGGCAATACCCCATGCAAATGGATCGCCCTCGCCGACGATGAGCGAGGTTTCCGCGGTCACGTGGGCCGAGCCGCGAATAAAAGGAAAGACGCGGCCTTCCCTCACCTTTACGTGGGCGCGAAAGATGCTGCCGACGATGCCTTGCTGCCGCCATTCCTGTCCCTCGCGCAGCTTGCCGTCGGCAAAGAGACACGCAAGCTTGGCGCTGGTTCCCGTCCCACAGGGAGAGCGGTCATAGGCGTTGCCCGGACACAACACGAAATTGCGAGCGTCCGCCAGTACAGCATCCGCCGGCGCGAACAGCTCGATGTGATCGACCAGCGCTGCGTTATCGCCGCGCACGCCACCCTCCGTCAAAGCCTGACGCAGCCGGGTGGCGTAGCCGGTCAGCGATTCCAGATTGGAAAGCCGGATTTCCATCCCGTGGTCTTGCACGAGAAAAAACCAGTTGCCACCCCAGGCGACGTCGCCGCGCACCCGGCCGATGCCCGGGACTTCGACAGCCACGTCCTTGTGCGCTCGATGACTTGCCACATTGGCCACCACGACTTCGCCCGATTCGAGCAGCTCGGCGCCGACGATACCGACTGGAGTCTCGATGCGCACAACGCCCGGGCGGATCCTGCCCAGATATTCAAGCGAAGCGACCAACCCGATCGTCCCATGGCCGCACATGCCGATGTAGCCGACGTTGTTGAAAAAAATCACGCCGACGTCGCAGCTCGGGTCCGAAGGGGCGCACAGCAGCGCCCCAACGATCGCATCCGAGCCCCTCGGCTCGTTGACGATCGCTGCACGCCAGCGGTCGTGTTTTTCGCGAAACACAGCGAGCCGCTGAGCAAGCGTCCCCCCGCCCAAGTCCGGCCCACCTTCCAGCACGAGACGGGTCGGCTCGCCTCCCGTGTGGGAATCGAGTACGGCGATCTTGCGAGTGATCCGCTTGTTCAACGAATCGCGTGCGCTTCAGGTTCAGGCGAATTCAACGGCCGGCAGAGCTGGCCTCGACGCCAGCGCCTGCTTTACCAGCGCGACGACCTGCTCGCGTTCCTCGCCCGCAAGGGGCAGGCGCGGCGGACGCACGATCTCGTTGCCCACGCCGACAATGCTTTCCACGAGCTTGATGTTCTGCACCAGTTTTTTCGACACATCGAGATGCAGGAGTGGCGCGAACCAACGATAGATCTTTCGCGCCTCTTCCACTCGGCCGTCGCGGATGAGGCGATAGATCGCCACCGTTTCCTCGGGAAACGCATCGACCAATCCCGCGACCCAGCCGCACGCGCCCATGAGCATCGCTTCCATGGCGAGGTCGTCCACTCCGCAGAAAATGGCATAACGTGTGCCGGTGCGATTGATGATGTCGGTGACACGGCGCACGTTGTCCGACGACTCCTTGATTGCGATGATCGAAGTCTCGTCGGCAAGCTCCTGGAACATCTCGGGTGTGATGTCGACGCCGTAGGCGACCGGATTGTTATAGACCATGATGGGCCGGGGAGTCGCCCTGGCGATCGCCCGATAGTGCGCGATCGTCTCGCGCCGGTCGGAAACATAACGCATCCCGGGAAGCACCATCAGCCCATCCGCGCCTTCGCGCACCGAGCGCTCGCACAGCGAGATGCCCTCGGCCGTGCTGCCCTCGGCGACGGTCATGAGCACCGGCACCTTCCCGCCAGACGCCGCAACTGCAATACGCAGAACCTCGAGCTTTTCCTCGACCGAAAGCACCGAGTTCTCACCCAGCGAACCGCAAACGATCAGCCCGTCGACACCGCATTTGAGCTGCCAAGCGAAGTGCTTTTCCATCGCCGCTCGATCGAGCCGGTGATCGGGGCGGAATTTTGTGGTGAGCGCGGGGTAGACGCCCTTCCAGCGTGGCTGATTCATGGGCTCTCCGAGTTACCGAACGATTTCCAGCAGTGAGGCCGACCGCACGCCTCGCGAAACGAAATGCCTGACGTTAACCCCGATGCATTCTGGTGTTCGGGGCCTGGCTGGTGCTCTGCATAGGGAAGCGACCGCCATGCGGTGGGAACTGTCCGGCATGCGGTGGGAATGGACGGCGGAAGCCCGGAGCATTCACAACGACGATGGTGGAAGGATAGAACCCGGGTCCCCACCAGCCTCCGCAGCTTCCCCACCAATCCGGATCGCATCCGGCGTTCCACCCGTAGTTTCCTCCGTTCGGGCCATATCCGCCGTACTGCGTGGGAGGCATTTCGACGATCTGGTACTGGACGGACGGGTACTGCACGACCGGCGGCGGCGCTTGGACCGCCGGGTACGGAGCGACGGGATATGGCGGCGGTGGCGGAGGCTGCCGTCTTGCAAGGTCCACCTCCTGCTCGAGTTGCCGCACGCGGTCGGTGAGTGCCTGCACGTCGGGAGAAGGCGGGTCTCCGCCCGAGTCATTGGACGCAACCTTCTTCGGGCTCTCGTGCATGACGTTGGTCACCTTGACACCATCGGGAGGCGGCAGGTTGCTGACGTTGATCGTGCCCGACTTGTCCGTCCAGGTGTAAATGTCGGCGTGCGCCAACGAGCAGCCGAGCGTTAAAGCCAAGGCCGCCGGGAGAACGCGGGCAAGCATCATTGCCATCCGGACACCGTCCATAACATTGTAGGTCGCTCAAGCCGAATTGGGTAGTGCACAGCTTTTTGCGACTGCATATTCCATCAAAGGTTACTAATTGTGTCGATCTGCGAGCCAGTCGGGTACTGCTTTGGGAGATGCGCGCACCCGGTGTATAGGACACGCAAGCATGGCCTGCGGTTCGGGAGCTTGCTGTCGGATTTACATCAGTACTCGCCAGCGGTGCGAAAACTTCGCGCCAGCGACGCGACAACTTCGAGCCAGCGACGCGAAAACTCCGAGCCAGTGGCCTGCAAGTTGAGCCGCGTAGCATCGAAAAGGTCACGCTACGCATGGGTTGGTTGTGTCGATTGTCGACGGCTTTCACTTTGGCGTGCACCCTGGTCGCTTCTCCGTCACACGGCGCGGCACGCTACTTCTGGTCTTCACCATCGCATGGGTGCTGATCGGCCTCGTCGGACATGATCCGTGGAAGCCGGACGAAGCGTACACCTTCGGCATCGTTCTCGACTTTCTCAGGCATGGCGATTGGGTCGTGCCGTCGCTCGCGGGCGAGCCGTTCGTCGAGAAGCCGCCGCTTTTCTTTCTGGTGGCGGTTGGATTCGCCCAACTGTTCGGACAGGTCCTCCCTTTGCACGATGCCGCGAGACTGGCGACGGGACTATTCGTCGGGATTGCGCTTTTATTTCTCGCGCTGTCCGGACGCGAGCTCTGCGGCCGAGGTTACGGCACCATGGCAGTGCTTGTGATGATCGGCTGCGTGGGTCCCACGCCACGTCTGCACCAGCTCATTACCGACGTCGCGCTGCTTGCCGGCGTCTCGGTCGGGATGTATGGGCTCGCCGTCGCGCGGCGGTCCTTATGGAGCGGCGGTGCATGGCTCGGTGTCGGGCTCGCGACTGCGTTTCTGGCGAAAGGTCTGCTTGGGCCCGGGTGGCTATGCCTGACTGCAGCGGTGCTTCCGGCGCTGCACCCGTGGCGCACGCGCGGCTACGCAGCATCACTCGGCGTGGCCGCGCTCATTGCAGTTGTTCCGGTCGCGATCTGGGGCTATGCGCTGTACGATCGATCGCCGGCGCTTTTCGGCGAATGGTTCATCACCAATAACTTCGGTCGCTTTTTCGGGTTCACCCGCATCGGCCCGCACAACGCTCCCGGTTTCTATGAGGGCGAGCTGCTGTGGTACGCGTTTCCGGCGCTGCCCTTGTCGGCGTGGGCTCTTTGGAGGGCATGGCGTCGCCACGACTCCTCCGTTTTCGAACCACGTCTGGCGTTACCCCTGATTCTCGCAACGGTGATGTTTGCCGTACTGGCCGCCGCAAGCGATTCCCGCAACGTCTATCTCATACCGCTGCTCCTTCCGCTCTCGCTGATCGCGGCACAGGGGATCGGCGAGCTGCCACTGATCGGCACGACCGCAGTGTCGCAGACTGCTCGCTGGGGGCTAGGTGCTTTGGCGGCGACGCTCTGGGTGGGATGGATCACTCTGCTCATCGGCGTTCCTGCATCGCTGCGCAGCATGCTGCTCGCATACCAGCCGAGCTTCGTACCCAAGATCCACTGGGTGCTGTTCGGTCTCGCCTTGGGCGCAACCGCTCTGACGGCGCGAATGCTGTTCCGCCGGGCTACCAGCGCAACCTCCGCGATGACTCAGTGGGCCGCTGGAACGGCGCTGTGCTGGTGCCTGATTGCCACGCTATGGGCTCCCTATCTCAACGCAGGAAAGAGCTACCGCACCATGGTGCGCTCGCTGGCGCGGCAGCTCCCCACGTCCGGATGTGTGGCGAGCTTGCATCTTGGCGAGCCACAGCGCGCGCTGCTCGCGTATTTTGCGAACATCGATACGGTGCGGCTCGAAGTCGAGCCGAGCGCCTCCTGTCCCGCGCTTTTGGTGCAAGGCTGGCGCACCACCGGTGCGCCGGCACCGGAGCCCGCATGGACGCTGGTCTGGGAGGGGTCGCGGCCAGGCGACCAGCGCGAGCTCTACCAGCTTTATCGACGCGACGTTGCGCCGGATCATCCGATTGCGCGCTTTCCAACGCACCGCGCGCGCGAGCAAAACAGGATCGCCGAACTCGCGCCTGAATAAACCGGGCGCCGAAACCGGTATAGACGAGCGAGACGGAGAAAATGGCTATCATGTCGCTCCGACGCTTCGCCGCCGAACGAAGGGCTCGCGCTGTCACATCGGTTAGGGTGGCTCAACGGACGACGGCGGATCTTGCCGGCCGCACGAACGCTCTTGAGAGCGAAGGTTCGCGATTTGAATCAACCTCAGCAATTGGCGATCTCGATGCCTGGGGCCGTGCGCCTTTTTCGAGCCATCGGCGTCCGCCAGGTCCGCATCGCCTGCGGGTTGATCCTGTTTTCGTATCTGCTGTCGCACTTCGCCAACCACGCGCTGGGCAACATTTCGCTCGCGGCGATGGAGGACGGGCTCGACTATCACATGAGGTTCTGGCGCGATCCGGTGGTCGCGACGGTGTTCTTCACGGCGGCGATCATTCATTGGTCCCTCGGCTTGTGGGCGCTCTACGAACGACGCCAGTTTCGTTATCCCGTGCCAGAGATGACGCAGCTCATTCTCGGCCTCTCCATTCCGTTGCTGCTGGTCATCCACTTCGTCGGCAATCGACTGCAAGCGCCGCTTTACGGCCGTACCTTTTCCTACGCGCAGGTGCTGATCGGTTACTGGGTCAACCGCCCCTACGTTCATTGGCTGCAGTTCGTGCTGCTGATCGTGGCATGGACCCACGGTTGCATCGGACTTTATTTCTGGCTGCGTCTCAAGCGATTCTTCTCCTGGGCCGCGCCGTATCTTCTGGCAGCCGCGGTGCTGATCCCGAGTCTCGCCTTGCTGGGCCTCGTGCAGGGTGCGAAAGAGGCGATCGCCCTGTCCGCCGATCCGGCGTGGCGCGCAGCCAATTTGACCGGGCGCGGCCCCACGCCGCCGCAGCGGGAATTGCTCGACTCGCTGATCGTCTATTTCGCGATTGGTTACGCCTGCGTTCTCGGACTCATTCTCGCCGCACGCGGCGGGCGGCTGCTCTGGGAACGTCGTCACGGCACGGTCGGCCTGACCTATCCCGACGGACGCGTCGTGCGCGTGCCTCGGGGCATGAGCGTGCTGGAAGCAAGCTTGCGCTACAGCATTCCGCACGCCAGCGTCTGCGGCGGCAAGGCGCGATGCTCGACTTGCCGGATACACCTACTGGGTGATCCGCGAGCGTTGCCCCCGCCGTCGCGGCGCGAAGCATTCGTGCTGGAGCGTGTCGGCGCGAGCATCGATCCCGCGATTCGCCTCGCGTGTCAGTTGCGGCCGATCAACGACATCTCCTTCTCCCTCGTTTTCCCTCCGCACATGAACGCGGCGGGTGTACGCCGCTCGGTCAAGGTCAATTCTGGCGAAGAGCGCTACGTCGTCTGCATGTTCGTGGACATGCGCCGCTCGACTTCAATGGCCGAGAAGCGACTGCCGTACGACACCATGTTTCTGATCAATCGCTTTCTTGGAGCGGTGGCCAAAGCGGTCGAAGAGGCCGGCGGACGGCCGAACCAGTTTGTGGGCGACGGCATGCTCGCCTTGTTCGGTCTCGACTGCGGCCGCGAGCTCGCTTGCCGACAGGCGCTCGATGCGGTCACAAGAATCGCGACAAACATGGAGCGCCTGAATCTGGAGCTCGCCACCGATCTGCGCGAGCCGATCCGCTACGGGATCGGGATCAATGGGGGAGAAGCCATCATCGGCGACGTCGGCTACCGCGATCACCGGGTCTTCACTGCATTGGGCGATGCAGTCAACGTTGCGGCGCGGCTACAGGACATGACCAAGACCTTTGACTGCAGTGCAGTGATAGCCGATGAAGTATGCGGCGCTGCAGGGGCGCCGCACGACGAGGGGTCGATCCGCGAGGCCCCGATTCAGGGTCGCGATCGGCCGATCTTGGTGCGTCTTTTGACCCGTACGTCGGCGTCTGCAGACGCGCAACACGCCTAAGACAGGCGTGTGCAGCCGGGCGCCCGATTTAAGCCTTTTGGATTGCAAGTGCAAGGGCCAATCCGACTTTCCAGTTCGGCCCACCCCTTTCTACATGCTTGCGTAGTGACGGCGGTCGGCATGATAGCTCCGCGCAGCGACGATATAGAGAACGGCGGCGAGAATACTCGTTAATGGGATGATGCGCATCGCGCCGTCGAGCCCCACTGCATCGGCGAGCACGCCGGTGAGGAAAGGTCCCGGTGCGAGACCGATCAGATTGTTGGCGAGCGTGAGCGTTGCGAAGACGGTGGCGCGGATCGCAGGGTTGGTCACGTCGGCGACGACTGCGCCCGACGGTCCCGCGAAACCCGCGCCCAGAAGAAGCCCAAGCGCGATCAAGCAGAACTGCAGCGGGCCGACGGAGATCAGGAACGCGACGAACAAGCTCGCTCCCGACGCGAGCGCGTACACCGACACGATGTTGAGTCGATTGGAATGACTAACCGCGACGAGGCGATCGACGACAATTCCGCCAAGCGTCATCCCCACGCCGGCCACCAGCACGAGGACACCGGCTCCGACGGCAGCCTGGGCAGGATCCATGGCGTAATATCGATTCAGATAGCTGGGCGCCCAGGCGATGATCGAGCCCTGGATGAACATCAGCAGACCGGAGCCGACATACGTACAGTTCACCGTGCGGAAGCGAAAAAGCTCTCGAATTACGCGTCGCAGCGACATAGCAGACGCACCATCCGGTGCAGCAGAGGGTGGTTCCTTGACCACCAGGGGGAAGATCACGGCAAGCGCCAACCCTGCGCCGCCGACGATCATGAACGCGAGCTGCCAACCCAGACTCTTGGCGATGACCCCGCCCAGGATCACGCCGAGCACCGAGCCGAACAACGCGGCGGAGAGAAACGCTCCCATGACGGTCGAGTGCAACCGACGCGGAAAAACGTGCGTCAGGATCGCTCCGCCGGCGCTGCCGTAGCCAGCCTCGCCGAGGCCGACCAAGGCACGCGCGACAAGCATCGAGGCAAAGCCTTCGGCCAGGCCGCAGCCGATCGTCGCGATTCCCCAAATCAGTGCCATGGCCGTTGCGCTCCTGACTCGTCCCCATCGATCAGCAAGCAGCGAAACCGGAAACGTCATCACGCCGACGACCAGCGCCACGACGCTGGCGAGCGAGCCGAGTTGCGCGTCGCTCAGCGCCCATTCCGCTTTGAGGAAGGGAAAGATCGCATTGATCACCTGCCGTGACAGGTAGTCGGACAGCATCAATCCGACGACCAGTGCGAACGCGATCCAGGCATACGCCCTAGAGACGGGGCGAGCGTCGGCTACGGACTCGATTGCCGGTTGCAAGTGCATCGCCATGGTGGCCTTCTGGCTCAAGTGGAAAGGCGGCAAACGCCGTCGTATGGAAGGATCATGATGGGGGATGCTGGGCCTCGCCGCGCGCTTCGCGCTCCGAGAAGAACATCGCCGCGAGCCGCCGCAGCCCGATAACGCGCCCAAGCTCCCAGAAGGAAAAGAAAGGGACAAAGGCAACGATCACAATCAGCATCCGGGCGCTGAGCTCATAGACACCGATCAAGGCGATCTTGTCAAAGATCGTTGCGAGGCTCTCTTTGTGGAACAACCCCTCCACGAGGCGCTCGACGATGCCGAACAGAAACACCAGCGCGCCGAAGAGCACCGACTTGAACAGTACCGGGAAGACGAGCGCTCGATCTTCGAGCCATCGGCTGAAACCAAACGCCCTTCCGATGAGAATCACCTTGGCGATAATGAGCGCCTCGATTACGGCGACTCCGTAATGGATATAAACGACGCCGAACTCGGCAAGAACCAGCCTGCAATAGTTCGTGAGCGCACCGAGGAAGATGGCGAGGTAGAGCACGATGACCCAGTACGTCTTCAATTCCTCGATTGCCAGATCCTTCAGTCTGGCGCGATGGCCACCCTTGTCTTCCGCGGTTGTCATTCCGACTGCTTTCCGGATTGCGCGCGTTCCAGCTCCTCCGCAAGGATCGGCACGCCGAGGTTCAATGTGTGCACCCCCTGCACGACGCAGAGCTTCAGGACCTCCATGATTTCCTCGGTCGTTGCACCGGCCTTGAGCGCGTTGTGAATATGCCGGCGGGTTCCTGGCGCATACATGTGCGTATATGAGGCGTCGAGCGCGATGCTCAGCAGCTCGATATCCTTCGCTGGCAGGATTCCGCTCGCGTAGATTCCCGCGCCGGTGGCCATGAACTCGTCGGTCCATGCCGGATCGAGCTCATAGAACGGATCCCACGCCGTGTTCCATTCGCCGATGGCCTTCATCTTGTCGCATGCGGGCGTCACAGCGACGCGCTTCACGGTCGCCCGTGCGCCTGACGACTTCGCCTCTTCCAGCAGAATCGGTGCGCCGAGGCTGCACGAGTGAATCGACAGCATCGCTGAGCACTTGAGCACGAAAATGATCTCGTCTCTCGTCGCGCCCGCTTCGAGTGCCCTGCGAATGTGCCGTCGCGTCCCATCCGGATTCAGATTCGTGCACGCGGCATTCAACCCGACACTGATCAGCTCGACCAGCTTGCGCGACAGCACGCCGGATCGCCAGGGATTGGTCGCCATCCGTGTGCACGTTTCCGCCCATGCAGGCTCCCATTCGCGCAGCGTTGCAAGCGCGTCGTCCCACGGGCCGGTTCCCGGTTTGGTTTGCATATGCCGCCTCTTGCTTGGGACCGCTTGTCGTCCTTCTCACATTCCCAGTTGTTGAATCAGAAAGTCACGCATCTTCTTTCGCGCCAGGATCGACTCCGGCGCATCGGGAATTCTGTCCTGGAAGTTGTGGACCATTCCTTCGTAAAGGTCCAGCTTCACCGGCACCCCCGCAGCGTCGAGGGCCTGGTAAAGCCGGACGAAGCCGCTCAGGAGCGTTTCCTTCGGGCCGCCTTGAATCAAGGTCGGCGGGAAACCCTTGGAGAAGTCGCCGTAGACGGGCGACGCGTAAGGGTCTTTCTGGTCCTTCGGATCGGCGAACGCGGCCGCGGCAAATTTGCTGTGCTTCTCGTAGAGCTGGTTCGGGTCGGCGTCGCGCAGCGTCGTTTCCGTATCGCCGCTCGGTGTGACGTCGAGCCACGCCGACGCCAGGACCGCTGCCGCGGGCATCCCGAGCCCACGGTCGCGCATCTTCAGGACAACCGCGGCGGCGAGTCCGCCGCCCGACGAATCGCCGTAGATTGCCGTGTCCGCGAGCCGCTGGCCCTGCTTCACAAGCGCGTGGATCGACGCGACGACCTGGTCCGACATCGGGTTGTACTTGACGTGCGGGGCCAGCGTGTAATCGACGGAGATCACGCGGAGACCCGTCGTGTGGGCAGCGATGACCGCCCTGCCCAGCATGGACGCTGCGCTGTACATGACGTGGGCCCCGCCGTGCGTGTACACGATGGCTTTGCCGTTGTCCTTCCACCCCTTAGGACGCACGTCCAGCACCGGGATGCCGCCCAGCTCCCCCTGCTCGACAGTGTGCTCGTAGCATTTGAGCAAGGACTCGGATTTGGCCCTGCCGTCAGCCTCCGCCCATGCTTGAAGCTTCTGCCATCCGACAATGTCGGTGGGGTGCGGAAACTCAGGCGTAAGCGCGGGATCCTTGAGCGTTCGAAGAAACTCCTGCGCTTGCCGAGAGATGGTCTCGGGGATATGAACGTACGGCTGGTTGTCCATCAGAGCCTCCTTCATCGTCGCTGTCGGTCGATTGTCTGGCATATCGTCGACTTTTAGATCGAGCGCGACACAACACGCGCGCTCAATCAACCGCCACCATGATCCTGCCGCCGACCACCTTGACCGCGTGCGCGCATACCCCAAGCCCGGGAACGCCGAGCACGCATCCCGTCTTCACGTCGTATTTCCAGCCGTGGCCGCGGCATCTGACGATCTTGCCGTCAAGCTCGCCCGCGCCGAGCGACGATCCTGCATGCAGGCAAGAGTCGTCCATTGCATAGACGGCGCCTTCCACGTTGAACAAGGCAATGTTTCTGTCGCCGATTGTCACGGTCGTTGCTCGGCCTGGGGGCAGCTCTTCCAGTCGCGCTACCGCCACGAAATCCGCCATCGGCCCAATGTTCTGAGTTTCATTGTTCGACTTGCGCCGCACGATTTGAAAGCTCCCTGTCATCGCGAGGAATCCGGATCGCAGCGACTCGCCATCGCCCATAGGTGCCGCAGTCCTGCGAGACCGCGGCACCCGATCCCCACCTGGGATCGTCGGGTCAACAGCGAGCCGATGGTGTGGTCGCTACAGGACGCTGGTCGGATTCGTACGCGCTTCCGCCGCCTTGGGCAGACGCCCGTCGTTGTCATACGCGAGGAACCCCTTGTAACCTTCCGGCCGGTTCGGCGGCAGCCCGAGATTGAAGAGCGTCTCTTCCACGGTGTTGTACCAGACGCCGATCTTCATGATCTTGCGCGCCTCGTCTGCCGTCGCCACCTTGCGGCCAAACTGCTCGCTTTGCTTGACCGCCCACTCGACCTGCTTCACTGTCGGCCAGCGCTTCTTGTGCATGTCCCAGATGTTGTCCTCGTTGCCGACGCGCACGTGGACTCCGAGGATCGTCGCCAAGGTCTGGATCGCGATGTTGCCGCGCATGCTGCTCCAGAACGTAACGCTCGACGCGCCGTGCGGCGTGCGGCGCAGCATTTCCATCCAGTCGAATGGATTGCGACCCATGGAACCTCCGCCATACCCGCATAGGGCGATGTTCAGCGGCCCCTTGTACACGCCGGCGCGGAGCAATCGCTCGATGATCTCGAGTTGGTGGACGTGGCCCGGCACGAAGTAGGGCTGGATCTTGTTCGCGGAGAGTCGCTTCAAGTGCTCGATGTAGAACTTCGAGGTCGAATCCACGACCATGTCGGCCCACGCGGCCGCGACTTTCGGATCAGCGAGGTGCGTTCCCTCCGCGTCGCCCGGGATGAAGGCTTGCGTCACGTCCCAGAGCGTCGAGCCGGTCGTGACCGTGACGCAGTCCGGTTTCGGGTTCAGCTCCGTCAGCATGTGACGGGTGTCGTAATCGAGCCATTTCGCCTTCGCGTCATCGGTATGCGGGGCGAAGGAGATCGAGCCGCCCACCTGGATGATCATCTTGGGCACTGCCTGCCGGACACGCGCGAGGAGCTCACAATACTGCTCGAAGTTGCTGGAGCCTTGGCCGGTCTTGGGGTCGCGCACGTGGAAGTGCAGCATCGTTGCGCCCGCGTTGTAGCAATCGACTGCGGCCTGCACCTGCTGATCCCATGTGAGAGGAAGGTCCTCGACATCGCCGGGCAGCCATTCCGGGCCGAACGGAGCCGCGGTGATGATTGTCGGCTGCATGTTTTCGGGGAAAAGGGAATCGTCGGTGAAGTACACGGTGTCTCTCCTGTGAAAAGATTAATGACAGGCGCTCGGACCTCGATTGCGCCAGCAACCGGATGTTTTCGACCCTTGTTGCTCGCTAGAAACAGCGCAATTCCGAGCTGCGAGCGATTTGTATCGCGTCGCACATTCTCGTGTCGCAGCAGTTCAGGACAACAGCCGCGGCAATTCAGGACAGCGAAGTTGACATTTCTCGACAGGGAGGGGGTTTTCCCGGAAAATCGCGCCCGTGTCTGTTGGCGAAACGTCCGTTCCAGCCAGCGTCTTCGACGCGGAAGAGGAGCTCTGGAGACAGCGCGTCGGTGCCCTCACCGTGGCGCCGGCGCTTCTCCGCCAGTTAGGAACCGACCCTGCACCGGTTCTGACCGCAGTCGGTCTCGACGCGTCTGCGCTCGAATTCTCGGAAAACACCATTCCGTACGCTTCGTTCGGCAGGCTCATGCACGAAGGCGCGCAGCGGAGCGGATGCGACTACTTCGGGCTCCTGGTTGGCCAGGCCTGGCATCTGTCGAACATGGGTTTAGTCGGGGAACTGATACGCCACTCCTCCACGGTGGGCGCGGGGTTGCGGCTCGGCGTCGTCTACCATCATCTCAACAGCCAAGGGGGTGTAGTGTTCTTGCGGGAACAGGGAGCAGTTGCGGAGTATGGATACGCCATCTACCACCGGGGCGTCCAGGGCGCGCACGAGATTTATGACGGAGTGCTGGCGGCCCTCATCAATTACATGCGGGAGTTGTGCGGCCCGAATTGGGTGCCGTCGGAAGTACTCGTGGCACATGCGCCACCGAGCGACGCGAGTCCGTATCGCCGTCTATTCAGGTGTCCGGTGCGATTCAATTCCGAGCTGAGCGCGCTGCGCTTCGCGGCTCACTGGTTGAAACGACCGGTGGCGGGTGCGGATCCGCGGACCCTGCGAGATTTGGAGAAGCAGGCGAGCTCCCTGGCTCAACCCGACTTGATCGAGAAGCTCCGTCGCTCGCTGCGCGTTCTGCTCTTGAGCGGCGTCACGTCGGGCGACGCGCTTGCGGACTTGCTGACGATGCACCGCCGCACCTTGAATCGCCGCCTCAAGGAGCACGGGACGACATTTCGCGAAGTGCTGGAGGACGTGCGCTTCGAAGCTGCACGACAATTACTAAGCGCGACACAACTGGCGCTCGACGACATTGCGGCGGCGCTCGCGTATGCTGGTGTCAGTCCATTCACGCGCGCTTTCCGGCGTCGATCCGGCACTACACCGGGGCAATGGCGCGACGCAGCCAAGGCGACCCGCCCCGATCAGGTCGAGATGCGCAGTCGATCAGCGTCCATCAGGACATCTGCAGATTAACAGTCCGCGCGATCAGATCACCGCGAAGGAGTTCGGTGCTCCATGTTCGTGCGTTCTGCGAAATCTCCGTCGCTAGAACGAGTGTGAGATCGAAACTACCACACCGTTGCGGTTTCCCGTGCCGGTGGCGGCGTACACGCCGCTCGCGTGATTGACGCCAACCCAACTCAGCTGAAGGTTGAAGCCTTGCCAAGTAACGCCGACTCCGATTGCGCCGTCGACGACCGCACTGGAAGTCTGGTAAGGGTAATACGGCGACTTGGCGTTGCTGCCCAGCAGACCGATGTGAGTGAGAAGAAGAATGTTATCGTGCAGAGGTTGTGCAAGATTCAATTCGCCGTAAACCGCCGGATAGTCCTCCCCGAAATAACGAGGAGAATAATACAGCCGCCCGGTGATGTTCTGAAGCGTGAAGCCCACATAGACCTCGCCATAATCGAAGCGCGGCTGCGCGGTCACCACGGAGTAATCCGCGCCCACTTCGACGGTCAGTCCCGACGCCATGGGCCATGCGTACCCGGCGAAGGCTATCGCCTGCACGCCGTTCGATTGGTAGGTGGAGGATTCGACCGTCGAGACAAAAGCGCCCGCGTACCAGCCGCGAGCATCGTCGTAATTCAATCCCAGCTGGACTGCGGGCTCGTTGTCGCTGAGCGATATGCCGCGATAGCGATAGTCGGACACCACGCTCACTGTGCCCGAAAGCTGCGCAAGCGAACCCCGGGCACTGCACAACAGCGCCAAGCCCAGAAGAAACCAACCGAAGTGCCTAGCGATCCTGCAATTGAGCTTGTCCTGCCGTGGTGCAAGCGCAGGCACAGGTTCCGGCCGTCCTCGCAACAGCAGCGCAGGCATCGACGATCAACGGTTGGTCGGTAGCGAGCGTAGAAAGCGCCTGAGGAGCAAGTGCCTGGCGTAGTTGTTGCGATTGCAGACTCGGCGACAGCGCACGCAACAACGCCACAAGCCCCGTCACGTGAGCGGCCGCGAACGATGAACCGCTCACGAATCCCCACTTCTGGCCTGGCAGAGTCGTCGGAATATCTCGCCCTGGCGCTACCAGGAAGTCCGCAGCCGAATCCTGCGCGCCCGCGGCGACAATGGCAAGCACGCCTCGATGCGAAGCGGGAAAGCGGTCGCCTGCACCTGGCTCGACCGCGCCGACCACGGTGACGCCGCGCGAAAGGGCGACGTCGAGCAAACGTTCGAGCAGCCGGTCCCGCGGTCCGCCAATGCTCAGGTTGATCACCTCGACGTTTTGCTCAAGTGCGAACTGCAAAGCCTTGGCCAGGGTGAAGCTACTGCACGACGCTCGACTGCCGCTCACCGGAGCTTCCCAACATGCGCGCAGCGCGAGCAGATCGGCGTCAGGCGCGATCCCCGCGATGCCTATGCCGTTGTTGGGGCGGGCGGCGATGATTCCGGCGACAGCCGTGCCATGCTGCTCGCCACTGCCCGGGCCCGGGTTACCGACAAAATCCCGAGTAACGGCGATCCGACCCACAAGATCGGGATGATCCGCTTCGACGCCACTGTCGACCTCGGCGATCCGCACCTGCTTTCCCGTCGTGATGCGATGCAGGTCCGACAAGTGCCACGCCGTCGCACTCGGTTGCAGCGGGTAAAGTGGATCGTTGTAGGCAAGACCGATGAACAGGTTTACGGTCTGCGCCGATTCGACGCGCGGATCGGCGGAGAGCTTTTGAATCACCGACACCGGCGATTGCTTTCCGGGAAAATTCATCACAAAGCAGTCGACGCCGAGCGCGGGCATCGGCCAGTTGTCGACGATCTTCAGGCCGTATTCCTCGGCAATGGCATCGGCGATTCGCCTGCGCGCGTCCTGGCCCGTGTGCGAGTAATTCGACCCGTAGGTGACATCGGGCCGGAAGTGAGGCGCCGGCATGCGAAGCATGACCAGCAGCTGCTGCTGGACCACCTCGTCGCTGTAGCTTGCGTCCGCGACGGATTCGCGCTCGAGCCGCGCACACCCCGCCACGCAAAAGCACAGCAGCGGCAACAGCCACCGACAATGAGCAATCACGGACCGGCTTCGTTGGAAAGGCGCTCGACCAGGACTACGGAGCGTTCCGACCGCAGCGCGCGCACCGCGTAGTCGCGCCGCCC
>Ga0126381_100001085_pt1 | contig 29512 bp, 29 predicted proteins | sample PanSoiMetPlot_28_FD_96465 | JGI IMG/M metagenome (GOLD analysis project Ga0126381, IMG submission 96465) | Tropical forest soil microbial communities from Panama - MetaG Plot_28 | ecosystem: Environmental > Terrestrial > Soil > Tropical forest > Bulk soil | place: Panama | collected 2016-02-17
GGCATAGGCCTCGGCGGCTTCGACATGTGGACCAATACGGCGGGCTTCTCGCTGTTCGGCACGCTCGGCCATGGGAAGGCCGATTGGGCGAGCCTCAAGCCGGCGGCGCAGTGCTCCCCCATCACCTATCCCAAGCCCGATGGCAAGATCACCTTTGATCGCCTGTCCTCGGTGTTTCTCTCCAACACCAATCATGAAGAGGACCAGCCCGTGCATCTGAAAGTCGGCGACCTGGCGCTGCAGAAGGCATCCGAGTTTGACCGCTATCGCGGGCCTTCCGCCCGCTACTGCCCCGCCGGGGTGTACGAATGGGTGCAGGAGAGCGATTCACCCCGTTTCGTGATCAATGCGCAGAATTGCGTTCACTGCAAAACATGCGACATCAAGGATCCCAATCAGAACATCACCTGGGTTCCTCCCGAGGGCGGTGGCGGGCCAAACTATCCGAATATGTGAATGGATTCTTCACGCATATCCCTCACGCCGGTCTGTCACGGCCGATTTGGCTCCTGTTCCGAATCCCAATCTCCTTAAGGTCGTTCGAACCGGAATTTCCCCGCAAAAGCGCGGCGGTACGGCGAACCCTAAACCGAATCCCCCGAAAGCTGTTGTCCGATCGACCCAGGCGTCACGATGCTGCCCTTATCCCGGCCTTCAAAGGCGATGGACATGCCAGATCAGGGCAGTTATTGCGGGCCGGGCCCAAACAGTCCATTTTGCTCAATGCGGCCGCGCCGAGGGCGTTCGTCCGCCAAATGGAGTCGACCGTGATCCTTTCGCCACCTTTGCGGCGTGCGGCGGTGGCCGCCATGGCTGCACTCGCTATCACTTGGCCGGCGATGCTTTCTGCCCGGGCGCAGCAGCAGCCACGTGAGGGCTTCTCTCGCACCTCCCCTGCAGGCAGCTATCTCGCCGCTCGGCACGCCGGCGGCCAGCGTGATGCTGCGGCGGCGGCGGCCTATTACCGCGCCGCGCTGCGCAGCGATCCGCGCAACAATGAGTTGCTCGGCCGCGCTTTCCTGGCGGTGCTTGCCAACGGCGAAATTGAGGAAGGGGTGAAGCTCGCCGAGCGCGTTCTGCAGGTCGACAAGAACGATCGCATCGCACGACTCGTTCTAGGGGTGCGGGCGATCAAGCAAAAGCAGTATCCGGTCGCGCGCCGAGAGCTTGCCCAATCGATCCGTGGCCCGATCACCGATCTTGCTGCGACGCTGCTGTCGGCCTGGACGATGGCAAATCCGGCCGATGCGAAGCAAGCGACCGATTCCATCGATAAGCTCGCCGGCGCCGATTGGTACGCGATCTTCAAGGAGCTGCATGCCGGGCTGATCCTTGACCTTGCCGGTCAAAAGAAGGAGGCGGCGAAGCACTTCGAGCACTCCTATAAGCTCGATCCCACGGCGCTGCGCGTGGTCCAGGCTTATGCAAGCTTCCTCTCGCGACAGGGGAATACGGACGAAGCCCTGAAAGTTCTCGCCACGTTCGAGGAAGCGCTGCCCCGTCATCCACTCATCGTCGAGGCGGTGAACGAGATCAAGGCCGGCAAGAAGCTCCCATTGCTGATCGACACGCCGCAGGCGGGGGCTGCCGAGGTGCTCTATGGACTCGGCGCCGCGCTCGGCCGGCGCGGCGGGGAGGATCTCGGCCTGATCTACTTGCAGCTCTCGCTCTATCTCGCGCCGTCGCATCCGCTGGCGCTGCTGTCGCTCGGCGACCTCTACGAGGCGATGAAGAAGCCGGAGCTCGCCAACAAGATCTATGAGCGGGTGCCGCTCTCGTCGCCGCTGCACCGCAACGCGCAGATCCAGCTCGCGCTCAACCTGGATTCGCTCGACAAAACGGACGATGCGAAAGCGAGTCTCGAAAAGCTGATCGCCGCCAGCCCGACCGATCTCGAGGCGATCATGGCGCTCGGCAACGTGCTGCGTGGACGCAAGCAGTTCGCCGAATGCGCGGATGTCTATTCCAAGGGCATCGATACCATCAAGAAGCCCGAGAAGTCGAACTGGGTGATCTACTATTTCCGGGGGATCTGCTTCGAGCGCGCCAAACAATGGGCTAAGGCCGAGGCGGATCTCAAGAAGGCGCTGGAGCTTTTTCCCGACCAGCCGCACGTGCTCAATTATCTCGGCTATTCGTGGATCGACCAGGGCGTCAATCTCGACGAGGGCATGCGCATGATCAGGCGTGCGGTCGAGCAGCGCGCCGACGACGGCTATATCGTCGACTCCCTGGGCTGGGCCTACTACCGGCTTGGCAACATGGAGGAGGCGGTCAAGCAACTCGAGCGCGCCATTGAGCTCAAGCCCGAGGATCCCACCATCAACGATCATCTCGGCGATGCGTACTGGAGGGTGGGACGCGTGCTCGAGGCGCGCTTCCAGTGGTCGCACGCGCGCGACCTCAAGCCCGAGCCGGAGGATCTCGATAAGATCCAAGCCAAGCTGAAATCCGGGCTTCCCGACGACACATCCTCGGCCGCCCAGGCCGAAGACAAGAAGCCTGGCGGCGGCTAAGCCACGTGGCGCGAGCCGCGTGCGCGAGAAAGCGCCCGCCAAGGTCAATCTGACGCTGCGCGTCCTCGGCCGCCGGGCGGACGGCCTGCATGAGATCGAAAGCCTGGTCGCTTTTGCCGAGGTCGCGGATGCCTTGACGTTGACGCCAGGCGATGCTTTGGCGCTCAGCGTGGCTGGACCGACCGCAGCCGCCGCAGGCGATGTCGCCGACAACCTCGTGCTCAAGGCCGCCCGTGCGCTCGCCGAGCGCGTGGAAGTTCTCAAGCTCGGACGCTTTACGCTCTCAAAGCGCCTGCCGGTTGCGGCCGGGCTCGGGGGCGGCTCGACGGATGCGGCAGCGGCTTTGCGGCTGCTCGCGCAGGCGAACCGTCTTGCGCCGGATGATCCTCGCCTGGCGCAGGCGGCGCGTTCCACCGGGGCCGACGTGCCGGTATGCCTCGATCCGCGCCCGCGGTTCATGCGCGGCATCGGCGATATCCTTTCCGATCCGCTCGAATTGCCGCGGCTATTCGCTGTGCTCGTCAATCCCGGCATAGCGGTCGCGACGAGGGACGTGTTCGCAATGCTTTCGGCTGCGCCGGTGACGCAAGCCAAATCGGCGATGTGGCCCCGGCAGAGGGCCGAGCTGCTCGACGAAATTGCCCGCGGTCGCAACGACCTCGAGGAGCCGGCGATCGAGCTCGAGCCCGCAATCGCGAATGTTCTCGCCGTGCTTCGCAAGCTGTCCGGCTGCCGGCTCGCGCGCATGTCCGGCTCGGGCGCGACGTGTTTTGCTCTATTCGACTCGTCCCGCACGGCGAGCGCAGCCGCGCGCAGGCTACGCGTTGGCTATCCGACTTGGTGGGTGCGCGCGACGACGTTCGGCGGATGAGGCGGGCGCTAATTCGAGCGGCAAATGCAGAACTCGACTGCTTCTTCGAGCGCCTCCTTCATCGGGGAGGCGGGAAACAAAGCGAGGGCGTCGGTCGCAATCGCGCCATAATGGCGCGCACGCTTGACGGTGTCTTCGAGGGCGCGGTGCTTCGTCATCAAGCCGATCGCATGCTCGAGGTCGGGGTCGGTTGCCTCGGCTTCTTCGAGCGTGCGCCGCCAGAATGTCCGTTCGCTGTCCGATCCGCGGCGGAACGCGAGCACCACCGGCAGCGTGATCTTGCCCTCGCGAAAATCGTCGCCCACGTTCTTGCCGAGCTTGGCCGCGGTTCCCCCGTAGTCGAGCGCATCGTCGACCAGCTGGAAGGCAATGCCGAGATTCATGCCGAAGGAGCGGCAGGCGCTTTGCTCGTCTCTGGGGCGCGAAGCGAGCGCCGGCCCCACCTCGCAGGCGGCGGCAAAGAGTTCCGCCGTCTTGGCGCGAATGACGGCGAGATAGTCGTCTTCGGTGGTGGCTGTATTCTTCGCGGCACCGAGCTGCATCACTTCCCCTTCGGCGATAACGGCGGCAGCCGAAGAAAGGATTTCCAGCGCCCTGAGCGAGGCGACTTCGACCATCATCTTGAAGGCTTGGCCCAGCAAAAAATCGCCGACCAACACGCTCGCCTCGTTACCCCACAGCATGCGAGCGGCCAGCTTGCCTCGCCGCATCTCGCTTTCGTCCACCACGTCGTCGTGCAGCAACGTCGCCGTATGCATGAATTCGACGGCGGCGGCGAGCTTGACGTGGCCGGCGCCGGCATAACCGGCGAGCCGTGCCATGGCGAGGGTTAGGATCGGGCGCAGCCGCTTGCCACCCGACGAGATCAAATGATTGGCGACCTCGGGTATCATCGCCACTTGCGATCCGGTGCGCGACAATATCGTCGTATTGACCTGTCCCATGTCCGTCGCCACCAACTCACTGAGGCGATCGATGGTGGCAGATGAACGGCTCTCAAATGGGACGATGACGGCCAAAAGAAGCGCTCCGGAAAGGGGCTCGAATACAAGGACGCGCGAGCATAGAAACGCTATGGTACCGCAGCAAGTGCGGCAAAACGCACATTTTCGCGACCGAGCGAATTCGGGCGACAGCGATCAGCAGGAGGTCCGTTGCGCAAGCCCGAGACCAAGTTCGAGGACGAATTGGAGTGGCGCGAGCTCGTCCGCACCAATGATGCCGTGCTGGTTTCGGCGGTGGGCGCCTTGCTCGATGCCGCTTACATTCCGCACGTCATACTCGATCAGAACATGAGCGTGCTCGAAGGCTCGATCGGCATCTTGCCGCGCCGCATCTTGGTCAGCCAATGTTGCGTCGATGATGCGCGCGCATTGTTGGAGGATGCCGGTCTCGGACACGAGCTTCGTCCGGATGTCCGCTGAAGTCACCGAGGATGCCGCGCTCGGCGGCAAGCTGCGACTCAAGCAGCCGACAGACGGTCACCGCTTCGGCCACGACGCAATTTTGCTGGCGGCCGCTTGTCCAGCGCGGGCGGGAGAACGCGTGGTCGACCTCGGCGCGGGCGTGGGCGCGGCGGGACTGGCGCTCGCGCTGCGGGTCGACGGCACCAAGCTGGTGCTGGTCGAAATCAATGCCGCTCTCGCCGCGCTTGCAGCCGAGAATGCGCAGCTGAACGGGGTCGCGGCACGAGTGAGCTCGGTCGTTCTTGACGTGGCGGCGCCGGCCGCTGCATTCGCCGCCGTCGGGCTCGGACCCGAATCGGCGGCCCGCGTGCTCATGAATCCGCCATTCAATGATCCGGCGCGGCAAAGAGCCTCTGCCGACCGTGAGCGCCGCCTCGCCCATGCCGGCTCCGCCGAGACACTCCCCGCGTGGACCAAGGCGGCAGCGCGGCTGCTGCGCCCGCGCGGGACCGTGAGCATGATCTGGCGCGCCGACGGTCTCGTCCAGGTGTTGCAGGCGCTTGCTCCCGCATTCGGCGCGGCAACCGTGATGCCGGTGCATCCCACTGAGCGAGAACCGGCGGTGCGCGTTTTGGTTCGCGCCACCAAGGGGAGCCGCGCGCCCCTCGTGCTTCTCCCCGGCTTCGTGCTTAATGACGGAGCGGGATGTCCTACCAGCCAAGCCCGATCAGTGCTGCGCGGAGATGCAGTGCTGGCGCTGAGTGAAATCTGATGTGCCGCTCGCGTCGTCTTATCGCGCTACCTAACTTGAGCCGAAGTCGCCGCCGGCCTAGACGTGACATCGCGCCGCGCCGGAAAAACTGCGGGCGGCTATGTGTTAACTGAGCCGAATACCATATGACCGAGAAAAACAGTTCCGAGCATCTGCAGCAGCTATTCGCAAGCGCGCGCGAGGCGCTGCGGCCGATCCTGCCAAAGCGACTGCGCGGCGTGCCCGTCGTGCCGGTGGTTCGGCTTGCCGGCGTCATCGGCTTTTCTACACCCCTGAAGCCCGGCCTCACGCTCGCCACCATCGCCCGTGCGCTCGAGCGCGCCTTCAACATGCGAGGAACGCAGGCGGTGGCTTTATCGATCAATTCGCCAGGGGGCTCACCGGTACAGTCGCACCTGATCTACCGCCGTATACGCCAGCTCGCGGCCGAGAAAGCGCGTCCGGTGATCGCATTTGCCGAGGATGTCGCCGCCTCAGGGGGCTACATGGTCGCTTGCGCCGCCGACGAGATCTACTGCGATTCCTCATCGATTGTCGGTTCGATCGGAGTCGTGGGTGGTTCCTTCGGCTTCCCCAAGCTCATGGATAAGCTTGGAGTAGAGCGCCGGCTGTACGTTTCCGGCGAACACAAGGCCATGCTCGATCCGTTCCTTCCGGAGAATCCGCAGGACGTCGAGCGGCTCAAGGCGTTGCAGCAGGACATCCACGAGGAGTTCATCGCGCTCGTCAAGCGCAGCCGTGGAGCGCGGCTCAAGGGTCCCGAAAAAACCTTGTTCTCCGGCGAATACTGGACCGGCGGCAAGGCGACCGAGCTCGGCCTCGCCGACGGCATCGGCGATCTGCGCGCGACACTGCGTGCGCGTTTCGGCGATGAGGTCGTCACTCCGCTCATAGCGCCCGCGCGCGGCTGGTTTGGCCGAGTGCAGCCCGGCGTGGCTGGGCGTCTGGAAGATTTGCCGCGCGCCGCCGATTTCACCGAGGAGGTGATCTCGGCGCTGGAGGCACGCGCCTTGTGGGCGCGGTACGGCTTGTAAGAAGGCTCGCGAGGAGACATGCCTCCCTTCGTCATCTCACCCTTGGTCAGGCTCGCGCTGGGCGCGGTCGGTACTGGCGTTGTCCTGCGCTGGGTCATGCGCGAGGTGCGGCGGATCAACGCCGAACTCGATCGGGTGAAGGCGGCGACCGACCCCACGCTACGCCCAACTTTTCCGACGCTGCGCCGCGATCCGCGCAGCGGCGAATGGCGTGTGATGTGACTGAGGCTATTCGCCTCTGATCCCTTTGTTCCGGATCAGCCTGCTCCAGCGGGCGATCTCCCGTTCGAGGTACTGGGCAAACTCTTCCGGCGTGCTCGGCGAGGGTGTCACACCGGCTTGCGCGAGTTTCCGCCGCATATCCACATCGGTCAGCGCGGCATTGAAAGCCGTATTGAGCTTGGCGATGACAGTTGGTGGCGTGGCCGCGGGCGCCAGCGTGCCGGCCCACTGATTGGCAATCGTGTCGGCAAAGCCTTGTTCGACGAAGGTCGGCACCTCCGGAAAAATGTCGGAGTCCGGCTCTGACTTGGCCGCGTATTCGGCCGCGATCGCGCCATTGGCGCCCGGCCTGTTGTCGACGACGACGTTCTGTCCGAGCAAGCCGCGCAGCGGTTCGCGTCATGGCCGCGCGTCTTCTTGACGCTGCGGATGCCTCTCAGTACGTCTACCCGCCCAACTCGGCTGCTCTTGCGTGCCTCAGTTGCGGCGCCGAGCTCGGGCATTTCTCACAAGCGACATGAGCGACGACCTTCCCCCCCATCTGCGTCCCGCGCGCTCGTTCCAGGGATTGATCCTGGCGCTGCAGCGCTATTGGGCAGATTACGGCTGCGTGATCCTGCAGCCCTATGACATGGAGGTCGGCGCCGGCACGTTTCATCCAGCGACGACGTTGCGCGCGCTCGGGCCCAAGCCATGGAACGCGGCCTATGTGCAACCCTCACGCCGGCCGAAGGACGGCCGCTACGGAGAGAACCCCAACCGCCTGCAGCACTATTACCAGTTCCAGGTGATCCTGAAGCCTTCGCCGCAGGACATCCAGGAACTCTATCTCAAATCGCTTTCCGCGATCGGCATCGATCCGAAGCTGCATGACATCCGCTTCGTGGAAGATGACTGGGAAAGCCCGACGCTCGGTGCTTGGGGCCTGGGCTGGGAGTGCTGGTGCGACGGCATGGAAGTGTCGCAGTTCACCTATTTTCAGCAGGTCGCGGGATTCGAATGCGCGCCGGTCTCCGGCGAGCTCACGTATGGGCTCGAGCGACTGGCGATGTATGTGCAAGGCGTCGATCGCGTGTTCGACCTCAACTTCAACGGCCGCGAGGGCGAGAAGAAAGTCACCTATGGCGATGTTTTCCTGCAGGCCGAGCAGGAATATTCACGCCACAATTTCGAATTTGCCGAAACCGAGATCCTGTTCGAGCAGTTCCGGATGGCGGAGGCCGCCTGCCGCAACTACATCGCCGCCGGCTGGACGACGATCGGCAACAGCAGGCGTCACCTGATGGCGCTGCCGGCCTATGACCAATGCATCAAGGCGAGCCACGTCTTCAACCTGCTCGATGCGCGCGGGGTGATTTCCGTGACCGAGCGGCAGAGCTACATTCTGCGCGTGCGCGAGCTTGCCAAAGCGTGCGGCGAGGCATGGCTCGCGACCGAAGCGGGAGGAGCAGGCGCATGAATGCCCAGCCAGAAATCGGCGGACGTGCCCCGGTTGCGATCGATGCCGAGGCCGGCAAGAGCTACTGGTGGTGCGCCTGCGGGCGTTCGAAGAACCAACCCTTCTGCGATGGCTCGCACAAGGGCACGTCCTTTTCACCGGTCGAATGGAAGGCGGAGCAGGCTTCGCGGACCTGGTTCTGCGCCTGCAAGCGCACCGGCAAGCGGCCGATGTGCGACGGCAGCCACAAGAGGCTCGATCCAGAGCCGCAAGGCTTGTGAAGCTGAGCGGCGCGGCGCAACTTCACGGCTTGCTCGGCGACGCCGCCTCATCGGATCCCGCGCCCTCCGGCGCGCCCACGAAGACGATGTCGCCCTTGATCAGATCCTGCACCTTCGGCGGCCCCGATTTCTGCGGCCACAAATAGGTGACATGGAGCCGTGTGGTCACCTCGAGTCGTGCCGGCGCCGGCGTGACGAGCAGCGTTGCGGTGTGAACGGTGACCTCGGCGGGTTGCGCCCACGCGCCGGGAACGGGGCTTGCGCTCAAGAATCCCTGAATGATCGAGGTGGCGACCACCTTGACGAAGCGCGCAAACTCGCCATCGCGAACCACGAACTGTGACCTCTCGCGGCTCGCATCGTATTCGAGCACACGGGGAAGCTTGAGCTTGGTCAGTGCCGGCTCGTATTTTTCTCCGAGATCGATGCTGATGTGGGACTTCGTGTCATCCCAGACGACGCGCATCGGCACCGCGGGCGGGCCTTCGCTCCCCTTGAGGTACATCAGGTACGCCGTCTCATTGTCCGTGGCGGACGCAATGCCCGGAATGGCGGCGAGCGCACACGCGGCGGCAGCGCGCACGAAAGCGACCCGGCTGAGGATTTTCATCAAATGCACCGAACGGCGTAAGTAGCGCAAATGTGCGGCAGGGCGGCGAGCGCTGCAAGCGCACCCAGGCTGCGTTAAGCTTGGCGAGGGGAACGAGCCCCGCGCTTTTCGACTTAACAATGCCGACCGCGCCTGCTACCTGCTCGCGATGCCCGATTTTCTGCTCGAATTGTTCTCGGAGGAAATTCCGGCGCGCATGCAGGCGCGTGCGGCCGAGGATTTGCGCAAGGGTGTCACCGACGCCCTCGTCGGCGCCGGGCTCCTTTATGAAGGCGCCAAGGCCTTCGTCACCCCCCGCCGTCTCGCGCTCGCGGTCAAGGGCGTCCCGGTGCGCCAGCCCGACGTGAAGGAGGAAAAGAAAGGGCCGCGCGTAGGCGCGCCCGAAGGCGCCATTCAAGGCTTCTTGCGGGCCGCCGGGCTGAAATCGATCCGCGAAGCCAAGATCATGCCCGACAAGAAGGGCGACTTTTACCTGGCGCTGATCGAGAAGCCGGGCCGGCCCGCGATCGAGGTGATCGCCGAGATCGTTGCGGAGGTGGTGAAGACATTTCCCTGGCCGAAATCGATGCGTTGGGGCGAGCAGTCGCAGCAGCCTGGTTCGCTCGCTTGGGTGCGGCCACTGCATTCCATTGTCGCGACTTTCGGGCCGGAGACCGAAGAGCCGGACATCGTTCCCTTCGCAATCGACGGGATCAAAGCCGGGAACGAGACGCGCGGTCACCGCTTCATGGCGCCGCAGTCGTTCAAGGTGCGCCGCTTCGAGGACTACGCGGAGAATCTTCAAAATGCCAAGGTCGTGCTCGATCCCGAGCGGCGCAAGGAAATGATTCTTGCAGATGCCAAGAACCTCGCCTTCGCGCAGGGTTACGAGCTCCTTGAGGATGCGGGCCTGTTGGCGGAGGTGGCCGGTCTCGTTGAATGGCCGGTCGTGTTGATGGGCTCTTTCGATAAGGCGTTTTTGCGTATGCCCTCCGAAATCGTCCGCGCCACGATCCGCAACAATCAGAAATGTTTCGTCCTGCGCGAGCCGCGCACGTCGCAACTCGCCGACAAATTCATCCTAGTTGCGAATATCGAGGCCGAGGACGGCGGCAAGGCGATCGTCGCCGGTAACGAGCGCGTGATCCGCGCGCGGCTCGCCGACGCCAAGTTCTTCTACGATACCGACCTCAAGACTCGGCTTGAGAGCCGGCTGGCGAAGTTCAAGGACATCGTCTTTCACGAGAAGCTCGGCACGCAATGGGAACGTATCGAGCGCATCGAGCGGCTCGCGGCGGAGCTTGCGCCCACCGTCGGCGCCGACGTGGAAAAGACAAGGCGCGCGGCGCGGCTCGCCAAGGCCGACCTGCTCACCGAGGTGGTCGGCGAATTCCCGGAGCTGCAAGGGCTAATGGGAAAATATTACGCGCTGGCGCAGGGCGAGGATGCCGCGGTCGCGGCCGCGTGCGAGGAGCATTACAAGCCGCTCGGCCCCGCTGACGTCGTTCCAACAGCGCCCGTTTCAGTGGCCGTCGCACTCGCCGACAAGATCGACACGTTAGTCGGGTTTTGGGCGATCGGCGAAAAGCCGACGGGAAGCAAGGATCCGTATGCGCTGCGCCGCGCCGCGCTCGGCGTGATTCGCATTGCGTTATCCAGTAAGCACGATCTTCTGCCGCGGGCTCTCTTTGCGATGCATATTCGGCAGTTTCGACCAAATCTATCGGACGCGGAAATCTCGGATGCAGGCGACGACTTTCAAGCTTTTTTCGAGGAGCGGCTCAAAGTGCAGCTGCGCGATGAGGGAGCGCGGCACGATCTGGTCGACGCCGTTCTTCATCTGCGCGGTGCCGAGGCAGGCATGGTTTCGATCGTCCGCCGTGTCGAGGCGCTGGGAAAATTCCTCGACACCGAGGACGGCAGGAATCTGCTCGCCGGCTACAAGCGGGCCACCAACATCATCCGCATCGAGGAAAAGAAGGACGGCCGGCGATATTCCGACCAGCCTGAGCCATCGCTCTATCGGCAGGAGGAAGAAGCGGCATTGGCCAACGCGATCTATGCCGTCAAAGGGGAGGCGGACTCCGCTGTCAGCAGAGAGGACTTCGAAGCCGCGATGCGTCCAATGGCCAAGCTCCGTCCGCACGTCGATGCGTTCTTCGACAGGGTGACGGTCAATGTCGAGGACAATCAACTCCGGGAGAATCGACTCAACTTGCTCAATGAAATTCGCGAGGCGACCCGCACAGTCGCCGATTTCTCCTGTATCGAGGGATAAATGCTGCGCCGTCATGCCCGCGGGAAAGCGAGAATCCCGCAATCATGACCAGTTATGAGTACAAACAATCAGTTGCTGACTGTCGAATCATCCGCTTACGCGGATCGTGACACCGAGTAGAATGGGCAAACGCGTGGAACCCGCCGCCGACGTCGTCATTATCATCGACTGCCATCCCAGGAGATCCCTATGACCATCACCTTTGCTCATATCACGCCGCTTGTTGCGCTCATCGCCGGAATTCTGATTCTGCTATTCCCGCGGCTATTAAACTACGTTGTGGCGATATACTTGATCATCGTCGGCATTGCGGGACTTAACAGCATTCATCACTTTATCCGCTGAGTCGGCCGCCGCCCACGCGCGATCTGCGTCCTTGCACCGGCGCGCGCGGCGGTGATCATCAAGTTGGCGCATCCAGTTGTGGTTCCATGGTCGTATCGTCGCGTCGCAGCCGATTGAACAGAAAATGCAACCGCTCTGCCCCCGGTCGCAGGCCTGCGGCCCGCGCTCGACCGCCAGCGCGCAAGAAATCGCCTGGCGAAAGGAAGTGGGTGTACAGCTTCGGGAATGGGAAAGCGGAAGGGCGCGCCGATATGCGCAACCTTCTGGGCGGCAAGGGCGCAGGCCTTGCCGAGATGGCCAATCTCGGCTTGCCGGTGCCGCCGGGCTTTACCATCACCACCGAGGTCTGCACCTACTACTACGAGAACGGCAAGGCCTATCCGAAAGCCCTAGACCGGCAAGTTGCCGCTGCGCTCGCGCAGGTCGGCCGCATCACCGGAAAAACGTTCGGGGACAGAGCCAACCCTCTGCTGGTCTCGGTGCGCTCCGGGGCTCGCGCGTCCATGCCGGGCATGATGGACACCGTGCTCAATCTCGGTCTCAACGACGCGGCGGTGGAGGCGATCGCAAAAAAATCCGGCGACCCGCGCTTCGCCTACGACTCCTACCGCCGCTTCATCACCATGTATTCCGACGTGGTGCTCGGCTTTCCCCATCATCATTTCGAGGAAATTCTCGACGACTACAAAGACAGGAACGGCTACACGCTCGATAGCGATCTCTCGGCCGAGGACTGGGTCGAGCTCGTCGCCCGCTACCAGCAGCGGCTCAAGGAAGAGCACGGCGAACCCTTCCCGCAGGACCCGGACCAGCAGTTGTGGGGAGCAATCGGGGCCGTGTTCAGCTCCTGGATGAACCAGCGCGCCATCACCTATCGGCGCCTGCACCACATCCCCGAGAGCTGGGGCACCGCGGTCAACGTCCAAGCCATGGTTTTCGGCAATATGGGCGAGACTTCTGCAACCGGCGTGGCGTTCACGCGCAATCCCTCGACCGGCGAGAAGCGCCTTTACGGCGAGTTTCTGATCAACGCCCAAGGCGAGGACGTGGTCGCCGGCATCCGTACCCCGCAGGAGATCACGGAAGCGGCGCGCCGCGAGACGGGCTCGGACAAGCCATCGATGGAACGGGCGCTGCCCCAGGCGTTCAAGGAATTGACGCGCATCTACGGCATGCTGGAGCGGCATTACCGCGACATGCAGGACCTCGAATTCACGGTCGAGCAGGGAAAACTTTGGATGTTGCAGACGCGTGCGGGCAAGCGCACGGCGAAAGCAGCACTGAAGATCGCCGTCGACCTGGCGAACGAAGGATTGATTTCACGTAAAGAGGCGATTGCGTGCATCGAGCCGGCGGCGCTCGATCAGCTGTTGCATCCCACGATCGATCCCAAGGCTGAGCGCCAGCTCATTGCAACGGGGCTTCCCGCCTCGCCCGGCGCGGCGTCCGGCGAGATCGTGTTCTCGGCCGACGAGGCGGAGGCGCTCAAGGCCAAGGACAAGCGCGTGATCCTCGTGCGGGTCGAGACCTCGCCCGAAGACATCCATGGCATGCACGCGGCAGAGGGAATTCTGACCACGCGCGGGGGCATGACCTCGCATGCCGCCGTGGTCGCGCGCGGCATGGGCACGCCCTGTGTTTCCGGCGCCGGCGCGCTGCGAATCGACTATGCCGCCGGTACAATGAGCGTCGCTGGGCGCACGTTCAAAGCCGGCGACGTTATCACCATCGATGGCTCGACCGGAGAGGTGCTCGCCGGCCGCGTGCCCATGATCGAGCCGGCGCTCTCCGGCGAGTTCGCAACGCTGATGGGCTGGGCCGACGGGGCGCGCAAGCTCGGCGTGCGCGCAAACGCGGATACGCCGAACGATGCCCGCGTCGCGCTGAAATTTGGCGCCGAGGGCATCGGGCTTTGCCGCACCGAGCATATGTTCTTCGATGAGGATCGCATCCGCGCGATGCGCGAGATGATCCTTGCCGATGACGAAAACTCGCGCCGCGCTGCGCTCGCCAAGCTGTTGCCGATGCAGCGCACGGATTTCGTCGAGCTATTCGAGATCATGCAAGGCTTGCCGGTGACGATCAGGTTGCTCGATCCGCCGTTGCACGAGTTCCTGCCGCACGGCGAGAAAGAAATCGCGGAAGTCGCGGCCGCAATGGGAGCCGACGCAAAGAAGCTCGCCGATCGCGCCCGGGAGCTCCACGAGTTCAATCCGATGCTCGGATTTCGCGGCTGCCGCCTGGCGCTCGCCTATCCCGAGATCGCGGAAATGCAGGCGCGCGCGATCTTCGAGGCGGCAGGCGAGGCCGCCAAACGGACCGGCAAACCCGTCGTGCCGGAGATAATGGTCCCGCTCATCGCCACCAAAGCCGAATTGGATCTCGTCAAGGAGCGCATCGACGCCATGGCGGAAGCGGTCGCCCGCGAGCGTGGACGCAAGGTCAATTATCAGGTCGGCACCATGATCGAGCTGCCGCGGGCCTCGTTGCGTGCGGGCGACATCGCCGAGAGCGCCCAGTTCTTTTCCTTCGGCACCAATGACCTCACCCAAACAACCTACGGCATCAGCCGCGACGACGCCGCAAGCTTTCTCGGGACTTACGTGGAGCGCGGCGTTCTTCCCAGCGACCCTTTCATCTCCGTCGACCGCGACGGCGTTGGCGAATTGATGCGTATCGGCGTTGAGCGCGGTCGCAAAAGGCGGCCGAGGCTCAAAGTGGGTATTTGCGGGGAACACGGCGGCGACCCTGCTTCAGTCGCGTTCTGTCACGAGATCGGCCTCGACTATGTCTCGTGCTCGCCTTTCCGCGTGCCGATCGCCCGCCTCGCTGCTGCACAGGCCGCGCTCGGCAAGCGAGCTGGTCACGAGGATGGATAGATCCGCGGCGTCGTCCCCGCGCAATCGGGGACCCATAACCCCAGGCCCGCGTTCATGGGTTCCCGCTTGCGCGGGAACGACAGGAGAAATGCTCGCTTGAATTTTCGCAGACCGTGCCGCCGCGGCGGCTGCGCGGTGCAGTGCTTGCGGCAAGATTGTGGCTATCGGCCGTCTGATTAACAGGATCGCAAGCTTGCTCCGGCAATAAGAAATCCGACGCATTTGCGCCATCACGTCGCCTTGTGCCGGCGAGAGGATGCGCTCGCGTTTTGCAGGGGCGGGGGCAAGCCTGGGATGGTTGCATCGCGCAACAGGCCGGAGGGCGGTCGGCAAACCCCCTTCGGCCTTGGCATCCTGATGTTGCTGCTGCTGACGAGCGAGGTCGGCCACCAGGACCTCGCTGTACCCATTGCGTCCGAGCCGGTCGTAAATCGTTCGCAGAAGGCGGCATTCGCCTCGCCGTTCGGCAGAATCCATGATGTGAAGCTCAGCATGGCGGACGCGAGCGACTCCTCAATACCGCTTCCGCTTGACTATCAACTAGCCAGTTTCGATCCGAATAGCGCGGCAGTCGCAGCCTCGATCCGCCGGCGATTTCTCAGCGAAGACACGTTCTTCACAAGCCCCTATGCCGGCCCCATGGTCGATCGCAGCCGCAAAGGCGACTACGGCGTCGCGCGCGATCGGCTGATCGCGCTCAAGAGTGATCGGCTCAAGCCGGCGCGGCCGATTGATGCCATCCCGCAGGAGGACGGCTCATCGCTCGCGCAGCAGCAAGCCGCAGCGCCGCCCTCGGTCGATGCGCCGCTCGGTGTTGCAGCCGCCACAAACGAGCCCAAGGAGTTGGTCCGGCCGGCCGACGTCAGCGAGGGCGAAGCGGCGTCCGCGAGCGAGCCCGCCAGGGAAGCGGCCCTCGCATCCGTTGCGGGCCTTGCGTTTTCGGCGTCCGATGTCGATCCCTTGCTGGGCCCGGCGCGAGTCTATTTCGGCGTCGATCCAATGGGGCAAAAGCTCGGCACGATGGAGCCCTGGGTGCCGGGGGAAGAACCGCGATTCGATGATGCCGGCATCACCGCCAGCAACAATGCGAACGTCAAGCTCGCGGCAGTGCCGCCTGTGCCGTTTCCCGCGGGCGAGCCGGGAAGCATTTTCGACGCGCCGGTCGAGCGCGCGGATCTGCCGCCGCTGCCCTCGGATCCCAGTATCGTGATGAAGAACGGTATGACCGGCGGGCAGACGGTCGCGGCCAAGGGCGAGGTCACCGGCGAACACCAGCGGCCGATGACGCCGGCCGAGCTGCTCGGCCTCGACGAAAGTACGCGCGCCAAATCGGAGAAATGCCTAGCCGAGGCGATCTATTTCGAAGCGCGCGGCGAAGCCGTGCTCGGGCAGATGGCGGTGGCACAGGTCGTGCTCAACCGCGCCTTCTCCGGCAAATATCCCAACACCGTCTGCGGCGTTGTCTACCAGAACGCGCACCGCCGTCTCCACTGCCAGTTCACATTCGCCTGCGACGGCATTCCCGACATCGTTCGCGAACCGGACATGTGGGAGCGGGCGAAAACCATCGCTGCCGAGATGCTCGACGGCAAGCTGTGGCTGCCGGAGGTCGGTAAGGCGACGCACTACCATGCGTACTGGGTGCGCCCTGGCTGGGTGCGGGAGATGACCAAGATGCACCGGCTCGGCGTGCATACCTTCTACCGGCCACGCGCCTGGGGCGACGGCCTCGAGGCGCCGGAATGGGGCGACGAAGCTTCGACCATCGAATCGGCGCGGCGGCTTGTCGAGGCCGCGAAGAAGCTCTAGCAGCTCTCTCTATCCGTTCGTCGCCGCGAAAGCGGGGACCCAGCCTTTGGCCCTGGATTCCCGCTTTCGCGGGAATGAACGGAGATTTCATGCGCGGTCTGCGTTCACGCGGTTGAGGCGCCACTTCAATGGGGGAATTGCGCTCCATCCTCACATCTCGATATCGAGCGCCACGTCGAGCTGCGGCGCCGAATGGGTGATCCACCCCGAAGAGATGTAGTCGACGCCGGTCTTGGCAATCTCGGCGATGGTGTCGAGCGTAATGCCGCCCGAAGCTTCGAGCGCAAACCGACCGCCGACTATTTCCACCGCCTTGCGCATGGTCGGCGCATCCATATTGTCGAGCAGCACCGCGTCGGCCAATCCGACGTCCAGCACTTCGCGCAGCTGTTCGAGCGTGTCGACTTCGATCTCGATCTTGACGAGATGGCCGGCGGCGGCTTTCGCGCGCTCGAGCACCGCGCGGATGCTGCCGGCGACGGCGATGTGGTTGTCCTTGATCAACATTGCATCGTCAAGCCCGAAGCGGTGGTTGAAACCGCCGCCGCAACGAACGGCGTATTTTTCGAGCGCGCGCAGGCCCGGCCTGGTCTTGCGGGTACAGCAGATGCGTGCGCGCGTGCCGGCGACACGGCGCACGAACTCGTACGTGGCGGTGGCCACTCCCGAAAGGTGTCCCAGCAGATTGAGCGCGGTGCGTTCGCCAGCGAGCATGGCGCGCGCGGGTCCCGCCACCGTCATCAGCTCGGTCTTGGCCGCGACGCTCGCGCCGTCGCGAATGTTGGCCGCGATCTCCATCTCCGGCGCCAGTTTGGCAAAAGCCTCGGCTACGAGCGGCAGGCCCGCGATCACGCCCGCCGCGCGCGCCACGACGAGGGCGCGGGCCGATGTGTCTTCGGGGATGGTGGCGATTGCGGTTACGTCGCCGGCGCGGCCGAGATCCTCAGCCAGCGCGCGCGTGACGGCAGCATCGATCTCGAGCGGAGACAGGAAGGCATGCGGGCAGAGGAGCGAGCGCGTCATGGCTAGTGCTGATCCGCAACGGATTATGGCCGCCGCCCGCTGCGATAACGGGTGAACATCGGCCTTTGGAATAACCGCCTTGGTGCCAAGACTTACATAAAGGCCGCACCCCTTAATACCGGCACCGGCCGATTTCCAGGCCGAAGCGGCCCGTCTGCCATGCGCAGGATGCTGTTGGAGATGGCCGTGCGACCTCGTAAAAGCCTCGCGAGGAGAATTCGGTAAGGACGGATTCGGGGCACATGGCCATTTCATTGCCTTCTGGCTCGAGAGTCTCGATCGGCTGGCGCACGCCGCTCGTCATCGTGTTGTGCGGCTGTCTGATCTCCATGATCAGCTTTGGGCCGCGCGCCACGCTCGGCTTCTTTCTCACGCCGATGTCGCAGGTGAACGGTTGGGGCCGCGACGTATTTGGCCTCGCGCTTGCGATCCAGAACATCCTCTGGGGTCTTGGCCAACCGTTTGCCGGTGCGATCGCCGATCGGTTCGGCACCGCGCGCGTGCTGTGCGCCGGCGGCGCGTTGTACGCAATCGGCCTCATCCTGATGGCCTATTCGACCTCGCCCGGGATGCTCGACCTCACCGCCGGCGTTTTTATCGGTTTCGGACTCTCCGGCTGTTCCTTCTCCGTCGTGCTCGCGGCGTTCGGCAAGCTGTTGCCCGAGAGCTGGCGTTTGGTTGCGTTCGGCGCGGGCGCCGCCGCCGGTTCGTTCGGGCAGTTCCTCTATTCTCCGGTCGCGGTCTCGATGATGGACGCTTTTGGCTGGCAGACCACGCTGGTCGCCTTCGGCGTGGGCATGTTGCTGGTGCTGCCGCTCTCGCTTGCGCTCACGACGGCGCCGGCGGAGACGGGCGCGTCGGGGGGGCCTGCGTCACAATCGCTCCGCCAGGCGCTTTCGGAGGCGGTGGGTAACCGGTCCTATGTGCTTCTGGTGCTCGGCTTCTTCACCTGTGGCTTCCAACTCGCGTTCATCACCGTTCACATGCCGGCGTATCTCATCGATCGCGGCCTCTCGGCGCAAGTCGGCGGTTGGACCATCGCGGCGATCGGGCTCTTCAACATCGTCGGCTCGATGGCCTCGGGCTGGCTCGGCACCCTCATGCCCAAGCGCTATCTCCTGTCCCTCATTTATTTCGCGCGTGCCGCCGCGGTCCTCGTTTTCATCATTTTTCCGGTCACGCCATTCTCGTCGATCCTCTTCGGCTCGGTCATGGGCCTGCTCTGGCTCTCCACGGTCCCGCCCACCAATGGGATCATTGCGCTAATATTCGGCACGCGCTGGCTCGCGACGCTCGCCGGGTTGGCGTTTTTCAGTCACCAGGTCGGCGGCTTTCTCGGGGTCTGGCTCGGCGGTGTCGCATTCGTGCGCACGGGTTCCTATGACGTCGTCTGGTGGCTCTCGATCCTGTTCGGCGTACTGTCCGCGGTGATCAACCTGCCGATCGTGGAAAAACCGGTCGTGCGTGTAGCTCCCGCCCCGGCCTGACCACGGATGGGACAAGGGACGCCAGCCGTGACTTGAGCTATTTTGCCGGCGCTCATCCGAATGCCGGCCGGCTAGCCATGGCGACTTTCAAGGCGATCGTGATCGAAAAAACGGAGACCGGCTCGAAGGCCGCGCTCGCCGATTTCGATGAGCGTAACCTCATGGAGGGCGACGTCACGGTCCGCGTCGAATGGTCGACGCTCAACTACAAGGACGGCCTCGCCATCTGCGGTAAGGCGCCTGTCGTGCGGCGATTCCCAATGATCCCCGGCATCGACCTTGCGGGCACGGTCGAGACCTCGAGCCATCCCGAATGGAAAACGGGCGATAAGGTGATCCTCAACGGCTGGGGCCTGGGCGAGACGCATCTCGGCGCTTACGGCGAGAAGGCGCGTGTGAAGGGAAATTGGCTCGTGCAACTTCCCTCCCGCATGAGCGCGCACGACGCCATGGCGATCGGCACCGCAGGCTATACCGCCATGCTTTCGGTGATGGCGCTCGAGAGCCGCGGCCTTTCTCCCATGAGCGGGCCGGTGGTGGTGACGGGCGCGGCGGGCGGCGTCGGCTCGGTCGCCGTTGCAATTCTCAGCCACCGTGGCTTTCAGGTCACGGCGTCGACTGGGCGGCCGCAGGAGGCCGATTACTTGAAAGGATTGGGCGCCAGCGAGATCATCGAACGCCAAGAACTCGCGGAACCCGCAAAACCGCTGGGAAAAGAGCGCTGGGCAGGCGGCATCGACACGGTCGGCTCGACCACGCTCGCCAATGTGCTCTCCATGACGCGCTATGGCGGGGCGGTTGCGGCTTGTGGATTGGCGGGCGGCATGGATTTGCCGACTTCGGTCGCACCGTTTATCCTGCGCGGTGTTTCGCTGCTCGGCATCGATTCCGTCATGCGGCCGATTGCCGATCGGCGAACCGCGTGGCGGCGTCTGGAAAGCGAGCTTGATCGGGGAAAGCTCGCGGCGATGACGAGCGAGATTGGGCTTGCCGAAGTGATCGAAGCGGCCCGAGACATCGTCGAAGGACGCGTTCGCGGTCGCATCGTGGTTAAGATCGGGTAACCATGTTGAGGATTTGTTGACCAACATCGGGCAAAGTCGCGCCTGATTCGTATGGTTAACGGGCGGTTACGGTCGCTGCGGCGGCGGTAATGGGAGAGGGGAGCAGCTAATGATTGCGCGGGTCGCGATCGTGGTCGTGAGCTTGCTCGCGGCCGTCTCGGCGCGGGCGGAAGTTTTGAGCCCGGAGGCGGCGCGGCGGTTCGTGGCCGGCAAGTTTTTCGCCTTCAATTGTTTCGATGGCTCGCGCGGCGCCGGGCGCATTTACGGCGACGGTTCGGTCATCGGCACCATTCAGTTCCGCGGCGCGGGACCCGTGCGCACGGTCTGGCTGCCGGCGGGCACGCTGCGGGACCGCGGCGGGGCGGTGTGCGCGTCGCTGCAGGGAATGCCGTTCGAGCCATGCTTTCGCGTCGAGAAGCTCGACGAGCGCAGCTTCCGCGGCTCCTGGATGGGCTTTGCCTATTGCGACTTCACCCGCCGCATGAACGTCGCCGGCATGAGCTCGCGCCGGCACCCGCACGCGCCGTTGTCGCTCGAGGCGGCGGAGGCGGGCGCGAACTGACGCGAGCGAGCGCGTTGCGTTGCGCTTGAAGATCCCGTTCCTCCCCGCGAAAGCGGGGACCCAGGGCCACAGCCCGGCTTCAGCAAACAACTTCTGGATTCCCGCTTGCGCGGGAATGAACGGAGATTGTGGATCGTCTCGAAGGGGGGCCGCGTTAGCGCGGAGCAGAATAGTAGTAGACGTCCTGTATTGACGTCGGTCGGATCACGATCGTGCGGCGCGTCCCGTCGCCGGCATAGGAACTCACGGGAATGTCGCGCAGATTGTCTTGGAATTTGCGCACCGCGTTCAGCGCCTCGTCGGTCTGTTTCGCACCACGATCCTCGTGCGCTGTTTTCTTCGGAGCGGGCGCCGGCGTCTGCGGCTAGGCCGCGGGCTTCGCGACGCGTCGCTTATCGTGCAACGGCGGCGTGGCTGGGGCCGCGTGGCGAGAAGGCATCGTGTGGAACAACGCCGCTGTGGCGGGACTATGTCCGTCTCACTTCGAGCGACGGCAAGAGGACTACTCCAATTCGAGCCGGAACGGGTCGGCCTCGTAGGCCATCGTGCCGCGTCCGATCGCGTCTATGGCTGCGACCATGCGGCCCTCGCGACACAGCATGCGGTCGGCGAGTGCCACGAAGCGGCTATTTGGCGTCGCCGTTGCCGAGGCGCGGCGCAGCTGGCGCGCGATCGCCAATTCATCCCGGCGCGGGTTGAGCGCGCAGGCCGCGACATAAGCGCCCGCCGTGGAGCGGCTGATACCGGCATAGCAATGCACCACCAGCGGCTTGGCGCGATCCCAACCGCACACGAAGGCGATCAGCGCGCTGACATGATCGTCGCAGGGCAGCGTGTAGCCGTCCATCGGCACGGTGATGTCGTCCATGCTCAGGATGAGGTGGTTCGCCGGTACGACGCTGCTCGGCCGCTCGATCCGGTCGGTGTCCTTGAGGAGGGTGACGATATGGCGCGCGCCGGTTGTTTCGACCGTTTCGTGCAGGCGCGCGAGCGAACAGACGTGAATCATTTGTTCCGAAGCAGTTTCTTCTATTTTCGAAGCAGTTTGTTGGCCTCTCTTATATGGCGATGGATTTTGACATCAAGCCGTCGATTTTGCGGGCGGAACCGCAGAGTTTGCTGCGGCCGATCACTTTTCTCCGTTCATTCTCGCGGAAGCGGGAGTCCAGGGCCACAGCCCGCAGCCCCTGGGTCCCCGCTTTCGCGGGGACGAACCGGTTGGGTCATCCTCTTGCAACCTTCGCAAACCGTTCGAGATAGCGCCGCTCGGCCATCTCCGCCGGCCACGGCACCAGATAATCGCGCTCGATGGCGGCGGAGAATTTCGGCGGCGCGCCGAAGAAGCGCCGCGCTTCGCTTGCAGAAAATCCCGCAAGCCGCGTCGCCTCGAGATAGGCGGCGGCGCGGTCGGACGCCTTGATCAACGCCACAGCGTCCGAGGGCAGCCCGGTGGGAAGCCCGAAACGCAGATGGATCGCCGCGAGAAGACGCCCCTCCACCGCTTTGTAGGCGTCGCCGATGACCGCCTTGAATGGCGAGATCATGTCGCCGATCACGTATTCCGGGGCATCGTGCAGCAGAATGCCAAGGCGGGTTGCGCGGTCGAGGCGCGCGCGCGAGCGCGCGATGGCTTCGACCAGCAGCGAATGCTGGGCGACGGAAAAAATGTGCGCGCCCTCGGTCTGCCCGTTCCAGCGGGCGACGCGCGCGAGCCCGTGCGCGATGTCGGCGATCTCCACGTCGAGCGGGGAGGGATCGAGCAGATCGAGCCTGCGGCCGGACAGCATGCGCTGCCAGGCGCGGAATGCCTCGGCGGCTGGCGAGCGTCGCGGCTTTGCCGGCATCGCTCAGCGGCCCGCGAGCGCGGCTAAGGGCGCGTGTCGATGGCAGCTCACCACGTGGTCGTTGACCATCCCCGTCGCCTGCATGAAGGCATAGACGATGCTCGGTCCGACGAACCTGAAGCCGCGCCGGGCAAGCTCCTTGGACATCGCGCGCGAGATGGGCGTTTCCGCCGGCACCTGCGAGGTGGAGCGGAAGCGATTTATTTTGGGCTTGCCGCCCACGAAATCCCAGAGCAGTCGCGAGAAGCCGGGACCCTTTTCCATGGCATCGAGATAGGCACGCGCGGAGAGGACCGCGCCCTCGATCTTCATGCGGTTGCGCACGATGCCCGCATCCTGCATCAGCTTCTCGATCTTCTTCGGCGTGTAGCGCGCGATCTTCTCGGGCTCGAAGCCGTCGAAGGCGCGGCGGAAATTCTCGCGCTTGCGCAGGATGGTGATCCAGGACAATCCGGCCTGGAAGCCGTCGAGGATGAGCTTCTCATAGAGCGCGCGGTCATCGTATTCGGGCACGCCCCATTCCTCGTCGTGATAGGCGACGTAGAGCGGGTCCTGCTTGGGCCAGGGGCAGCGTTTGAGTCCATCCGGATGGAGGAGGGGAGGGCTCATTCCGCGGCCTTCGCCTCGCCGGGCCATGCAAATTGCGCCCAGGCTGGTTTGACCAGCCGCAATTCGACTCCTCCAGCGACGAGCCGCTCTCCCGCTGCCAGCGCCTCCGCGGCGCGGTCGAGACGAAGCAGCGCCAGGCCGCGCCCTTGCGCGCTCGAGCCGAGCGTCCCGACAGTCCTCTCGCCCGCGCTCACTGGCATGCCCGCCTCCGGCGCAAAGCCGTCGAAGGCCACGGGGACGACGCGCGTGCGCGCCGTGCCGCGGTGCTCGATGCGTGAAGCCACCTCTTGTCCGACGAAACAGCCCTTGTCGAAATCGATGCCGCCGAACTGGTCCATGTCGGCCTCGTGCGGAAACGCATCGCCGTAGATGAAGTCGAGGCCGCCGCGCGGCACACCGAGCGCGATGCGATGCGCTTCGTAGACCGAGGCCTCGACGAGCTCAGCGCCGAGCTCCGCGGCAGCTTCGCCCGCCAGGTGGGGCGGCAACATGCAGCGCAGGCCGAGCACGGCAAGGCGCGGATCGCGGTAACACAAGCCATATTCCGCCACCGCGCTGCCATCCCAGACCGCGAGGACGCTGAGCGTCTCGGATAAATCCTCGACGATAACCCTGGCGCGCAGCTTGTAGAAATTGAGCCGCTGCAACAGCGTCAGCGCGAGCGCGCGCGGGCAGTCGAGGAAGAAGCCGCCGCCGTCGGCGTGCGGGGCTTCCACCAAGATGAAATCGACAATGACCTTGCCCTGCGGCGTGAGCAGGGCGGCGAAGCTGGCGGCCTCCGGCGTCATCTTGGCGATGTCGCTGGTCACGAGCCCGTTGAGGAATTTTCGCGCGTCGTCGCCATCAACTTTGACGGCGCCGCGGTCGGGAAGCAGCGCGGCTTGCATGATGCGCAATCGTACTGGTGTCGCGGCTAAACGTAAGCGGCTGGCCGCGCGCTCACAAGGTGCTCTGTTGGCGGGTCTCGGCCCTCATACTGAGGAGCATCGCAGCGCCGGGGAGGCACAAACCGTTCCGTGGATTAGAACCGCGCTGCGATGCGTCTCGAAGCATGAGGGCTCGTCCTCATCCTTCGAGACGCGCGCACACCCACTTGCGTTTGCGGCACCGCTTCGGCATCGCGCTCCTCAGGATGAGGACGGGCGCGTCTCAATCCCCGGTGACAAAGAATTGCCAGGTGCCGTCGGGCGAGATTCCGAGCCGGTAGAAGGCGTAGGCGCCGAGCTTCATCATGTCCTTGTAGTCGGCGCCGGTGACGAGGCGGAACAGCTCGACCTTCTGCTGCGGCGTGAGCGCGGTCAGCGACATGCGGACGAAATAGGGCCACACATACATCCCTTGCGGCGTGCCTTGATCGACGTGCACGAAGGGCGCTTCGAGGATCATGGTCAGGATCGAAAGCACCTCGACGCCGTCCGAATCGGGATAGTTCGCCTTCCAAAAAGCGATCGGGTCCTTGTCGTCGGTGAACGAGAAGACTGGCATGGAATCGGTCATCAGCCCGACGAGCTGCTTCAGGTCCCCGCTGCGCGCGGCGGCGAGCAACTTTTCGCGGGTGCGCGCCACCGGCGCCGGCAAGCGAGAGAGATCGGTAAGAATCTCGGCAGCCGCGGACGGCGCCGCGATGTGACCCTTGCCCTTATCGGCAGCGGATGGGTTTTGCGCTGGCTCGGCCGGCGGCTCGGATATCTCCGGCGGCTTGGCGCCCTCGGCGCGAAGGCCCTTCGGGGCAAGCGCGCCAGCGCTCGCGACGAGCGCCAAAAACATCAAGAGGCGAAAGCCAATGCGCAGCGGCATGGTCGAGCCCCGATCGATGCGCGCAGTCTACCAGAAGCACGAAATCGATGGCGAGGTTCCCCGTTACGGTAGGTTCCAAAACGCCATCGCAGACGCGCGTACCGCCGCGCGCCGCGACGCGGCTACTGCTTGGTCATGGCGAGGGAAAATTCGCCGTTGCGGATGCGCACCGCAAGGCCCTCGGCAAATCGCGCCGCCGGCTCTTCGCCGTAGGTCGACACGAATTCGGCGAAGGCGGCGAACAAGCAGGCCTGCGCCAGACAATCGCCGTCGATCCCCTCGACGCGCGCTTCGGTCCAGGCTGCGTTGAGATAGCCCAGCGCAGCCCGCTTCTGCTCATGGTCCGGGACCGGGACCTCGGTCACTCGCGCTGTCATCCCATGTCGCTCGGCGGGAGGTTACGCGCGCAGGTTAGCATGCGAGCAAACTTCGCCTAGGCGGAACTCGGGGAACGGTTAATGCGCCATGTGCAGCCGTCGCATAAGGGGGGCCCACCCCTTTCCGTTCATTCCCGCGAAAGCGGGAATCCAGGTGCCAGAGTCTGCGGCCCTGGGTCCCCGCTTTCGCGGGGACGAACGGAGAAGATGTGTGGGCACGAAGGCAGGTCAGTTCGCGTAGCGGGCGGTCATCTCGCGGGCGATCTTCGAGCCTTCCTCGAGGTAGCGGCGAATGACGAGCTCCGCCGCCGGGGTGCAGGTGCGGTAGCTCTGCTGGTAGCCGCGGTAACCGCGATTGAAGCTCGCGATCATGCGCAGCCGCCGGTCCCCGCTCGGGGTTTCGGCATCGACGAGCGCCTGCATCTCGTTGCGCCATTTCTGGCCTTCGTTGGCGCCGCAGACATTGCGCAGGTAGTGCAAGGCGCCGAGGATTTCGGCGAGCCGCTGGAGGCTCCCATCGAAGGGGGCGGCGGCTTGCGCCCGCGCGGGCGGCGGTGGAACAATCATAGCGGCCGCGAGTGCGGCAACCATCAAGATATATCGCAGGAAAGCCATTTGTGCGCGTGAAGGGCGTCTGAGTGCGATCTCGGCGCATTGTCGCGGCCCAACGCGACCGAAACAAGGCGCCTCGATCCGCCCGTCCGCCCTCCATCTCCGCCCTCATCCTGAGGAGCGCCCGCAGGGCGCGTCTCGAAGGATGGGGCGGGCACCCATGCCCCTCATGCTTCGAGACGCGGCGCTCACGCGCCGCTCCTCAGCATGAGGGGCAGCCCTGGATTCCCGCTGGAGTTTATCCCCGCGAAAGCGGGGACGGGAATGAACGGAGATGGCGGCTTGCTCTGTATTCATCCACTCGAATGCGCCGCCAATCGCTGGAAAGCCTCCGCTACGATCTCGGCGAGCCCCGACGTCGTCTGAAGCTTCGCGAGCTCGGCCGGGTCGATCCAGCGCGCTTCGTCGAGCTCCTCGTTGAGCACCACCTCGCCCGCGCGCCAGCGGGCGGCAAAGCACAGTATGATGAAATGCCGCTCGACCCGGGTGTCCGCGTCGCGCACGATGGCTTCGCAAAAGCCGGCGAGCGCGACCGGCTCGATCGTCATCCCGGTCTCCTCGCGCACCTCGCGCATCACCGTTTCCTCGAGCGTCTCGCCCACCTCGACCACGCCTCCGGGCAGGCTGTAGAGGCCGTGCGCCGGCGCGCGTGCGCGGCGCACCACGAGGATCCTGCCGTCGCGCACGATGGCGGCGCTCACGGCGAGGTAGGGACGCTCGGGATAGGTGCGTGCGTCCGGCACGGGAATGCTCCATGGGGGCAGGGTTAACTTACCGCAAGCGAGGCGGGACGAGGGAAGAGCCCGCCGCTACAGCACCTTGCCGGGGTTGAGGATGTTTTTGGGATCAAGCGCTCGCTTGAGCGTGCGCATGAGATCGTAGGCGACCGGGTCCTTCACCTTGGGCAGAAGATCGCGCTTCATCACGCCGATGCCGTGCTCGGCCGAGATCGAGCCGCCATGTTGCGTCACCACGGCGAACACCGCGGCGTTAACCTCGCTCCAATGGGCGAGGAACTCGGCCTTATCCGCGCCGACGGGTTGCGCCACGTTGTAGTGGATGTTGCCATCGCCGAGATGCCCGAAGGGGAGTGGCCGGGCGGCGGGGATGAGCTTGGCGACCGCGGCATTCGCCTCTGCGATGAAGGCGGGCACGGCGGCGACCGGCACCGACACGTCATGCTTGATCGAGCCGCCTTCGTGGCGCTGCACCTCGCCGAACATTTCGCGGATGCGCCAGAACATTGTTGTCTGATCGATGCTCTCGGCGATGGTGGCGTCTTCGACGAGTCCCCGCTCCAGTCCTTCCGCGAGAATTTCTTCCAGCACCGCGCGCAAGCCGGAGCGCGCCTGCGAGGAGAGCTCGAGGAGCACGTACCACGGGTGCGGTTGCGGCAGCGGATCGCGGCAGCCCGAGCCGTGGCGCAGCACCAGCTCGACGCCGAGCCGCAGCATCAGCTCGAAGCTGGTCACATTCCCGGTGGCGCGCTCGTCGGCGAGGCCGAGGAGGTCGAGTGCGGCTTGCGCCGAAGGCACGCCGGCAAACGCCGTCTCCACCGAACGCGGGCGCGGCACGAGGCGGAGCACCGCGGCGGTGATGACGCCGAGCGTGCCTTCGGCGCCGATGAACAGGTCCTTGAGGTCGTAGCCGGTATTGTCCTTCTTGAGCTTGTTGAGCGCATTGAGCACGCGCCCGTCGGGCAGCACCGCCTCGATACCGAGCGCGTGCGAGCGTGCGATGCCGTGCGCCAGCGCGGCGGTGCCGCCGGCATTGGTGGAGAGGTTGCCGCCGATGGTGCAGCTGCCTTCCGAGGGCAGGAGTTGCGGGTAGAGCCGGTCGACCGCGGCGGCCGCCTCGCGCGCCTTGAGCAGGGTCACGCCGGCCTCGCAGGTCATGGTGTTGGAGACCGGGTCGACCTCGCGCACGCGGTCGAGCCGGTTGAGCGCCACCACAATCTCGCCGTGCTGCGGGATCTGGCCGCCGACGAGGCCGGTATTGCCGCCTTGCGGCACGATCGCGGTCACGCTCGCGCTCGCGAGCTTGAGGATTGCAGAAACTTCCGCGACCGAGCCCGGGCGCAGCACCACAGAACTTCTTCCACGAAACATGTCGCGGGGCTCGGTGAGGTAGGGCGCCTGCGCGTCACGATCGGTGATGGCATTTTTCTCGCCGACGATTGCGACGAAGCGCGCCAACAGATCGGCGCTGAGCATTTTTGCGGGCGTCTCTGCAATATTCATCACGCGGACCCCGGTCACGGCGTTGTGGGACGCGACTATAGAGGATCTCCATCGCGCTTGATGCACAATCATGCCGCGCTCGGCGCATTCCCTCCCCCGCTTGCGGCCGAACTCGGGTTTACCTAACTGGCCGAAGTCGGATAGATCCGACTTCGGCTGGAGGGATAGGGAGGGGGCACGCATCAAGATTCGCGCGGTTCACCCCCTCCCCAACCCTCCCCCGCAAGCGGGGGAGGGTGCAGACCGAGTTCGCCGCTCGCGCGAATCCACCTCGCCTGATTACGCGTGGCACGGCTCTATAAGCGAGGCGCCCCCTCACCCCCGCGGCGCGGCAGCCCGCTCGAGCCGATCGTTGATCGCCTCGCCCAGCCCGGTGCGCGGCACCGGCATCACCGCGATGGTGCGAGCGCCCGACGCATCGAGCGTGCGCAGGTGGGAAAAAAGATTGGCGGCGGCCTCGAGGAGATCGCCGCGCGGGGAAAGGTTGAGTACCGCTGCCGCGCGCGCGGCGCCTTCTGCCGGCAGCGGCCCGAACGCGAGCAACGCCTCGCCCGGCTCGACGCGCCTCGCATCGAGCCGCAGCCGCGCCCGCGGCGCGTAATGGGAGGCAAGCGCGCCGGGCGTCATCGGCAGCTCGTCGCTATCCGCCCGCGGCGCCGCACGCGGTTCCTCCGCCAGCCGCACCAAACGTTCGATGTCCGCGCGCTCCAGCGCGCCGGGCCGCAGCAGCACCGGCCGCTCGAGGCAGGCGATGATCGTCGATTCGACTCCCATCGGCGTTCCCCCGCCGTCGACGATCAGCTCGATGCGTCCGCGCAGGTCGGCGAGCACGTGTTGCGCGGTCGTGGGCGACACGTGGCCGGAGCGGTTGGCGGAGGGCGCCACCACGGGCCGGCCGAAGGCGACGAGAATGGCGCGCGCGATGGAATGGCTGGGCACGCGCACGGCAATGGTATCGAGGCCGGCGGTCGCGAGTTCGGCGACCGGGCAATGCGCAAGGCGCGGCAGCACCAAGGTCAGCGGCCCCGGCCAGAACGCGGCCACGAGTTTTTCCGCGGCATCGTCGAAGCGCGCCAGCGCGCGCGCCGCGGCGATGTCGGCGACATGCGCGATGAGCGGATTGAAGGCGGGGCGGCCCTTGGCGTCATAGAGGCGCGCCACCGCCGCGCCGCTGGTGGCATCGGCGCCGAGCCCGTAGACGGTCTCGGTTGGGAAGGCGACGAGCCCGCCCGCGGCAACTATGCGCGCCGCCTGCTGCGCGACGGTGCCGACAGCCGCGCCGGCTTTCGCCTCCAACACTTGCGTCGCCGGCTGCGCGGTCATTCTGTTCCCATGCTTGCGGCCGTTCGCGGGGGCGGGTTATAAGTCGCCCCTTCAGGCGGAGTGTAGCGCAGTCTGGTAGCGCACCTCGTTCGGGACGAGGGGGTCGCAGGTTCAAATCCTGCCACTCCGACCAA
>Ga0126381_100001086_pt1 | contig 29494 bp, 24 predicted proteins | sample PanSoiMetPlot_28_FD_96465 | JGI IMG/M metagenome (GOLD analysis project Ga0126381, IMG submission 96465) | Tropical forest soil microbial communities from Panama - MetaG Plot_28 | ecosystem: Environmental > Terrestrial > Soil > Tropical forest > Bulk soil | place: Panama | collected 2016-02-17
AAGGAGCACATGAGCAGGACTGCCGTACTGGCTACCACTACACGAACCCTGCGCCGTATTGAGCCCTCGCGTCTCCTCGTTCAGCGGCTTTGCGATACATGGACAAAGCTTCGGCGTAGTCCTGCGGCACTCCTTTCCCTTGGTAGTACATCCTAGCTAGCTCGTACTGTGCGGTCGCGTCGCCGTGGTCAGCACGAAGTTGGCGCGCCCTTGCTTCTTCGGTAAGCTCTCGGTGGTTTGCTCTCACTCTGGCAAAATGCCAAACAATAGTGGCCCCACAGATCAGGGCTACACTGCCGATAAGCGCCGTAATGCGCCAAAGCAATTTCATGGCTGCCGCTGGCTTGCAGAGACAAGTGATTCTGGACCAGCCAATGGGGCCGCGGTTGCCTCGTACTGCCTGACCGCAGCCACCAGTTTCTGGTACTCTAGGCGATCCTTCTCTGGCCATGTCTGCCGCACGTCCTGCGCAATCGCGTTAGCCACTCCCCGGGTGTAGCGGGCGTAATGCTTCTTCACGATTCTTTCGGTATCGCCGATGCACTCGGCAAGGCGGGCAAAGGTCATGCCTGCAATGCGCCCGCACACGGCAAAGGTATTGCGGAAAGTATGCGAGGAAACGGCCACCAGCTGATTGCTGAAGGCATCGTGGATGCCCCAGTGCTGTCTTCCCTGCTCATCGACAAACGCTTCAAGGCCAGCCTCCTTATCGACCAACGGCCACAGGTCGGCGAGATCGCGGAACCAGGGATCGGCGGCATTCTGCTCGCTCGACTGCTTGGTCCAGAAAAAGTAATCGCGATGGGTGTCGGCAGCCGCAGGCATCTGGCGCAGCTCGCGCACCACGCTTGGCGGCAGCTGGACGCTCACCCACACGCCCGTCGTGTACTTGGTCTTCAGAGGCTGATAGGTCCAGACGCCGAGCGTATCGACGGCACACTTTTCCATCAGGCTCACATCCGAGATGCGGGCACCGGAGTAGCGCGAGATGCGGATGAAATTTTCCATGCGGATGCCGATATTGGGACGCGCATCCGTATTCAACTGGGCGCAGGCCTTGTAGAGATATTTCATCTGCCACTCGGAATCGTCGCCGTGCAGTTCGGGCTGATCGTTGAAGGGCATCTTCTTGCTGCCGTCGCCGAGCGACTTGACCTGGGCGAGCTGATGGGCGATGCACTGGCAGCGGCCTTGATGATCGTTTCGGCGCGTGTCCTTCATCCAGTGCCGCTCCTGCGCAAAGTGCAGCAGGCGGATGAAGCGCCCGCGATAGTTGTTGATCGAGTCGGGAGTGGAGACAGGCCAGTACTTGCGCCACTCATACTGCAGCAGCTCGAAGGTCAGCTGATCGAAGTAACGGACAGTCTCTTGGCCTTTGCGTTTCGCGTTGTATTCCTTAAGAAACTCGAGAAGGTCGTCGCGCTGCGAGCGGACCTTGCCGAGTACATCATCGGTGGACTCGTTCTCGCGGCGCTGGCGTTTGGTCGAGCGAGAGAATTCAAGGTACTCGGCGATGCCATCGACGAGCGACTTGCGGCTGTAGTGATGGATCTGATCCCACTCCTGATCGCGCTCCTGCTCGCGAACTTTTTTCTTATCGCGGGCATCGCAATATTCCTCGATCCGCTGATTGGCGAGCTTCCATGTGCGCGCGTAGAGAGAGAAGCGGGCCTTGCCGCCTGCGCCTTTCGGCTGGCCCCACTTGGGGCACTCGCAGTTCTCGTTTTGTCCGTTGCGTGAGCGGCAGGGTTTTCTGTGGCGCAAAACGATGGCACGGGCTTCGGGACGCACGCCAGGAATCTGTTTCTTCAGAAACTCCTGCCAGCGGCGGGTATCGTCAGCGTAGGCGGGCGGAAGATCGGTGACTGAGGGTTGAGGAAGATCAGGAGTTTCGTCCCTGTTCGAGTGCCGCGCGCGGAAGGCGGCCTGAAGTTTTTCAAGGCTTGTCATGTGCTGTGCTCCGGGTCCGAATAGGACCGGAAGCAGCATAGCAGAATGTGATTAGAATGTGATAATTATCGCGAATTATGCTGTTAACTCCTTATTTTGGAATGGTGGCCAGGGACGGAGTTGAACCGCCGACGCCAGCCTTTTCAGGGCTGCGCTCTACCACCTGAGCTACCTGGCCACGTTTTCCGCTCGCGGCTTTCTGTGGGCCTGGAGTTTGGGATATTGACAGAACCCGTAACAACGGCTGTTAGGACGCGGCGCGGAGCGAGTACGTGTGGGTCGCTGAAGATTATAACAATCGTCGCCGATTCGCTCAACGCCCGCGACGGTTGAGAACAGAGGTGAGCTGTGCAGCCAAGAGGCAGTCCTGACCGCTAACCTAGTGGTTAACTCACGGCGGGATTCGGATGTGTGATCAACTCCCCTCCCGCGATTACCGCAGAGGAGGAGTCCTTGCCCACCCAGTATGCGATCTCGCGATGGTCGCTCAGATCGAAAAGGGCGAGATCGGCATCTTTGCCCGGCTCGATCGAGCCTTTTCGAGAAGCAAGTCCGAGGCTGTGCGCACCGTTAATGGTGGCGGCTGCAATCCCTTCGGCAGGAGTCATTCTCATTTGTGTAGAAGCAAGCGAGAGCACAAAAGGCATGCTGGACACGGGCGAGGAGCCGGGATTGTAGTCTGTGGCAAGTGCGACGGCTGCGCCGGCATCAATCAGCTTGCGCGCAGGGGGATAGTGCCGCACACCCAGGAAGTAGTTCGCACCCGGGACCAGCGTCGCAATAGTTTCGCTTCTCGCCAGCAGAGAGATATCTTCGTCGTTTACGTGATCGAGGTGATCGAGAGAGGTGGGCTGGAGAGCAAGCAGGCGCTCGAGAGAGGTGCGTGTCAACTGGGAGATGTGGACGCGCAATCGGAAACCATGGTGGCGCCCGGCTTGCATGATTTTTAAGCTGTCTTCCTCGTCGAATGCGCCTCGGTCACAAAAGACGTCAACGAAGCGGGCGAGCTTGCGTTTCGCGGCTGTGGGGATCATCTGCTCACAAACCAATTGCACATACTCTTTGGGTCGGTCCTGAAGTTCATGCGGAACCACGTGGGCTCCGAGCAACGTGGGAACCACCGTACCGGGCCAAAGCAAAGCCGCCGAGCGGATGGCCTCCAGCGACTTTAATTCCGCCTCAAGCGACAAACCATAGCCGGATTTTGCTTCGACGGTAGTCGTGCCGTGTGATGCCAAGCCGCGCAAACCGCGGAGCACGCTGTCTGCGAGTTCTTTTCTCTTTGCGCGGCGAACCGTATCTACGCTCGAGCGGATACCGCCGCCCGATACTGCAATTTCTTCGTAGGTTGCGCCCACAATGCGCCTTTCGAAGTCGATCAGTCGTGGCTCGAGGAATGCCGGATGCGTGTGCGCGTCGACGAATCCGGGAAGAACAACTTTGCCACTACAGTCGATCTCGGCAACCCGGGTTCGATTGCGTTTGATCCACGGATCTCGCAGGGCTTGGCTGGTCGTACCTACAGAGATGATTTTTCCGTTACCGCAGAGGACCGCGCCGTTTTCGATGAGTCCGAGTTCTCGCAGCTGCGAACCGCGACGCGGGCCTGACTGGCCGCTGCGCAAGGTGAGGAGTTGGGCGATGTTTACCAGGAGAACGGGACGCACGAGATTTTCCTTGCTGGGTGGCACGTTTCTCCTTACGCCGCGGAGGGCGGAGAGTTGAGTTGCCGCCAGTCGTGCCTAGAATGATACAATCCCCGCTTCTCCAAAGGACGATCTGTTGCCTAGTATTGTGGCCATCCTGCTCTTGGTTTCTCTGATTTCCTGCCATGTTTCAGGGCCGCGAACCCAAGGACCATTGCGTAAAGCTGCGGTCGCGGATCACATCACATTAGGAACCGCGGCTTCGGCGCAGCACTTAGGGGATCAGAACTACACACGCATTTTGGGTTCGGAATTCGCAGAACTCGAGCCGGAAAACGAAATGAAGTTTGGTAGAGTTCATCCCCAACGCGACCGATATGATTTTCGCGGCGCTGATGCGCTGGTGTCGTTTGCTGCGGCCCATGGGATGGCAGTGCGCGGGCATACACTCGTTTGGCACCAACAAGTTCCACAGTGGGTTTCCGCTGGCAACTTCAGCCCGGCAGAGCTTAGCGCCAGTCTCGAGGATCACATCACGACGGTGATCGAGCACTTTGCCGGCCGTGTCTACGCCTGGGATGTGGTCAACGAAGCGTTCAATGACGACGGCACCATGCGGAGCACCCTCTGGTACGACCAGCCGGGCATCGGTTATGCGGGGATGGGGACGCGTTACATCGAGCAGGCGCTCGTTTGGGCGCATGCAGCGGATCCGAATGCCAAATTGTTTTACAACGACTATGGCGGCGAAGGCATGAATCGAAAGTCGGATGCGATTTACGCAATGGCAAGGGACTTCAGGCAGCGTGGCGTGCCGCTCGATGGGATCGGGTTTCAGGCGCACGTTGATCTCGCCTATCACACTCCCGAGGCTATGAGCTCGTTCGCGGAGAACTTACAGAGATTCGCAAGCCTTGGACTGGAGTTGCATATCACCGAACTGGACATCCGGCTGCGCGATGGGAGCCCTGATTCGTTGGCCGCGCAAGCGAAATTTTATGCCGACATCGCGAAAACTTGTGTTCAGCAACCGGCATGCAAGGTGCTGCAGACCTGGGGCTTCACCGACAAGTACTCGTGGATTCCCCGCTATTATCCGGGAATGGACTGGGCATTGTTGTGGGATGCGGAGTATCGGAAGAAACCGGCGTATTTCGGACTCCTGAGGGCGTTGCGGGCACATGGCAAACACTTTTAAGCGCATGTCACGGAGAGAAACCTTGCTCGGTTCTGAGGGGGAGGAACACGCCTCTTCCACAGCGCCAGCAACTCCTAGCGCATCGGAATGGTGACGCCTTTTTCTTTGGCAAAGTCGACTGCCTGCTCATATCCCGCATCGGCGTGGCGGGCGATGCCTGTACCCGGGTCGGTGGTGAGCACGCACTCGATGCGCTTGGCCATGGCCTCGGTTCCATCGGCGACCGTCACCTGCCCCGCATGAAGCGAGTAGCCAATGCCAACGCCTCCGCCGTTGTGGATCGAAACCCAGGATGCCCCCGCGGCCGTATTGAGCAGGGCATTCAACAAGGGCCAATCCGCGACGGCATCGCTCCCATCCTTCATGCTTTCGGTTTCGCGGAAGGGTGAAGCGACCGAACCGCAATCGAGATGATCGCGACCCATAACCATGGGCGCCTTCAGCTTGCCTTTTTTCACCAGTTCGTTGATGGCGAGGCCGAATTGTGCGCGTTCACCGTAGCCCAACCAGCAAATGCGCGCAGGCAGTCCCTGGAACTTGATACGCTTGCGCGCCAGATCGATCCAGCGGCGCAGGATGCGGTTGTCTGGGAACAGGTCCAAAACGAGATCGTCGGTGAGGTGAATGTCGGAAGCCTCCCCTGATAAAGCCGCCCAGCGGAAGGGACCGCGGCCTTCGCAGAACAGCGGACGAATGTACGCGGGGACGAAGCCAGGGAAATCGTAGGCGTTCTTCACGCCGCGCTGAAACGCAAAGGTGCGGATGTTGTTGCCGTAATCAAATGTGACCGCGCCCATCTTTTGCAGGCGTAGCATGCCTTCAACATGGCGGGCGATCGAATCGAGCGATTTTTGTTCATACGCTTTGGGATCGCGCTTGCGCAGTTCCCGCGCCTCCGCGAGCGACATGCCATGAGGAACATATCCGTTCAGGGGATCGTGAGCGGAAGTCTGGTCGGTGAGGATGTCGGGCACCACGCCACGGTCGGCAAGTTCGGGAACAATGTCGGCGCAATTGCCGACGAGGCCGACCGAGACATTTTCTTTTTTGCGGACTGCGTTCTTCAGGATGCGGAGAGCTTCGTCGAGCGTGGTGACCATGAAGTCGCAGTATCCGGTTTTCAGGCGCTTCTTGATGCGCTCGGGATCGACGTCAATGCCGAGGAAGGCGGAGCCGTTCATGGTGGCCGCGAGAGGCTGTGCGCCACCCATGCCGCCCATGCCGCCGCTGACGATGAGTTTGCCGGAGAGATCGCCGCCGAAATGCTTTTCGCCTGCGGCGGCGAAGGTTTCAAACGTCCCCTGCACAATTCCTTGCGAGCCGATGTAAATCCAGGAGCCTGCGGTCATTTGGCCATACATCATCAGGCCGGCAAGCTCGAGCTCGTTGAACTTTTCCCAGTTCGACCAATGGCCGACTAGGTTGGCGTTGGCGATCAGGACCCGCGGGGCATACTCGTGGGTCTTGAAGATACCTACGGGTTTGCCGGATTGCACGAGTAAAGTTTCTTCATTCCCCAGCTGCTTCAGCGAGCGGACGATCGCGTGGTAGCACTCCCAGTTGCGGGCAGCTTTGCCGGTACCGCCGTAAACCACCAGCTCCTGCGGCCGTTCGCCCACTTCTTCGTCGAGGTTATTCATCAGCATGCGCATTGCGGCTTCCTGCTGCCATCCTTTACAGGCGAGCGAGGTGCCCCGCGGAGCCCGAATCGGCGTGTAGGGGGGAGCTTCGGTGTCGACAGGCATGGATTTATGGTAGTGCTTGGAGGGAATCAGCGCCAGAGAGTCCGTATGCTTATGCCAAAGGCGACGAGGCCGTTCGTTTCCGCATGTTATTCGCTGGACTTTCGTTGGTGAAAGCAACCACTCGAGTCAAAACCAGTTTGGGTCAACGACGAACGGCGGACGACCCACGACGATACCCTCTGGATGACGGCTCTGACTACTGCGGTTGCGTACCTGTTTCGCCGCCAGCCGTCGTTGGGGGATTCACATCGCAAATGCCGCCCTGGTCCTGCTGGTCGGGCGAGCTGATGGTGTCTTCTTCACACTGCACCGGCTGCCAGTCGCGCTGCCCGGTGATCGGGTCAATGGGGATTTCTTTCAAATAGCCCGCCTGAACCAGGTCGTCCAGCGATTGCGGCGCCTTTTGTTTGTCCAAACCATATTGCGAGATCAGGCTGCGCAAGGTGAACAGATTCTGCTTGAGAACTGCTTCACGCGCGTGTTGCATGTGCACGCGATAAATCGGCACCGCGATCGAGATCAAGATCGCCATGATGCTCATGACGATCAGCAGTTCGACGATCGTGAAACCCCGCCTAAGGTTCAACTTCGATTGCATTTACCAGTCCTTGTACTTTGTGCCGTCGAGCGCGGTGTTATCCGACTTGCTGTAGACATCGAACACGTTCTCTCCGCCCCAGGAATCGGAAGTTGCGTCATCCTGCATCGAGCGCAGTCCCCAGTCGTCGTTGCCAGTCATGGGGTCCACGGGGATGCGGCGTAGAAATTTGAGCTTCTTTCCGCCCACATCTTCTCCCTTCACCAGAGTGTCGAGGTCGGGAGGATAGCCAAAAGAATCCACCTTGGTACGAAAGGCGTTTCGATCCGCAGAATCTTTGTAGCGATCAATCGCGTCCCGCATTTCCCAAAGATCGTGACGAAGCTCGCGCTCTTTTTCCCGCTTTACGGTGACCCGCCAAAGTGGGAGGGCGAGAGTGACCAAAATGGCCAGGATGGCAGTGGCCACGATGAGTTCCACGAGCGTAAAACCGCGTTGCTTGTTTCGCAACATCCTTTCGGAGAACGGATTCCATCGAGAAAATTGCATGAAAACTGCTCTAGATTCCAGATCGCCTGAATGATCAGGTTGAGAAGTGGCTCGGTACGAAAAATTTCGCTCCCCGGCCTGTCCGGAACGGTAGCCAGGCCAACCGTGGGTAGCCAAGACGGCAACATTCCTCAGCTGACAGCCGCCTTATTGAATTGTAACCGGTACCGCCGCCCCGTTCACAGGGACTGCCTGCATGGCAGGATCGCGGGCACCACCGCGGGCGATAGTCAATGACCCCTGACCCGGCGCCTTGGCCACGAAAGTCAGAGTCACGACCGTGCCCTGGCCGGAGATGCCGGGGGCTCCGGGCGGACGCGCGGCGGTCACGTGCATGACGCCCGTGCTGTCATCTTCCCGATGGGTAACCGTGACGATTTGCCCATCTTGCGCCAGGAGGCCGCCATTGGAGACGTTGACGACCTGGAGCAGCTTGGGATCGTACGAAAGCTCCAGGGGAACGGAGGATACATTTTGCGCACCGTTCAGGAGAACGTTCACCGTGAAGGTTGATCCTGCGTGCTGGGTGATCGTGGGTGGATCAAAGCCGAAGCTGGCCGAGGCCGGGCCCCGAGGGGTGAGTTGCGGCTCGGGAGCAGCTGCCGCCGGCGGCGGCTGGGGCACGGCGACCGCCCCGGCCCCACCCGCAGGATTGGTCGAATTCGCAGCCGGGGTACTCGCATTGACGTGCCGCAAGGTCGGCGTGGAATTGGCGGTGCCGACGTCGATGGCTTCCTCGTTCAAAGTCGAGAGCACTTCGCGGCGCACAATGTGCGGGATCAGCACAAACACGGTTTCGGTTTGCGAATGCTCAGTGGCAGTCTGTCCAAAAAGATACTTCAGTAACGGAATTTGTGCCAAGCCAGGGATGCCGGTCAGGCTCTTGCTGTTCAGATCTTCCAGCATTCCGCCCATAAGGTTGGCTTCGCCTTCGCGGAGCCGAACTTCATGCTCAATCTTGCGCTGGCCGATGATGGGCTGGTCGATTCCGCCGATGTTCGAAGTGCCTGTCACTGACGAGATATCCATCGAGATCTTCAGGGTGACATCGCCGTTCGTATGCACCTTTGGCGTCACATCAACGTTCACACCCACATCCTGGTACTGGAACTGAGTATTTACCAGCGGATTAATACCCACGCCGCCGATGCCGGGCTGAAACGATCCGGTCGCGATCGGAATGCGATCGCCGATTTTGAGCGTGGCTTTTTCCCCGTCGACGGAGCGAATCTGCGGATTCTGAATCAGCTTGGTGCTGCTGTCGGAGAGCAGCGCACTCACATTGGCCGGGCTGATGGTGACCTGAAAGTCCGAGGCATTAAGATCCGCCAGTGAATTCAAGTTGATGCTGCCGCCCGTGCTGGTGCCGGTGCCGGTCGTACCGGTTACCGAGGGACTCGTTGTACCAGTCGTGTTCGTGGGGGTGGTGGTGTTGGTGATGACGTTTGGCTGCAACTGAACGGTCATGCTGGTCGGCGGGCTGACCCCCAGCGTACGTTTCTTGTCTTTGTTGATCTGCAGCACAGCGACATCGACCACCACCTCGGGTCTGGACTTGTCGAGGTCACTGACCAACTTTTGCGAGAGCGCGATCTGGTCCGGCGTGCCGCGCACGACAATGGCCCCTTCTGAGACCAGGGGCTGGATGCGCTGGATTTCCAGGATCTGACGCATCGCGTTGACGATGTCCTGCAGCTCGGTGGGCTTAGAAATGTTTGAAAGATAGAAGGTCTTGATGACGCTCTGTTCTACTTCCTTGCGCTTGGCGGGCGTGTCGGCGGCGACGAAGATGGTGTTGGGCGTGACCGGGCGCCAGAAGGTCTTCGACTCCATGGCCACGATCTCTAGCGCCTCTTCTAGCGAAACCGAGTTCAGATCGACTTTGATGCGCCGCGAGGTGTAGTCGGGATCGAACAGAACATTGATGCCCGCAAGTTTCCCGATGGTCTCATAAATGACCTTGCTGTCCTCGGTCTGCTTCATACTCATCGGGATATTGGGCAGCGGTTGCAGTTCGACCGGGCCGCTGGCTTCCTGAAGCCGTCTTTCGAGCGGGCTCTCGGGCGCGGCGGCCTGGGGGGCCGGCGCCTTGGCCTGCTGCATCATCTTGTTGGTGACCTGAATTTCCTGCTTGGCAATGGCGCTCGAAGGATCGATGTCGGCGGCCTTCTGGAACTCGGCCAGGGCTTCTTCAAGGCGGCCCGCTTCGCGCAGCAACTGCCCACGGTGAACGTGAGAAGCACCTGCCAAGAACCTCAATCGTTCATAGGCGGAACGGTAGGAAAGATCCTGCGGGCGCTGGTCATACGCCTGTTTGTAATAATCGTAGGCTTGTTCGTAGTTCTGGCGCTGTTCGGCGATTTTCCCTTTGTTGTAGAGCGACTTTGCGCTTTCGGCGATGGCCGGAGCTACTACTAAGATGACGACAAACAGACTGCACAGCAGCGCCGGGTGGAATGCGCGTTTCATCAATAAAAACCTCACTCGAATCGTTTTCCCCACAAACGGCAGGACAATAGGCTGGAGCGCCAAGCGATTCCAACGCAAGTACTTGGTTTAGAAAGCGAGATTATAACATCGCTGGTAACCACGCCGATGTTACTGTTCTGCATACGTTTGCACGGAGGTGCTAGCACCAAAGTTATCGCTCGTCGGCTTTGACCTGTCCAGCTGCGTCGTTGCTTCTCCGCCGGCGCACTACCTCCTTCGCGTCCGCCTGGCGTACCAACCGCGAGACCAACAATGAATCTAGGTCACGGGTGAGGGCCGACGACCGGGAGCCAACGATCGCCGACGCTGTTACTCTATTCCCATGCCTCGGCAAGCCAGCCACCAGACCGCGCCCAACGCCGAGAAGAATCCCCGCCGGGATCCCACCGCCGCCGGGCAGAGAGATGCCGCCGTCAATAGGATCGCTTCACATAACTATTTCTTGCTTGAAAAATTCGAGACCGGCATTGTCTTAACAGGTACGGAGGTGAAGTCTGTCCGGGCCGGCAAAATCAACCTCAAGGACTCTTATGGGCTGGTCAAGGACGGCGAGCTGTGGCTGCTCAACTGCCACATCGGGCCCTATGAGCATGGCAATATCTTCAATCACGCGCCCCTCCGCACCCGCAAGCTACTGGTTCATAAAGACGAAATCCGAAAACTGATCGGCCAGACACAGCAAAAGGGCCTCACCCTGATCCCCACGCGCATGTACTTCAAGCACGGCCGGGTGAAAGTCGAAATTGCACTCGCCAGAGGTAAGCAGCTGTGGGATAAGCGCGAAACCGAACGGCGCAGGACCGCCGACCGGGAAGCTAAAGAGGCCATTGCCAGGTCGCGCAGGCGCTAAACAATCATCTTATTAGGCGGGCCGGTCGAAAGCCGCACCCCTAAGAAATCGCCTAGCAGAATCCGATCGACATCAGAACGGTGTGGGCGACGCTGAGTAGGCTAGGCAACTGCATCCCGACCTTGTACTTCTCCCGGTAACTCAGGGGAAGCTTCTCGATTTTCCTGATCTTCAGTTCGCCTGCGAGAATCCGATCATCGCCAATTTCATCTATAGGCAGTGACCGAAACCAACCGAGCGAGAAAACCCCATGCCTAAAACCATGAAAGCCGTAGAAGTCGCGAAGCCCGGGGCCAACTTCAAAGTCGTCGAGCGCCCCATCCCCGAGCCAGGCCGCAACCAGGTTCGCATCAAGGTTGAGGCCTGCGGCATCTGTCACAGCGATGTGCTCGTCAAAGAAGGTCATTGGCCCTACGGGCTCGAATACCCGCGGGTGCCAGGACACGAAATTGCCGGACGCATCGACGCGATCGGTTCCGATGTTTCGCTTTGGACGCCCGGCCAGCGGGTCGGTGTCGGCTGGCACGGCGGGCATTGCTTCATTTGCGGTCCCTGCCGCCGCGGCAACTTCATCAACTGCCGCAACGAGAAGATCACCGCCATTCACTTTGACGGAGGCTACGCCGAATACATGATCGCGCCGGCCGAAGCCGTCGCTGCCATTCCCGAGGCGCTCTCCGCGCCAGAGGCTGGGCCCCTGCTGTGCGCGGGAATTACCGTCTTCAGTGCCCTACGCAACGCCGGGGCGCAGGCGGGTGACACCGTGGCCATACTCGGGATCGGCGGGCTCGGCCATCTCGGCATTCAATACGCTCGGCAAATGGGATTCCACACCATCGCCATCGGCCGCGGCGGGGATAAGGCCGTGCTGGCAAAGAAACTCGGAGCGCACGAATACATCGACACCGGCGCGAGCGCTGCAGCCGACGCCTTGCAGAAACTCGGAGGCGCCGACCTGATCCTCGCGACCGCGCCTGATTCCAAATCCATCTCGGCCCTAGTCGATGGCCTTGGGCCAAACGGCAAACTGCTCGTGGTCGGCGCCAGCTTCGAGCCACTCAGCATCTCTCCCATTCAATTGATCGCGGGCAGCCGCAAGGTCGCCGGCTGGGCCTCTGGAACCGCCAAGGATTCCGAGGAAACGATGGAGTTCAGCGCGCTCACCGGAATAAGGCCTATGATCGAAAAATATCCTCTCGAAAAGGCCGAAGAAGCCTATGAACAGATGATCAGTGGCCGAGCGCGGTTCCGGGTGGTGTTGACCGTGAACTGAAATCATCCTTCCGGGGGCAAACGAGCGTTGCTTCATCCACGGTAGTTCTCGCGCTCGGAAAGAAATTATCGTTTGCAAACAGATGTCGCGCTACAATCGCGGCTCATGGAATTCAAGCAGCTGATTAATAAGTACGTCTACCGAATTGAACCGCAGCCCGGCGGCGGATTCATTGCGCGCGCGACTGACCCCTCGGTTCCACCGCTCGAAGCGGGCACTCGCGAGGAGTTGCGCGAAAAAGTTCAGGCAGCGGTTCTTGCCGGGCTTAACGCCGAGTTTCCCGGCTTGAAGCTTCCGCTCCAAGCCGACGGGAAACAATTCGCATTTCACGTCGAGCGCAATGGCCAGGGCGGATTTGACATTCACACGTCCTCGGACCCGAGCGCCTCACCGGTGCCGGCCGCCAGTCATGATGAGGTCGAAAGCCATTTTGCGGAGAAGCTGATCGCATTGGTTGGCAAGCACTTCGCGCCCGAACTGGCTCAGGCGCTGGCTGCGCCAGGCGCTACGGGAGACATCAAGGTCTTTGTCAAGAAGACCGGATTTACCGTGACCCGAGGCGGAAACAGTGAAGCAGCGATCCGTGCGCTAGGACTCTCGGCGGACGCGGAGGCTGCGCCCGCTTCTTCCGCCGCGCAAATGCCATCCCTTCCAACCCAAGCGGACATGGACACCACAGCCTCAAAACCAACGTTCAGCAATCGCAACCTAGCCGGCTCCTATTCGAGCGATGACGGACCGATTTCTCGCCAACCGATCACTCCCGGAAACAACCGCTGGAGTGCCGTAGTTCGGTCCTTAGCGGCGCTGCTGATTGTGGCTTTGGTGGTGTATTTCTTTTTCCTGCGGCATCACTGATCCTTTCGGAGATTTATCAAAAACCGCCGCAGAGTGGAAGAATTATGCGGGTGGCACAAACCAACGACTCGCCAGAGCCGATGTATCGAGCGCCGATCTCATGCTGAAGAGCCTGATTTCCTTGTTGGAGGTGTTCACTTGTTTGGTCGCGATAGGCGCAACTCTCGAGGCCTCGAATCTGCGTTCTAAGCCTTTCCAGCTGACTTGCGAATCTCTCACAACCCCACTCGGCATGGATGAGGCGAGACCCGCACTCTCCTGGCAATTGCAGGACTCGCGTCGCGGGGCAGCGCAGAGTGCCTATGAGGTTCAGGTGGCGACGTCACCGGACCTGCTCAGTTCCGATAAAACTGATATCTGGGACAGCGGCCGGATCCAGTCCAGCCAATCCATCGATGTTCGTTATGGTGGGCCTGCGCTTGTGGCCTTCGAGCGTTATTACTGGCGGGTCAAGGTTTGGGACGAGATCGGTAAGGCTTACTCCCCAAGTGACATCACCTGGTGGGAGACAGGCCTGCTGAACTCATCGAATTGGCACGCCCAGTGGATCAGTTACGAAGATGACGAACACCGCAGCGTCCGCTCCGCAAACGCGGAATGGATCACAACTGCGGCATCTGCTTCCGTGCCCCCCGGCCGCAGCCGCGAGACCCACTCCTACTTCAGGTTTAAGTTTAATGTTCCCGGGGAAGTGCATATTGCAAAACTGCATATCACCGGCCGTGACACAGTGGCCGCCTGGGTCAACGGGAATCCGGAGGCACAGCAGAAGGCATGGCCGGCTTGGAACCATCTGCCCTGGCGTACCTATTCGATTTACGACGTTAGCAATGCGGTTCACGCTGGCAGTAACACACTCGCCGCCGATGTCCTCGACTACAACGCAAGCTCGCAAGCGGGGCCGACGCCTTTCAGCGCGACCATTTATATACAGCTTACCGACGGCAAGATCATCACCTACAGAACTGGTGATGACGGTTGGAAGTCGGTGCGTGAAGCGGCAGCGGGCTGGGTTGCGCCGCAGTTTGATGATCACGCATGGCCCTCTGCTCGAGCCTTCCCGGGACCTACCGGATTGCGCAGTCAGGTTGCGGGAAATCCCTGGGTGCCGGGTCCGGTGGTGACGTTAAGGCGGACGTTCACGATTTCAAAGCCCATCACTTCCGCACGGTTGTACGCGACCGCGTTCGGCGCGTACAAGTTTCACATCAACGGAAAAAGGGTCGGGGACCAGATTCTGGCGCCCGGCTGGATGGATTTTCGCCACCACGTTCCTTATCAGGCATACGACGTTACCGCCCTGCTCGAAACCGGGCCGAATGCGATTGCCGCGCTGCTGGCGCCCGGCTGGTATTCGACGCCGCTCGCCTGGGTCCCCCAGCCGAACAATTATGGGACAGCTCCCCCGTCGCTGCGGGCCCAACTGCGCCTCGACCATGGGGATGGTTCCGTGGAGTGGATCGAAAGCAACGCGAGCTGGAAGGCGGACGATTCGGCAACCACTTCGGCTGAAATCTACAACGGAGAGACCTTCGACGCGCGACGCGTCGAAAGCGGTTGGGACACGGCAAGATTTTTTGACGCAGCCTGGCATCCGGTTCAGCTACCGCAAGTGCCCGCGGTCGACATCGAATGGCAATCGTTTCCACCGATTCGCGTGGAGAGAGAGCTCACCGCGAAAAGCATGACCAGCCCGTCGCCGGGAACTTACGTTTTTGACTTCGGCCAGAACCTGGCTGGGGTCGTACGTCTTCAAGCACAAGGCCCGGCGGGAACGGTGGTCGAGCTGCGCTTCGCTGAAGTCGTCAATTCTGACGGCACCATCTACACTGCCAATCTCCGCAATGCCAAAGCGACGGACCGCATAATCCTGGCCGGAAACGGCGTCGAAGAATTCCAACCGAACTTCACGTTCCATGGCTTTCGTTATGTGGAGGTTACAGGCCTTCCCGAGAAGCCTGCGCTCGACAGCGTGAAAGCTGTCGTGTTTCATACCGATGCTCCGCTCACGGCGGAACTGCGCACTGGCAGCAAAATGATAAATCAGCTATGGAGCAACATCGTGTGGGGGCAGCGATCGAATTTCGTTGGCGTTCCTACCGATTGTCCGCAACGCGACGAGCGACTGGGTTGGACCGGAGATGCGCAGGTTTTCTGGCGCGCCGCCGTCTACAACCTGGGCATCGAGGCATTCTCGCGAAAGTTCGCCAGCGATTTACGCGTAACCCAGACGAACACACCCATGTATGCCCAATATGCACCCGGAGTATTTTCCGAAAATGACGGCTTTGGTGCCGGCTGGGCCGATGCTGGCGTGATTATTCCGTGGACCGCCTGGCTTCAGTACGGCGATAAGCGAATCCTGGAGCAGAACCGGGATGCCATCGAGAAGTACCTCAAAGCAATCGAAGCAGCGAATCCCGACTACCTATGGCGGCACAACTTCGGCACTGCTTACGGCGACTGGCTCTCCCCGGAAGGCACCACCGCGGAAGACCTGATTGCGACCGCTTATTGGGCATATGACAGCTCGCTGATGGCGCAGATGGCGCACGCTCTCGGACACGCGGACGATGAACGCCACTATCGCGACACCTTTGAGAAGATCAGAGCCGCATTCAACAAGACTTTTGTGCACGACGATGGAACGGTGACGGCGAGTGCCGCATCGCTTGCCGCCATCCCCGCTCCCGGGGACGCCCACGGCAAAATATTGAAGGAAAGCCAGACCGGTTACGTGCTCGCGTTGCACATGAATCTGCTGCCGGAAGAACTGCGCGCCAAAGCCGGTGATCATCTGGTGAGGCTGATCGAGGCCAATCACTGGCATCTCGGCACTGGGTTTCTGGGTACTCCCTACCTGTTAGCAGCGCTGAGTGAGACCGGACACAGCGCTGTGGCCTACCGTCTGCTACTGAACACCGAGTATCCGTCCTGGGGCTATCTGGTCGAGCATGGCGCCACGACGATGTGGGAGCGCTGGAACGGCGATCAGAAGAAAAGCGATCCCAGCATGAACTCTTTTAACCACTACGCTTACGGCGCAGTGGCCGACTGGATATATCGCTACGCCGCGGGAATTGATGCGATTGCGTCCGATCCTGGCTTCCACACCGTCTCCTTACATCCGAATTTCAATGCCGAACTGGGCGGAGTGGATTTCTCCTACGACTCGCCTTATGGCCGAATCCACTCCGATTGGCAACTGGAGGGACCAAGCGCGGTGTGGCATCTGACCATTCCTGCCAATGCGGGGGCTGAACTTCGGCTGAGTGGGGACGAGGCCGCGCGGTATACGCTGGATGGCGAGCCACTCTCCGAGAGCAGCGTCGTTCATCGTTCCGGCGAACCAGAGGCAGAGAACGTGTATCGAATCCCCGCTGGGACCTACACCTTGAATGTGCGGCTAGGTTCTCAGTGATGAAAGCAACCGCTGGTACGATTCTTAGCGCCGGTTATTTCGTGCCGCGAGCTGTAGTCTGAGCAAGATAAAGGTGGGACATGAACTCATCTCGAAGCATGCGGATGTTCGAGGCTGTCGAAACCTTTCAGATCGAGATTCCGTCCTGGGGGTTCGCCAATACCGGAACTCGGTTCGGAAAATTCCTGCAGCCGGCTGCGGCTTCCACCACGGAGGAGAAATTCAGCGATGCCGCCGAAGTGCATCGGGTGACGGGTATTTGCCCGACCATCGCGCTTCATGTTTTGTGGGATTTTCCCGAAGGGGTCGAAAGCATCGAGCCGGTCGCGGCCTGGAGCACCCGATACGGGATCCGGGCCGGATCGATTAACCCGAATGTATTCCAGGATCAGAGGTATAAACATGGATCGCTGGGCAACCCGGATGCTTCGGTTCGCTCCCATGCCTTGGAGCACATCAAGGAAAGTATTGAAATTGCGCGCCGGCTCGATAGCCGCGACATTTCTTTGTGGTTCGCGGATGGATCCAGCTATCCCGGAACCGCAAATATACGGCAGCGCAAGGCCTGCTTCGAAGCCGGTTTGCAAGAAGCGCACTCCTATCTCTCGGCTGAGCAACGGCTGCTGGTGGAATATAAACCCTTCGAACCGGCGTTTTATCACACCGATATCGGCGATTGGGGAATGGCCTTGCATTTGGCCCGTTGCGCGGGACCGCAGGCCAAGGTCCTGGTGGACACCGGCCACCACTACCATTCCCAGAATATCGAGCAGATTGTGGCCTGGCTGCTTTCCGAGGGGATGCTAGGCGGCTTTCATTTCAACGACCGGCGCTACGCCGATGACGATCTTACGATCGGTTCCATTGATCCCTACCAGGTGTTTCGAATTTTTCACGAGATTTTGTTTTATGAGTGGGAAACGCAGCAAAAACCCGATATTGCCTACATGATCGACCAGAGCCACAACCTCAAAGGGAAAATTGAGGAGATGATCCAGACCGCCGTGATGGCGCAGCAGCTTTTCGCGAAGGCGGCTTTGGTCGATTACGAGGCGCTGTCGAAAGCACAGTTGGAGTGTGATCTGATTCGCGCGGAATCGCTGCTGCAGGGTGCTTTTCAGACCGACGTTCGTCCCGCCATCGAGGATTGGCGAGAGTCGAAACGGCTGCCGCGCGACCCGCTCGAAGCATTCCGGGAGAGCGGGTACCTGGAACGAATCACAAAGGAGCGGGCGGCGCGCAACTCTCAAAATGTCTCTTCCTATGCCTGAAGCCAAGCCATATCTTGCGTTCGATCTCGGCGCAGAAAGCGGCAGGGCCGTGCTCGGGCACCTCGGCCGCGGCTTGGTCACGATCGAAGAAATCCATCGCTTTCGGAACCAACCGGTCGAGTATGGAGGTTCGCTGCGCTGGGACGCGCAGGGGCTGTGGCAGGAAATGCTCAAAGCTCTTTCGCGACTGCAAGGAGTGGCATTGGGCGGAATCGGCGTGGATGCCTGGGGAGTGGACTATGCCCTGCTAGGAGAACGCGGCGAGCTGCTCGAGAACCCTTATCACTATCGCGACAAGCGGACAGACGGAGTGATGGAGCTGGTCTTCGAGAAGGTTTCGAGGGAACAGATTTATCGTGAAACCGGAATACAGTTCATGCCGATCAATACACTGTTCCAGCTATTTGCGGCGAAACGGGAGACTCCGGAACTGCTCGGCGCGGCGCGAACGCTCCTCACGATGCCAGATCTCTTCCATTACTGGCTCACCGGCAATGCCGTATGCGAGTTCACCAATGCCACGACCACTCAGATGGTGAACCCGCAGGAGCGCACCTGGTCGCGAGCGTTGATGGAGCGATTGGACCTACCCTGGCAGCTGCCGGCAAAGATTATTGAGCCGGGAACGGTGATGGGGACGGTTCGCGATGAATGGGTTCCCCACACTCAGCTTCGCGGTACCCCGGTCATCGCCCCGGCGGCCCACGATACCGGCTCGGCCGTGGCCGCCGTCATGGCCCGCGATGGGACAGCATTTTTGAGCTCTGGTACGTGGTCACTTATCGGAACGGAGTTGGATGCTCCGATTATTAACGAAGAGAGCTTGCGATTGAATTTCACGAACGAAGGCGGAGTGTGCGGAACGACACGGTTCCTGAAAAATGTGATGGGCCTGTGGATGCTGCAATGCTGTCGTCAGGTGTGGGCACGGCAAGGCCAAGCTTACCAGTATCGCGAGTTGATGGAGTTGGCTGCGAGGGAGCCGGGTTTTGGCGCCTTGGTCGACCCGGACGACGACTCCTTCCTGCATCCGACGGATATGCCGGCTGCCATGGATGCATTTTGCGCAAAAAGCGGGCAAGCGAGTCCGCGCACACCCGGTGCCTACGCGCGAACCGCGCTTGAGAGTCTGGCTTTCAAATATCGCGAGGTCATCGTGGATTTAGAGCGTCTAACCGGTAAGCCTGTCGAACAGATTCGTATCCTCGGCGGCGGCTCCAAAAACCGCCTGCTGAACCAATTCACGGCGGACGCAAGCGGCCGACGGGTGCTCGCCGGGCCTGCCGAAGCAACGGCGCTTGGAAACATTGCCATGCAGATGCTTGCCTCTGGGACGGCCAGTTCGCTTTCCGAAGTTCGGGCCATGGTCGATCGCTCCTTCCCAATCGAAATCTTCGAGCCGCGCGAAACCGATCAATGGGACCGGCATCGTCAGCGGTTCCGGCACTACACGGAGATGATCTATGCCTGAAGCGGCGGAATTAACCGAACTGAGGGACTTGTGGGATGAACAACAGGCGCGCAGCTTGGGCGATAGCCAGCTGGCGCTGTTGCGCTACCGCTCCAACCTGCTGGGCGCAGACTTGCGCATCACGAACTTTGGTGGAGGCAACACCAGCTCGAAGTTCGAATTGAGGGATCCGTTTTCCGGCGCTCCGGTTCGGGTGTTGGCTGTGAAAGGCAGTGGTGGAGATATCGGCTCCATCACCGAATCAGGATTCGCCATCCTTTACCTGGAGCGCCTCGAACAACTCAAGAATCTCTATCGTGGCGAAGCGCACGAAGATGACATGGTGCGCTACTATCCGCTTTCCGCCTTTGGGGAAAGCAAAGTCTCAGCTTCGATTGACACGCCTCTGCACGCTTTCTTGCCCTTCGATCATGTGGACCATCTGCATCCTGATTGGGCAATTGCGCTGGCGGCGAGCGCGAATGGTAAGACGAAGCTGGAAGAATTCAATCGACAGTTTGGGAGAAGGATTATCTGGTTGCCGTGGCAACGGCCGGGGTTTGAACTGGGGCTGCAATTAGAACGGGCGGTTCGGGAAAATCCCGGTGCTGAAGGCATCATTCTTGGCGGCCATGGCCTGTTTACCTGGGGAAATACGCAGCGCGAGTGCTACTCCAACAGCGTTCGCACCATCGACCAGATGGGCGAGTTCGTGCTCGAACATCAAAAAAAGAAAGGCACGTTGTTTGGCGGTGCAGCCTGTTCTCGAGCGATCGAGCGCACTACGATTGCTACGAAAATTCTGCCGACGCTGCGGGGCGCGGTCTCCTCGAATCGGCGGGTGATCGGCCATTACACCGATCATGAAGATGCGCTCGTGTTTGCGAACTCGAAGTGGGCGCGCCAGCTCAGCGCTCTAGGAACGAGTTGCCCGGATCATTTCTTGCGCACGCGCGTCTGCCCGCTGTTCGTGGCTTGGGATCCCGAGAAGGACCCACTGGACGCGCTGAAGGCCCGCATTCATGAGCAGCTTGGGGAATATCGCGCGGATTACAAGAAATACTACGAGACGTTCGCCCGCCCGGATTCACCCAAACTGCGAGACACCAATCCCTCGGTGGTGCTGATTCCCGGGCTTGGACTGTTTGGCTTTGGCAAGAACAAGAAGGAAGCGCGCATCACCACCGAGTTTTTCCTCAACGCCATTCACGTAATCGCCGGAGCGAATGCGCTCGAGGACGGGCCCGCGCCCGCGTCCGTGCCCCAGGCACGGACACCGGAACAGGCAAAGGAATTCGCTCAATTCCATAATTACGTAGCCCTTCCTCGCTCCGAGGCATTCCGCATCGAGTATTGGGCGCTGGAAGAGGCCAAATTGCAGCGCATGCCGGCAGAAGCCGAGTTCAGCCGCAAGATTGCTCTGGTGGTCGGCGGGGCGAGCGGAATCGGAAGAGAGCTGGTGGCGCTGCTAGCACGAAAAGGCGCACACGCGGTGGTGGCGGACTTTGATGACGTGGGAGCAGAAAAGGCCGCACGGGATGCCGCAGCGGTTTCATCTGCCGAGCAAGTTGCTCATGTTAAGGCTGACCTCGGCAACGCCAAAAGTCTGGCCGAGGCGGTAAATTTCACGATTGCGCAGTTTGGGGGAATCGACTGCGTCGTGAACACCGCTGCAATTTATCCCGTGCCCGGACCAGGCGGCGAACTCACCGAGGCACAATGGGGGAACACGTTCCGGCTGAACGTCATCGGCAATTATCTGCTGGCGCAAGAGGCGGAGTGGGTATTCCGGAACCAGAATCTTGTGGGCTCCCTGGTGCTGACCAGCTCCGCCAATGCGGTCGTTCCCAAAAAGGGCAGCGAAGCCTATGACACCAGCAAAGCGGCGCTGAGTCACCTGGTGCGTGAACTGGCGATCAAACTCGGCCCTCTGGTGCGCGTGAACGCAATCGCACCCGCGACCGTCGTGGCAGGCTCGACGATGTTTCCCCGCGACCGCGTTGTGCAGTCGCTCGAGAAGTATGAGATCCCGTATTCCGAGGACGACGACACGGAAGCCTTGCGTTCGAAGCTGGCCGACTTCTATGCGCAACGCACGCTGACCAAACAGCCGATCCTGCCGCAGGACTGTGCTCGCGCCATCGCGTGGCTCCTCGGTGAAGAGAGCGCAAAGACAAGCGGGCACATCATTCCGGTAGACGGTGGATTGCCAGAAGCGCTTCTGCGCTGAAGCGCTCGGGCAAATCTGTACCCTTTTCCACTTTTGACCATGAGGAACCCATGGCGGCAAATCCGGCAGTCGGGGTGGTTGATCACTGGCTGGGCGACAATTGCCTGTGCGCTTCCGGACATTCTTGGGTCGGCAGTGGACACCTTTAGGAACAACGGTTCGGCAGGAGAACTTGCGTTCTCCTTTGCCATCAAGCGGTTACAGTTTTGCTGGATTTGGTGGGTGTCTTGCTGTAAGTGCGTTCGCACTTGCCGCACACCGTTAGCAAAGTGCGCGCAGAAGGGCGGGCCTGGGATGAGCGGTGTAGTCCAGGATCTTCGTTACGCATTGCGCCAGTTGTGCAAGAACCCCGGTTTCACCGCGGTCACCGTGTTGACCCTTGCGTTGGGCATCGGCGCTAACACCGCCATCTTCTCGGTCATCAATTCGGTGCTGCTCAGCAATCTTCCCGTTAAAGATCCGCAGCAGCTCGTTTTCCTCACGAATCCGGATGCACAAGGCCTCGAAATCGGTTTTGGCGACGGCGACCGCGATTTCCTCACCTACTCCGAATTTCGCGACCTGGAGCGGAACAATCGGGTGTTCTCTGGCGTGCTTGCGGCCTCCAACTTCACCTCCAGCATCCCAGTCGAACTGCAAGCCGCTGACTCCGTCGCGAACGGCGCTCCCGCGCGCATCAGTTTGGTCAGCGGTTCCTACTTTTCCGTTCTCAGTGTCACTCCAATTCTCGGCCGCGGGTTCGGCCCCGAAGTCGATAAGCTCCGCGACGCGAATCCTATCGCCGTGATCAGTTACGCGTTCTGGCAAGGGCGCTTCGGCGGCACCGGCAACGTGATCGGCCGCAGAGTTCGCATCCTCAACACCTCCTACGCAGTCGTCGGAGTAGCTCCGCCCGAATTCCATGGCGAAACCGTCGGCGCCAACCCCGACATCTGGGTCCCTCTCACGATGCAAAGCGAAATCTTTCCCGATCGTGATTTCCTTTCGCTGGAAACAAAGCCGTTCCGTAAGACCGAATGGCTGCAGGCCATCGGCCGCCTGAAACCCGGCGTCACTCTGGTTCAAGCCAAAACCAGCATCGAAGTCGAGTTCCACCAGATGATGGGCTCGCAAACCGGCGGGATGTCGACGTCCGAAAAGCGCCAATTCCTAAATCAGCATCTTGCCGCCGTATCCGGCAGTCGCGGTGCATCTACGCTGCGCGCTGATTTCGGTAAGCCACTGCAGATTTTAATGGCCGTTGTGGGCTTCATCCTTCTGATCGCGTGCGCGAACATCGCGAACATTCTTCTAGCCCGCTCCGCCGCCCGTCAGAAGGAAATCTCGATGCGAGTCGCTCTCGGAGCCGGCGCGCCGCGCCTGTTTCGGCAGGTACTCACCGAAAGCGTCCTGCTCGCCGCGATTGGCGGTGCAGTTGGCTTGCTGCTAGCCCACTGGACAGATACGGCTCTGCTGCGCATGGTCTCGAGCTCGCCAGACCAAATTCGCCTGGACCTTCACCCCGATGCCAGGGTTCTCGCGTTCACGCTTGGAGTCTCGTTGCTAACCGGAATCCTCTTCGGACTTGCTCCGGCCTTCCAGGCGACGCGTGTGGATCTCAACTCCGTTTTGAAGGGCACGTCCCGCCGCGTAGCGGGCAGCGCCGTCCACTCCGGCCGCGTGCCCACGGGCAAGATTCTAGTCATTGCCCAGGTCGCTCTTTCGCTGGCGCTTTTGGTCGCGGCTGGTCTTTTCGTGCGCAGCTTCCGCAATCTCTCCGCAACCCAGCTCGGGTATGACCGCGACCATTTGCTCGAGTTCTTTGTCAATCCCCTTTCCTATGGCTATATGCGCGCCGGGATTCCCGCACTCGAGGAGGACATTCTGCGGAAAGTTGGGTCAATACCCGGTGTTCGTGGTGCCACTCTTACGAATAACGCCTTGATGAGCTTTAGGGATTCCACTTCGCCGGTAACCATCGAAGGTCAGAAGCCATTGTCGGGTGATAACACGGATGCCCATTGGGACATGGTGGGTCCCAATTTCTTCTCAACAACCGGAATCCCGATTCTCGAAGGCCGCGAAATCACCGACCATGACGGCGGCAATGGACAGCGCGTCGGCGTGATCAACGAGACCATGGCCCGCAGATTCTTCCCGAATTCCGACCCAATTGGACAGCTCGCGTTTGTCCACACCACTGCGGGTCAAGATCCCTTTGTCATCGTCGGCGTCGTCCAGGACTCGAAACAGCACAGCGCACGGGAGAAGGTATTCCCGCGTTTTTACGTTCCTTATTTCAATCCCATTGGCGACGACTGGACGGCCGGGGCAGCGATCCTTGTTCGCACTGCTGGCGAGCCTTCCTCGTTCTCATCCGCAATTCGCGATGTGGTTAGGCAAGTGGCGGCGAATCTATCGCCGGTCACGATGGAAACTGTGGACCAGCGTTTGTCAGACTCCCTCATCACCGAGCGCATGATTGCCGAACTTTCCGGAGCCTTCGGCGCGCTGGCCATTATCCTGGTTTGCATTGGTCTCTACGGTATCATGACCTATGCCACCTCGGGCCGCACCAACGAAATCGGCATCCGCATTGCGCTCGGCGCAGGGCACAGGAGCATTCTCTGGCTCGTTCTTCGCGAATCCTTGCTGCTCGTCCTGATTGGAGCCGCCGTTGGCGTACCGTTAATTCTTGCTATAGGAAAATGGATTTCCAGCCTGCTCTTCGGTTTGCAAACGGCCGATACCCTTACGCTAGCCTCCGCCATCGCCCTGATGTTCGTCGTCGGCGTTTTCGCCAGCTACATCCCTGCCCGCCGCGCGATGCGCGTCGACCCCTTGGTGGCGCTGAGATACGAGTAACCGCTCATAAATGTCTGAGGAGGATTTGCATGCACCCCGTTCCACTCTTGACCATGAGGAACCCATGGCGGCAAATCCGGTAGACTGGCTCGCGGGCGAATTCTTCAGCTGGATCATCACACTGTGGATTCTCGCCGCGTTCTTGACCCAGCTCTGGCAGGGATTGCCTGTGCTGGTCGTCGTACTGGTGGGACGCTTTCTTACCTCGTCCTCGGGCGGCCGCGGTGGCGGCCGTGCTGGTCGAAGCTGCACCGGCCGAAGGTGCCGTCCACGCACCCATGCTGCGCAACTACCTTCTCTGTGCCTTGGCCGGAACGACGTGGTACTTTCAGTTCTTCTTCTACACCGTAGGCGAGTGCTAGATGGGACGATACAAGTTTTCCAACTGGACGCTCACATGGTTAGCATCATTATCTTCAGCAGTCTGTGGGGAATCGGATTCCAAGAGTGGAAGGGAGCAGGCCGGCGCTCTGGACAACTCCTGGCAGCAGCTTAGACCCTTCCGGTCGCCTCAACCGTGATTGTCGGCTACGGCAATTACCTCGGCTTAGCTAGCAAATAGGGTTAATTCCAGAGGGGCTGTCCGCAAAAGAAACGGCAATAATATACTTGACTGACTATACCGTTATTGCTACGGTGGGTGCATGAAAGCGCCCAGCACCTTACAGGAAGCGATTCAATACTTTAACGTCTTCGAGAACTGCCGCCAGTTCATGATTTCGGTTCGCTGGCCCGACGGAAAAGTCCGCTGCCCGTACTGCGGTGCCGAGAAAGTCACCTACCTTGAGAAAGCGCGGCTGTACCGCTGCTACGGGAATCACCCAAAACAAAAATTCTCGCTCAAGGTCGGCACGGTATTCGAGGACTCGCCGATTCCCCTAGAGAAATGGCTTCCCGCTCTATGGATGATGGTCAACTGCCGAAACGGAGTTAGCAGCTACGAGATTCACCGTTCCCTGGGCGTCACTCAGAAGTCCGCATGGTTCATGCTGCATCGGATTCGGCTGGCGATGCAGAGCGGCACCTTCCGAAAGTTCGGCGGTCCGGGCAACGAAGTTGAAGCCGATGAATGCTTTATCGGCGGAATCGCCGAGAACATGCACGCCAAGAAGCGAGCGCAATTCAAGGCTGCCCGCGATGCGATGATCGGCAACGCGAAGAACGTGAACAAAGCGGCAGTTTGGGGCATCCTGGATCGTGAGCAGCGCGAGATTCGTGCCATGGTGGTGCCGAACGTCAACCGCAAAACATTACAAGCCGCGGTCCTAAACAATGTCGACCACGGCTCGAAGATATACACCGACGAAGCGGCGGTCTATAAATCCTTGCCGACGGAATACACCCATCAGTTCGTTAACCACCTTGAAAGGTACGTCGACGGTCGGGTACACACCAACGGGCTTGAGAACTTTTGGAGTTTGACGAAGCGTACCCTCAGCGGGACCTACGTTGCGGTCGAGCCCTTTCACCTGCATCGTTATCTCGACGAAGCTATGTTCCGGTACAACAACCGCAAGGACAAGAGCGGACGCAGCTTAAGCGAAGCCGAGCGGTTCACAGCACTTCTTTCGCAGATCGCGGGAAAGCGGCTAAGTTTTGCAGAGGTCACCGGAAAGCTGGGAAAAACACCCTTCTAATCCTTACTCTGCGAAGCGCGGGAAGCGGGTTTCCGCTTCCGCTGCTTCTCGCGTTTCTCGGCGTCGAGTTTCGCCTTAATCTCCGAATGGGGAACGGCCACAACACGCCGCATGAAATTCGTGAACTTGCTGAAATCGCCGGATTCATTCCTGGCAGAGTGAGGAGGCTTTTGAGGCACGGTGGGAAAAGTGTGCAATGTCGTCCCTCAAAAAGTCAACGCCGTCTCCGGCTGTCTTCCCACCGATATCGGGAGCTGGCCGAGATTCTTTGGCGCGATCGAAGCTTGGCTAGAAGCTGATGAGGAGGAATGACGGTATAATCGCGCCATGGCCGATCATGTGATCCATATCTCGGAAGAGGAAGCGGCCCGCAACTTTGCGGACGTGCTGGCGCGCGTGCGCGCCGGTGCGGAGGTTGTGATCGATGGACACGAACCCATCGTTGTTGCGGTGCGTGCTGTGAAACCGGAACCGGGCCGGTTGCTTTCCGAGTCAATCGCGCTGGCAGAAGCGCACGGTTCCACCGTGACGCTCGACGGAGACTTTGCCCGCGATCTGGAAGCCATCATTAACAGCCACCGTGAGCCGTTGAACCCGCCCACATGGGACTGATCCTCGACTCCAGCGTGGTCATTGCCGCCGAACGGCGAGGCGATACCGTGACCGCGATGCTCAAACAAATCGTTGCCGCTACCGGTGACCAGCGGGCAGTGCTGTCAGCGGTAGGTCTTACGGAACTCGTGGCATTTACCGCGCGCAAACGGCAGAGGCCCGCAATCGGCGTGAGGCCTTCATCCGCGAACTGCTGAATGATGTTGATGTGTACCCCTATACGAAAGAAACGGCATTGCTGGCTGGAAGACTCGACGGAGAGCAGCAGAGCCGCGGCGTTACCATTCCGTTCGTCGATCTCCTGATCGGCGCTACCGCGCTGGAAGTGGGCTACTCTCTGCTGACCGTCAACGCGCGCCACTTCGGCATGATTCCCAACCTGATGGTGATGCAGTTCTAGTGCCTGTCGCTGAGTCCCCAAAGTCACTTCCTTAAATTCTTGAACTTGCCGAAATCGCTGGGTTCATTCTTTGCTGAGTGAGAGGATTGTTGCGGCACGACCGCAGGTGCAATTTCGTGCAGCAAGAGTCAACACTGCGCTTACGTGGCAGGTGGCAAAAATGCCCCCGATCTGCACCAGTTCAGATCCGGGCGATGAATAGGCCAATAGCCATCAAGTTCGAAGTGGCGGGGGTCAGCGTGCTCCCAAGTAGGAATTACCAGTCGAGTCCCAAGCTGGCGGACTGGGATTGTAGAGAACCCAGACACTGGGACTGCGAGAAATAGGAGCGCCTGTGACGAACAGGTAGGGTTGTCCATTGAGAGTGAAGGTGATCCGGTTGAACTCCACTTTGCCTTGGACCGCACCGGGCAAGGGAGAGAGAGATATATCGAATCGGCCCACTCCCTTCAGGTAGATGTCGACTGCCTGGGAGGGATGGTCGACGGTTGTGCTAGTGCCTTCGAGATCGCCGACGACGTTGTGGCCCTGCAGAAGCAGGGGCGAAATGAAGCGGATTTGCTCTGGTCCCGGATCGAGGTCAGTGTTCGCACCCACGCTACCCGATGCGATTGCCGGAACGTGATCGATCCACTGCCCCGTCAACGTCATGGTACCGAAGCCATCGACCTGGACGCTGAGCGTTTCGCCGGGCGTGAACAAGTACTGCTGCTGAGGCAGATTTTCGACCTCACTAAAGTTGACGGTTTCGGGTATCCCGGCCGAGGAAGGCCGAAGTTGCGCGCGAATCCCTAGGGTCGCCCGGTCGCCATCCTTCGACAGCACTTGGATCTGCCAGAGGAGCACGCCGGATTTCACATGCTGGATCCCGCCACAAGAGCTTTTGTCTACTGCCGATAGCGCGCAGAAATTTCCCGGGTCGCTTCCGGGTGTGTACTGCACCAGCAGAACAGAGCCCCGCGAATTGGCGCGGACACTCTGCCGCGCCCAACCGGAACCCAGCACCACGATGGCGGCCAGTAGAGAGGCGAATGCCAGTCGCGGGATACGCATGGTCTTCCAGCCTTTCTGAAACAGGATTGCGGGACCACCACGCCGTCCGGGCCAGGGCTGCGGCGCCGGGGCTTCCGGAAACTCGAGGCTCGCCATACGGCGCAGCTCTGCTCCCAATGCCACATAGTCGTTCAACCGAGTCCGGCAGATCTTACATGAGTCGATGTGTTCTGCTGCCGCAGGGGAAACCGTTACGCCGTCACATAGCGCTGAGATGTATTCCGCTGCTTCATCGCACTTCATCGGGAACCTCCTGCTTAGTCGGGTCTCCGTGCCAGACTCTTCGTAGCGCTTCGCGCGCGGCAAAGAGGCGGGAACGCACGGTTCCCATGGGTATCTCCAGAATCGTTGCCAGTTCCTGATAAGACTGCCCCTCTACTTCACGTAGCCAGAGGAGAAGCCACTGCTGCTGCGGAAGTCTCGCCATGACGTCTTCGAGCAGCGAGGCCATCTCCACCCGACATGGACAGATCGGCTCGTCGGCTTCCGGCGCGACCGGATCTCGCTTTCTCCACCAATCGGTAGCCCGCTTTCTCGAGATGCCAAAAAGCCAGGCGCGCAAGCTGCCGGCATCGGGGTTGTAGCGGCGGGGTTTTTTCCAGAACTCAGTGAATGTTTCCTGCACGATGTCCTCCGCCGCATGGGGGCTCCCGGTTATATGCCGAAGAAACGCATGGAGCCTGGGAGCCTGTTCGCGGTAAAAGCCGTTAAAGGCCGGGACATCGCCATCACAGATCCTCGTCCAGAGCTCACGATCCTCGCTCACTCCGAAGCCTCCACATACATATTCGCTCCACATAAGAAAAAGGTTCGAGCTGCGAACAGAAAAGATCATCGCGAGCGTGAACGGAGTGATCGGGTTGGAGCCTTTTCGCCCTGGATAAGAGTCAATCAAGTATATTAGTGCCAAAGAAACTATTGACGGCGATCGGTTTTCCTTGTAGGTTATAGCGTTCCGAAGGCCTAAATAGCGGATTCCTGACGAACCAAACGCCGGCCGGGCCTGATCTTCGAAACAGAGAAACTTTCAGCCCCGTCAGTGCATCTATACAAATAACCAGACCTTATTCCCGTAAGAACCTGTCTGTTATCAGTGAGTTGCAGTTATGACCGGCAGTCTTGTGCGCCGTTTGCAGTCGTGGGATGTTAACGAAATCGTTATCATGCACGCTCTCCGGAGGAGAAAGGATATTCGCTATGCGCTCTGATCGTGTTTTTGATGCTTTACACACTTTGCGGAACCGTTATATGCTTTGCCAGCTTGCCTCGAAGGCTACCCGTAAGTTCCATAAGCCTAATACTCGAATCCAGGAAACCATGAACGAAGTACTGGATCGGATCGCAAGCTCTGAGCGACAGACGGTTCTGTCTGAGCCGGAACATTTTGTTGAGGCACAACGGCGGGCTGCTTAACAACCAGCCTCGCCTTCCTGCCTTGATTTGATCGAATTCCCCTGAACATTTTTAGAACCCGCCCTG
>Ga0126381_100001087_pt1 | contig 29478 bp, 28 predicted proteins | sample PanSoiMetPlot_28_FD_96465 | JGI IMG/M metagenome (GOLD analysis project Ga0126381, IMG submission 96465) | Tropical forest soil microbial communities from Panama - MetaG Plot_28 | ecosystem: Environmental > Terrestrial > Soil > Tropical forest > Bulk soil | place: Panama | collected 2016-02-17
ATTGGCCGAGCACCCCCGGATCGAGGAATACGGTTGTCGCCCAAGCTACCACGGGCAGGCAAATCAGCGCGATCGAGGTGGAAACCCAGAAGGCGTGCAGCCGGCGACCGATCCATGCTCCACTGTAGACCCAGTCGGCCGAGGCAGTACTCACGGCGCCAAGTGCGGCACCGAGCAGCTGTATTAAAAAGATCTCCATCATACTCAGTTCTCCGCGGTCAAATCATGCCGGTCCAGTATTGCGTGTAGCGAGAGATGAACCGCCGGTTTACGCCGCCTTCATTGCAAATTCATTGACGTAAAAGATATCGGTGAACCAGTCCTGTCGCTGTGCAGGTCGTGTCGGCATTTACAGTTTGCCGGCACCGCCAAAAAGGATCGTAGCAGTTTGAACCTCTTAACCTTACGGCACAGTTTTTGCTCAAATTTTTTATTGCAATGGAATTGGCAGAAAGGTTGAGGAGGTAAGCTTATGGAGCACGTGGCGACAAGACGGGTGGGGAAGTCGTTGCCGCTCGGCAGTGCGATCCTGTTTAACATCGTGCTGTCGATGTGGATTATCGTCCTTCGGATCGCGGGCCTGCTGTTGCCGGCATGATACCCGGTCACCGGGCCTGCGCCGCGCGCTGCAAGGCCAGCTGCAGACCCTGGTCGAGGCTTCTGGAAAACCGGCTGGGCAGGCTGCCAAGGTCGTATGTTCCAGCCCAAACGTCGGGCCCGGAACATGCGGCGTTGAGAAGCGAGTCCGGCCGGGATGAGGCGGGCTCACTCGCGGTATCAGCCATTTGACGACGCGGTCCGGTCTGGGCGCGATTGCACAGCCCGCTCTCGTGAAGCACCCGGCGCAAATAAGCTGCGACCCCGACGAGCAACTTGTCGGAAGGTCGTCCGGCTTTAACCCAGGCGTCCATCTTACCCATACCCCAATTGTAAGCCGCTATCGCGTCCGGCCAGTTCCCGTACCGCCAAAACAGCTGTTGCAAATACGCTCGCCCGATTTCCCGGTTCTGGAACAGATCAAACCGATCCCCGCCGCCAACGTCGGTGGCCGCCGCCGGAGTGACCTGCATCGGCCCCTGCGGCCCCGACGGATCCGGACGCCACATTGCCATGTCTCGGCCGTGGCTGGACTCCGCGCCGTCCACCGCGCTCACGACCCAATCGATCGGCACTGCATCCTTGGCCGGTGAACGGCCTGTACGGGCTTCCTTGCCGGCTACTGCCGCTGGGTCGCGCAGGTTGGATCGCTCACCTCCCATTGCATCCGCAGCAATCGCCAAGCCCGCCATCAGAGCAGCGATCAGCCACTTTGTAGAATCCATAAATGTTTCCACTCATTGTAGCAGAAAGAATAACAGATTTTATATCGTAGTTAAATCTCTATTCGTAGTTAAATTCACATAAGTCTTACAGCGTCGTCGGGAACACGATGCTCTTGGTAAAAAATTCATAAGACCTCAAATAAGCCGGCGGCACCCATGCCGCCGCCGACGCACATCGTGACGACGACATGACGAACTCCGCGGCGCTTCCCCTCGATCAGCGCATGACCGACCATGCGTGCACCAGACATTCCGTAGGGGTGGCCAATCGAAATGGCGCCGCCGTCGACATTGTACCGCTCAGGATCGATACCGAGCCGGTTGCGGCAGTAAAGAGCCTGCACCGCAAACGCCTCGTTGAGCTCCCAGAGACCGATGTCCTCGACCTTCAGCCCATGTTGCGCCAATAATTTTGGAACTGCGAATACCGGACCTATACCCATCTCGTCCGGTGCGCAGCCGGCGACTGCGATGCCGCGATAGGCGCCGAGCGGTTGCAGCCCGCGGCGCTCGGCTTGCCTTGCCTCCATCAACAGCGATGCAGATGCGCCATCGGACAGCTGCGAAGCATTTCCCGCAGTGATGAACCGACCTTCTTTGACGATTTGCCCATCGCGGAAAACCGGTTTCAGTGCAGCCAACGCCGGGAGCGTGGTCGATGGCCGGTTTCCCTCGTCCTTTTCAAGGGTCACGGGCACGTGCGAGACCTCGCCTGTCTCGCGATTGTCGACGCGCATGACAGAGGCCAGAGACGCGATCTCCTGGTCGAGACGTCCTGCCGCCTGTGCTGCCGCAGTCCGCTGCTGCGACAGCAGCGCGTATTCGTCTTGCGCGTCGCGGGTAACCTGGTACCGCTCCGCGACAATCTCTGCCGTCTCGATCATCGTCATGTAAAGATCAGGCCGGCGCTCTACCAGCCACGGATCTTGGGCCCGGTAGTCGTTTCGCTTGTCGTTCTGGACGAGCGAGATCGACTCGACTCCGCCGCCCACGGCGATCTCCATTCCATCATCGACAATCTGCTTTGCAGCGGTGGCGATAGCCATCAAGCCCGAGGCGCATTGGCGATCGATCGTCATCCCGGCCACCGAAACCGGCAGCCCGCCGCGGATTGCCGCCTGCCGGGCTAGGTTGAAGCCGCTCGATCCCTGCTGCAGCGCAGCACCCAACACGACATCCTCGACCTCGGCCGGATCGATCTCGGCGCGTCGCACCGCCTCCGCCACCACGTGGCCGGCAAGGGCCTGGGCCTGCGTGTCGTTGAAAGCTCCGCGATAAGCCCTGCCGATCGGCGTGCGGGCAGTCGATACGATAACCGCTTCGCGCATTTTGAGCTCTCCTGGGCGGTGGCAAACAATCCGTGACGGAACTTCCATACTGTTTCAGGCGAGGCGACTCAACAACACGAACTGCTCGGTTCGGTGCTCCTGTCGCTGACGCCCTCCGCATTTCTGGTCGAGCCCCGTCGGACACCCCTCCCGCATCCGAAAAAGGTCATGTACCATCGGGTTTCTGAACTCTGGGAAGGAGACAGCCATGCCCGACTATCCGCTGCCGTCAGCCGACCCGGCGAGTCTTGGGTTCGCCGCGACCCCCCTGCAACATCTCGACCGGTTGATCCGGCAGCATATCGAGGAAGACCGCTATCCCGGCGCGCAAATCGCCTTGGCGCGGCATGGTAAATTGGCGCTGTTTCGCACCTACGGCAACGCCAAGACCGAGCCCCGGACCGTGACGGCGACGGACGAGAGCTTGTTCCTGCTGTTCAGCCAGACCAAGGTGCTGACGAGCTGCGCGGTCTGGACATTGATCGAGGAAGGCAAGCTTTCGTTTATGGACCGCATTGCCGATCACCTGCCGGAATTCGCGAGCCGGGGGAAAGGCGAGATCACCTTGCACCAGGTGATGACGCATCAGGGCGGCTTTCCGGGCGGCGATGTCACGAAGGCGACGTGGGCCGACCATGCCCGCATGCGCGCCGAAGTCTGCGATTTCTCGCTCGACTGGACCCCCGGCACCCGGCTGCAATACCACCCGCGCGCGGCGCATCTGACCCAGGCTATGGTCATCGAAGCGGTGACCGGCCAGGATTATCGCGACGTGATTCGCGACAAGGTTTTGGCGCCGCTCGGGCTCGCCGGGGACGTTTTTGTCGGCGTCCCGCCACGCGAGCAAGAGCGTTGCGCCGATACCTATGCACCGGAGCCGCGCGACAATTCTGCGGAGTTCAAAGCAGCCGGGATGCCGAGCGGCGGCGGCTATGCGACAGCGCGTGGAATGGCGGCATTCTACCAGATGCTGTTGGGCCGTGGCCGGCTCGGCAATGTGCGGCTGTTGTCGCCGCGGCTCGTCGCCTATGTCACGCGCAACCACACCGGCGATCGCGGCGACGACGCGATGAGCGGCGTTCCGATGCATCGCGGTTTGGGGCCGCATGTCCGTGGCGACAGCGACCGCATCCGCGGCCTCGGCACGATCGGTGCCCCGGAGACCTTTGGCCATGGCGGCGCCGGCACTTCCTATTCCTGGGCCGATCCGACGAGTGGCGTGTCGTTCACCTACATTACAAACTTCATGTCACCCGACCCGTGGCACACGCTTCGGCTCGACCGCGTCGCCAACCTCGCGCACGCCGCGATAGATTAAGGATCGGCTCATAAATCTGCCTATGTCTAGACCGCGGACTTCAACCCTCTCTGCCGCCGGCCGGGGGAGAGGGCAGGGTAAGGAGGCCGACTTTCCGGTTCGCGGCGCCCCCCACCTCACCCTCCCGTCGCTCCGCGACGGGCCCCTCCCTCTCCCCCCTGAAGGGCGGAGAGGGACCTTCGGATAGTCCCATGGCACCCAAGGTCGATCCCGTCCGTTCCGATGAGGTGCTGCAGGCGCAGGCCGATGTCGTCATTGTCGGTGGCGGGATAATCGGCACCAGTGCGGCGCTATTTTTGGCGCAGAAGGGTGTCCGGGTAGTGCTTTGCGAGAAGGGGCATATCGCTGGCGAACAGTCGAGCCGCAACTGGGGCTGGTGCCGCAAGATGGGGCGAGATCCGCGCGAGTTGCCGCTGATCATAGAGAGCCTGCGGCTATGGCAGGGCATGAACGGACTGGTCGAGGCGGAGACCGGGTTCCGTCAGGCGGGCATCATGTATCTAGCCCAGACGCCGGCCGAGCTGGGGCAGTTCGAAGCCTGGCTCGAGCATGCTCGCCAGTACCAGCTCGACACCCGTATTCTCACCGCTGCCGAAGCGGCCGAATTGATGCCGGGTTTGACGGGAAGTTGGGCCGGCGCACTCTATACCGCGAGCGACTGTAAAGCCGAGCCGCAACGGGCGGCGCCGGCAATCGCCGAGGCGGCGCGGCGGCACGGTGCAGCGATCGTCACCGAATGCGCGGTGCGTGGCATCGAGACGCAAGGCGGGCGGGTCTCGGGGGCGATCACCGAAAAGGGTCGCATTGCTTGCGAGAGAGTTGTGCTCGCGGGCGGCGCCTGGTGCCGGCTGTTCTGCGGCAACCTCGGTGTCGAGCTGCCGCAGCTCAAAGTATTGGCAACGGTGATGCGCACCCAGCCGCTCGAAGGCGGCCCGGAGATCTCGGCGTCAGGGGGGCTCTTCGGCTTTCGCAAGCGGATGGACGGGGGCTACACCGTCGCGACGCTCGGGGTTCGCACGATAGACCTCGTGCCCGATCATTTCCGGCTGTTCTTCGATTACCTCCCCGCGGTGCGGTTGCACTGGAAGAAGTTGCGGTTTCGGGTCGGCCGCCGTTGGATCGAGGAATGGCGCATGCCCCGGCGTTGGGGCCTGGACCAATCCTCTCCTTTCGAGACAGTGCGCGTGCTCGATCCCGAGCCCGACCAGTTCGTCGTCGACCGTGCGCGCACCGCCGCTGCCCAGGCCTTCCCGGTATTCCGCAACGCGGTGGTAGCCGAAAGCTGGGGCGGCATGATCGACGTCATGCCCGATGCGATCCCGGTGATTTCGCCGGTGGAGACCCTGCCCGGCTTCTTCATTGCTACCGGGTTCTCCGGACACGGCTTCGGCATCGGTCCCGGAGCCGGCAAGCTGGTCGCCGATATGGTCGCCGGCGATCCGACCCTGGTGGATCCGACGCCGTTCCGGCTCTCGCGGTTCACGGACGGCTCGAACCCCCGGCCGCACCCGCTCGCCAGCTGATCAGGGCCGGCGCTGAAAGGCGCGGACGAAGGTGTCGACGGCGGCGCCCACAGCGGCGCTGATTTCATACGGGCCCGCTTCCGGTGCGAGGTGCAGCAGCTGCCGCAGCTGAATTTCGCCCCGCGTCAGGCTGAGGAATTGCTCGGCGGCTGAGCGCGCATCGGCAAATGCCAAAGTGCCGGCGTCAGCAGCACGCCGCAGGAAGAGCTCGATCTGGACACGCTGACGCTCCGGGCCGGCGTGCCAAAAGATCTCGCCGAGAGCCGGGAAGCGGCTGACCTCGCCGGTTATGATGCGGTGCAAAGCAATCCCATCGGGGGACAGCACGAGTTCGAGAAAACGGCGGCCCAGGACGGTCAATGAGGCGCGAACGTCACCTGGGTCGAGTTCGCCCGGCGAGAAACTCGCGAAATAGCGCTCGCACTCGCGCTCGATGACTGCGCCGAAAAGTTCCTCCTTGCTGCCGAAATGAGCGTAGACGGTGGCCTTCGAGACACGAGCCTCGCGGGCGATCGAATCCATGCTGACCGCCCCGAACCCGGCGGCAAGAAAGGTTCGCTTGGCGGCGGCGAGAATGCTCTCTGCCTTACCGCCGGCCGGGACCTCGGTGTGCTCGACCCGCCTCGTCGCGCCTGCCATGGCCACCTGCGCAAAGTCGCTTGACAGCCTCTAGCGCTCATTTCAATTTCAAGCAATAGATAAACTGAACGGTTTAGTTTACAGAGGATGCGCAGCAAGATCGTAGCGGGGCTGGCCGTTGTCGTGCTCGCCCTCGCAGGCATTGGCGGCTGGTATTGGTGGGATGTGCTGCGGTTCCGCCAATCGACCGACGACGCCTACGTGCAGAGCGACGTCTCGGTAATCAGCCCGAAGATCGAGGGCTACATCAAAAAGGTGAAGGTCGCCGACAACCAGACGGTGGCGGAGGGAGCGGTCCTTTTCGTCATTGACGACCGCGACTTCAAGGCCAAGGTCGCGCAGGCCGAGGCAGCGGTTGCGACCGGGGAAGCGTCGATCGCGACTTATGAGAGCCGCCTCAAGCTGCAGCAGGCGATGATCGATCAGGCCGCAGCGATCGTGAAATCCGCCGAGGCCGATCTGTCCCGGGCACAGCAGGATTACAAGCGATACGGCACCCTGATGACGAGCGACTTCGCCAGCCGGCAGCGCTTCGAACAGGCCGAAGCCGACGCGCGAAAGGCCGAGGCGGCGCTCGCCAAGAGCCGCGCCGCCTTCGCCGCCGAGCAGAACCAGCTCGCCGTTCTGAACTCGCAGCAGCGCGAGGAAGAGGCCCGGCTCCAGCAAGCGCGAGCCAATCTGTGGCTGGCAAAGAACGATCTCGACAACACCGTGATTCGCGCACCGATATCGGGCATCGCGGGCAACCGTGCCGGCCAGGTCGGCCAATACGTCAAGCCCGGTACCCAGCTGCTGTCCCTGGTGCCTTTGCCCCACGTTTATGTCACTGCGAATTTCAAGGAGACGCAGCTGACGCGAATGAGGCCGGGACAAGTTGCGCAGGTATCGGTCGACGCCTACCCGGATCAGATCTTGGAGGGGCGGATCGAGAGTTTCGCCCCAGCCAGCGGCGCTCAATTCAGCCTGCTGCCGCCGGACAATGCAACCGGCAATTTCACCAAGATCGTGCAGCGCGTCCCGGTGCGGATTGCGCTGCCTGCCAGCGGCCCCCTCGCCGGGCTGTTGCGTCCCGGTCTATCGGTCACCGTGACCGTCGATACCCGCCACGCCAGCGGCGCTGGCATAGGCGCCGAGCAAGCCGCAGCGGCGCCGAACCCGGCCGAGCCGCGATGAGCTGGGCGCCGGCGTCGTCGCTGCGCCGCGTACGGATCCCTCGCCGCCGGCCTGCCGCGGCGATCCCGAAGCCGACCACCGCTGCCGCTGCTGGCCCCTCCCCCGCCGGGGCTCCCGCATCGGGGCCAAGGCTGCGCGACTGGATCGGTGTCCTTGCAATGGTCTTCGGGCTGTTCATGGCGATCATGGACGTCCAGATCGTGACCAGCTCGCTGACCCAGATCCAGGGTGGGCTGTCGGCAAGCCCCGACGAGATCAGCTGGGTCCAGACCTCATATCTGATCGCCGATGTCGTAATGGTCCCGCTGTCCGGGACCCTGTCGCGGCTGCTGTCGACCCGCGTGCTGTTCGTAACCGCGACCCTCGGCTTCACGGCGGCGAGCGCATTGTGCGCCACAGCGACGAGCCTCGGTCAGATGATCCTCTATCGCGCACTGCAAGGGTTCAGCGGCGGCGCCATCACGCCCTCCGTGTTTCCCGTCATATACACGAAATTCCGTGGGCCACAGCTGGCGACATTGATGGTGCTGATCTCGCTGATCCTGAATCTGTCGTCGACGATGGGCCCGACGATCGGCGGGTTTTTGACCGACACCTTTTCGTGGCACTGGCTGTTCCTCGTCAACATCGTGCCCGGCATCGCCGTCGCCATCGCGGTATGGTGGCTGATCGACATCGACAAACCCGATTGGTCGCTGCTGCGTTATTTCGACCTCCACGGGCTCGTGCTGATGGCGCTGTTTCTCGGCTGCCTCCAATATGCGCTCCAAGAAGGCCCGCGCTGGGATTGGTTCGCAGACAACACAATCCTTGTGGCGGTGGTCATATCAGCCATCGCCTCCGCGTTGTTCTTTTGGCGGGCGCTGACCTATCACCAGCCAATTGTCGATCTGCGCGCCTTCACCAATCCCAATTTCGCGATCGGCTCGTTTTACACCTTCGTGGTCGGAACCGGCCTTTACAGCGCAACCTATCTGATACCGCTTTTTCTCGCGCAGGTCCGCGGCTTCAGCGCCCTGCAGATCGGTGAGACCGTCGTCGTCACAGGGCTCGCGCAAATGGCTGTGTCGCCGTTCGCGACCCACGTCGCACGGAATGTGGATCTGCGCGTCATGCTCGCGTTCGGCATGGGGCTTTTTGCCGTGGCGATGTATCTGACCGCGGGTCTGACCAATCAGGCGAGCTTTGCCGAGCTGTTGGTGCCGCAGGCGTTGCGCGGGGTCGCACTGATGTGCTGTTACTTGCCGGCCAATCTGATCGCGTTCGGCACCTTGACCCCGGACAAGCTGAAAAACGCCGCCGGACTTTACAATCTGACGCGCGATCTCGGCGGCGCCATTGCGCTGGCATCGCTCGTGACCCTTATGAACGACCGCCTGCATTTCCACTGGAACCGGTTGATCGAAGACATCAATCCGGCCCGTCCGGCAGTACAGCAGTTCCTCGACACGCAGATGCACCGGTTCGAGGCGATGATCCCCGGCGACCCGGCGCGCGCCGTCATCAAGCTGCTGGCCGATACAGTCCAGCGCGAAGCGCTGGTGCTCACCTACAACGACCTGCTGATGCTACTGGGAGCCGCCTTCGCGGTCAGCCTCGTGCTGATGCCGTTCGTCAAGAACCCGCGCAGCGCCCTCACCGCCGACCGCCATTGAGAGTGCCCGGTCGGTGATTCAATGCCCGTGCAGCCAGTCCTCGATCAGGCGCCGGGCGATCGAGTCGAGGCGCGGCATGCGGAAGCTGTCGTCGTCGGCGTGCGACACGAGCCAGTCGCGGGTGAACCAGCGGGCGTCCTCGAGTTCGCCATAATCGATCGTGATCTCGGTCGTCCGCGCCTCGGCGTGAAAGCCGAGCATGATGTTCGCCGGAAAGGGCCACGGCTGAGACGAATGGTAATGCACCGCTCCGACCTCGATCCCGGTCTCTTCGCGCACCTCGCGCGCGACCGCGTCTTCGAGGCTCTCGCCGGGCTCGACAAAGCCGGCGAGGGTCGAATACATGCCCGGCAGCGGGAAATTCTTGTTGCGGCCCAAGAGCGCGCGATCGCCACCGGTGACCAGCATGATGACCGCCGGATCGGTGCGCGGAAAGTGCATCGTGTTGCAGGCGACATTCGTGCAGCGCCGCATATGTCCCGCTTCTTCGCTGCGGGTCGGACTGCCGCAAAGGCCGCAATAGCGGTGCCGTGCGTGCCAGAATATCATGGCGCGGGCGAGAGCCAAAAGGGCGCCTTCACGCCGGTCGAGCCGCGGCGCTACTTGGCGCAGATCTGCGAACCGCATCGTCGCCGCTTCGATGCCGCTGGCTGCCAGGGTCGGGGAACGCAGCGTGTCGAGCGGCGCCGCGACCGGCGACAAATCGAGTGCGAAATGCGCTCGCTCGTCGATGACACCGAGAAAAACCACCTCGCCGCTGGCGAGCCGTTCCCGGCTTGCTCCAAAAATCTCTGAGATGCTGGCCGATCGGAGAACCGCCGCGCGCGGCTCGCCACCTTCGAGTTCGATCACCAAGTTCTGGTTGCGCCAGACCGGGACGAAGAGGCTGGCGGGATCGGCGATCCGTTCGAGGATCCACGGGGCGTCGCGGCGGCGCAGACCGGCGCGCTCGAAGCCGGGATGGGAATAAAAATTGGGAGCTCGCATTCGCGCACACTCGCACAGGCGCCCGCGCGGCGGCAAGACCAGCCGCCGCCCGCAGCGGTTAGGAAAAGAGCATTGGCGAAAGCATTCGCCGTTCTGACGTTGCTTCTGCTCATCATGCTGTCGCCGCCCGGACGCGCCGCCGGCTACCAGGACGGGCTCGCGCCGCCCGGTGTCCCGGCTGCCGCGTTTCCGGCGCCTCATCGGCAGGTTGCCGGGATCGTCACTGACACGTGGAGGGACGAGGAGTCGCGCGACCGCGCAGGCGAGGCCGAACGCGTGATGCAGCTTTTGGGCATCAAGCCGGGCCTCGATGTCGCCGATATCGGCGCCGGCAGCGGCTATTACACGGTGCGGCTGGCGCGGCGGGTCGGACCGCAAGGACACGTCTTCGCCGAGGACATTGTCCCCGACTATCTCGACCGGTTAGCCCGCCGGGTTGCCGGCGAGGGGCTCGCCCGCTCGGTCACCCTCGTCCGCGGCGAGCCGCATGACCCTCGCCTTCCCGCGGGATCGCTCGATATCGCTCTCCTCGTCCACATGTACCATGAGGTCACCCAGCCCTACGGCTTGTTGTGGAACCTGCGCCCGGCGCTGCGGCCCGGCGCCCGCGTGGCGGTGATCGACGCGCGCAAGGAGACTGCCCGACACGGCACCCCGCCCGGCTTGCTGCAGTGCGAGTTGGCCGCGGTCGGTTATCGTCAGACGGCGTTCTACAATCTTCAGGAGGACACCTATCTCGCCGTCTTCATACTGGCAAACGCAACCGATCGCCCGGCAGCGCCGGAGGCAATCCGTCCCTGTCCGTCCGATCACCACTGACAGCCTCGAGCCTCTAGAGCGCGGCGAGACGGCGCTCCAGATAGGCGCGCTCGACGCCGTTCGCCATCAACGCGAGCGCGCGCCGATAGGCGTCCGCCGCGGCCTCGAAAGAGCCGAGGCGGCGCAGCATGTCGGCGCGGGCGGCGTGGAACAAATGATATCGATCGAGCTCGCCTGAAGCCCCGAGTTCCTCAATGAGCGCCAGCCCACGACGCGGTCCCTCGCTCATCCCGATCGCGACGGCGCCGTTCAGCTGCACCACCGGGCTTGGATGAAGCCGCGCCAGTTCGCCGTAAAGCGCGGCGATCTGCGGCCAGTCGGTATCATGCGGGCTGGCGGCTTCCGCGTGCAACGCCGCGATTGCCGCCTGGAGCTGATAGGGCCCGATCCGCCGCATCCGCAACGCCGCTTCCACCAGACCCAGACCTTCGTCGATCTGTGCCCGGTCCCATAGCGACCGGTTCTGCTCTTCCAAGGTCACAAGCGCACCTGCAGCGTCCACCCGTGCCTGTCGGCGTGAATCGTGCAGTAGCATCAATGCCAGAAGGCCGAGGCCCTCCGGGTCTTGTGGATCGATCGCACACAGCACGCGGCCGAGGCGAATGGCTTCGGCGCACAGCTCCCGCCGGATCAGCGCATCACCCGCGGTCGCGGTGTAGCCTTCGTTGAAGATCAAATAGATGACCGCTTGGACCGCGGCCCGGCGCTCGGGCAGGGCCTGCTCCGACGGCACTTCGTAAGGAATACGTGCATCCTGGATCTTGCGTTTGGCGCGCACCAGCCGTTGCGCCAGCGTCGTCTCCGGAACGAGAAAAGCGCGCGCGATCTCGCCAGTCGAGAGTCCGCCAAGGGTACGCAAGGTCAGCGCGATCTGCGCCTCGCGATTGAGTGCCGGGTGACAGCAGGTGAAGATCAACCGCAGCCGGTCATCGGGAATCTCTGACGGCACGTCCTCGGAAGCGATCGCTTCCCCACTCATTGCCGCCGCGAGCTCCTGCTCCAACAGCGACTGTTTTTCCTGCCGCGTGCGCTCCCGCCGCTTTGCATCTATCAGCTTGCGATAGGCCGTGGTGGTGATCCAGGCTGCCGGGTTGTCCGGAATGCCGCGCTCCGCCCAATAGCGCAACGCGGCGGCGAAAGCTTCCTGCATCGCCTCTTCGGCGCGATCGAAGGAGCCGCAGAGCCGAATCAGGCTGGCAATGATCCGGCCGTGCTCGCGGCGAAATACCGCTTCTGCCGAGGCGAGGACTTCAGTCGTCCGCGGCATCAATCCCTGCTGAACCTCCTACCGCGGCGGAATGTCGGCGATCGGGCGTATCTCGATGCAACCTTCGCCGCCCTTACATGCGGTCGGGATCTTGGCGGCCCCGGCGATTGCCTCGTCGAGGTTCCTGCAATCGAGAATGTAGTACCCGGCGAGTTGTTCCTTCGTCTCGGCGAACGGGCCGTCTATGACAAGCGGCCTGCCATTCTCTTTGCGGACCGTTGTTGCCGTGGCCGTCGGTTGCAGCGGCTCGCCGGCGACGAAGACACCCTTGCTCCTGGTTTCGTCCATCACCGCCCAATGCCCCGCTTTGACCTGCTCCCTGTCCGCCGCCGATGCTTCGGCAAAGTCTTTCTCGCGGCTGTAGACCAGAAACATATAGCGCATTGTCAGCGTCCTCAGCCTTCGATGGTCCAGGAGGAGCGGCCCGGGAACGGGGGCGGGACCGCCTCCCTGACAGTGGAGCGCGCCATGTGGCTCTCGTAATAGGCCGCCAGGCCGGCGTTCCGTCGCAGCATCTGGCCGCTCTCGGGCAAATGGTGGAGATAGAACAGCATCGGCAGCACGTTCATATCGGCCAGCGTGAAGGTATTGCCGACCAGATGGCCGGTCTTGGTCACGGCGCGGTCGAGCATCGCGAATTGCGTCTCGAGCTTCGGCAGAGCGGTTTCGATGACCGCACGGTTGGGGCTGCCGTCCGAGGTGCCGGGGAAGAAGTAAGCGCCGACATAGGGCCGCGCCACCAGCACATCGAAATGCGTGTTGACAATCGAAATCCACTGTTCGGCTCGCGCACCTTCGGCCGGATTTCTCGGAACCAGCGGCGGGCCATCGAACGCATGGTCGATGTAGAAGCAGATCGCGCGGGACTCCGCGAGTGTAACGTCGCCGTGGCGAAGCGCCGGGATCTTGCCCAAGGGATGGACCGCGTCGACCTCGGCCGTGTGCGGCATAACGGGAACAAGGGTATATGGCACGCCCTTCTCGTGACAGGCGATGCGAGCGACCCAGACGTAGTTGCTCTGGGGCGCGCCGATGATCTGAAGCTCTGGCATGGTTATGCTCCATTGATGGTGTGCCGCATCCAGACGACGCGCGAGAAACCCGGAATCGACCGAGCGAGCTATTTTTCCTCAGCTTCCGTTGGTGATCCCGCTCGCTCGATTATAAGTTATCGCGCCGCAGCGGAACGACGTTGTCCGGCTCGTCCGGGGGAACTCGTTGAAGTGCGGTGCGGACCGCTTCGGCCAGGGCTTCCAGCTTGAACGGCTTCCTGAGCAGCGCGTGATTGCTCAAATTGGCGCCAAAGCGCGACAGGTCCGCATAGCCACTGGCGAACAGCACCCTCAGGTCGGGCCGGCTGCGCCGCGCCAAGCGCAGAGTGTCGAGCCCTGACAACCCGGGCATCACCAGATCCGCGACCATCAGGTCGCAAGGCGGATCCTGTTCGAGGATCGCCAGCGCTGCGCGGCCGTTGTCTGCTTCGGTAACCTCGTACCCCATCTCTTGGAGGTCCTGGGCAATGATCCAGCGGACATCGGGATCGTCGTCGACGACGAGGATGCGAGCCCCTTTTTCAGTACGGGCCGGCCTGCAACGGTCAACTCCCGACGTCGCTGTCTCGATCGTGCGCGGCAAATAGATCTGCACTACGGTCCCCTCGCGCAGGCGACTGCGAATGCGCACCGCACCGCCGGATTGCCTCACGACGCCGAACACCATCGACAGTCCCAAGCCCGTCCCCTTGCCGACTTCCTTGGTCGTAAAAAAAGGCTCGAACGCGCGTTCCAAGACCTCCCGGCTCATTCCGCTTCCCGTGTCGCGGACCGACACCAGCACACAGTCGTTGCCTGCGACCTCTGCCGGCAATTCCTCGCTCGTCGCGCTGACGTTTGCCGTCTCTATCAGCACCGTGCCACCACCCGGCATCGCGTCGCGGGCATTGAGAGCGACGTTGAGGAGCGCCGTCTCGATTTGACCGGTATCGATCAGCACCGGCCAGAGTTCGCGCGCCAAATGCTGACGGATCTCGACGGTCGGACCGATCGAGCGGCGGAGCATCTCCGTCATCTCGACGATGATGGAGTTGAGGTCGGCCGCGATCGGGTTGAGCCTCTGCTGACGGGCAAATGCGAGCAGCGATTCCGTGAGCTTGGCGCCCTGGGAGGCGCCGCGTTGCGCGGTGTGCAGCAGGCGCAAGCTCTTCTCGTCCGAAATTCGCGGCTCGAGCAGCGCCAAGGAACCGGAAACGGCAGTCAGTAAATTGTTGAAGTCATGGGCAACGCCGCCAGTCAGTTGGCCCATCGCCTCCATCTTTTGCGCCTGCAGCAGCGCCGACTGCGCCAGCTCACGTGCATTGATCTCGGCGCGGAGCCGCTCATTGGCAGCGCCAAGCTCTCTGGTGCGCTCCACCACTGTGCTCTCGAGCTCCTCGCGATTGCGCGCCAGCGCTGCGGCGGCGTTGCGAAGCTCATTGCCGACCTCGTCGAGTTCGCGCACGCCGCCGACCAACTCGTTGACGGCCTCGCCTCGGCCTAAAGCCTTGGTGGCGGCCGTGAGGGCCTCGACCGGCCGGCGGATCGCCCGAGCCATCCACCATCCCAAGAAAAGGCTCAACGCAAGGACTGCAGCGCCGCCGCCAAAGGCCAGCAAGCGCGCGCTCCGGAGAGGAGCGTCGACAAATTCCCTTGGCAGACCAATCGCTACGGTCCAGCCCGTTACCGGCGAGCGCCGGAATGCGGCGTATACGGGAATGCCTTCACTGGTCACACTGGGGAACCAGCTTTCGACCGACCCACGCATTGCTTCCGATAGCGTAGGCGAGACCGGCTTACCGAGAAACCGATCCAATTCCCGATTGCGGGCCACTATGATGCCCTTGCGGTCAAAAATTCCGGCGACCCAATCAGCGGGCAGATTTTGCTCGGTCAGCAGTGCCGACAGAATTTCCGGGCCGAGCCCCATTGCCAATACGTAGGCGACTTGGCCGTCTCGGAACACCGGCACTCCAACGACGAGGATTGGCCGCCGCAAAACGGCGCCCATGATAAGATCGGATATCTGGGGCTGACCCGTCGCAACGACGCGATCGTGCATTTCGGTATTGGTCGCGCGCGGAAGCGGCTCGCCAAACGGCCGGTTCGTGCTGAGAAGTTGCTGTCCTTTGGTGTCGTGCAGGACGATCGATGTCCCATTGATCTTGAGAGTTGCGCGCATCTGGCGATCGAAGGCGGTGAAGTCGCCATCCTGCAGGCTCGGGGAGACCGCGAGTACTTCGAGCTCCGCCTCGATCGCGCCGATCTGACGGTCCACGTCCCAAAGCAGATTTTCCACCCGGTGCATGACGTCTTGCTTAACCTGGGTCCGCTGGTCGTTGTCCATCCGCAGCGTGGCAAAACCTGCGAGCACAACGAGCGGTAGTGCGGTCGCGACTGCCAGCATGGTCAGCCGCGCCTGAATGCCAAAGCTGCGGCGCCGCACGAACAAGCTCATGCAAGACCTCCGCGCGTCAACCGAGCCGGCCACCGCAGTCGGCGCGCTCGTTACACCCGATCCTCCCTCTCGGCCGGCGAGCGGCCGACCGCTTTCATTACGCTATCAAAATCGTCAAAAACACGCCCGACCCACGATTGGCCTAGCCTAGTTGCGCACCCAGGAATGCCGCCATGCGCTCCCATGCCTGGTTGGCACAGGTAACGTCGTAAGCGGCGCTGCGCTCGTTGGCGAAGGCGTGCGCTGCGTCATAGCGGTAGATCTCGTGTCTGACGCCCGCCGTTTTCAGCGCCTTTTCGAGATCGTCAACGGCCGCAGGTGTGCACCAGTCGTCCTTGTTGGCGAAATGGCCTTGCAGCGGCACGCGGATCTTCGCCGGGTCAGCGAACGCCTTCGGCGGGATCCCGTAAAAGCAGACCCCGGCGGTGAATTCCGGGACATGTACGACGGCGGCGATGGTCAATGCTCCGCCCATGCAAAAGCCCATTACCGCAACCTTGCCGCTTTGCGCTTGCAGGTGCTGCGCAGCGCCGCGCAGATCCTGATGGGTCGCGTCGGCGAAATCGAGGCCGGTCATCAGGTGATTGGCCTCGTCCGGCTCGGTTGTCAGGCGGCCCTTGTAGAGATCGGGCGCCAAGACGTTGTAGCCGGCGCGTGCGAAGCGATCGGCCGCGCCGCAGATCTGATCGTTGAGGCCCCACCACTCCTGGATCACGACGATCCCCGGCCGCCCCTGGCCGGCCATTGCAAGGTACCCTTTGGTCTTGCCCCCATCGGGGCGTGCAAACTCGGTCATCCCGCCCATCGAGAACCCTCCTCAGACACAGCGATTTCACGCATCGGCAAAGGCCGGCATCACTTCCTTCCCGAACAACTCGACCGACTTCATCGCCGCATCATGCGAAATCGTGCCGAAGGCGAAATCGCACACGAAATAGGTCGCGCCGGCGGCCTCGGCCTGGGTGGTGATGTAGTCTCGCACCTGCGCCGGCGTTCCGGCGATGGCGTGCCCGTGGTCCTGGAGCGGGTCCCATTCATCGGGCAGCCCGGCCTTCAACGGGAACGGCACGTCGTATTTCGCCCACAGCAGCTCCATGTGCCGGCGCCACGGGCGATAGGCCCGGCGAGCGATGTCGCGCGCCTCGGTCTCGGTCTCGGCGAGCACGAGGTGGCGGTTGATCCCCATCATCGGCAATTCGGCTTCTGACCGGCCGCGTTTGCGCCATTCCGCCTTATAGAGATCGATGATCGCGCGTGCCTGCGTCGTATCGCGCAATGTCACGATATGGGCGCCGTGCTCTGCCGCCCACGGGATGCTGTCCGGCCGGCTGGTGCCATACCACAGCTCGGGATAGGGCTTCTGCAGCGGCTTCATGGCTATCGGCACGTGGTCGAAATTGTAGAACTTGCCGTGATAGGTCAGCTCGTCCTCCGTCAGGCCGATACGGATCGCGTCGAAGGCTTCGCGGAACTGCTGCATTCCGGTTTCGAAGTCGACGCCGTAGAACCCGACCTCGATCGGCGAGATGCCGCGGCCGACACCATAGAGAAACCGGCCGCCGCTCATCTGGTCGAGCATGCAAACCTGGTCGATGAGGCGCAGCGGATGGTAGAGCGGCAACAGGTATACCATCGGGCCAAAGCGCAGCTTCTGCGTGCGCTGCGCCACCGCCGACAGAAAAATCCCGGGCGACGGTGCATAGCCGAGCGGGGTGTTGTGGTGCTCGGCAAGGTGGTAGCCATAGAACCCGGCTCGGTCATAGGTCTCGATGAGCCGCAACCTTTCCTCGAAGTGTCGGGTCAGCGGGACTCCGCTGTCGCCCAGATGGTCAAAGACGCCGAACCGCATCGCTCACTCCCTCGCCACTTCCCGCACTCGGTACGCCGACACACATCCTCGTCGTCCCCGCGAAAGCGGGGACCCAGGGGCAACCACTATTATAGCACCTGGTCATAGAGGTCCCTCCATTGCGGATTCTGGCGCTCGATCAACTCTAGTTTCCAGGCGCGCCGCCTTCTTGATGCGCTTTTTCGCGAAGGATCGCATCGGCCATCGTCTCGTGAAACTCGGCAAGGACCAACCTGTACACGCGATAGTCCTGAACAAATCCGGCAGCCGCATCCGATCGGTGTTGCCAATTACGGCGAGCAAATCGGCTGTCACGCCGACATACAGCGTGCCGTTGCGTTGGCTCGCGAGGATGTAGACGCAAGGTCGCCTATCGGTCACGCTTCGATCGGTGGCCCTGGGTCCTCGCTTTCGCCGCGACGACGGGGATATTTCTTGCGTGATCACTGAGCCAACATCGCGTCGGCGATCTTCTCGGCGGTCATCAGCGTGGGGAAGTTTGTGTTGGCGCAAGGCACGGTGGGGAATAGCGAGGCGTCGACGACGCGCAGCCCGCTCACCCCCCGCACGCGGCCCTGATTGTCCGTGACCGCCATCGGATCGTCTTCGGACCCCATGCGGCAGGTGCAGGTGGCGTGCCAGACGCCGATCGCCGCCTTGCGGATGAAGTCTTCGAGCGCTTCGTCGTCGGTCATCAACTGGTCAAAGCGAAACCCCTCGACGATGAACCGGTCGATCAGCCAACGGCGCAGCCAGTCCGGGCCGTCGAGCAGCTTCGCGAAAAGCTGCATCCAGCGTCGGTTCTTGTCGTTGACGACTCCGATTTGCCGTACCCGGTCGCTATAACTCGCCGGGAACGGGTCCCTGATCGCCTGTTGCATCGCGTTCATCATGTGCAGCCGGCCAAAGCGACGGAACCCGTCCATCAGCCGATCGAGATCGCGGCGATCTGACAACAGGTTGAATTCGACGATCGGCTCGGCACGCCAGTCGCTGGAAGCAAGCCGGACCTGTCCGGTCTCCGACAACGTCTTGTAGACGCAGACCAGCTGCGAGGCGATCTGCTCGCCGACCGCATGCCAGGCCGATTTGCTGACCACGGCGACGAACATGTCGCCGGGCGGGATGCCTTCCATCCTTGAAGAATAGCGTAGCGCCAACAGAATGTGGCGTCGGGTCAGACCGTTGAGGCGGGCCTCTGGCTTCATAAAGGAGGAGACCGAGATCGAAGGGTGGTCCATCAAGCGCTGGCCCACCCCGGGCAGATTGACCCGCACTTCCACACCCAGATCCCTGAGCGCCCCGGCCGGACCGATGCCAGCGCGCAAGAGATGCGCCGGCGAGTGGATCGCACCCGACGAGACGATCACCTCGTTCGCCCGGAACTCGGTTTCACGGCCCTGCGTCAGCGCCTTGGCCCCGACGCAGCGTGTTCCCTCGAACAGCAGCTCCTTGACCTGGGTCAGAGCCGAGATTGTCAGATTGTCGCGCAGCCGGGTTCCCGGATCGAGGTAACCGATCGCCGCGGACACCCGGCGGTCGTACAAGTTGGAGATCGTGATCGGGAAATAGCCGTCTTTGTATTCGCCGTTCTGGTCCTGGACGTATTCGTAACCGGCCTCTTTGAAGGCCTCGGCGACTGCCTTGGCGTGGCCGCACCACATGTCGGGAAAGATGCGGCGGACCGGGATGCGGCCGTCCTTGCCGTGCCACGGCCCGTCGAAGTCCATGTCGCGTTCGACTTTTTTGAAATACGGCAACACCGCATTCCAGTTCCACCCCGCCGCTCCGCGCGCTTCCCACTCATCGTAATCCGTCGGCGCGCCGCGATTGGCGAGCTGGCCGTTGATCGACGAGCCGCCGCCCAAGACCCGCGCCTGCTCGTATTTGCGCAGCGGCGGGCGGTCTTCCTCCGGCCGATTGTGCGAGATGACCTCGGTGTGGACTTTGAGCTCGGTCCAGTGGAAGCGTGGATCGAAATATGCGGTGCCGGGATAGCTGTCGAGGATCTCGGACGGCACCTTGCCGTGCGGCGTGTCTTGACCCGCCTCGCACAGCAACACGTTATTGCTGCTCTTCGCCGACAGCCGGTTCGCCATGACCGACCCGGCCGAGCCGCCGCCGACAATGATGTAATCGTAATTCATCTCCCTCCCTCTCGGATCCTCTCGCTACGCGCGGGCCTGGCGCGCGCATCCACCACTTTTCGCAGCTAAGATGAAATGCAATCGTGACTGGCCGGGTCAAGCCCGGCGATGGCGTGAGGGAGAGGTGTCGTTGACCGAACAGCGATATTTCGAGGACTACCTCCCCGGGAGTGTTTTCCAGTATGGCGAGATCCGGGTCAGCGAGACTGACATCCTTGAGTTCGCCCGGCGTTTCGATCCGCAAGAAATGCATGTCGACCCCGAGGCGGCAAAGCGCGGCCGCTTCGGCGGTCTGATCGCCAGCGGCTGGCACACCGGGGCAATGATGATGCGGCTCCTTGCCGACAATTTTCTCACAAAGGGAGCGAGTCTCGCGTCGCCAGGTATCGACGAACTGCGCTGGCCGCACCCGGTTCGGCCGGGCGACGTGCTGCGCATCCGGGTTACGGTGCTCGAAGCGACGCGCTCACGTTCAAAGCCCGACCGCGGAATGGTACGGACTCTCGTCGAGGTACTGAACCAGGATGACGACGTCGTCATGAGCTTGAAGCCCATGAACATAATCGCCTGCAGGACCGGCTCGTGAAGATCGGCATTGTCTCGGATGTGCATTGCAATCACGCCGGTTTGTTGCGGGCATTGGAAATACTCGGCGATGTCGACGAGCTGATCTGCCTCGGGGACAGCATTTACGAATACCGCTTCTCGAACGAGGTCGTTCGCCTGCTCAGGGACCGTGGCGCCCGCACGATTCTCGGCAACCACGAAGAGGGTTTTCTTGGCCCGCAGGGCGTCCGGGCGCGGCAGCCCGAATGGATCGACGGATCGCTGCTCGAGTGGCTTGGCAAACAGCCGAAGCGGCTCGAACTGAATATCGGTGGAAAGAAGCTGCTCATCGTTCATTCGACGCCATGGGAGCCGCGCGGCGCCTATGTCTACCCGCACAGCTCGCTGCTCACGCGGTTTGGCGAGGCCGATGCCGATTTCGTATTATACGGCCACACTCACCACCAGCTGGTGCGCCGCATCGGCAACGTGCTGGTGGTCAACCCAGGCTCCGCCGGCGAGGCCCGTGACAGCAGCAATGAGCGGCAGCTGAGCTGTGCGGTGCTCGACAGCGTGACCGAAGAAGTCGTAGTCATCAATTTCCGGGATAGTCGAATTTAGGCGCCATACCCAAAAGGGCGCCGGGAGGGAGGGGACGTGCAAAAAATATCGGCGTGGCTCCTCGTCGCCGGGCTGCTGACCGCGACCGCGGCCGGCGCGCGAGCGGGAGACCTGATCTTCCTGTCGACGCAGCTGCGCCCGATCGAGGAAGCGCAGAAAATGCGTAATCTGATCCTCAAGGATTTCCCGCACAAGGTCGACTACGTCACCGAGCAGCCGGCGCAGCTTCCGGTGCGCATTAAGGCCGAGCAACAAGGCGGCACACATACGATCGACGTGGTCGGCGCGCTGCACGGCGAGTTCCAGCCGCTCGTGCCGCTCGACGCATTGGTGCCGCTCGACGACCTTGCCGCAACGATAAAGGGGCGAGGCATCCCCGACCCGCTGATGTCGCTCGGTAAGTTCGGCACAGTCCATCAGCTCTACATCCCGTGGATGCAAGCGAGCTACATCATGGTCGCCAACAGGGAGGCCCTGCCCTACCTGCCGGCCGGGGCGGACGTCAACGCGCTCACCTACGACCAGCTCGCCGCCTGGGCGGGGGCGGTTCAAGGGAAGACCGGCAAGCGCCTCCTCGGCTTTCCGGTCGGGCCACAGGGGCTGATGCACCGCTTTTTCGAGGGGTTCCTCTATCCGTCCTACACCGGCGGCGTTGTAGTGCCGTTCCGCTCGGAGGTGGCCGAGACGATGTGGACGCAGTTCTCAGCTCTGTGGAAGAGCGTCAATCCGAACTCGACCAGCTACAATTTCATGCAGGAGCCGCTGCTTTCGGGCGACGTTTGGATCGCCTTCGACCACATCGCACGGGTACTAGACGCGCTGCGCCAGAAGCCGGACCAGTTTGTCGCCTTTCCTGCTCCTGCCGGTCCCAAGGGGCGGGGCTACATGCCGGTGCTGGCCGGGCTCGCCGTCGTGAAGGACGCGCCCGACACGAACGGGGCGATGGCGCTGATCGATTATCTGGCCCAGCCCGAGACGCAGATCGCCACTGCGCGCAGCGTCGGCTTCTTCCCGGTGGTGAAGGCGGATCTGCCGCTCGACCTCGACCCGGGCATCAAGCTCGGCGCCGGAGCAATCGAAAAGACCCAGTCGGCGAAGGACGCGCTGACGGCACTGCTGCCGATCGGCCTCGGCCAGCGCGGCGGCGAGTTCGACAAGGTGTTCATCGATACTTTCCAGCTCATTGTCCTGCGCGGTCAGAAGCCGCGTGCGGTGCTGGACCGCGAGGCGGAAACGCTGCGGCGCCTGATGACCGAGACGGGCGCGCCGTGCTGGCTGCCCGACCCTCCCAGCACGGGCGCGTGTCAGGTGCAGTGAGGGGGTTCCCGGCGCGAGCGTGTCAATGAACGCGCGCTTTATCCCCTATCTGCTGATCGCACCGTCGCTGGGCTTTCTGACGGTGCTGTTCTTCGTGCCGCTGGTGCAGACGATCGCGCTGGCATTCCAGGCCGACGGCATCTGGAGTGCAGCGAACTTCGCCCGAATGGCCGGTGATCTCGACTTCACCGACGCCGTTGTAAATACCTTCGAGATCGTCATCATCGTCGTGCCACTGCAATTGCTGCTGGCGCTCGCGATGGCGATGATGCTGCAGCATGTGCGGGGCGGGCGCGACATTGTGCTATGGATCTGGTCGATCCCACTCGGCATCTCCGATCTCGCAGCGGGTCTCGTGTGGCTCGCGATCCTCACCGACAAGGGCTATTTGAATACCATCCTGCTCCATCTCGGCGTGCTGAGCGGGCCGCGGAGCTGGCTGAGTTACGAGACGCCGGTGACCTTGCTGTCCGCGATCGTCGTCGCCGAGCTATGGCGGGCGACCGCGATCGTGCTGGTCATCCTCGTCGCTGGCGTGCAGCTCATCCCAAAGGAATATGGCGAAGCTGCCGACGTGTTCGGTGCAACCCCCTGGCAGCGTTTCACGCGCGTCACCCTGCCATTGCTCAAGCCCAGCATCCAGACGGCGCTGATCCTGCGCACGGTGCTCGCCTTCGAGATGTTCGCCATCGTGCTGTCGATCGGCGGGCGCAATTTCCCGGTCCTCGTCAGCGAGGCCTTCAATTGGCAGTACAACCAGCAGGATTTCGGTGTCGCCGCGGCCTATGCCGTGATCGTGATGGGCGTCTCGCTCGCAGCGACGCTGATCTATCTGTGGGCATTGCGCACCCCGGCGGCACAGCGATGACCCTCCGGCGCGCCGTCTTCATTACCGGGATCGTGGTGCTGTGCGCCTGGACATTGGTGCCGATTTATCTGATTGCGCTCGGCGCGGTTGGCGGCCGTACCGTCGTCAACAGTTGGCCGAAGCTGTTTCTGCCGCCCGCCGATTTGTCCCTCGCGACGATACGGGATTTCCTCGACATTGCCGGGGTTTGGAGCTCCGCGCTCTACAGCGTCGAGGCGGCCGTTCTGTGCATGGCGTTCTCGATCCTTCTGGGGGTGCCGGCTGGCTACGCCCTCGCACGCTTCGCCTTTACGGGGGCCACAGCCTACCGTCTTCTCGTCTTGCTGACGCGCGCCTTCCCCGTCGCAATCCTCGCACTGCCTCTTACTGTGGGTTTCATCCGCCTCGGTCTCTACGACACGCCGCTCGGGGTGAGCTTGATGCATACCGCACTCGCCCTGCCCTTCGCCGTCCTGGTTTCGGCGAGCCTCTTCCAGGCGATTCCGCGAGAGCTCGAAGAGGCCGCCTGGGTGTTCGGCTGCTCGCCGGTGGGCGGGTTTCTGCGCGTCGTGCTGCCGCTGGCGCTGCCCGGCATCGCGGCCACCGCGATTTTTGCCTTCGTGATCTCGTGGAACGAGGTATTTGCTGCCTCGGTGCTGACGGTGCGGCACAAGACGCTCACGGCTTATCTCCTTTCTGTTCTGTCCGAGAGCCCGCCGCATGTGCAGTTCGCCGGCGGCTTCGTGCTGATCATCCCATCGGTGCTGTTCATCTTTCTCGTCCGCAAGCGCCTCTTCTCGATGTGGGGCATCGCCAACCGATGACATTGATTTCGTCATGCTCGCGAAGGCGGGCATCCAGGGCCCCAGAGTTCGGCTCGGTAGCACTGGACCCCCGCTTTCGCGGGGGTGACGGGTAACAGAGATGGCCGACATCGTCATTGACAACGTCACGAAGTCGTTCGGCAGTTTCGTCGCGCTCGAGCGAGTGGACCTGCGTGTTGCGGATGGCGAGTTTCTCGCCCTGCTCGGTCCATCGGGCTGCGGCAAGACCACCTTGTTGCGGATCATCGCCGGTCTCGAGACACAATCCTCCGGCCGCGTGCAGATCGGCGGGCGGGACGTCTCGGGCCTGCCGCCGCGCAAGCGCGGGCTGGCCATGGTTTTTCAGAACTACGCGGTCTTTCCGCACATGACCGTCCGGCAGAATGTCGGTTTCGGCCTGCGGATGGCTGGCGCCGATGCCGTGCGGATCGAGCGGCAAGTCGCGCGCGCGGCCGCATTGCTCCACATCGAGCCCAATCTCGACCGCTACCCGGCGCAGCTCTCCGGCGGGCAGCGGCAACGCGTCGCGGTCGCCCGTGCGTTGGCGATCGAACCGGCAGTGCTACTCATGGACGAACCGCTCTCAAACCTCGACGCGCTGTTACGGCTCGAGATGCGCGCCGAGCTGAAATCCGTGCTGCGTGAGGCCGGCACCACCACGATCTATGTGACACACGATCAGACCGAAGCGATGGGCCTCGCCGATCGCATCGCGGTGTTGCATGCCGGCCGCATTCAGCAGGTGGGCCCGCCCGCCGACGTCTATACCTCCCCGGCAACAACCTTCGTCGGCGGCTTTGTCGGCAGCCCGCCGATGAATTTTCTGACGCTGCCGGTTGAGAACGAGAGGGTTCGGCTGGGAGCACTGACCTTTGCGTCGCCGGCAGGCTGCGAAGGCCGAATTGTGCTGGGTGTGCGCCCGGAGGATTTGGAGCCGACTGTCGCGGTCGAAGGCTTTCCGTTCACGCTGCGGGTGGCCGAGCCGCTCGGCTCCCACATTATGCTGACCGGGGAAACGGTCGGCCAGCAACTGAGGGTGGTGGTGCCGCCGGAAACCCCGGTGCGGGTCGGTGCGGCGATGCATCTGCGTCCGCGGCACGGCCGCATCGTCTGGATGGATCCAACCAGCGGTGCCGCAGTCGGACGTGACTTGAGCAAAGCGGCTGGGAAGCTTGGAACTGAAGCAGCAAGCAATTGACATTCTTCGCGCCAACGACCGCGGTGGCTACACGGTTCCGACCGTGACCGGCCTCTATCCGGCGCAATGGAACTGGGATTCCTGCTTCGTTGCGCTGGGCTTGGCGCAGTTCGACGAGCCCCGGGCGCTGACTGAGATCGAGACCCTATTCGAGGGCCAGTGGCCGGACGGGATGGTGCCTCACATCCTGTTTCATGGTGACGGCAGCAGCTATTTCCCCAACGCCTCGGTCTGGCAGGCCGGACCGGCGCGGCAATCGTCGGGCATCACCCAACCACTCGTCGCGGCTACGGTCGTGCGGCAGATCTTCGAGCGCACGGCAGACCGGGTGATCCGAATGCGCCTGACTGCGCTGGTGCCAAAATTGCTGGCCTGGCACCGCTGGTGCTACGCGGCGCGTGACCCGCACGGCACTGGGTTGGTCTCGATCATCCATCCCTGGGAAAGCGGCATGGACAACAGTCCGCTCTGGGACGACGCGCTCAGTGCCGTCGAGCCAGGCCCCTCAGTCGCGCACCTGCGCAAGGACACCGGCTTTGCCGCGGCCGAGCACCGACCGACGGGACCGCAATACGACCGCTATATCAATCTCGTCCTCAGGTTTCGAGACAACGGCTATCGCACCGATCTCCTCTATGACATCGCGCCGTTCCGGGTGGCTGACATTGGCTTCAATGCCATCCTGCAGCGCGCAAACCAGGATCTACGGTTTTTGCTCGCATCCACCGGCGATGTCACCGGTGCTGCGGAAGTCGCCACAATGGAAGAGAGGACGGGGGCTGCGATCGCGCGATGCTGGCACGAGGAGGATGGGTTCTTTTACGGGGTCGATACACGCATCGGGAAGATTATCCGCAAGCCCGGTATTCCGGGTGTGCTGCCGCTGTTTGCCGATGCCGGGGTCGCGGCACGGCACCCCCGCTTGGTAAAGCGGTTGGAGAGCTGGCTCGCCCGGGTCGCCTATGGCGTGCCGAGTTTTGAGCCGGATCGGCCGGACTTCGAGCCGCAGCGCTATTGGCGCGGCCCGGTGTGGCTGATCGTCAACTGGATGCTGATCGAGGGGCTACGGCGCAACGGGCGCGCCGACTTGGCCGACCACATCCGTCGCGACAGCTTGGCGTTGGTTGAGCGCGCAGGCTTTGCCGAGTATTTCAACCCGCTGACCGGAGAGCCGCTGGGGGGCCCCGGGTTTTCCTGGACGGCAGCGATGTATCTTCATATCGCCGCGAGCACCGAATAGGCGAAATTCACAACAGAGAGAGGCAGGGCGCCGGAGCGATTTGTCCTGTCTCCGTTTCCTCGTTGCCTCTGTGGCGGAGCCTTCAGGCTGATCCCTTGCGGCCGAGGAATTCCTTGAAGCCGTCGCGCGGATGGCCGGCGAGGAGCCAGGTGCCGCGTGCCTGCTCTTCATTGTCGTAGCGCTCGCGCCAGCCCATACCGATCTGCTCGTGCAGCAGGCGCTTCAGGCCCTGCACCATGCGTGCGTCGTTCTTGGCGATCATCTGCCCGATCTCGATGCATGTATCGACCAGACGAGCAGCCGGCACGACCTGATTGAGAAGCCCGATGCGCTCCGCCTCCTCGGCGGTGACCACACGACCGGTGTAGAGCAGCTCCTTTGCCTTGGGCAGGCCGACCAGCAGCGGCAGTGACCAGCTCGAGTTTACCCGGCCATAGTTAGCCGCCAGGAAACGAAAGGCGCTGCGATCGCAGCCGATCCGCAGATCGAGGGTCGAACTCACCAGGGCTGCGCCGCCATAGGCAAGCCCGTTGATCGCGCCGATCAGCGGCTTCGCGAAAGTCGCAATGTGCCAGATGCCACGGCCGCGCACCTCACCGCGGGTCGCCAGCTCCTCGGCGCTGAGGCCAGCCATCTCATGGATGTCGGCGCCGGCAGAAAACGCACGCTCGCCGGCGCCGGTCAGGATCACGGCTTTGATGCCGTCATCCGCTTCGCACTGGGTCAATGCCTCGTCGAGTTCGCGGACCAATGGAAAGCTCAGCGCGTTGAGCTTGTCCGGGCGGTTGAGGGTGATCACGGCTACCGCGTCGAAACGCTCGGTCAGGATGAATTCGTAAGCCATGGCTCGCCCTCCTTCGCAGCCCGTCGATCGTTTGACACTACCGGGGAGCGGGTGTTCACTCAACCGCGACGCAGATTTCGGAGGCAACGATGGTCGGAGCCCTAGAGGGGGTACGTGTGCTCGAATTGGCGCGGTACCAGGCGGGGCCGCGCGGCGGCATGATCCTTTCCGACCTCGGCGCCGAGGTCATCAAGATCGAGAAATTGGGCGGCGAGGAAACTCGGCGATCGGAGCCGCTGGTGCGCGGCCAGAGCGTTTATTTCTCGGTGTACAACCGCGGCAAGAAGAGCCTGTGCCTCGACCTGCGCACGCCGCGCGGCAAGGATATCTTCGCCGCGCTGGTGCCAACCGCGGATGTCGTGCTCGAAAACTTCCGTCCCGGCACGATGGCGCAAATGGGGTTCGGCTACGATCAGTTGCGCGCGCTGAAGCCCGACATCATCCTGACTTCGGTATCCGGGTTCGGGCAATACGGCCCCTACCGCGAGCGCCCGGCTTTCGACCCGCTCGGCCAGGCAATGAGTGGGCTGATGTCATTGACTGGCGCGCCTGTCGGAACGCCGCTCGGCGCGGCAACTTCCCTGGTCGACCGCTACACCTCATTGCACGCGACGATCGGCACGCTCGCCGCTTTGCACCACCGCGACCGCACCGGCGAAGGCCAGCTCGTCGATTGCTGCCTGATGGATTCGGCGCTGACGATGGTCGAAATCCCGACGTCCTACTATCTCGCCACCGGCGAGGAGGGCGGCGAAGCCGGCCGCCCGCCCTTCAAGGCGAAGGACGGGCATGTCGTGATCTCCGCTTCCGGCAAGGCTATGGCGACCCGGCTAATGCAGATCGCGACTGGCGACAAGGAGGCCGCTGCCGAGGGCTGGACCAGCCGGGTCGGCCGGGGCGACGCGCGTCGCAAGGCAGTCGAGGCGTGGTGCGCCGAAAACACCGTCGACCACATCGTTAAGACCCTGCTCGACGTTGAGATCCCGGTCGCGCCGGTCAAGACGATCCCGCAAGTCGCCGAGGACCCGCATCTCTGGGAGCGTGAGATGCTGGTCAGGATGGAGGACCCGGTCGCCGGCGAGATGTACCTCCCCGGTGCGACGATCAAGATGTCGAAGACCCCGGGCCGGATCGGCCCGGTGCCGACCCCCGGCCAGCACACCGACGAAGTCCTCTCCCGGCTCTTGGGCTACGACCGCAGCACTTTGGCCGAATTACGGGGAGCGAAAGTCATCGCCTGAGCTATGATTACATGAGCTACTCAGGTATAGCGCGAGACCCATTTGCGAAGATTATGAAAGGTATTGCGATCATCAAATGGATGGTGCGGATCAATATCGTCGTAGTTGCGATTTTAATGGTCGAGATCTTCGCCTTCGGAAAGCTTTAATGGTCCAAGGGCGGCGCCCAGAGCTGTAGCGATCATCCTGCCTCACCCGCCGCCAGGCGCAGGCCGGACAGGAACAGCTCGCGATGCTCGGGGTCCCGTAACTCCACGACGCTTGGCAGGGGCACGACCTTGGGGGGGTAATCGCCCGCAGTTTTGCGACGATCGCACGCGCCTCGTCGAGCCGCCCCATATGGGCATAGCACGCGGCGAGACCACGGTATGGCGTGGAAGAGCCCGGATTGTCTTGAATGGCCAAGAGCAGCTTTGACGCCGTTTCGTCGAACTGGTGTTTGCAGAGATAGGCGAAGCCGATCGAGGTTAGGGGCGTGCCAGTACGCTCGCGTGGGCTCAGCCGCAGCGCGGTCTCGAGATGTTCGATCGCGAGATCAGGTTGCCCAGCATATAGTCTCAGAATGCCGCTGCGAAACCAACCCTGGGCGTAGCTCGGGTTGATCGCTAGCGCTCGGTCGACGAGCGCGATCATCGCGCCGATATCCTCGCCGAATCGGGCCAACACGTAGGCGCAGATGGTGAGGATACTCGGGTCGTCCCTCGCCACTTGGAGCGCCCGCCGAGCGAGTTCGACGCCCTTGCGGCGGGATGTCTCCGGCTCTTCGGCCCAGCCGTCAAGGACGAGCCGCCGGTGGCACACATCGCCGCCCAGCAAAGCGCCGGCCCGTAACGAGGGTCGATCGCGACCGCCTGTTCGAGCAATCCCAGAGCTTCGAACATCCGCTCTTTAGTTATCGGGTGGTACAAGGCGAGCGCGCGCAAGTGCAGATCGTAAGCGCCGAGGTCGGTGGTCGGCCGCGGATCGGCGCATCTCGGCGGCTTGTAGTGTTGGCTCAATCACCCCGGCAACGCTGATCGCTACCTGGTCCTGAGGCTCGAAGACGTCTTCCAGTGAGCCGTCGAAGCGGTCGGCCCAGAGATTCGTCCCGCTGAGCGCGTCGATCAGCTGGGCGGTAATGCGCACCCGGTTGCCGCCCTTGCGCACCGACCCTTCGAGCACGTAGCGCACGCCCAATTCGCGGCCGACCTGCTTCACGTCGATGGCCTGGCCTTTGTAGGTGAAGGTCGAATTGCGGGCGATGACAAACAGCCAGCGGATGCGGCTGAGCGCAGTGATGATCTC